>Ga0134128_10001181_pt1 | contig 34448 bp, 33 predicted proteins | sample KB31754_FD_96462 | JGI IMG/M metagenome (GOLD analysis project Ga0134128, IMG submission 96462) | Terrestrial soil microbial communities with excess Nitrogen fertilizer from Kellogg Biological Station, Michigan, USA - KB3-175-4 | ecosystem: Environmental > Terrestrial > Soil > Unclassified ...
GCTGGATCACCGACCACTCGAAATCCGTCAGATCAAACCGCGCCATCCAAACCTCCTGCGTTGGAAGTTTGAATCACTGTTCGCCAAAAAACGGAATCCCTTTATGGGTATGTCACCTAATCCGCCACATCGATGTTGGCCGGCGGCGCGCCGTCAAAATAGCGCCGATAGGCCTCGGCGTAGCCGTCTTCGAGATGGCGGGTGAAACGCCGGCTGTCGAACAAGGGCGCGTGTTTCTTCAAGCCGGCGAGCCTGGTTTTTAGCGCCGCCAGCTTGTTGGGCTCGCGGGCAAGCGCCAGCGCCAGGCGCTCATATTCGTCCGCCGAATGGGCGATCAATTCCGGAAGGCCGACCGCATTCAACAGACTGGCGACCACGCGCGCCGAAAAGCCTCTTCCCGCCAGGGTGACCACCGGCAAGCCGGCCCAGAGTGCATCGCTGGCGGTGGAATGCGCATTGTAGTGGAACGTGTCCAGGAAAAGATCCGCCAGCCGGTGACGGGCAAGATGCTCCGCCATGGAGAGGCGCTGGGCGAAAATGATCCGGCCGGGATCGATGTTCTTCGCTTCCGCTGCTTTGCGAAGATTGGCCCTGGCCCATTCGTTGGCGGCGGCGAGCCACAGAACGCTGCCCTCGACTTCCGCCAGGAGACGCATCCAGATGCCGAATTCCGCGAGCCCGATCTTGTAGCTGTTGTTGAAACAACAGAACACCACACCCTGTTCCGGCAAGCCCATCTCCTGGCGCGTCATGGCGGAAACGGAAATTTCCCGGCCATCGTCGCTGGGCAGGTAGGTGTGGGGCAGGCGGATGATTTTTTCGGAATAATGCTCTTCGTGACCTTGCGGTACGGTCGTGCCGTCCGCGATCAGATAATCGATGAAGGGCGCGCCGGTGGTGCCGGGATAGCCCAGATAATGGATTTGGATGGGTGCGGCCCGATGGGCGAATATTTCGGGCTGCGCATTCTCGGTATGGCCCATCAAATCGATGGCGATGTCGATGCCGTCCTTGCGCGCCAATTCGGCGATCTCGCGATGGCCCGATCCGCGCACATCGTGAAAAAACGCGACCGCATTCCGTGCCCGCCGGCGCATTTCGTCGTTTGCCTCGGGACCGTAGGAATAGGCATGCACCTCGAAGCGGGCGCGGTCATGCAGTTCCAGGATTCGCGCCAGCAGATACATCACGGCATGATCGTGGAAATTGGCCGAAAAATATCCGATGCGGATGCGCTCCGGCCGGGCAGGCGGGTGCGCAAACGGCCCGATTTCGGGAAGGGTGAAGCGCTCTTTGGTGAAGCGCTCGGCCCTGATGCGATGGCGCACCGGCTGATCTTCCAGCGGCAGCATTACAAAAGGCCGCACCGCCGGACCTTCCAGCCCCAAGGTGGCGATTTTATCCGCTTCGGCGGCGAGCGTCGTCCAATCGCAGATTGTCGCCGCCTGGAACAATTTCTGGCCGTGGGTATCGACAAGATTGGGTTGAAGCGCCAGCGCCTCCGCAAAGGCGGCGTTGGATTCGGGCAAGCGGCCGGCCTTCCCCAAGGCGATACCCAGATGAACATAGGTGCCGGCGTTTTTCGGCCTGAGGGTAAGTTCGTGCTTGAAACAGGCGGCCGCCTCCTCGAAGCGGCCCAAACCGCGAAGCACGATTCCCAGATTGTCATAGGCCTCGGCGAAGTCGGGTCTGATGGCGATCGCCTGTTGATATGCGGCGACGGCCTCAGCCTCGCGCTTCAGCATGTGCAGGGCGACGCCCAGGCTGTAATGGGCGTCGGCATAGCCCGGTCTGACGCGCACGGCATTGCGAAAACAGGAGATGGCGTCGTGTAGCCGGCCCAATTGGCTGAAGGTCTTGCCCAGATTGACATGCGCTTCGGCGATGTCGGGCCGAAGGCGAACCGCCTCGACATAGGACCCGATCGCGGCATCGCTGCGGCCTAACGCGGCGTTGGCATTGCCCAGCAGGTTGTGAAGAAAGGCGATGCCCGGATGTTGTCGCGCCAGGCGTTCGCCTTGTTCCACCACTGCCGCCAAATCACCCTTTTGATAAAGCGCGGTCAGGGCCTTAAATTGCGCTGAGCGCTGATCCAGGGCCGCCAGGCCTTCTTTCGCCTTGAGGTCGGCCGGATTTTTCTCCAACAGCGCCTGATAGAGTTGCCTTGCCTGCTGGGTTTCGCCCCGCCTGGCCAAGGCCTCGGCCTGCTTGATCGCGTTATCGGGGGAAATTGGCACTCTGTACTCTCGCTTGTGGCCCGGCGCCCACTCGGGTCGCTGCGCGAACCCTCCGTGGCGCCTCGTGTATCGTGGTGCCCACTCGCACCCTCGCGATGCCCGGGCGCTCCGTTGACTGGCGCCTCCCTCGCCGCTGCGCGGCTCGAAGAGGCGCTCAGTTTTTGTAAGTTCGCGTCGCTCACTAACAAAAACTGGCGCGCCCGACAGGATTCGAACCTGTGACCTCTGCCTTCGGAGGGCAGCACTCTATCCAGCTGAGCTACGGGCGCTTTTGAGGAAGGCTATAGCCAATATTCTAAAGCGTCGCCAGCGCCCTGGCGACCACGCGGCAACCCAGAAGAGGCGCTTCGGGCGCCGGAACGGTGAGGCGGGCCACCTTGAAATCGAGTCCGGACCGAAAATCGGCCAGAATCCTTGCCACGCCGCCATCGCGCGCATCCAACACCTGTCCAGGGCGCCCCTTGTCCAGCTCCACCACCCGCAATTTGCCGACCCGGGACAGATCCTCGGTGGCGATGGCGGCCAGCATGGCGAGCGACCAGCTTCCTGCCGCCGCGGGATCGTCCAGTCTCAGACCGTCCTCGTTTTCCTGTTTCGCCCACGCAAAACCGAACGGATTGAGCGCATGGACCAGGACCAGCCGCGTTTGCGGCAAAGGCATTATCCGGCTGTCCAGCAAGTCAACGAGGGTGCGCGACCCCGACAGGCCGGCCTTCCCGTTATTGCCTGCGATCACCAACAGCGCCCTGGCGGCCTCGCGCGAGCCCAAGGCGACGGAATCGATGAACAGCGGTTTGCCGTCGGGCGCGAGCGCGCTGGGATGTACGCGGGCGATGCTGTCGCCATGCGCACGCTCGCAGGCGGTGATGAAGGCCTTGCGGGCATCGCGGTAATCCTGGGCAAAAGACGCTTCTGCTTTGTCGGCCATTGCCGTTACTCTAGCGCCATATGTAAGGAAGGAAAGATGACGCGCTTTGGTCCGCTCGATGCATTGCGCGCCCGCCCCATTGGCGATCAAGCGGCGGCGCGCTTGGCGCGCAGAGATTTCCGCACGCGGATGCCCATCCGGCGCGACAATGAATATTTTGGCGAGCCGGTGGTGGAGGCGCGCGAGCTTGGCCTTAAGGGCGCCAATTATTATGCCGGCGCGTTCAATCCCCCTTACTGGCAGCCCATCGCCGGCGCCACCGACAAGCTTCTGCTGCGCCGTACCGTGGCGGAGAAATTGCGCAAGGTGAATGCGCGCGCAGGGCAAGCCGGATTGGAATTGTTTCTGTTCGATGCCTGGCGGCCTTTAGCCGTGCAGGCCTATTTTCACGATGTCTGGATGCCGGGCGAACTCAAGCGCCGCGATCCCACATTGAGCGGCGCGCGCCTCACCGAGGAAGTGGAGCGTTATTGGGCCGCGCCCAGCGCGGATGACGATTCTCCGGCGCCACACGCCACAGGGGCGGCCGTCGATCTCACCTTGCGCTGGATCGACGGTGAAACGTTGTGGATGGGGTCGCTGTTCGACGATGCCACCGCGCTTGCCGCCCGCGACCGCTTTGAATCCCTGGTGCCGGACAATTTCTCGTTTTCCGATTCCGAGGCGCAGGCCAATCGCCGGCTGTTGCAATGGCTGATGACCGACGAAGGTTTTGCCGGCCATCCCGAGGAATGGTGGCATTTCTCCTGGGGCGATCAGCTATGGGCCGCGCTTACCAACGCGCCCGCCGCGCATTATGGGCTCGCGCACGTTCCTGATCTGTAGATGGAGGACACTGGCTTTCTTCCCCCGCGCAGCGAAGCGACTGGCGGGGGAAGATGTCTCTGAGCGCTTGCGCGAAAGAGACAGATGGGGGTGAATTTAATGCAGAACCCGTAAGGCGACCTGGGCCAGCAAAATTTTCGCGCCTTTCTGGCCCAAGGCGCGATCGGTGACGCTTTGCAGCCGCTCGGCGATTTCGCTCACATCGGGTTGGGTGGTGGTGCGCACCGAATTGGCGGTAAAGGACATCAAATTGCGCACATAGGCATCGCGCAAGACCGGCAATGATCGGTTGGCGACGGCCCGCAACGCAGGATCGGGCACATCCAACCCCACGCCCACCATCAGCATGCCCTGGGCGCGATCGTCATCCACGATGGTGGTGTAGATGGGGTCCAGCGACAGATAGCTTTTGGATTGGGTGATCTTGTGCTCGGGCGCCTTCTGGGTGTTGTCATTGTCGTCAGCGTGCGCCGCCAGGGTGAGCGCCGCCAAAAGCCCAAGACTGAGACCGGAAAACCGCGACCGCATGGCCATTGACTAAGCCACGGATTGGTAAACCGGGCGCTAACGTGGCTAGTTTTTCTTGGCGAGCGAAGCGAAGCCTAGAAAAGCTGCCATCCCCGCGAAGGCGGGGACCCAGCACGTCCCGAGCACACTCATCTGGCCAACCGGTTCGGCCAGGCGTAGCCCGCGGAGCGGGCGAAGCCTGGTGGAGCTGAGCGGAATCGAACCGCTGGCCTCCTCATTGCGAACGGTGAGGGCGATCAGCAAAAGGTCCAGTGGACCTTTTGCCGCCCGAACGCCGAGCGGGCCGGGTCCCGCGAAGGCCGGGGCGCCCATCAATCTGGAAGGTCGGTTCGGCCAACCGGGGCGGTTGGTGGAGCTGAGCGGAATCGAACCGCTGGCCTCCTCATTGCGAACGAGGCGCTCTCCCAACTGAGCTACAGCCCCGAACCGGTTTGCCGGAAGGCCCGGCAAGGGCGAGGGTTTTAGAAATAGCCACTGGACCCGTCAAGCATGGTGGCCAAACCGCCAGCTCCCTTGGCTTGCGGACTGCCTGGAACCCTCGCTACAAGTCTCCCCATGGCCAACCCGATCATCGCCCTGATCATCCTGCTGCTCAACCTTTATTGGTGGGTGGTGATCATCGCCGTGATCGTGAGCTGGCTGATCGCCTTCAATGTGATCAACACCTACAACAATTTCGTCCGCACCCTGCTTCGGGCCCTGGAAGCCCTCACCGAGCCGGTGTTCCGTCGGGTCCGCAAGGTGATACCGCCCATGGGCGGGCTCGACCTTTCGCCCCTGGCGGTGCTGGTGGTGATCTGGTTCATCCAATATAGCCTGGTCTGGTCGTCCAACCGCTTCGGTTTCTAGGGCCTGATCCCATGGCCGCCACCATCATTGACGGCAAGGCATCGGCCGCGCGCCTTCGCGAAAGGATCGCGGGCGAAGCGGCGCGGTTGAAAGCCCGGCATGGGCTGGTGCCCGGCCTCGCCACGGTGCTGGTGGGCAACGATCCGGCCTCCGAAGTCTATGTGAAGAACAAGGGCAAGACCGCCGAGGCGCTGGGCTTCAAATCCGTGCACAGCGCGCTTGCCGCCGACACCAGCCAGGACACGCTGCTTGCCAAGGTGTGCGAACTCAATGAAGACAAAAGCGTGCATGGCATCCTGGTGCAGTTGCCGCTGCCCAAGCATCTAAATGAAGTCCAGGTGCTGGACGCGCTCGATCCCGCCAAGGATGTGGATGCGCTCACTCCCACCAATGCCGGTTTGCTGCTCTCGGGCCGCGCGCATCTGGTGTCGTGTACACCCGCCGGCGTGATGCTGCTCTTGAAGGAATATGTGGGCGACATCGCGGGCAAGGATGTGCTGGTGATCGGCCGCTCGCTTCTGTTCGGCAAGCCCGCGGCGCAGCTTCTATTGGCCGCCAACGCCACCGTGACCATGGCGCATTCGCGCTCCCGCGACCTGCCGGAAATCGCGCGGCGGGCGGATATCCTGGTCGCCGCCATCGGCAAGCCGGAACTGGTGAAGGCCGATTGGATCAAGCCCGGCGCCATTGTAATCGATGTCGGCATCAACCGGGTCGCGGCCGAAGGCGGCAAGACCAAGCTGGTGGGTGACGTGGACTATCATGCCGCCAAGGACATCGCCGGCGCCATCACGCCGGTGCCGGGAGGCGTGGGCGCCATGACCATCGTTTGCCTGATGCACAACACTCTGATCGCGGCCTGCGCCCAAAACGGGTTGCCGCTGCCCAAACTTTAAAGCTTGCGCCTGATATCCTTGGCGAGGTCGTCGGGCGAGGCGGCTTCGTCATAAAAAGACACAAGCTTGCCGTCCGGTCCCATCAGATAGATCACGCTGGAATGGTCCATGCTGTAATTGCCGTTTGGCAGCTTCTCTTTCTTGGCGAAGACCCGATATTCTTTTTCTACTGGCGCAATCTGGCCGGGCGTCCCCGTGAGCCCCACAAAGCGCGGGCTAAAGGCCGCGAGATATTTTTTCAAGACTTGGGGCGTGTCGCGCGCGGGATCGATGGTGATGAAGATGGGCACGATCTGGTTTTGCGCCGTGCCCAGCCTGTCCATGGCGGCGGCCATCACCGCCAAGGTGGTGGGGCAGACATCGGGACAGAATGTATAGCCGAAATAGATGAGCTGATATTTGCCGCGGAAATCGGCGCTGGAACGGGGGCGCCCGTCCTGGTCGGTCAGCGCATAAGGCCCGCCCACCGCGACCTGTCCGCTGACGATGGTCTGTCCAAGCTGCGGCACCGTCTCGCTCTGATGCCACAAAAATCCGCCCGCCACGCACGCGGCCAGCAGCAGATAGGGGATCAGGGCTTCCTTGGTTCTCATATTTTTACGTAACCCCTCCGGCCTGCGCATCGCAAGCGTGGCTCACGGCCACCTCCCCTTCCAGGCGCTTCGCGCCGAAGGGGAGGCAGGCCAGGGACCAAGACGCGCCACGCCTTGACGTCGCAAACGTGGCTCTCGCGTCAATTAATATTTAGACTGAGGCCATGAACGACCAGCCCACGACCCCGGTAAAGCCCCGCTACGTTCCTTCGGTGACGGGCGCCGAGCGCGGCCGGGTCCGCTTGCGCACCTTGTCCAATCTGCGCTGGCTGGCGGTTGCGGGCCAATCGGCCGCGCTGTTCCTGATCTATTTCGCCTTCGGCTATTCCCTGCCTTTGGGCTATGCGGCCTCGGCCATCGGCGTCAGTGCGGTGCTCAATATCGTGCTGGCGTTGCGCTATCCGGCCAGCCATCGCCTCGCCAATCGCGAGGCCAGCTATTATCTGGCTTTCGACGTGCTGCAACTGGCGGTGCTGCTGTATCTCACGGGCGGCATCACCAATCCCTTCGCCTTGATGTTCGTGGCGCCGGTGGTGATCGGCGCCGCCACTCTCAATCTGGGCAATACCCTGATCCTGGCGGGAATCGCTTTTGCCTCGGTCAGCCTGATCGGCGTGTTCCATCGCCCGCTGCCCTGGCCCGCGGGCGAGACACTGGTTTTGCCCCAATTATACCAAGCCGGCATCTGGGCGGCACTGGTGATCGGCATCGGCTTTACCTCGGTCTATGCCTGGCGCATCGCTTCGGAATCCGCCCGCATGTCGGCGGGGCTTGCCGCCACCCAACTGGCGCTGGCGCGCGAACATCGTTTGGCCTCGCTGGGCGCGCTGGCGACCGCCGCGGCGCATGAATTGGGCACGCCCTTGGGCACCATCGCCGTGGTGTCGCGCGAATTGGAGCGGGCGCTGCCGGAAAATTCCCCCGAAGTGGAAGATGTGCGGTTGCTCCGCGATCAGGCCGAGCGCTGCCGCGCCATCATCGCGCGCCTTGCCAATCCCGAAGAAGCGATGCTGGGCGAAGCGGCGCGCCTTCCCTTGGGCGCGCTGCTCGACGACATCGCCGCACCCCATCGCGGCGAGGATCTTTCCATCGAAGTGGACGTGCCCCATGGCGAAGGGCCGGGCGGGGAGCCGCAAGTGTGGCGCACGCCGGAATTGCTGCACGGCCTGGGCAACATCATCGAGAATGCGGCGGATTTCGCCAGGACCCGGGTCGCGGTGAGGGGTTCCTGGAACATGGGCAATCTTCAGGTGGTGATCGAGGATGACGGCCCGGGCTTTGCGCCGGAGATTTTCGAGCGCATCGGCGAGCCCTATGTCACCTCGCGCCCTGGCCATCATGCGCTGGGCGATACCGACATCGGCCCCGGTGAGTTGGGCGAGCATGAAGGCATGGGCCTGGGGTTTTTCATCGCCAAGATTCTGCTCGAACAGACCGGCGGGGTTGTGCAAGCCACCAATCCGGAAGAGGGCGGCGCGCGTGTTTTTGTGACCTGGGCCAGAGGCGCGATCGACGGTGGCGAGCCGCCGGCCCAGATTGAGGCGGATTAAGGCATAGGGCGCCTTATCATTTGACATTGAGACGGATTGACGCGCCCGCCGTGCGGTACTATGTCCCGCGCGGCTCAAGCGCCGTGACGCTTGGCCTGAGAACCAGATGGCCGAAGACAAAACGCTCCTCATCGTGGAAGACGACCGCCCGTTGCGCGAACGGCTGGCGCGCGCCATGGAAGCGCGCGGCTTTTCCGTCTCGTTGGCGGAATCGGTGGCCGAAGGCCGCGCCCGCGCCAAGGAAGCGCCCCCCGCCTATGCGGTGGTGGACCTGAAGCTGGAAGACGGCAACGGGTTGGACGTGGTCGAAACCTTGCACACCGTGCGCCCCGATGGCCGGGTGGTGGTGCTGACCGGTTTCGGCAATATCGCCACCGCCGTGGCGGCGGTGAAATATGGCGCGATCGATTATCTGCCCAAACCGGCCGATGCCGACGACATTCTGGCGGCCTTGCTGGCGACGCCCGGCTCGAAACCCAAGCCGCCGGAAAATCCCATGTCGGCCGACCGGGTGCGCTGGGAGCATATCCAGCGCGTTTATGAACTTTGCGGGCACAATGTGTCCGAGACTGCGCGGCGCTTGAACATGCACCGCCGTACGCTTCAGAGAATATTGGCGAAGCGTTCGCCGCGTTAAGCCAGACGCGCTACATCCAGATAAATGTGCAGCACTCGCGCGAGAAGCGGCGCATCAGAGGCGATGCCGAGTGCCGCGTAAGCCCCATGGTATGCCTGTTCCCACTCGTCCGGGGTCTTAGGTCCGCCTATATCGCTATCGCCCGTGAAATTTACGAGAACCAGCCACGCGGGCACGCCGTGCTTTCGCAGCCAGGCAAGATGCGCCAACCGGTTAGCGAGTTGGTAGAATTCGCCATGCCATAGCGTATCGGCAGGCGCCCCGAATTGCGAAGCAGCTTCCGCGAGCGCAGCTTTGATCCTGTTCAGCGACGCCGGGCTCGCCGCACTGCCGGGAGAATGTAGTTCCGGAATATGGGCCTTGGCTTCGACCAAGAGCACATCGCCCCGTTCACTGAAGGCCAAGGCGTCCCATTGAGGACCACGTTTTGGCCAGAAGCCCTCCAGCGCGGGCGCAAGATGCGAAAGGTTCAACACACCGAGAAAATCTCCATCCCGATATTCGGCGTAACCATCCGATACCAGGGGCGATTTCCAGGCTATTTCGTTCGCGCCGGGCAATTGCGCCAGAATGGCTGCGTCCAGCGTTCGATTGTCGCGATTCACAAAATGCTGAATCCATTTCAGGCTGCCGCGCGTGCCGGATGGTTGGACGATCCGACTCATCGCGCAGTTTTTTTCCTTTTCGCAGGCGGTGTGCTCTTTTCCGGCGCGCGCTTCTTTTTGGTTTTGGCCGCGATCTGCAGCACGCGCGCCGCCAGCAGGTCCTTCAGCGTTTCCTTGGTGAGCTTGGACAGCCGCGCCAGCAGATAGGGGAAATTCTTGTAGTGGTCGGTGATGTAGAACAGCTTGGGCTCCGCCTCCAACATCACATCGCGCATTTCCATCGAGCCGATCGCCAGCACCATCGCCTCTTCCTTGTGGTGGACGCGAGTGAGGAATTTTTCGGCCACGAAGATGGCGGGCTTGCCGAAATACGGCCCTTCGGTCGCGCCTTCGAAGGACAGCGCGATCTTGCGCGCTTCAGCTTTCGTCAATGGCATCGGGGATCACCAGATTGGGGGATGAGGTTTCGGCGATGGTTTCGAGGATTGCCGACAGCCGTTCGGCCGCCACTTTGGCGAAGCTGATGGTGACGGCTTTGCGCCGGCTGGCATGCAGCGATTGCGCCTCGGCCTCCTTGACGATGGCGCCGCCATAGCGGTCGGCCACAATCAGACCCGTTTCTTTTTGTTTTGTCGCGGTTCCCGGGCGCGGACGCGCCCAATTATTATTGGCGCCTCCGGCGCCGCTCGGAAAACCGCTGCACACTTTTCCTGGAGCCGCTCTTGGCACATGCTCGGGTGGAAAATCGGGCGGAATGGCGAAATAAAACAGGTCGCAATAATCCAGATACTCCGGCCATTTGTTGTCGCCGCGAAGGTCGGCCAATGCCACCTTGATTTCCACACCCAGCATTTCGCCGCCAGGTCCCAGCGCCGCCACGTCCAGCCGCCGCCCGTTGGGCAGGGTGAATTCCAGGATGGGGGAGAAGCCTTCCTGGATCAAAAGGCGCGAGACGCCTCGCGCCACTTCCGCCGCCGTGGACGTGGAGATCACAGCAGCCTCTCATAAAAGCCGCCGAAGCTGCCGTCTTTCGCCACCAGATGAATCTCCAGAATCCAGTGCCGGTCGCGGCCCTTGCCGTCGGGATCGGTCATGGGCCTGGGATTGAGCGGGCTAATGCGGTTCAATGCCTTGTCGCCCGGAATCAGGGCATGGGCGAATTCGCTCACGATATGGCCGGCGATCTTGCCGCCAAAGCGCCAGCCGGCATCCTCCGCCGCTTTCTGTGCATAGGCATAAAGCTCGGCGCCGCTCATGCCGGGCTTTCGCTGATAGTGCGCCTGCACGTCTTCGAAGATGCGGGGCAGGTCGGCCACCAATCTGCGTTTCCCCGGATCGTCCCCCAGCACATAACTCTTGCCGATATCGGCTTCCCAGGCTTCGAACACCGGTCCCAGATCGACATAGACGATGTCGTCTGCGCCGATCATTCGGACCGGCGGGTTGTCGGTTGCGATGGTGATGCTGTTTGTGCCGGCCCGGACGATCCGGCGATGCCAGTGTTTTTCGACCCCGAATTCACGTGTTGCCAACTGGCCGATTTCGTCTTCCACCTGCCGTTCGCTGACGCCGGGCCTCACCAACCTATCCCGCTCGATGGCGTCGAACAGTTTCAGTGCTTTGGTCTGGGCACGCTCCAGCTCGGCGCGGCGGCTTACTTCGATGGGCGCAAACAGACTGCTCATGGCCGGATTGGACCATCGCACCGGGCGAAGATCAATTATGAGATGCGCTCAGTGATGTTCGCTCAATGAACCCTTGGTGGAGGCGACCGCCCCTTCCAGCCGATCGTCCGGCGTCACCGCCTGACGCAGCGCCCGGGCCACGCCTTTGAAGCAGGTCTCGACGATATGGTGGCTGTTGTCGGCATAGAGATTTTCGATATGCAGACAGACACCGGCATTCTGAGCGAAGGCCTGGAACCATTCCTTGAACAATTCCGTGTCCATCTCGCCCAGCTTGGGCTTGGGGATGTTCACGCGCCAGATCAGATAAGGCCGATTAGAGATGTCGATGGCGACGCGGGTGAGCGCCTCGTCCATCGGGATCAGCGCCGAGCCGAAACGGGTGATGCCGGAAAAATCGCCCAGCGCCTTTTTCACCGCCTGGCCGATCACGATGGCGGTGTCTTCGGTGGTGTGATGGAAATCCACATGGAGGTCGCCCTGGGCGCGGACCTTCAAGTCCATCATGGAATGGCGGCCAAAACTCTCCAGCATGTGATCCAGAAAGCCGATGCCGGTGTCGATGTCGCAGTCGCCGGTGCCGTCCAGATCGAGCGAAACCGAGATTTCGGTTTCGCGGGTCTTTCGCTCAACAGTCGCGGTACGCATTTTATTCCCCCTCCGGCCTTCGCAGCTTTGCTGCAAGCGCTGCTACGGCCACCTCCCCCGTCAGAGCTCCGCCCACGGGGGAGGCGGACCGGACAGGCTGCAACAAAACTTGTGACATGAAGCTCATATAGCAGCGCCCTGTTTCCCCGTGAATCCTTAGGATATGCAAAATATGACATATCCTGTTGACCCCCCCGGGATTCCCTGTAAAGAGGGGCTCCCAATCCCAAGGACAGAGCAGATGGCGCGGCAGGATTATCTCTTCACCTCGGAAAGCGTTTCGGAAGGCCACCCCGACAAGGTCTGCGACCGCATTTCCGACGAAGTGGTGGACCTGTTCTTCCGCGAAGGCCCCAAGGACGGCATGAGCCCTTGGGATATCCGCGCTGCCTGCGAAACCCTCGCCACCACCAACCGGGTGGTGATCGCGGGCGAGACCCGCGGTCCCAAATCGGTGGGTGCCAAAGAGGTCGAAGCGGTTTGCCGGGCCGCGATCAAGGACATCGGTTATGCGCAGGACGGCTTTCACTGGGAAAAGGCCCAGGTGGAAGTCTTGCTGCACGCCCAGTCGCCCCATATCGCCCAGGGTGTCGATGCCAGCGGCAACAAGGACGAAGGCGCGGGCGATCAGGGCATCATGTTCGGCTATGCCTGCCGCGAGACCCCGGCCCTGATGCCGGCGCCGCTCCATTACAGCCACAAAATCCTGCAATTGCTGGCCAAGGCCCGCAAATCCGGGAAGGAAAAAACGCTGGGTCCCGACGCCAAGAGCCAAGTGACCTTGCGCTATGCCGGCGGCAAACCCGTGGAGGCCACCCAAATCGTGCTTTCGACCCAGCATCTGGACGAAAAGCAGACCTCCGACGACATCCGCGCCATTGTCGAGCCCTATATCCGCCAGGCATTGCCCGGCGAATGGATCACGGCCAAGACCCAATGGCATATCAATCCCACCGGCGCTTTTGTGGTGGGCGGTCCCGACGGCGATTGCGGCCTCACCGGCCGCAAGATCATCGTGGATACCTATGGCGGCGCGGCGCCTCATGGCGGCGGCGCCTTCTCCGGCAAGGATTCCACCAAGGTGGACCGCTCTGCCGCCTACGCCGCGCGCTATCTGGCCAAGAATGTGGTGGCGTCCGGTCTGGCCGATCGCTGCACCATCCAGATTTCTTATGCCATCGGCGTTTCGGACCCGCTCTCGGTCTATGTCGATACGCATGGCACGGGCAAGGTGGACGAAGCCAAGCTGGAACGCGTGCTGCCGCAGCTTATGAGCCTCAAGCCCCGCGGCATCCGCGAGCATCTGGGTCTCAATAAGCCGATCTATGCCCGGACCGCGGCCTATGGCCATTTCGGCCGCGAGCCCGATTCAGACGGCGGCTTCTCATGGGAAAAAACGGACTTGGCGGATAAACTAAAAGCCGCCGTCTGACTTTTTTCTTTACCCCCTCCGCCCTTCGCACGCTCCAGAGCGTGCTACGGGCACTTCCCCACCAGCATGCTACGCATGCGCCGGGGAGGCGGGCCTGTGCGTGGGATAGGCTATGGTAGAGCTCGATCGCCCTGCTCGGCAGCGTCGGCAACTCTATGGCCGGCGCAAGGGGCCCAAGCTTTCGGCGCGGCAGGCGGATTTGCGCAGCACGCTGCTGCCCAAGGTCGCGTTCGATCCCGCCAAGGATGCGCGCGGGCAATTTCCGCCGCACCTCAAATCATTGTGGCTGGAAGTGGGTTTCGGCGCCGGCGAGCACTTGCATCAGCTCGCGGGCAACAATCCCGACGCGGGGCTGATCGGCGCCGAGCCTTATGAAATGGGCGTGGCGAAGCTGTTGAGCAAACTCGCGCAAGAGCCGCGCGCCAATATCCGCATCTATGAAGGTGATGGCCGCGACATCATCGCCCAATTGCCTGACGCGTCCCTGGATCGTTTCTTTCTTTTATTCCCCGATCCCTGGCCCAAGACGCGTCATCATAAACGCCGCTTCCTGCAGATGGAAATGCTGGACGAACTCGCGCGCATATTAAGACCGGGCGCGGAATTGCGCTTTGCCACCGACGATAAATCCTATTTGCCTTATGCGCTGGAGCGCCTGATGGCGCATCCGGATTTCGAATGGGCGGCCGAGGGACCAAAGGATTGGAAAACGCGGCCGGAAGGCTGGCTACCCACCCGCTACGAGGCCAAGGCGATCAAGGGCCCGCCTAGTTACCTGGCGTGGCTTCGTAGAAGGCCTGACCCGGCACCACGCGATCCTGGCTCGCCTGGTCGCACAAGGAATAGCTGAAGCCTTTCTGGATCGCCCAGGCGCCGACTTCACCTTTTTTGTTGATCGCCAGAAAACCCACTTGCAGCATTTTGGTTTCCGGCTTGCGCTTCAGGATGCGTTCGACAATGGCCTTGCAGGCTGCTTGCGGACTCATGCCACCCCGCATCAATTCGACCACGCCATAGCTGCCGACATTGCGGATCACTTCTTCGCCCATGCCGGTCGAGGTCGCGCCGCCCACCTCATTGTCCACATAAAGGCCGGCGCCGATGATGGGGCTGTCGCCCACGCGGCCGTGCATCTTCCAGGCCGCGCCGGACGTGGTGCAGGCGCCCGACAGATTGCCATGGGCGTCGATCGCCAGCATGCCGATCGTGTCGTGATTGTGGATGCCGCCCGGTGTGCCCAGGGCCGTGCCCACGCCATAGGTTTTCACTTCGCTGTTGGCGACGGGCTGATACTTCGCGGTCTTCAGCCACTTCTGCCAGGCCGCGCGCGATTCCGGGGTCAGCAATTCCTCGCGCTTGAAACCCTGCTCCAGCGCGAACTGCAGCGCGCCGTCTCCCACCAGAAGCACATGGGGCGTCTTCTCCATCACCGCGCGCGCCACCGAAATGGGATGGGCGATATGCTCGATGCAAGCAACCGCGCCGCAATTTCCGAGTTCGTCCATGATCGAGGCATCCAAGGTCACATGCCCGTCGCGATCGGGATAACCGGCGCGTCCCACGCTATGATTTTTCAGATCGGCTTCGGGAATTTTGACGCCAGTTTCCACCGCATCCAGTGCCCGGCCGCCCTTGGACAGGACCGTCCAGGCTGCCTTGTTGGCGGCGACGCCGAACGGCCAGGTGGAGACCACGCAGGGAAGTTTCATCTGGATGCCGGCGGCGTTATTCCCAGACTGGGCGGTTTGCGCGGCGGCCGGTTTGGCCAAAAGAGCGGGAGCGAGCAGCGAGGCTTTGATCATCGAGCGGCGGTCGGTCATGGGAGGATTTCCTGGAAAACCTGCGCGGATGGCACAAGGTTTTGGCCTTTCCGTCAACCATTGGTGCGTCTTGGCCGGACCCTCCCTCCCCCGCGCGCGAAGCGCTGGCGGGAGAGGTGCCCGTAGCACCGATCAGGTGCGAAGGGCGGAGGGGGTTGAACTAACTCCCTTTCCGGCCTACATAGCGGCCATTCCCTACAACATGACCTGTTGTGTGGCGGTCGCAAGACCGCCGCGGGGAAAAGGTTTTGCTTTTGGAGTCCGCGCCATTTTCAGCCAGGCACCGCATCTGGAGCCCGTCTTTGAACCCGTGATCGAGAATGCGGGGTTCAAGCTCGTGCGCCTGCGTATCATGGGCGCAAGCCCCAAGACGCTGCAGATCATGGCCGAGCGCGCCGACGGCAGCATGGATGTGGAAGGCTGCAGCCAGCTCTCTCACGCCCTGCTCGACTTCATCGAAGCCGAGAACCCGATCGAAGGGGATTACGAGCTCGAAGTCTCATCGCCCGGCATCGACCGGCCCTTGACCCGGATCAGCGATTTCACCCGCTGGAAGGGCCATGAGGCCAAGATCGAACTCACCGCGCCGTTGGAAGGGCGCAAGCGCTTCCGCGGCCGTCTCGAAGGCCTCGACGGCAACGATGTGGTCATCACAGCACAAAATCAGCGTATCCAGTTTCCCTTCCGCACCGTGCATGAAGCCAAGCTGGTTCTTACCGACAAACTCATTCAGGAAGATTTGAAGGCGCGCAAGGGCGCAGGAACGCCGGCGAGAGCCGGAGCGACAAACTAAAAAAGCGTCCGCGAGAGCGGGAGCGACAAACAGTTAAGAGCGTCGGCGCGAGCCGAAGCGACAAACTTAAAGTGAAAAGACCAGGAGACGAATATGGCCAGTACTGTTGCCGCCAACCGGCTTGAACTTTTGCAGATCGCCGACGCTGTCGCCCGCGACAAGTCGATCGACAAGCAGGTTGTGCTGACCGCCATGGAAGAGGCGATGCAGCGCGCCGCCAAGGCGCATTATGGCGCCGAGAACGACATCAAGGTGGATATCGATCCCAAGACGGGTGAAACCCATGTCTCGCGCTATCTGCATGTGGTGGAGCAGGTCGAAAACGACAAGACCGAGATTTCGCTGGAGGAAGCGCGCCGCCGCAATCCCGATGCCCAGGTGGGCGACATCATCGCCGAAACCCTGCCGCCGGTCGATTTCAACCGCATCAATGCGCAGAACGCCAAGCAGGTGATCGTGCAGAAGGTGCGCGATGCCGAGCGCGAGCGCCAGTATGACGAATACAAGGACCGCATCGGCGAGATCGTGCATGGCGTGGTCAAGCGCTCGGAATTCGGCTCGGTGGTGGTCGATCTGGGCAAGGCCGAAGGCGTGGTGCGCCGCGACGAGATGATCCCGCGCGAATCCTTCCGCGCTGGCGACCGCATCCGCGCATACATCTACGACGTGCGCCGCGAGACCCGCGGCCCGCAGATTTTCCTCTCCCGCAGTCATCCGCAATTCATGGTGCGGTTGTTCGCCCAGGAAGTGCCGGAAATCTATGACGGCGTGATCGAAATCCGCGCGGTAGCGCGCGATCCGGGCTCGCGCGCCAAGATCGCGGTGATCAGCAAGGATTCCTCGATCGATCCGGTGGGCGCCTGCGTCGGCATGCGCGGCGTGCGTGTGCAGGCCGTGGTGCAGGAGCTTCAGGGCGAGCGCATCGACATTATCCCGTGGTCGGCAGAGGCGGCCACCTTCATCGTCAATGCGCTGGCGCCCGCCGAAGTGACCAAGGTGGTGCTGGACGAGGACACCCATCGCGTCGAAGTGGTGGTGCCCGACGAGCAATTGTCGCTGGGCATCGGCCGGCGCGGCCAGAATGTGCGCCTGGCCTCACAGCTCACCGGCTGGCAGATCGACATTCTCACCGAAGCGGAGGAATCCGAGCGCCGGCAGAAAGAATTCGCCGCCCGCACCCAATTGTTCATGGACTCGCTGGATGTGGACGAGACGGTGGCGCAATTGCTGGCTTCGGAAGGCTTCGCCACCATCGAGGATGTGGCCTATGTCGATCTGGGCGAACTGGCTCAGATCGAGGCCTTCGACGAGGAGACGGCACAGGAACTGCAAAGCCGCGCGCTGGAATTCATCGAGGCCCGCAATCGGGAACTGGACGACAAGCGCAAATCGCTGGGCGTCGAGGACGAAGTGCTCCAAGTCGAAGGCGTGACTCCCGCCATGGCGGTGGCTTTGGGTGAAGGCGGCGTCAAGACGCTGGAGGACCTTGCGGGCTCCGCCACCGATGACCTGTTGGGCTATTACGAAACCAGCAAGGACAAGGAACGCGTGCGGGTGCCGGGCGCGCTGGAAGGTTTCAACCTCACGCCCGACGATGCCAACGCCATCATCATGAAGGCGCGCGTCAAAATCGGCTGGATCGAGGAAGAGCCGGTCGAGGAGCCCGTTGAAGAAGTTGCCGGCGAGGAAGAAGCCGAGGCCTGATGATTTTGGCGGCACGCAAAACGGACGCGGACGAGGCGAGGCGCGAACGGCATATCGCTGGCGCCTCTCGCTCGCGCGAACGGCTTGATGATGGCGCCTCCCGCTCTCGCGAACGGCGCTGCATCGTCACGGGCGAGATCATGCCTGACAATCGCCTGATTCGTTTTGTGCTGGCGCCCGATGGCAAAATTGTTCCCGACGTTGCGGCCAAATTGCCGGGCCGCGGCCTATGGGTGACGGCAAATCGAACCGCCATCGCCGAGGCTGTGGAGAAAAAGCTTTTTTCTCGCGCCGCCAAGGCACAGGCCGGCGCAACCGCCGATCTGGCGGCGCGTACGGAAAAAGCGCTGGTGGCGCGCATGCTGGGCGATCTTGGCCTGGCCCGGCGGGCCGGGAGCCTGGTGCTGGGGTTCGACAATGTGCTGCGCGCGCTGGAAAGCGCAAAGCCGCCTCGCTTGCTGATCGACGCCTCCGACGGCGCCGCCGATGGCAAACGGAAACTTTATAACGCGGCCCATGCCAGGGGCGTGAAACCCGCGCTGGTGACGTGCCTCACCAATGCCGAATTGGGCTTGGCCTTGGGACGCGAGAATGTGATACATGCCGCCGTCCAACCGGGCGGGCTGGCGGAGCGTTTGATGTTTGACGCGGAACGTCTCGAAGGCTTTCGCGCCCGGTCCGGAAACGAAAGAGATTCATGAGCGATACCGACGAAACCAAGCGCCCGAAAACGCTGTCGCTGAAGAAGACGGAGACTTCGACCGTCAAGCAGAGCTTCAGCCATGGCCGCACCAAGGCGGTGGTGGTCGAAAAGAAGCGCACCCTGGGCGCACCCGCAAAACCCGCGGAGAAGCCCACGTCCCGCGCAGACAAGCCTGCCGCGGCGCCCGCCGCCGAGGCGGCCAAACCCGCCGCCAAGGCCCAGCCGCCGCGCGGCGGGGTGGTGCTGCGCCAGCTTTCGGACGAAGAAAAAGCACGCCGCGCCGCCGCCATCGCCGATGCCCGTGTTTCCGACGCCGAAGCCCGCCGTCATGCCGAGGCGGAAGCGGCGCGCCGCGCCGTGGAAGAAGAAAAAATGATGGCGGAGCGTGCCGCCGCCGAAAAGCGCAAAGCCGAGGAAGACGCGCGCAAGGCCGCTGAGGCCGAAGTCCGCCGTCACGCCGAAGCCGAAGCGGCGCGACGCGCCGATCCTAAGACCGCTCCCGTGGTGGCCGAACTTGCCCGCCGCCGTCCCGTGCAGGAAGAAGAAGAGGAAGGCCAGACCAAGAAGGTCGGCAACAAGATCGTGCCTGTAAAACCCGCCACGCCCAAGAAGGCGGGTGAGGGCGAGCGCCGCCGCGGCAAGCTCACCGTGACCAGGGCGCTGGAAGGCGATGACGAGCGCGTGCGTTCGGTTGCCGCCTATCGCCGCCACCTGCAGCGCGTGAACAAGGGCCATCAGGTGCAACAGGCCGGTCCCGCCGGGCCGCGCGACATCGTGATCCCCGAGACCATATCCGTGTCCGATCTTGCCAACCGCATGGCGCGCCGCGCCGTGGACGTGATCAAGGTGCTGATGAAGAACGGCATGATGGCCACGCCCAATGACGTGATCGACGCCGACACCGCCGAATTGGTGGCCGCGGAATATGGTCATGTGGTCAAGCGCGTGGCCGAAAGCGACGTGCTGGCGGGATTGACCGGCGCCGCCGATGCCGAAGGCGCGCTGGTGCCGCGCCCGCCGGTGGTCACCGTGATGGGCCATGTCGATCACGGCAAGACCTCGCTGCTCGACGCGCTGCGCAAGACCGACGTCGCCGCGGGCGAAGCAGGCGGCATCACCCAGCATATCGGCGCCTATCAGGTGAATTTGAAATCGGGTCAGAAGATCACCTTCCTCGACACGCCCGGCCATGCCGCTTTCACCCAGATGCGCGCGCGCGGCGCCAAGGTGACCGACCTGGTGATCCTTGTGGTGGCCGCCGATGACGGCGTGATGCCCCAGACCGTGGAAGCCATCGCCCATGCCAAGGCGGCGGGCGTGCCCATGATCGTGGCCGTCAACAAGATCGACAAGGGCGACGCCAACCCCAATCGCGTGAAGACCGAACTCCTGCAACATGAAGTGCAGGTCGAAGACATGGGCGGCGAGACGCAAGCCGTCGAAGTGTCGGCCACCAAGGGCACCAATCTCGACAGACTGGAAGAAGCCATTCTGCTGCAGGCGGAAATCCTCGACCTCAAGGCCAATCCCGGCCGCAGCGCCGAAGGCGCAGTGATCGAGGCCAAGCTCGACAAGGGCCGCGGCCCCGTCGCCACCGTGCTGGTGCAGCGCGGCACCTTGAAGGTGGGCGACATCGTTGTGGCGGGCTCGGAATGGGGCAAGGTGCGCCTGTTGCAGAATGACCGCGGCGAGACCCTGAAAGAAGCCGGCCCCTCCACGCCGGTTGAAGTATTAGGCCTGTCGGCCGCGCCCGAAGCGGGCGACGAGATGGTGGTGGTGGACAGCGAAGCGCGCGCCCGCGAAGTGGCGGAATATCGCGGCCGCAAGCGCCGTGAAGCGCGCCAGGCCTCGTCCTCGCGCCAGACGCTGGACCAATTGCTCAAGACCCGCGAAGCGGGCGAAAGGCGCCTTCTGCCATTGGTGCTCAAATCCGATGTGCAAGGTTCGGTCGAAGCGATCCAGGGTGCCTTGGCCAAGCTCGGCACCGATGAAGTGGGCGCGCAAATCTTGCAGGCGGGCGTGGGTGGCATCACCGAAAGCGACGTGATCCTGGCGCATGCCAGCGGCGCCGCCGTGATCGGCTTCAATGTCCGCGCCAACGCCCAGGCGCGCGAGCGTGCCAAGCGCGACGGCGTCGAGATACGCTATTACAACATCATCTATAACGTGGTGGATGACGTGAAGGCGGCGCTCTCCGGCCTGCTCGCGCCCGAGACGCGCGAGAAATTCCTGGGCAATGCCGAGATCCTGGAAGTCTTCACCATCTCCAAGGTCGGCAAGGTGGCCGGCTGCCGTGTCACCGAGGGTTCGGTCAAACGCGGCGCCAAGGTGCGCCTGATCCGCGACAATGTGGTGATCCACGAAGGCGAGCTTTCCACCTTGAAGCGCTTCAAGGATGAAGTGCGCGAGGTGCAGTCGGGTCAGGAATGCGGCATGGCCTTCGCCAATTACCAGGACATCCAAAAAGGCGATGTGATCGAGTGTTTCGAGGTCGAAACCATTCAGCGCGCTCTATAGAATTTCACTCAGGTCCAATTCCTGGATTCCCGCTTCCCTCGGGAATGACAAGTGAGAGAAATGTCAAGAAATCGTTCTCCCCGCGGCGGCCGCAATAGCTTTCACCATTCGCGGCGTGAACTAGGCCCGTCGCAGCGCCAGTTGCGCGTGGGCGAAATGCTGCGCCATGCGCTTTCGGACATTCTGCGCCGGAACGAGATTCGCGATCCGGAGTTGGACGGTGTCTCCATCACCATCACCCAGGTCAAGCCGTCGCCCGACATGCGCTATGCCACGGTGTATTGCGCGCCCCTGGGCGGCAAGAATGCCGGGCCCGTGATCGCCGCGCTCAACCGTCACAAGGGATTTCTCCGCGGCCAGATGGGGCACATGATCACCACCAAATTCACGCCCGACCTGCGCTTCCTCGAAGACCAATCCTTCGCCGAAGCGGAGAAGATCGAAAATCTTCTCAAGTCGCCTGAAGTCCAACGGGATCTTGCCGGGTCTGAGCACGACGACGAGTCGGATGAATAGGCTGCTCGTCTTGGCCGAGGCTTTCTTCCCCCGCGCGGCGAAGCCGCTGGCGGGGGAAGATGTCCGCCTGCGGGCTTGCCCGCGTTGGCGGACAGTTGGGGGCAATAAAAATGGCCAAGCGTAAGCGCGGCCAGCCCATTCACGGCTGGGTGATCCTCGACAAGCCGTCGGGGATGACATCGACCCAAGCGGTGGCCAAGGTGCGCCACATTTTCGATGCCAAGAAAGCAGGCCACGCCGGGACGCTCGATCCCCTGGCCACCGGCATCCTGGCCATCGCCTTGGGCGAGGCCACCAAGACCGTGCCCTTTGTCCAGGAAGCGGCCAAGATCTACCGCTTCACCGCCCAGTGGGGCGAAGCGCGGGACAGCGACGATTCCGATGGCAAGGTGACGGGCACGTCGGACGCCCGCCCCAGCCGGGAGGCGATCGAGGCCATGCTCCCGCGCTTTGTGGGTTCCTTGTCCCAGGTCCCGCCGGCCTATTCCGCCATCAAGGTGGCAGGCGAGCGGGCCTATGATCTGGCCCGCGAGGGCGAGGAGGTGAGCCTGGAACCCCGCCAGGTTCGGGTTCATGAGGCCCGGCTGGTTGCGGCGGAAAATGACCGGGCGGTCTTTGAAATCCTTTGTGGTAAAGGGACTTACGTCCGGTCCTGGGTCCGCGATCTGGCGCAGGCCCTTGGCACTTTGGGCCATGTGGCAGAGCTCCGGCGGACCCGTCTTGGCCCTTTCCAGGAAAAAGAGGCGGTCAGGCTGGAAACCCTAACCCCTTTTATGCATAGTCCCGCCGCTTTTGCGTATCTCAAGCCCCTCTCGACCGCGCTGGACGGCATCCCGGCGCTGGCCGTGACGGGTAGCGATACGGTCCGCCTCCGAAGCGGCAATCCCATTCTTATCCGCGCGAACATGTTCGCCCGCATGGAAGAAGGATTGGCCTCGGAAGGCGGCCTCCAGGGGCGCGTGGTCTTCCTTCGGGATCAGGCAAGCGCGCCCGTGGCATTGGCCGAAATCGCCGACGGCGAGCTTCGCCCTTTTCGTGTTTTCCAACTCTAAGGAACTGATGGCCGATGATTACGCCTGAACGCAAGAAAGAACTGATCGCCGAATACGCGACCACCAAGGGAGACACCGGTTCGCCGGAAGTCCAGGTCGCCATCCTCTCCGAGCGCATCTCCAACCTCACCGAGCATTTCAAGAACCATGTGAAGGACAATCATTCCCGCAGGGGCATGATCAAGATGGTGTCGGAACGGCGCGGTCTGCTCGACTATGTCAAGGCCAAGGATCCCAAGCGGTACGAGGCGCTGATCGCGCGCCTGGGCCTGCGCCGCTGAATTCGTATTCCACGGAATTGGCGTGGCCCGGGCTCAAGGCGTCCGGGCGCGCTTTTGCTTTTGCACGGGATGAGCCTGTTCAAAAGCTGGTCCCATAGGGGGACCATGACGACGCCTCGGCCGCGATCCGGCGGCGAGGTCAGATGAAAGAAACCGAAATGTTCGACGTACAGAAAGTAAGCTTCGAATGGGGCGGGCGCACGCTCACCCTTGAGACCGGAAAAATGGCGCGCCAGGCCGATGGCGCGGTGCTGGCCACCTATGGCGAGACCATCGTGCTCGCCACCGTGGTGGGCGCACCCAATCCCAAGGAAGGCGTGGATTTCTTCCCGCTCACCGTCAATTACCAGGAACGCTATTACGCCGCGGGCAAGATTCCCGGCGGCTATTTCAAGCGCGAGCGCGCGCCCACCGAGCGCGAAACCCTGATCTCGCGCCTGATCGACCGTCCCGTCCGTCCGCTGTTCGCCGACGGCTACCGGAACGAGACCCTGGTGGTGGCGCAAGTTCTCTCCCACGATCTGGAGAATGATCCCGACATCGTCGCCATGGTGGCCGTGTCCGCCGCGCTCACCATTTCGGGCATTCCCTTCATGGGCCCGATCGGGGCGGCGCGCGTGGGCTATATCAACGGCGAATATGTGCTCAATCCGCTGATCGACACCTATCCGGACTCCAAGCTCGATCTGGTGGTCGCCGGCACGCGCGACGCCGTGATGATGGTGGAATCCGAAGCCCAGGAATTGTCGGAAGAGGTGATGCTGGGCGCGGTCGTGTTCGGCCACAAGCAGATGCAGACCGCCATCGACGGCATCGTCAGCCTGGCCGAGAAGGCCGCCAAGGACCCGCGTCCGGTGCCGGAAAACACCACCGCGCCGGTCCTGGAACGGCTGAAGGCCGCCGCCTCGCCGGACCTGGCCAAGGCGTTCCAGATCGCCGACAAGCACAAGCGCCGCGATGCCATCGGTGCCGTGCGCAAAACCTTCGCCGAGACTTTTGTCGGCGAGGGTGAAGGCAAAGTGGCCGCCAATGTCTATTCCGGCCTGATGCATGACGTGGAAGCCCATGTCATGCGCAACGCCGTGCTGGACACCAAGACGCGTGTCGATGGCCGCGACCTGGTCACGGTCAGACCCATCGTGGCGGAAGTGGGTGTGCTGCCCCGCACCCATGGCTCGTCGCTCTTCACCCGCGGCGAAACCCAGGCGCTGGTGGTGACCACGCTTGGCACCGCCGAGGACGAGCAGTTCGTTGACAGCCTGGAAGGGACCACCAAACAGACCTTCATGCTGCATTATAATTTCCCGCCCTACAGCGTGGGCGAGACGGGCCGCATGGGTTCGCCTGGCCGCCGCGAAATCGGCCATGGCAAGCTCGCCTGGCGCGCCATCCATCCCATGCTGCCGGCGAAGGACAGCTTTCCCTACACCATCCGCGTGGTGTCGGAGATCACCGAATCCAACGGCTCGTCCTCGATGGCGACGGTGTGCGGCACGTCGCTGGCGTTGATGGATGCGGGCGTTCCCATTGCCAAGCCCATCGCGGGCATCGCCATGGGCCTGATCCTGGAAGGCACGCGCTATGTGGTCCTCTCCGACATTCTCGGCGATGAGGATCATCTTGGCGACATGGACTTCAAGGTGGCGGGCACTGCCGATGGCGTCACCAGCCTGCAGATGGACATCAAGATCGCCGGCATCACCCAGGAGATCATGAAGGTTGCGCTGGAACAGGCCAAGGGCGGGCGCATGCACATCCTGGGCGAAATGGACAAGGCCATCCATGGCGCCCGCGCCGAGCTGGGCGAACACGCTCCGCGCATCGAGCAGATCAAGATCCCCACCGACAAGATCCGCGACGTGATCGGCACCGGCGGCAAGGTGATCCGCGAGATCGTGGAAAAGACCGGCGCCAAGATCAACATCGAGGACGACGGCACGGTGAAGATCGCCTCCGCCGACGGCGAGTCGATCAAGGCGGCGCTGAAATGGATTCGTTCGCTTACCGCCGAGCCGGAAGTGGGCGAAATCTATGACGGCAAGATCGTCAAGGTGATGGATTTCGGCGCCTTCGTGAATTTCTTCGGTCCCAAGGACGGGCTGGTTCATGTCAGCGAATTGGCGCCCCAGCGGGTGGCCAAGCCGTCGGACGTGGTCAAGGAAGGCCAGGCCGTGAAGGTCAAGCTCTTGGGCTTCGACGATCGCGGCAAGGTGCGCCTCTCCATGAAGCAGGTGGACCAGGCGACCGGCGAAGACCTGTCGAAGAAGCAGAAAGCGGAAGCGCCGCAGGCTTGATAGGAAGTCACTCTGAGAAACGCCCGTCTTTACGGACGGGCGTTTTTCTTTTGCCAGCCCAGCATTTGCCGCGTTAGGTTTCGCCCGCTTTTCGAAGAGGTTCCTGTATTTGACGATCCTGATGCGGCTCATCGCCTTGATCATGATTGTTGCCGCGTTGATCCTTTTGGGCGCGGATGCACTCACCTCGCTGGAACGGGGCGGCGAGATCACGGTCAGGTCCTTTGGCGCGGTCTGGGCGGCGATTAATCCGGCATCGTTGACCCATTTCAAGGACTGGGTGCAGCACGTCCTGCCTTTCATGGCCCAAGGCGTCTACTCCGCCCTGGCGATTCCCGGTTGGGGCCTGGTCGGCGTCGTTGGAGTGCTTATCGCCTTCATTTTCGGTCGCCGCCCGGGCGTCGAATAACCGACGTGCCTTGGACGGTGCAGGTTAGCGGTTCTTTCCTGGAACCCAGAGCACATCGCCCATGCCTTGGTCGTTGGCGGCGCGCGCCATTACGAACAGATGATCGGATAGGCGGTTGATATATTGCACCAAGGCGGAGTTGAGCTTTTCCTTGGCGGCCAGGCCCACGATGGCGCGCTCGGCCCGCCGCGCGATCGCGCGTGCCACATGCAAATGTGCCGAAAGCGCCGTGCCGCCGGGCAGCACGAAGGAGGTGAGCGGCGAAAGCCCTTCATTCATGACGTCGATTTCCCGCTCCAGCCGCTCTACCTGGGCGGGCACGATGCGAAGATCGCCCGCGCCTTCGCCCGGCATGCTGAGATCGGCCCCCAGATCGAACAGATCGTTCTGGATGCGGGCCAGCATGGCGTCGAGATCGCCCAGGGCGTCCAGGCGCGCCACGCCTATGGCGCTGGAGGTTTCATCCACCGCTCCGATGGCCTCGATGCGCGGCGAGGATTTGCCCACGCGGCTGGCATCGGTGAGGCCGGTTTCGCCCAGATCGCCCGTTCGGGTGTAGATTTTATTCAGCTTGACCATGCGGCAAACCTAGCCTCTTGCCGGTGCGACGGTAAGTACTATGATCCCGGCCGCCCAGCCAAAATAGAGAGCCTCATGCCGGTGGAAGCCCCCGAAATCATTGAAGTCGATTCCACCCGCGTGGCCTGCGACGGCATCGGCGGGGGCTTGGGCCATCCACGCGTCTATCTGGAAATGGGGGACGAGAATTTCGTCGAATGTCCCTATTGCGACCGCCGCTTTGTCTTGCGCGGCGGCGCCCCAGGCCACAATCAAGGCCAGCATCAAGGTCACCATTGAGTCTGAAGAAGGGCGATCACCTTTATCTGGTGGACGGCTCGGGCTATCTGTTCCGCGCCTATCACGCCTTGCCGCCGCTTACCCGCAAGTCTGATGGCCTGCCCACGGGCGCGGTCGCGGGCTATTGCAACATGCTCTGGAAGCTGATGGAGGACATGAAGGCGGGCGATGCGCCCAGCCATCTGGCAGTGATCTTCGACGCCAGCGAGCGGACGTTCCGCAATGAGATTTACAAGGAATATAAGGCGCATCGCCCGCCGCCGCCCGAGGACCTGATTCCGCAATTCCCTCTGGTGCGGGAAGCCACCCGCGCGTTTGGCGTCTCCTGCATCGAAATGGCGGGGTATGAGGCAGACGACCTGATCGCAACTTATGCCCGCATGGCGCTGGAAGCGGGCGCGCGCTGCACCATCGTCTCCTCCGACAAGGATCTGATGCAACTGGTGGTGGACGGCAAGGTCGAGCTTTACGACACCATGAAGAACAAGCGCATCGCCTCGGCCGAGGTGATGGAGAAATTCGGCGTCGCGCCGAACAAGGTCGTGCATGTGCAGGCGCTGGCCGGCGATTCCACCGACAATGTGCCGGGCGTGCGCGGCATTGGCGTCAAGACCGCGGCCGAATTGATCGGCCAATATGGCGACATCGACACGCTCCTGAAACGCGCCGGCGAGATCAAGCAGAACAAGCGGCGCGAGACCATCCTGGAAAATGCGGAGAATGCCCGCATCTCGCTGAAGCTGGTGACCCTGGAAGACAAGGTCCCGGTGAAGGAAGCGCCGCATGAATTCGCCGTGCACGACCCCGACGCCAGGGATTTGATCGCATTCCTCAAAGCGATGGAATTCTTCGCCATCATCAAGCGCGTGGCCGCGCGTTTTGAAATCGAAAATATCGACGCGATCGAGAGCGACAGCGCCGTCGCCAATGTGCCCCTGCCGAAGATCGCGTTGCCGCCCGCGCCGCAAGCGCCGCCGGACGATATCGCCATCCGCACGCCGATCAATCATGACGCCTATGTGACGGTGACCGCGGCGGAGGAGTTGGAGGCTTGGGTCAAGCGCGCGCGCGCCAAGGGCATTGTTTGCGTGGACACCGAATCCACCTCGCTCGATCCGGTCCAGGCGGTGTTGTGCGGCATCGCGCTGGCGGTGGCGCCGGGTGAAGCCTGTTACATCCCTTGCGGCCATCGTCCCGGTGATGTCTTGGCGCTGGCGGGCGAGATCGTGCAGATGCGCGAGGCTGAGGCGCTCGCGATATTGAAACCGCTGCTGGAAGACAAGGCGGTTTTGAAGGTTGGCCAGAATCTCAAATACGACGCGTTGATGTTCCTGCAGCGGGGCATCCGGCTTGATCCCATCGACGACACGATGCTGATGTCCTATGTGCTGGAAGGCGGCCTGCACGGCCATGGCATGGACGAATTGTCCGAGTTGCATCTTTCCCACACGCCCATCGCCTTCAGCGAGATCGCAGGCAAGGGCAAAGACAAGGTCGCGTTCGACTGCGTGCCGGTGAAGGACGCCACCCGATATTCCGCCGAGGACGCCGACGTGACGCTAAGGCTTCATATGCTGCTCAAGCCCAAACTTGGCGAGACGGCCATGCGCACCGTCTATGAGACCTTGGAGCGGCCGCTCACCATGGTGTTGGCCGACATGGAGCGGGAAGGGATTACCATCGACCCCGATCTGCTGCGCCGGCTCTCCAATGATTTCGGCAAAGTCCAGAGCGGGCTGGAAACCGAAATCCATAAGCTGGCCGGCGAAACCTTCAACATCGGCTCGCCCAAGCAATTGGGCGACATTCTGTTCGGCAAATTGGGCATGGAAGGAGGGCGCCGGACCAAGACCGGCGCCTGGTCCACCGATTCCGACGTCCTGGAGGATGTGGCGCGAGAGGGTCACGAGATTGCCAAGAAGGTGCTGGACTGGCGGGCCTTGGCCAAGCTGCGCGGCACCTACACCGACGCGCTGCCCACCTACATCAATCCCAAAACCGGACGGGTGCACACGTCTTACGCGATGGCGTCAACCTCGACCGGGCGGCTCGCCTCCACCGATCCCAATCTGCAGAATATTCCGGTGCGCACCGAGGAAGGCCGCCGCATCCGCCAGGCCTTTATCGCCGCAAAAGGTAAAAAGCTGATCAGCGCCGATTACAGCCAGATCGAGCTCAGGCTCCTGGCCCATATCGCCGACATTCCCCAGTTGAAAAAAGCGTTCGCGGAGAATCTCGACATCCATGCCATGACCGCGTCCGAGATTTTCGGCGTGCCCGTCAAGGATATGCCGGCGGAAGTACGCCGCCGCGCCAAGGCGATCAATTTCGGCATCGTCTATGGCATTTCGGGCTTCGGCCTGGCCAACCAGTTGGGCATCGCCCAAAGCGAAGCCAGCGATTACATCAAGAAATACTTCACCCGTTTCCCCGGCATCCGCGACTATATGGAAGACACAAAGCAACTGGCCCGCACCCACGGCTTTGTCGAGACCCTGTTCGGCCGGCGCATCCATATCCGCGAGATCAATTCCAAGATTCCCGGCTTCCGCGGCGGGGCCGAGCGCGCCGCCATCAATGCGCCGATCCAGGGTTCGGCCGCCGACGTCATCCGGCGCGCCATGGTGCGGGTGCCCGAGGCGCTGGCCGAAAAGAAGCTCTCGGCGAAGATGCTGCTGCAGGTCCATGACGAATTGATTTTCGAGGCGCCGGAAAAAGAAGTGGATGCCACCGCCAAGCTGGTGCGCAATGTGATGGAAAAAGCCGCGCTGCCGGCGGTGGAAATCTCGGTGCCGCTGGTGGTGGATGCGCGTGCCGCCGACAATTGGGATGCGGCGCACTGACGGCGCGGTTCTTTTGCGCTCCAAAGTTCGTCGCTCGTCGCTCATGGGCCGGTTATGCCCACATTGCTTCTCCCTCCTGCTTGGATCGCAAAACTCCTCGCGCCGTATTTTCTTACGCGGCCCTCGCGCCCCGCAGATTCCAATTGCAGTCCAAACGGGCCTGGCGCCTCTCTCTCGATAACCGACATTGGTCCGCCACGGGCAGACGTGCCCCCTCCGGTGAAGAATAGGCAGTCGCGATCCTTGCCGGTCTGGGGCTTGGTTGGAGAGTTTTAGGCGGCGATCGAGCTCAGGCCCATCTCGTCGGTAATGCCGACTTTCTTCAACTCGGCCATCAATGCGGCCATGTTCTCGTCGCTGGCAGGCTGGCCGGCGAAATAGCCGGTGAGAAAGCCCGGCTTGGCCAGGGAAATCAGCACCAGGTCTCGCACCTTGGCCATCACCACGCCGTCGGTGAAAAAGCCGCTATTGGCGAGCTTGAGCAGCGTCTGGACTTTCTCGACATGGGTCTGGTTCTTCGCTTCCAGGCTTTCGAACAGCCGCCCACGCGCCGCCACGTCCCAGGCCAGCCGGTCGATCTTCTGCGCGATCTCGTCCCGCTGCACGTCCACGAAGCTGGCGCGCCGCACGCGTCCCTGCAACTGCGCCAGGCGCTGCAAACGGGAGAGGGCCGGCACTTTGGAATTCTGGAAGAAATTCTCGAAGGCGGCGGAATTCAGCACGGGAAGGACAAAACCGCCCAATTGACGCTTGTTCTCGATGCCGATGATGTTCTCTTCGACGAAGAGCAGCCGCTCCATTTTCTCGTCGGGCGGGCAATCGGCCAGGTAGGCGCTGAGGCTCTCCTGCGTCACCAATCGCTTGGAACGCAAGGTGAAGGCCGCGATCAGGTCTTCATGGCTGAGATATTTGCCCACGCCCATCACCACGCGGTTGGCAAGACGGCGCAGCGCCTTCAATTCTTCGACCAGCGAGTTGGGGCAAAGGCTTTTGGCGCTCTTGAATTCGGCGACGATGCGTCCGGCGATGGCGGTGCGCGCTTCCGGCAATTCATCGGCGGTGAAACGGGCCGCCAGCGGCTGAAGCCCTTCCTGGTTGCCGCCGGTGGCATTGCCCAGGAACAATTCCACCAGACAGCCCAAGGCTTCGGCCAGATTCTCTGCCCCGCCGATCATTTCATGCAGCGCCGCGGAGCCCGAAAGGATTTCCGCCATGATGGCGTCGATGGAGGAAAGGACCAGCGCCCGCGGCGCGCTTTCCGCCGGCGCCTGTTGCAGGATTTGCAGCAGCGCCAGGACCTTTTCGTTCCAGCCCTCGGCGTCGCCGAGATGGCGCGCCAAAGCGCCGTTGAAGACATAAGCGGCGTCGCCCTGGCCGGCGAGCTTGGCCGCCAGTTCCGCGAAATGATGGGTGTCGGGATTGGGGAACAGACCCTTGCGTTGATCGCGATAGACGCGCTGCAAGGCCTGGGTGGTGAGTTCGTTCAGGCTTTTCATGATCTGCTGCACCGGAACCGCGGTGGAAGACGCCTGGGCGACGGCGATCTTCTGGATGGCGTGCTGATAGACCGTGCCTGTCGCTTCCAGTTTCTCCAAAAGATCGGCGCGATGGATCAACTCGGTGATGGTGACCTTGTTGCGGCTGAGGAAATCGATGAACAGCCGCGCCATGGTCTGGCGGGAATGATAGGAATAAAGGTCGTCCGGCTTGAAGCAGGGCAGCGCCTGGGGCGGTTCTTCCTTGACCGCCGCTTCCTTCATCTCGTTGCGGCCATCTTCGAAGATCTTCAGGGTGAGGTAATCACCGCTCTCCCCATTGTAGGTTTCCTTGACCACCTTGACGCCGGTGGCCTGATCGGTGGCCATCAGCTCCTTGGCCTGATTGAGCGCGCGGGTGCGGTCACCCGTCACCTCATGGAGGGTCCAGCCGCCTTTGGCGCCCACCCGGCGAAACACTTCGTAATGAATTTCCCTGGCCATGGGCCGGAGTTTGGCCGGGCGCGCATTGAGACAGGGTTAATCGCTCGCCACGAAAGATTAACCGCAGAGCGGACATTGGGGATCGGGTGAAAGCTCCACGACGCGGAAGCGCCAGACCAGGGTGTCGGTAATCAAAATTTTACCGGCCAGGTTTTCGCCCATCCCAGTGACTTGCTTCAACACTTCCAGGGCCTGCAGTGAGCCCATCACGCCCGCGGCTGCGCCCAGCACGCCCGTTTCCGAACAGCTCCCCACCGTGCCGGGCGGAGGGGGGCCACGAAACAGGCAGCGATAGCAGGGATAGGCGCTGCTTTTGTCCCAGGCCTTGAAGGTGGCGAGTTGGCCATCGAATTCGGTCACCGCGGCCGAAACCAGAATCTTCTTTGCCGCATGACATGCATCATTCACCAGAAAGCGGGTTTCGAAATTGTCCGAACCGTCGGCGACGATGTCATAGTCCGCGATCAGGCTTTCCACATTCGCCGCTGTCAGCCTAGTATGATGCGGTCGCACGCGCGCGCCGGGATTGAGCGCGGCGAGGCGCTGGGCGGCGGCAGCCACCTTGGGCGTTCCCACATCCTTGGTATCGAACAGGATCTGGCGCTGAAGATTGGAACGGCTCACCGCGTCATCGTCCACGATGCCGATTGTGCCCACCCCCGCAGCGGCAAGATAAAGCGCCACCGGGCTTCCCAATCCGCCCGCGCCCACGATCAGCACCTTGGCGGCGCGGATTTTCGCTTGCCCCACGCCACCCACTTCCCGCAACACCAGGTGGCGGGCATAGCGTTCCAATTCTTCGTCACTCAAGGCCATGCGGTGATTTACCGCTAAGCTCGCCCAAGAGCCAGCCGACGGTTTCGGGCTAGCTTGGCCGCATGACCCTCCAGCAGATTTTGAACCGGGCACTCCTCCAGCAGCGGCAAGGCAAGCTGGTCGAGGCGGAAGCACTTTACCGTCAGGTGCTGGCGCACGCGCCCGAAACGGTGGACGTCTGGGTCAATCATGGTGCGACCCTGCAGGAGCTGGGGCGCCTCGATGAAGCGCTGGCAAGCTATGATCAGGCTGTGGCGCGCATGCCGGCTCATGCCTCGGCCTGGCACAACCGAGCCTTGGTGCTGTTGGGACTGGGCCAATATGCCGCCGCGCTGGAGAGCTTCGAGAAGGCGCTGGCGCGCGCACCGCGTCATGCCGATGCCTGGCGCGCCCGCGGCCGCGCCTTGTTTGCGCTTGGCCGAAGCGCGGAAGCGTTGGAAAGCCTGGAGCGGGCGCTGGAGATCGCGCCCGGCCATTTGGACACGATGTATCGTTGTGCTGCGTTGCTTCACGTCGAGCAGCGCTTTGATGAGGCTCTGGCGGTGTTGGGCAAGGTGCTGGCCCTTGATCCGGATTATCTCGATGCACTTGCGCTCAAAGGCGCCTTGTCCTGCGAAATGCGCCGCGTTGACGAAGGGATGACTGCCTATCGCCTCCATGCCGAGATCGCCTTCTCCAAGAAACCAGTGAGTGAGTCGGCCGATCCGGAGCCCAAGCAGAAACACGATGCCGAACAGCGGCAATGGATGCGCACGCATGGCCTCGCCGCCAAGGACTTCCATCTGGAAGAAGGCGCCCGCGTGGCCGGCCCGGCCGTCAATCCCGCGAATGGCGAGGAGGTCGAGCGGCGTTGGCGGGAAAGCGATCCGCAGATCGTGGTGGTGGACAATCTTCTCACCCCATCGGCGCTGGCTGCGCTTCGCCGCTTCTGCTGGGGCTCCACCATGTGGCGGCGTTCCTACTCCAGCGGCTATCTGGGAGCGGTGCCGGAGCAAGGATTTGCCTGTCCCCTGCTTGCCCAGATCGCCGAGGAATTGCGCGCGGTTTTTCCGGCCATCATCAGAGAACACGGATTGGGTTTGATGTGGGGATTCAAGTATGACAGCAGGCTATCCGGCATCCCCATCCACGCCGACCAGGCGAAAGTGAACGTCAATTTCTGGATCGCACCGCAAGAGGCCAACCGCGACCCTCAAAGCGGCGGGCTGGTGGTTTGGGGCGTGAAAGCGCCGCTCGACTGGGACTTTTCCCGCTACAATAAGGACGAGGCGGCGATCCGCACATTCCTGGGCCAGAGCGGGGCCGCGCCCATCGCCATTCCCCATCGCGCCAATCGCGCGGTGATTTTCGATTCCGACCTCTTCCACGCCACCGACCGGATCGATTTCCACGGGGGCTACGAGAACCGGCGTCTCAATGTGACCATGCTCTATGGCCGGCGCACCTTTCGGGGCAGTTGACGGCGACGACAAGTAACCTTCTGTTTCTGCTGGCAATTCCATAAAGGGCGGTGCATTTCGATTGTGACGGGCGCGTCATAAGTCTAGGGTTGCGCTCTCATGGATCGGCGCACGCCCGCAAAAGGGCGGCACGGGGAAAATCGGAGTTCATAACGGCATGTCTGCTTATGGTCTGGAAGCGTCGGGCTTTCGCAATCTGAAAAAAGTTCACTGGAATCTCAATCCTGCCGCGCTTTACGAGGAAACGATCCGGCGCGGCGAAGGCCATGTCGCCAAGAATGGTCCGTTGGTGGTCTTGACCGGCCAGCACACCGGCCGCTCGGCCAACGACAAATTCGTGGTCAAGGATGCCCAGACCGAACCCCATGTCTGGTGGGACAACAACAAGGCGATGACGCCGGCCCATTTCGACGCGCTCCATGCCGACATGATGGCGTTTGCCGAGGGCAAGGAATTGTTCGCCAAGCATCTCTATGGCGGCGCCGATCCCACCCATCGCATCAAGGTGCGCATCGTCACCGAATACGCTTGGCACTCGCTCTTCGTCCATCAACTTCTGATCCGGCCCAGCGCGGAGGAGCTCAAGAATTTCGATCCCGAATTCACCATCATCGATCTGCCCAGTTTCAGCGCCGATCCAAAGAAACACGGCTCGGTCAGCGCCACGGTGGTCGCGGTCAATTTCACCAAGAAGCTGATCCTGATCGGCGGCACCTCCTATGCCGGCGAAATGAAGAAATCGGTTTTCACCGTCCTGAATTACATCCTGCCGCCCAAGCGGGTGGTGCCGATGCATTGCTCGGCCAATGTGGGCAAGGATGGCAAAAGCGCCATATTCTTCGGCCTTTCCGGCACCGGCAAGACCACGCTTTCGGCCGACGCGTCGCGTACCTTGGTGGGCGATGACGAGCATGGCTGGGGCGAGCAGGGCGTCTTCAATTTCGAAGGCGGCTGCTATGCCAAGGTGATCCGGCTCTCGCGCGAGGCCGA
>Ga0134128_10001182_pt1 | contig 34434 bp, 45 predicted proteins | sample KB31754_FD_96462 | JGI IMG/M metagenome (GOLD analysis project Ga0134128, IMG submission 96462) | Terrestrial soil microbial communities with excess Nitrogen fertilizer from Kellogg Biological Station, Michigan, USA - KB3-175-4 | ecosystem: Environmental > Terrestrial > Soil > Unclassified ...
AAAACTCGGGAGGACAATTTTGAATGTCCCGGCGGGAGAGGCATTGCCGTATTTCTGCGTCCAGCCGAGCACTTGGACTTCGTTTTCAATCGGATAGCCCGCCTGAGTTTCGGTCAGGCTGATGGTCGGTAGGGTCGATACGCCCGCGGCGCTGCCGGTCAATATCGCTTGCGACGCATTTCCAAGGCTGCCCACAAATTCCGCGGTGTAGACGATAGGAGACGGCGATGCGCCGTAGTCGATAAAACTCGTCGCTGGTGCCGCCACGGTGCCCAGTAAAACATTCTCCCCACTTGAAGTTGAGCCGCGGTATACGCGGTATCCGTTTGCGCCTGTGGCCGATGACCAACCGAGCGATACCCGTCCCGTTGAGCCATTCACGAAGGCCGAGAATTCGTTTCCCGGCAGTGTCTCGCCCTGAGTGTCAACGGCGGTGACCTGGTAGAAATACTTGCCCGTCGACAATGAACCGCCGCCGAGTGCTCCAACGGCAGAAGTAATCTTGGGTGCCGCGGTAGTGCTCAGCGCCGTGGAAATCACCGGCGGGATGGCCGGAAATGCCTGTTCCTGAACCATGCCCGAAAAGGCTGTGAAATTAGCCCCACTGACCTGGACATTGCCCGGCCCCACTCCCGCCAACCCCTCCAATTCGCCTTGTAAGACACCGTTGGTTGTGGGCGGCTGTGGGTTGGCGCCGATCGTGGCGTCGGTCACGTTGTCCGCGAATGCCGTTGTCGTGTTGTCGTTGATTGTCGTGACCAGAAAATATGGGCCGGTAATCGCTCCGCCCGCCTTCGTCCGATAGAGCCGTTTTTTGGTGACAACGCTGGGTCCGTTGGTAAGCGTGACGCTGATCTGTTGCGCGCTGGGCGAGACGATCGCTGATGGCGCGGACGGTTCAGTTTCCCCGGTGGCTGTCAAAAACGTCTGCACGTAGTAATAGGCGCCAGTCAAACTTCCGGCGCCACCCGTAGCGACCGTGGGCGCAACGGGGGGAACGGGAATCGCATTGGTCGTGTGGCCGCCCCAGGAAAGCGTGAATGTCGAACCCGCTTCGGCGTTGGGCTGGATCGTGACCTGCTGAAGCTCGTTCGCCCCGGCTCGGGCCTGTTGCGTCCGCGTGACGGATATGGCCGGCGTCAGTTCGGTGATGGCAATTTTGTCGGTGGGCGGAAAAAACGGCGAGTTGATCAGATTGAACGCCAGTTGCGGTGGAATCGTGCCGGTCACCTGGCTGGTGAGATAAAACGGCACCCCTTTGTTGCCGACCAAAAGCAACGTATTGCCGTCGCTGGGGGCCGGGGCGTTGGCCAAAATTCCCCGCTGAATCTCGCTGACAATGACCTGCGGGGTAATGCCGGCTGGCACGGTAATTGGATACACGAAACTCTGCGCGCCAGCGCCGATCAATGCCTGGTCTTTCGCCCCGAGAGAGTTGGTGAACTGCACCAACCAGGGGGAGTCAGTCGTGCCGCTACCCATAACCACCGCATTGCCAGGAGCAATCGACTCGAGCGACTGCAAGACGGCTTGCAATTGTGTCGCGGTTGCATTGTAGGGGATGCCGGTCAGATTGGACGTGGGCTGCGCGGCGCCGAGCGAACCATCCGCGATATTGTCGGTGAATGTGGTGGCTGAATTGTCCCAAATCGTCCAGAGCAGCTTTTCCGTGCCAGATGCGCCGCCGGCTGCTGTGCGATAAATGCGGCGAGCGATCGTTCCAATGGGTCCGGTGCGAATGGACGTCAGGCTGACCGAATGGCTGGCGACGGTGATGGAGGTTTCTGGGCTGGGCTTTGTTTCGCCAATTTGCCCCAGGGCGTTAAAGTACAGGAACGTGACCGTGTATTTATACGCGCCGTTGGGGTTTCCCGCATTTCCGCTGTCGGTTGCGATTAAGCCAGCAGTCGGATCTGCGAGAAACGGCGTTGAGCTGCCCTTCCAGGCAACCTGAAAGCTGCCACCTGTCGGCGCGCCAGTGATATAGACCGCCTGAATCTCGTTCGTGCCGGAACCTTGCGGCGCATCCGCCGGGCTGCTCGTGGTCGGAACGCTGGCGGAGATTTCTTGAAACTCTGGCTCTTGGCTGCTTTGCCAGAGGTTCAGCATTCCCTGTACGGCGTCGGACGGCGTGCCAGTGCTGATGTAGGTCAACGATTTTCCGTTGAGCATCAGCGTCCAGGATGGCGCGGTGGCGGTGACGGGCGGAGAATAGCCCCAAACCCGAGACTTGGAGGCGCTGTTGCCCACGAAACGTTTTGTCTTGGAAGCCATCGCAGAACGTACCTAAATCAGAGGTTGGCAGGCCACGGCGTCGGCGTGCCGTCGATATTGACGGGCGAGATAAACGTGTACTGCCACCAGGTTGTCCAGAGCTTGTAGGCCCGGTCCTTGCCGCGTCCGATGGCACGCGCCCCGCGCTTGCCGCGTCGAGTCGCTCCGGGGGCATGGTTTTGCAGGGCGGGATAAATCGGCGGTTGATAGCGCTGCGACCAATATCCCAAGTAGCCGGTGGCCGATCCCTTTTGGGTCATGGTGACCGGCGTTAGCTGGTGCAGTGTTTGAATGATAGGCGGCCCGCGCAACGGCTTCAGTACGCCGATCTCGGGGCCTCCGTCGCCGTCGAAATCAAGCGATTCCTCGAACGACCATAAGGTGCCTGCGATTCCGTTAAACGGCACCTCGGCTTCGAGCGTTACCGAGAATTCCAGTTGCGTGACATAGCTCGCGCCGTCCCCGTTTGGGAATTCCGGCGGCTTGATGACGCGCACCCCGCCAAGGGTCTTCGCGCTGAAAATCGAGTTGGGAGATGGTGCGCCGTTGTCTTGCACCAGGATCAAGTCGCCGCCTGAGATATAGGCTTTTTTGAGGGCGATGATTTGCGCAGCGATATCCGCCTGTGCGCTGGCCGTGACCGATTGCCTTGACAGCAGTTTTCCGCTCAGGTCAAAGCGGTATCGTTGCGAAATCGGGAACTCGGCATCGTTCAATATCGGGTCGAGATGCAGGTCGTATTTGACCGTGCCGGGCGGGTGCTGGATGCTTCCGCCCAGGCTGTTGTATTGGACGAACATCAGCAACAGCCCAAAGACGAGCGTAGACAGTAAGCGCATGGCATCGCAAGGGCGAACACCGCAGGTCGCCGGCCTTGGTTCCTAAAAGAGCGAGCCTAGGCGTGGGGGGGCTTGGAGGTGGGGCGTGAAGTCGCCCGGCTAGAGAAGGCTGCCTATGCCGCTACAATAAAAAAGCCGCCAGTGTGAACTGGCGGCCGTTTCGAGCCGCGAGGCCCATGCGCGAGTGGTATCCGCATGGTATGCCTCCCGGACAAGCCTGTCAACTTGGAGGATGCCATGCTGGAATTCAATGAAAACGAGTTTCATTTTGTCGGGCCAGTTTGGTTCGTGGCGCCATCGCCTCTTCCGGCGGATGAAATGCACCTGTGCCGCGTGACCCGGAGAATCGGCGATCCGGGTTGCATGGCAGTATTCAGCGACGACGACATCGCCAGGAATTTTGCCAAGTGGCAGCAAGAAGAACATCCGACAGCAGCCAACCTGGAGCCGTTTTGTCGATCTACCAAAGACGAATTCATTAGATTTATTTTCTTGCTTTCGGGAGCGGGGATAACGCATGTCGGAATCGACCCAGAAAAAGGGCGAAGATTCAGAAGGGTGCCAATTTCAGACTTCGCCCAAAGCGCACTTGGCGGAGATGGAGGTTTGGTTTTCGATCCCTGAGTCTCACGTCGACTTCAGCGTGATGGGACCGGAGCATGTCGTGGACGTAATCGCAGGGGACGGTACTGCTGTTCGCGTCGTCGAGCCTTTCGAACAGCCGCGGGTTGAGTTCACCGAAAACGGCTTCTCGGCTCCGTGTGGGTTGATGGAGCACCTCGGGGGCGATGGCGACATTGTTTGCGGAGAGCCTGGCAGCGAGATCGTCCTCGGGTAAAGCATCGTGAGCCAACGAGTAATAAATCGACGAACCGCTCTTGCGGGAATTGCCGGTCTCGTATCGCTCAGAAAATGCCCATGCTCCAATCCGCCCCTGAAAGAACTGGGGACGTGGTTTTCGATTCCCCGTAGCGCCATTGAAGAATGCGTCTGCGTTGTGGAGCAGGTATCGCCAAGCGACTCATTCGCCGCTGACGTGCATTTCCAGATCGCGTACGCGGGCTGCGAGCGAAAGTATCGCGCGGCCAAGGTGCTCGTCCTGAACGTCACTGATGACGACGTAGCCGTGCCCTTGGTCTCGCTCTTGGCGGCCAACGGAATTATCAACCACTTCGCGAACACGATCGAGCGCGCCGTCGTCGTTCGGTAATTGACAGCCAGCAGGTGATCGCTTTTCATCAACCGCAAAGAGGCTGGCTGCACTCGCAAACAGAGAACCAAGAAAACCGCGACGGAACATAGGGCTATCCTGAGAATGAAGTAGCGTGACAGGCCGATTCTGGGCCGGCCCGGGCTTGCTCTCCTAAACATCCTCCTAAACATCCGTACCGCTTGCTGGTGGTTCGCAAGGCTGCTTATCGTGGAACCGTGCCCACCGTCAGCCTGTCCATGATCGTTCGCAATGAGGCGGCCAATCTGCCGGCCTGCCTGGCCTCGTGTGCGGACCTCTTCGACGAGCTAGTAATCGTCGATACGGGCTCGACAGACGAAACGAAGGCGATTGCGCTACAGGCACTCGACAAGCACGGCAATCCGGCTAGTGTCTTCGATTTCGCCTGGTGCGACGATTTTTCCGCCGCCCGCAACGAATCCCTGCGGCACGCCACCGGTGATTGGATCTTCTGGATGGATGCGGATGACAGGCTGGATGACGAGAACAAAGGCCGGCTACGATCGCTTTTAGCGGGCCTTGGTGATCCCTGCGGCTATGAGGCAATCGGCGTCTCACGCCACCCCGGTGGCGAGGTCGTCTCGTCCAGCAAGCTTCGACTGTTCCACCGATCATTAGGGATGAAGTGGCGATGGCGGGTTCACGAGAACCTGTTCCCTCTTGATGCAATCGAAATCAAACCATCTGGCGTGTCGATTATCCATGTCGGGAGCCTCGATACAAAGGCGGTGGCAGCTAAAAGCTCCAGAAACTTGCGAATCCTGTGGCGCGAAGTTCAGGACCGTCCCGAAGAGCCGGCGCTTCGGTATTACATCGGATCTGAGTTGACTTATCAGGGCGATTACGCGACGGCCCTGGCATCCCTTCATGCGTGCCGCGCAATGTTAGACGCACAAGGCTATCGACCGGTTTATTATTGGTTTTTGCTCTTGGACCTCGGCCAGTGCTACGGTGCAACCTGCCAATGGGAGAAACTTGCCGAGATCGAAGCAACGCAAGACGGCGGTAGGATTGCGACCGAACTGCGGCGACGGTTTCCGCCAGCATTGAGGCGCGGAGCCATGGAAACCATATCGGTATTGGTGTAAATCAAGCGGGCTTTATTTCGACATGTGGAAGGTGACCTGTGAACCTGGAAAGCCGCCTAGAACGCCGTAGCCGCCTTATCGCGGCGCTGCTGGCGGTGGCGTTGGCGGCCACAGGCGGGTGCGGACAGGGCTACAACGAAGCACTTCAGGCGTATAACAATGAAGCACAAATTCTTGATCGCCTAAACAGCGAATACGAACCAAAGCTTGCCGCGTTTGACCGCGAACTGGAGAAGCTGAAGACCGATCTAGAGGAAGCCCAAAACAATTGGAACATTTGGAAAGATGTCGGGTGGAAAGAGGCTGCCGATATTATTTATAGAACACACGAGATTGATTATCGGAAGGCATCAACCGACGAAGATCGTGAGCGCGTAAAGCAAGAAGCACAAAAAGAGGTCGACGAATCTATCGAACAAACCAACGAGGTTCACGAAAACCTGATGGTCGCTACGGCGAGAGCGATTGAAAGAGTCGCAAAAGACAGAAAAGCACTCGTCACGGAATATGAGCCAAAGATTCGAGAGCAACAAGGACGGGTTGATGATGCGATGGCCTTGAAGGAGCGACTTCGGAAATAGTCACTGAGACTGATTTTTCCCTTGCTGGTGAATATTTTTCGACGCGGCATCGACCGCCGCGTGAATCGCGGCGATAACCTTCTGATCGTGTTCTCGGAATCGTTGATCAATCGAAGCCTCGAACTCATGTAGCTGCTCAGCGAGCTGCATATCGTCACGAATATCGACCGTGACTCGGTACTCGCCGCCGACGATTACCTCGTTCGTCACGCCCTGAATCGCCCTTGACCTCTCGCCAAGCTGTGCAGAGACGATTTCAGCATTGCGCGTCGCCGATTGCACGGAGTGCTCTTCAAGTTTAAATTCGAGTCCGCTATTCTCGCCCATTGCTCGCCCGCGGGCACGAAGCGCCTGTCTAGCAAGGTCCTGACTTTGTTCGTCGCCATTCTGTAGAGCGTAGACATCTTCAAGTGGTGTCTTGGACAAATCCTTGGACGCCAAGGCGCGCCGCTTGGCCTGCGCGATGTTGGCCACCTGAAGAGGATTCATTGCGCCGATGCGCTCTTCCGTGCTCTGCAATCGTCTGGTCGCTTGGCTGAGGCGATCCTTCGCCACGTCAGCATTCTGCTTGGAGTATTCCAGGAGCTTCGCGGCGTCCTGAATGTCTCGCTGGCGCATCCGCTGGTGAAGCTCGTCGCTTTCTCTCGTCAACCGCGCGCGCTCTTGGTTCAGGCGATTCAACTGCTCGGCGGTTTGCCGTTCCGACTCTTGGTTCGGATTGTCGGCATTGCGATTTTGCGCGGCTGCTGTAACAACCCTCTCTCGGTCAGCCGCCAGACTTTGCAATTGCTGCTTGATGCGATTCTGACCCACCAGGAATTCGTGCGAGGCATCACGGCGAGCCTGCAAAAAACGCATCCGCTCGCCTTGGTCTCGGATGTTCGTCGCGCCAGAAAAAATGCCGCCGGTCGCAAATGCGCCAGTTAATTCGCCGATGCCTGTTTGACCTTCGCTCCGAACAAGAGACTTGCCTGGCCGCCCATATCGATCCCTGGTGCCCAGAAAATATGGCGTCAGATTGGCGTGTAAATAGGTTGCGCTTAGCTTGCGGTCGATCTCCGCTTGAGCATTCTCGCGTTCTCGCTGCATCGCCGAGATCTGAAAGTCACCCGCTAATCCGAGGTTGCCGATCTGCCGAAACGTCGCACGCTGTTGCTGACGCTGGCCAGACATGATTTGCAGGCGTTCGGCGTTCCGTGCCGTTGCCGCAGCGGCGTCAAATACGCCGAATCCAGTGCCGAACGCCGACAGTCCCGCACCGCGAGGATTATTCGGATCTTCCATCTGGGTGAGCCGGCGTCGCTCGATCGCCTTGCGCTCGTGCTCTTCCATACCCAGCGTTTCCAGCATGTTGACCAGTGAGTGCAGTCCCTGGGATGTGCCCACCAGTCCGTGACCGACCGAGCGCCCAAGGGCTTTGGTGAATCGCCCGCCAATGAGTGCCTGGTCTGCTGCCAGGGTCAGTGCCGCCACAATGCCACCCACGATGACGCCAGCGGGTGCCGAGAATGCCGCCGTGATACCGCCGGGCACAGCGCCCAGATTGGCCGCGCCACCAGCGGCTGGTCCGAGCCCCATTAACGCCCGCCCGACGCCTCCCATACCGCCGGTTTTATGTACCGCATGCAGATTTCTGAGTAGACCGCCGAAGTCGCCGGCCGACCTGACGCCTCCGGTCACTACATTGGCGATGCCGCGAATCTTCAAGAGGCTGTCAGTGAGGCTGCCGAGATCCCGCTTGCCGATCAATCCCAAATATGCGGCGCCTTCCCCGAGACGCGTGATGGCATCGACACTGCCGCCGATGGATTCGGTGAGCCGGTGGTATCCTTCACGCTGCCGTGCAAGGGCAATCTCTTGTTCGCGCGCTGCCTGTCGCTCGGCACGTTCGGCGCGCTGCTGGTCTTGCCGCTGGGCTTGTGGACCGCCGCGGACGAGGCTGGCGAGCTGCCGATTGCCGAGCTGAATTCGTTTTGCTAGGTCGCGTTCTTCTTCTCGCTGGTCATGTTGTTGCGCTTGCGCGCCCGACCGGAGAAGCCCCTGAAGCTGCCGATTGCCGGCACTAATGCGCCGCTGTAAATCTCGCTCTTCCTCGCGCTCTTGTCTCTCGCGCTGGGCCTTACTCTGCTTACCTACCTGCTGAAAGTCTTTCCAATAGTCAGCTTCCGCCTTTTGCTCTTTCTTGAACTGCTGCTCGCGAGCCTTTGATACGCGCTCGGCATTTTTAACCTCTTCGTCGGCGGCCTTCTTGTCCGCCTGAGCTCTCTGGATGGCAATGTTGTTCAATCCGCGCGACCAGGCGGTCTGATTGTCAAGGTTCTTTTTTCCGGCTGCCGACAGTTGCGCCCAGCCGTCCAATTGCGCCTTGACCGCTTTTTGATGGGCCAACGCGCCGTTGGTCAGGTGCTTGCCAATGGCAGCAGTCCCATTTTGCGCGGCCTTCACCGCCTCCTGCATGCCGTGCGACATGCCATTCCCGCCGCCGAACCGGTTGCCGCCGCCAGCGCCATTGCCACCAGCGCCGGAAAACACCCCTCCCATCCGTTGTTGGAGCCGATCAATCTCGCGGTGGACGGGCGCGAACGCCTTCAGGTAATCGGGCGCGACCTCGGGCTTTAGAATGAACCGCACGCCGCGGGTAGCTTCGCCTGTGGCCATGATCACTATCTCCGCTTGCGGTTACGCCTTAAGAGGGCGAACGATCGAATCAATCAGGGTGAGGTTTTGCACGAGCGTCCGGTCGGCGAGCATCTCTTCGGTCAGCCGGCGGCCGCAGGTGGCGCGCACTTCGCGGTAGAATTCCAGGGCCCGCCGATTCTTGTCCGACAAGACAAACTCGTGCTCGTGTGCGGGGCTGATCTTGGGGCAGCGATCGCAGGGTGGCGGCACGACCCGCGGCTGGTCCATGCGACCCCCGCCGCACTTTTTCACGCGGCCCGTGCCCGAATGGTCCTGCCAGTCGTAATCGACCATGAACTTCTGGCAGGTGTCGCAATCAAACTTGGCCAGCACGGGAAAACGCAGCAAGAGCGTAATCCCGCCGGCTAGTTTTTTGCGTCAGCCGCCGCGGTCTCGTCGCCAGGGTGCTGGCCAGCGGACATGGCCTCGAGCTCGCGCACCAGGTCGCTGACCTCTTCCTTGCCGGCCGACTCTTGCAAGTCGCTGGGCTCCCGGCCCGAGACGATGTTGTAGAGCCGGTCCCACAGTTCGGACGGAACCTCCGTGCGCAGGTTTTCCTCGGTAAGCGGCATGTCTTTGCCGCGCAACGCTTCGTTGGGGTGATTGGCATCGTATTTCAGATCCCAATCGTCCATGTGCTTGAGCACGAGATTGCGCAACAGCGTGTTGAAGGCCCGCGATGTCTTGGCCCGAGTGCTTCCTGACCGAAACACCTCGTCGCGGTCATCGTACAAGATGCGGCGGTAACTGAACTTAACGTCGGGGTGCAGGTCGCCGTTGCCCTTGATGAAGCCCTGCCGGGTGTAGCCGTCGGAAATGCTGGTTGCCATGATCGAATTATCTGGTGACTGATTGCGGTGATTGATTACATCGTGACGACGACTTCGCGCGTGGCGCCGAGCATCCGCGCCATGAACGTCATCTTGAGCGGGATTTCCACTTTGCCGCTCGTACTGGGTGTGGGGACCGGCGCCTGGAGCGCCGCGAAGGTGAATGTCAGCGTCTTCGTGCCGTTGGTGTAAACCACCGTGCCGCCGACGCCTGGCTGAAGGGCCTGCAAATACAGATCGGTCTCGTCGCTGGTAAACGGCGTGGTCACGGTGACTGAAACCGTGCGGTCCTGCTCGGGCAGCGCCGTGCGCGTCAGGCTGTTGAGATAGCGCTCCAGGTCAAGGTGGTTATCGAACAGGATCTCGACATCCTTGACGTTTCGGGCGACGCCGTTGAACGTGAACAGGGCCGATTCATGCTGAAACGGCGCTTCCAGGGGGATCGCCGCGGCAGCAGCTGGAATTGCCGGGAAGGTGCCGGCCGCCCCGACGGTTTCCGTGAGGCCGGCGAACTCGAAGCCCAGCCGCAGGTTCTGGCCTTCGCTCGAGCGGAACGTCGCCTTGTTGACTTTTACACCCGCGTAGGTGAATACTTTGGCGATGCGGTCAAACGTGTGGAAGTAAGCTGGGACCGTTTCTCCCAGCGGATACGTCACCGGCGCGGAACCCGTCGGAGTGCCGCCCAGAATGGCCTGCAACCCCCAGGCGGAGAGTAAACTTGGCACCGGCTCGACTTCCACCGGCCCATCGACCGGGATCTTATTGAGCACCACGTTTTCGCTGGGGCGCGAGCGCGTGCCGCGGATGCCGCCGGTTTCGGTGTGCTCAGGCTTTGCGCCGAACGCCTCCGAGATGAACTCGTAGGTCTTCGTGATCGGATTGGCCGAATCGACGCCCCATTTGACCTGCGAGCCTTGCGAGGGTGCGGCATAGACGGGCATGGGAGACTCCGGCAGACAACAGGACGTTTCGCCCTAGTTGTGCTCGCCGGATGGCTTGGAGCGGTTAAGGATCCGCCTACACCGTGCCGCCCATGCGCCTGAGGATGAACGATAACTTCAGCCAGCCGAAGTCGAGCTTCTTTTTCGCCAGCTTTTCGTAGTCGAAAATCGTGCCCGGCTTCACTCGGCAGTCGTGGAACGAATAGCTATTTCCGTTGGCGGTCACGGTCAGATAGCCGCCATAGCCAGGCGTCGTGCCAAACCCGCGCAGGTGGTTGAATTTTGCGATGACGACTTCGCGCCAGCGCAGGAACGGATCGTCGTTGGCTTCTTCAGGAACATTGGCCGATTCGTTTTCGTTCAGAAACACGACGCTGATGGGATAGCCAATGTCGTCCCGCACATTGCTTCCCTCGGTGGGTACGATCTCTTCCACGTCGAAGTAGCAGATGACGATGGCCGGCAGGGCATACTCATCGGTCGACGGCAACGGATTGACGGCCGAGACATCGCCCAGGTAAGGCACCTTGCGGACGTGAACGCTTGCCGGCGATATGCCGACGATCGACGTCCCCAGCATGCCTTGGATCGTCGCTTGCACCGCCGCGGCCAGAGCTTTGTGGACCGACAGATAAGCGGCGCCACCCGTTACCTGAAACAGCGGCTCATTGCTGGGCAGTGAGGGCAGGCCGGCCAAAACTGACTCGCAGCGTGCGACATAGAATCCGTCACTAAGTGCCAGGGCGACCGCACCATCGCCCGTGCGAGTGGAGGATGCTGTCCAAATGAGGCTACTGCCTGGACCTGCCCAGGGCGCCGTATAGACCGTGTTCGTTGCACCCGTAGCTGATCCACTGACGACTGCCGAGGCACCGGTGCCGTCGCCGTTATCGACGGGCTGGGAGAGGACTGGCGTTGCCGGCGAGACCTCATTCGGCCCGAGGCTGCGCAATAGGTTTGCGACAAAACTCATGCGTGTGCCGCCCCCACAATGACTGAGTTGGAGTTGAGCGGGTTGCCGGACGTGTCATAGAGCGGCTGCCGAAGCAGCTCCGTGCCCGTTCCAATGCCTCCGGTGCCTCGCTTAATCTTCACCCGCGCCCAGTGAGTCGGGTCGGTAGTCGTGTCGATGTATTCGTCCGCTACAGCCAGTGCCTCAAGTGACGAATTCGCAATGGACGCAGTTTGAAACGTCGCCGCCGTGAGCGTCAGGCCGTTGAGCGGGTCAACGCAGATCGGATTGCCGTTGGCGTCGAGCGCCGCAAGCAGATAGTTTCCCGCCGGCACGTCCGCGAACGTCGCTTGGTAGATTCCTTTGCGGTTCGTGGACTCGACCACAGCCGAGGCCGTAGCGGCAGCGATATCGCTCCCTGGCGGATACAACTTGGCAGTTGCACCAGCATCCAGCCCGGTCGAGCCGGGGAACTCTACTGTTTGCGTGACGGGCATGGACTAGCCTATTAGAGTTGTCCGTTGCGATGGCCAAGCGAAGTCAGATATTCGACGATTCCGGCCATCAGCCCAGCCAATGTGATCTGCACGGGATTGCCGCTGGCGTCAGTTGTGGGCACAGCCGTAGTGTCGGATGCTGCTTGTTGGTACAGGTCGGGCACGCCGATCGATACTTGCGAGCCTTGCGGAGCGAGTGTGACTGAACCGTCGGCGTTCGGGTAAGACGGCAAAAAATTCGCTTGGGCCGAATACTTACTGTGCGCAGCGTCGATGGCGTTGATTTGAAGCAAGGTCATCTGCCAGTTAATAAATGTCTGCTGCGGAACGGCCGGTATGACCGCCGGATTCGTGGCGGGGACTGGCGGCAGTGAGATCGACATGCGTTACTCCTGAGTTGGCGGGTTTTTGTCTGAATCTGAGTTGGCAGTTTGTGGCGCATCGGGCGACACTTCCGCCGCCTTAGCTTCCTCTTGCTGCCGCGTGACGATTTCCGCGTTGAGAATCTTGAGGTTGTTCTGCGCGTTTTCGATCTGCACCAGTTGATCGTAGGCGAGTGCCTTTAGTTCGGTGACGTTCAGCTTGGTGATGTCCATGAAATAAATACTCCGTGTTAGTTGTTTGCTTCGATTAACCAATTGCTTACGCCATCCGTTGTCACGGTGACGTACTTGTACTGAGTCGCCAGCGCGTAAGTTGCCGCGCCGTCAATCTTGTCCGTGCCAGCCGCAGTGAGCGTGACAGCGTTCGCGCTGCTGTCGATCTTCTTGAGCGTGTAGCTTCGCCCGGCGGTGAGGCTATTAGACGCCGGAAGCGTGACCGCAAAGGCCGCTGTTGTGGCGTCCGCCGCAATGAGGTTGTCTGCGGCGGTGAGTGTGTACGCGGCTGTTTTTTTTGCAAATGGTGGAATAAATGCAATGGCGTGAGACTGGCCGACGGCATCAATGGATGCCATAACGGCCGTGCCGGTGCTGTTTTGATATTGAAAAGCGTCGGCGGTCTGAGTTACAAAAGCCCGCAGGACAAGCAGCGAACGAGTTGGATTATTAGTGGAAATCGTCAGAGTCGGATTTCCAGGAGCCGGAGTTATCGTTCCAAGTGTATTATTAGCACCGACGGCTGTAATCCCACCTAGGGTCGCATTGAATCCTGCGGCATCCAGGGTCGCGTCAGTTTTTAGGTGCGTGCCGTTCTGGTAGAGATTCGCCCCGAGAGGAAACACGATCTTCTGAGTCGAGTCGATCGAGAACGCCGTCACTAACGCATTTTGCGTCGTGCCCGTCAACCCGGCGGGTGCGGTCTGAAATACGATGCTTCCACCAACGCCGGTGCCAGTGCCCTGACTCCCGGAGATTGTCAGATTCGCGCCGGCGGTGTTAGTGGTGCCGGCAACGACATTTTGGACGGAGAGCGTTTGGGCGACGGGCGCGGCTGCGTCGGTAGCGCCGAGTTGCAGATTCGCGGCGCCTTTGCGGGTTAGCTGAACGTCTGGCGTACCGCCAGCGTCCGTTGAGGACGAAGCAAAACCAAGGAAGGACGATCCTTTGATATGCACGCCGTTGGAGTCAACAATTGCATACCGAGAACCAGATGTCACGGCAGCGGTTAAAGATGCCGCAGACAGGTTTCCATTGTTGTCCACCTTAGCCAGTGATGCGCCACCGTTGACGTGGAAGTCGAGAAAATTCCCGGCAAACCCCGATGCTGCATTGACGCCAAAGTACGTCCCGCTCGCGCTCCACGAGGTGGGGGCTGTCACGCCGTTGTTGAGGTAGTGCAGCGGCGTCGATGTCGTGCCAGTTCCAGCGAACGGCGTCCCCGTGAGCGTCAACGCGCCTTGAGATGCCGTGCCGGAATAGCTATTCGTCTGCGGGGCCGTCCAGGTGTTCGCATTGGCGGTATTCAGCGCCAGTTTGCCGCCAGACAACAGCAGCGACGCATCAATCGACAACGCCTCTAGCGGGCCGATGCCGGCCGTCGAGCGCCCGGCGAGTTTGCCCGTGGGGACGTTGACGACTGACTTGTAGTTGGTTTCGAGAGTGGGCATTGTTACGAAGCTGAACGGATAAAGAACTCGGGCGAGGCCAGCATGGTTTCCGCGGTCAAAGCGGGTGGGCGTTGCTATGCCTCTGCGATCTGATCCAGCACTGCATCGGCGATGATTTCCGCCATCTGATCCATCGCGGCATCAGACACATCGAAAAATTCTCGCTGCGGCAAATTCCGCTCGGCGAACCCGTAGTTTTGCGCGGCGGCGTAGGGAATGACCGCCGGGTCGATCCCGATCTCAGCCCCGCGCGGAAACACTTCCTGCTCGTGGCCGCGACCAAATGGAGAGCTTGCGGCCAAAAACTCGTCACCAGACTTGATTTCCAGCGGATGGCCTTCGCCACGCTTCAGTCCCTTGCCGTTTCGCTTGCGCGCCGGCCAGGGACCAGAGTGCGGACCAGCCGCCGCCGCGAAGTTGCGGCCAAATTCTTTGTCCGCGATCTGCGCGCATTCGATCAGGGCTTCGGTCAGATCACCGAAGGCGATGGCGTGACCGATTTCGGCGATAGCATATTCAAACCGCTCGGCCTCGATGTCCGGCGCGGTAGCCGCACGCAGCATCATCGCACGGCCCTATTTGGTTGGTGTGGTGGAGGGCGGCTTATCGGCAGCCGGTGGTGACGGGGGAGTCTCCGGCGCAGACGGCGGTACGCTCTTTCTCTCCGTACCGTGCGTGCCGTAGCTCTTGCGAATCGCAATCCACGATTCTGGCTCGACCGGCGCGGGGGAACCAGGATCGGCCTTGACCGCCACAAACGGATGATGCGAACGGTCGATGCCGTATAGTCGCTTGTATTCCGCGATCGCGTCGTCTTGGTCTTGCGCGGGAATGCGGATCGTGGGCCAATGCTCCAGCGACACGTCAAAGAGGCCGGCAGAGTCCGAAGTCCCGGTGGTGGTTGTGTTAGCCATTACTATCGTCCTCCGACCTGCTCGACGCAGTGAATGTTTACTGTGGGGCGAAGCCCGGTGGAACTGGTCACGCCGTCCGGTTTCTTCGTCTCCAGAATGTTCCAGGTGTTTGCGTCTTGATCCGTGAAAGTGTCACCCTGCTTTGGCTTGTAAGACCCCGGGTTCAGGCCGTTGCCCGCGATGGTGATCGTCCAGAGTTCGAACCACTGGCGAAAGCCGGCGATGCCATCGCCCAACTGACCGTCCCAATCAATGTCGCTTTCCTGGTCTTCGATCAGCCGATAGGCGACGTTGGTGAAGGGTCCTATCGAATTCGGCACGTGCTTGGGCGTAAGCGTGCCGCGAAAGACGTTGGGGCCAGCGTACAAATAACCGTTGGCGTATTGGTCGGTCCAGTTGGGCATGTCTTATCGGGCGCTACCAGACGCTCCGTGTTTCCAGTTCCCACGGCCCGTCAGCCAGGCTAATAGCCTTCAGGAGCATCTCGCGCTCTTCGTAGAGGCTCTTACGATAGGCGACGTGCCCGAAGCCTCCGCCGCCTTGCGCATCAGGCAACGAGCCTGGCACGCCGTTGGCGTTGGCCCCGCCTATGATTCCGGACAGTTCCGCGTCGATGTTGGCGAGGCGCTGTTTGAGTTGCGCGACGTTGCCAGCCATGAGATGCTCCTACGGGGCCGCCACGGCAACGATCGCGGTAACGGTGGGGTTTGTGCCGCCGGCCAGGCCGGCCAAGGCGACCCTGTAGAAGCTTACGGGTTTGTCGATGGCGAACTTGATTGCGCCGCTGGCGTCCGTGCCGATCGTGAACTGTGCCAGCCCGGTGCCGCTGGTGTCGAAGTTGGTGCCGTCCAGTGAACCTTGAAGCGTCACGGTGCCACCGGTGGGTGCGCCGGTAAGCAGCACCTGCATCGCCAATTTGGCGTGGGCTCCGCTAAGGTTCGTCACCGGGCCGTTGACGTTGGCGGCGACCGCATCCAGGGCGCGATTCGGCAAATACGTCACGCCGGCCTCCTAGTTTGCGAGGGCAGCGTTCTTGGAGTCCGCGGCGGCTTTCTCAATCGCGCCGTGATAATCCAGGTCGGCGGCGGTTGGCACGTAATCGACCGGATTGGCACGCACGTCGATATCGTGCGGAGTCGACCGAATTCCCTGCCCGATCTTATACCGCTCAACAGCCGCTTTGGCGTCTACGGCCAGTACGTTGACGACGTTTGGTGCGCCCTTCATGCTCAGGCCGAACCAGCGCGGCGCGGCGGGCGCGGCGTCCACTTGTACCACGGCGTCGCCGTCCGGAGCGTTGGGCTTGTCAACCGGCTTCTCTGGGTCAACTGGCTTATCCGCGGGCACCTCGGCTGGATCCTGATTGGCGGCGGGTGCTGGCGCAGCCTGGGAAGCGGCCGGAGCCTCTTCCTTCGCCGGGGCCTGATTGACCATCGGTGCCGCTGGAGCTGGCGCGGCGGCTGATGCCGCTGATTTGGTTGCTTCGGGCATGGGTTAATCCTCTGAGCTGAAGCTGGTACGCGATCCGGTTGGCCAGCGTGGGACGAAAACTTAGCTAGGCTGCGGCGGCTTCGGCAACCAACGGCTGGCCGTGCTCGTCCACCTCGTAGCAGATGTACTGGCTCTCGCCAGCAATCGACTTGATGCCAAAAAATTTGTTGTATTTGACCTGCGCCAAGGTCTCGTCATGGGCGCCGACGGTCCGCCACGGGTTTTGCGGCGGCAGAGAGCATTCCGTCGCCGACAAGCCCGGGTTCTTGAGCTTGTTGCGCAGGTTGTCCCACTCGTTAAGGTTGATCGCGTCGAAGATGCAGATGCGGAAGTGTCGGGGGCCGCGCATCAGCTCGGCATGGGCTTTGGCCTGCTCCGCTTCGAAAGCGTCGAGCCGGCGCTGCAGACGCTCGTTGCGCTCGCGCTCGACGTCCGGCATGACGACCGTCGCTGTGACGGGGGCCTGCTGCTTATCCGCCAGCAACTGGTTCACCAATTGCTTGGTTTCAGCCAGCTCCTTTTGCAGCAGCTTGATTTCCGAAGAGGACTCGTTCTTGTCGTTCGACACGGATAAAACTCCCAAAAAATGGTCGATACCACTGCCCCTGGTCGTCGGCCCCTAGCCGCCGATCGTCGCTTAATTCGTGTTGCGGATCACCTTGCGCGGCTCGTAAACAAAGGGCACGCCACGCTCGTTGCCGAACACAGCCAGCACCAGGTCGCTGTCCCGCATCACGTAATCGTTGATGGGGGCCTCGGTCGAGGTGAACGGCCAGTTCTCGGCATAGGCGAAGGCGCCTTGCTGTTCGAAGGCCCACCAGTATTGACGGGCGTTGGAAGCACTCAGGTTGCCGTCGAGCGGGTCGGTGAGGGCCTGCTCGAGGATCGTGCTGGCGAACACTTTGTAGTTCGACAGCGGCGTCCCATAGTAATCCGTCACATTCGGCGCGAAGGTGCGCTGACCCGAGTTGGCGGTCGTGGTCGATCCGCTGGTAAGCGGTTCGATCTGCGTCGCCCGGCGGATATAGTCCACCGTGGGCACCAAGAACGGCGTGCAAAGGATCGCGTCGAGCTTGACGCTGATCCGTTGGCCGGCCTCCTGGTCGGTCATGCGGCTGGCGAGATACCAGGCCTGGTTGATGCTGGTCCAATCGGCCAGGGGGTTGCTCTGGGTGTTCACCCAGTTACCGCTGGTCAGGTACGTGTTGTAAGCCGTACCGCCGTAATTGTACGGATTTTGCGAGATGCCGATGACCATCGCGAACACCCGGCGTTCCTTCCGGAGGGCGATTTCCTTGCCGACGCTTTCGGCCTGCTGGAGGATCGATCCGGTCAGATCGAAGAACGCAGCCTCCTTGGTCACCTCGACGGCCAGACCAAACTTGGTCGCTGCCGGCCAGGTGATATAGCGCTCCAGAAACTGCGCCCGCGGGTGAGGCTGGCCCGGAGCCATAGCCTCGGCCTTATCGCCGATGCGGCCCAGGCCGATGATCTTCCCGCCGTTGGTCTTGGACGGAATCAGCTTGGTGATCTTATCGGCGATGAACTCGGGCGTCGAATAGCCCTCGATCATCTTGGCCTCGATCAAGCCGCCGACCGTGGCGTCCCATGCGCTGATGTCGATGAACTGCGACGGCTGGACGGCGGTGTTGCCGGCTTCCAGCAAGTTTGCGCTGCGGCGCCAGCGATTTCGCTCGTCGAAGATGTGCTCGGCGTTGTCGCCCAGCATGGCCCGCGTGACTTCGGGGATCTGAAATTCTTCCGGCTTCGCCTTGCGCGTTTCGAGCAAGATCGATCGACCATTGTGGTCGCGCGTCAGGCCGATGAGCGAATGGATCTTGTCGCGGAACTTCCGCGCGCCATCCAGCGGGTTCGAGCCTTCGGCTTTGTACGACTCGTAGAGGTTCTTGAGGCTGGTGCCCTGCATCGGAGGTCCACTTTCGCACCCTAGTCGGAGTAAATTGAATCGGAAAAACCAGCGGGTTTGGTGGCCACCGCCCCCGCCAGTTACTAGGGACTCGGCTACTTGTCGAAGACCATGTATTTCAGGCGGAACGTACCGGCACCGCCCCCGTTGGTGACGAGCAACGTAAAGTCGGTGCTGCTGGTGATCGTCAGTCGCGGAGAAACTTCCGTCAGCTGGAAGCTGGTTGCGGCCACCGACGCCGAACCCTTCTTGCCGGTCGTGAAGACCGATTGAGTAGCATCCGCTGAGAACTTGCTGCCCGTGCCAGAAACTCCCACGGTCAGAACCGCGGTCGTGTCGCCAGCGAAGGCGCCGGTGCAGTTGAAGGTCCAGCCGAGAACGATGGCGCCAGCCGGCAACTTGTCGGTCAGGTCGAGAGTTCCCGACGTGCCGCCGCCATCGGTGAAATTGGCCACGGCGACGGATTGAACGATTTCTCCGTGACGAATGAATGAGCCGCGGCCGTTGTGCAGCAAATCGCTTTTCAGGCGGCAGCGGACAAGAGTCGATGACGTCGAGGCCTTGACCACTTGGCCAATGGACACAGCGGGGTCGGTGACGCCGATGAGTGTGTCGCTCAAAATGCCGTTGTTCCCGCCGTTCTCCGAAACTCCCAGCATGCCGCCCTGCGCGAAGCTCGCCGAGGCGCAGATGGCATCGACAATCGCGTCGGTGATGATCGGAAAATTTGGGTCGGCCGTGTCGGTGGCCAGTTTGGCTGCGCCCGCCAGGCCAATGAAGTTTTGGGCGAACAGTAACTGGTTGCTCTTGACCGTGGTTTGGTCGGCCTGCACCGATGCCGGCTGAATGTTTCCGCTGCCGTCCAGATAGAGCAGGTCGTTGATGTTGATGGCCACGCCGCCGTTGTAGTTGCCGTAGCCGATACGACCGACGTTGCCTTCTTGCACTACGCGCTGAATTGACATTGCTGGATTAAGCTTTCATCCCTAGTCGGTCGTGATCTCGTAAGGCGGTGGCCACCGCACGTTGAGGCGTGATTAGTTCGTGCAGGCTACTTCCCGGCTGGCAAATAGCCGCTGCGCAGATAGCCGAGCAACTCGTCGTCGCTGCGGTCGACCATGCGCGGCTTCGCCCTTTCGGGTTCGGTCTTGGAGGCCGCGGTGCCGGGGCGTTGCGTCGCCCTGGGACTAGTCTCGGCCAGCCCGACGGCCCCGGGTTGACTGCGGGCTGCGGTGCGAGCGCGGGGCGCTTCAGCGAGCGTCTCGACCAAGGCCCGCCGGCGCTTCGAAGGCGTGCGGCAAAGAGCGGAAATAGTTGCTCCGCGTACCGGCACGCCGTGAGCGTTCGCCAGGTCAATGCAGGGGATGACGACCGTTTCCAGCAGTTCCGTCAGCAGCTTCGACTTGCTGGGCGTAACGACCTTGGGGGCGGTTTCGGTCACCGGTTTCTTGTCGGTCGGAGTGTCGGATGGCGCGGCCTCGAGAACCTTTTTGTCTTCGGGCTTCGCCTCCGGCTCCGGGTCGGTCTCGTCCAGGTCGCTGCCGACGTCAGCCGGCTCTTCATCGCCACCGCCACGAACGGCGCCGACTTTGTCTTGCAGCTTCAGCAGGGCGACGATCTTGCCGGCCTTGTCCTGGGCCGTTCCATCGCCTGAGACGATGCCCATGATTTCTTTTTGGAAGGCAGCGTCGAAGTGATCGGCGGGGGCCGGGTCGCCGCCCGGAGCGTTTTCCATCGTTGCGGCCGGCGGGGCATCGGCCGGCATCACGCCGGGGTCATCCTCGTGCAGGCTGGCGTCGCCGCCGTTGACTTGCGTTGTGACCTTCTCATCGGGGTTCTTGCCGATTTCCGGGGCTTCCGGGGTTCCAACTTCGCCGGCCATTTGATTTGGTTCCGATTCAAAAAGTGACTGAGTGGTTCCGGGCCGTTCGCCCACGATGTCGACGCTCTTCACGTCGCCGATTTCGGTAATGACGATCCTGCCGTTGATTAGGCTTGGGTCGCCGTGTGCGTTGTGACTTAGCGCCAAAAGCTCCGGAAACTTTTCGGCCAACTCGACAATCTGCGGAGCGTCCGGATGCGAGGTGACGTATTGCAGGTCACCGAACAAACCCGTTTCACCGACGCGGATGTTTACCAGTCGTCCGAATACTTCATCTAACCTGCGGTCGCGCTGGCTTGGTATCCGCTCGCCGCTGGGCAGGTATTTGAATTCCGGATGATCGATGTAGACGCGCACGCCTTCGTAGAGCGGCGCCGCTTCGGCGACGGCAGCGGGGTCGTAAGAGTACGGTTCATCGATCGCAGGTCCGAATTCGTTCGGATCTAGGCCGATGGTGCGACCAGTAGCGCGGCTCTGAAACCCGAGAATCTTGACGCCGTAGATGATGCCCTTGTCGCGGTCCACACGCGCGGCTGAGTTGCCGTCGGCGGACTCAAAGAGCTTTACGGGGCGGGCAGCAACCATGCGGCCACTGTCGTGGCGCGACGGCTTGGTTTAGGATGGCTGCATGACTATCCTGCGCCGATCGCGCGCTATTAAACTAAGCGGCCCGCGACCCGACCTGCGTTGCCAGCACCCACCTCAGATAGCATCGGCACCGTGGATGCGCCGGTGGGCCGCCCGGATAGCGGCTGCCGTACACCAACTGCCCGTGCCCGTCGAGCGGCTCACAATGATCGCACACGTCCTGGTCTTCAGCCGTCTGCCAGATCGGCTCGAGTTGCCGACCCTCCTGATTCACATACCGCCCACTGATGTCGATCGGCCTGCCCGCCGCATCGACCGGCAAACCATATCGTCCGACGTGCGAGTAGTTGCCCTCGGCATCGCGCACCAGCCGCGGTCGAGTATCAGGCACGAGGCTTTGATGAAACCAGAGCACCGCCACATGCTCACCCGCTGACGCGGCCCTGGTCGTTTCGGTGATGGCGATGTTCTCCAGCCGGCTGTCGGCCATGAATACCGTCGCCAGTCCCTCACGTACGGCCTGGGAATCGCCCGCGGCCTCTCGCACCGCGTCATCCGCCAGCTCACGCGACGTGGCCACCACCTCGTGGGCCAGCGTCTGAGCGAACGGCACGGCCCATTGTTGGGCAGCCTGATCGAAAGCGCCAGCCGTGATGACCACCCCGTGGCCAATCAGCAGCACGGCGCCGGCCTCTCGAAAGATGTCGGCCAGCTCGCCCGCCATCGTGTGGGCCAGGTCAGACTCGAACTGATCGTAAAGGATCGCCTCGGGAGAAGACAAAGCCCGGCGGTACTGAGCCTCGAAGATCGGCTCTAGCTCGGCGACGATTTGCTGCTCAATGGCATCGCGGTTTTGAAGTTCTGGCATTCGCCCAGAATTGGCGGCGCGGGGCTTGGTGACTTACGTCTAGCGCTCGATTCAAGGCCATTCAAGAAAAAACGGCACTCTCCACCGCCGGCAACTGTAAATCATCTGCTCAAGCTCATTCTCATCGTGGGCGCGCGACAATGCTTCCCATCGTCCGAACTTGAGCACCTTGGCGACAATGCTTGGAATCAACACAGTGTCTCGACCTCCACACCCGCCTTGGCCATCGCCTCTTTCGCCTGCCAGACCGCCCGCCAAACGCTGACGGCACGTAGAGAATCATCATGCTCGCCAGTAATCCAGGTCATCGCCTCGTGCAGGTGACGCCACACTTCGGGCTCGCCACAGAACGGAATAGGGCGATACGGCACGCGTTCACTGTCCCATACGCCAGCAAACCAAAGCAGGCGGGCGCAGCCCGAATATGCCTGTTCGATTAGGGCGGTGAATTTTCGCAAATCCTCGAAGCCGCAGAGATGACGCATGCGGTCTTCCGTATGAAACGAAAGATTGGCGCATCCGTCCCACTTCACGTCGCCGCTCGCGAGTTTAGAGGCTGTCTCAAGATCTGTGGTGGGCTGGCAGTCGTCACTATTGAACAACACCACGCCGTTTTCATCGCGCCCAAACCATTCCCGTGCATCGAATTCGGCAACGTGCGTGTTGACCATCCGGTAACGGACAGAGGCGTCTATCTCGTCGTAATGGACGAGCCGCCATGCCGTCGGATATTCATCGAAATAGTGAACCGGTAGATCGGCGTCGCGTGCGCGACGCTCCCTGCACATTTCCGCTTCTTCCACGGGCACCATCAGGCCGCTGTCGCGTTCGGTGAATTTCATGGAGCACCCTCCTGATTCCAGTCGTCGTCCGGTTCATAGGGATGCGCAGTAATGCCCCAGTCCTGCATATCCGGGCGCCACCAAGCATCCGTTTCGGCGACCATCCACAAGTCGCACCCTTCGTCATGTTCGGAATCATCGAAGGGTAGGCATGACCGAACGTAAAATAGGTCGCCCTTCTTTAAATCGCGCATTCGCACGCGAACTGCCGTCTCACCATCCTGCCGCCAGATTTCTCGCAGTGATTGGCCGGTAGTGTGGTTCTTGGCCGGAAAGCGGAACTCCGGGCTGTCGATGATCGTTGGCAGTGCAAGGCGTTTCATAGGTTAAACCTTGCAGGCTGGAGCCTGCCGCTCGCGAAGCATTTCCGTCATCACCGCGTTCTCTAACAGCTCCGCATTCTGCCGGGCCAAATGAACACAGGCGATGGTTAGCGCTTTCTCCAGAGTCCAGTGCCCGGCTCGCCACGCTTGTAGGCAATGGTCCAAGGTGGCATTATGTCGGGCCGCTTCAAACAGATCGTTCGGCGTCGGTGAGACCCGCGTAAATGCATTCATTTCTTCACGCTCGCGCCGCCAGCGTTCGGTTTCTCGGGCGCACTCATCTAAGTGCTCTTGGCCACTCTGTGCGCCGCATTGTCCGCAAACTGACATAGGCATCATCTTTTGCGAAAGTTACCCGAGCAGCGACGGCCTGTCGCGCCAGGATTCTTGCTTGGGTTCGTCAAACACCGGCGGGTTGTACGGCTCGATTGTCTTGGCTTCAAATACGCCGTCAGTCGGTGGAGGGTTGCCGACTAGATCGTCAGTGATGATAGCCCTCACTGGGTAAAACTCGAATCCATCGCGCGGTGGACCGCATGGACGCGGAAACTGTACGTGCTCGATCGTTTCGAGAACCCCCGGAAGCACCGATTCGATCTCGACCACCGTACCGGCCTGAGTGTGCCGAACATTGCGACAACGTCCAACGACTAAATTTGAGCCGGGCGCCGAGTAGATGGGCTTGCCTTCAAACTTCTCCAAGGGAAGTTTCTCGCAAGAAATCACTGCTTCGTAGACGATGCGACCTGTTCGCGATTCCGGCTCTTTGGTGGTGCCGCGAACTGGTTTACCATGAACTCCAGGCGTCACTTCAAGGCCGCCGGATCGGAACGATTTAATGCGATCAGGATGGGCAAGTCTAATCGGCTCGGTCATATGCGTGCGCAGCGCCGCTTCCGTTAGGCCTTCTTGGTCGTCGGCCACATACGCCATGCCGTCGTCGCGCAGACAGGCCCACTGGCCGGCGTCGATTTGCTCGCCGGCGCGAAAGTAGGTCACGCCCGATGGAACCTCTTGCAGATGACCGACAGGCAGTGCCTTCGTGATGATGTCGAGGATGTGACTCTCGTATTTTTCTGCCCAGCGCCGGCCGATTTCCTCATAGGATGCGAATTCTCGTTTAAGCCGCGCATCGTGCTCTTTCTGGCTTTCAAAGAACGATGGCATTTGGCAGGTAACTGTTGGCGACTCACTGCGCTCATAATTCTCCCGCAGCATGGCGCATCGCTCAATAAGCGATTCACCGGGCTTGCAGCCGGCGGCAATGCGGGCCTCGTGAATGACTTCTCCGGCCGTCATGTTGGAATGATCGCTCATCAGCTTATCCCCTGCGCCAACTCTGCTGGAATCTTGCCGCCATACTCGACCAATTCATGCGGCGGGTCTGGCTCAAGAATGCCCCGGGACGCTCGCCACGCGATCAGGCCGCGCAGATCGGTCGTCAAATCGGACCTACGAGACACCAGGCAATCCCCGTTCGGAAACTGCATCAAGGCGACGTATCGGTCGCATTCGTCGATTGAGCCGCGAATTTTAACCGACATGAGCGGCTGAAAATCGTCACCGATGACGTTGAGGTTAATGCTCATGCGACGGTTCTGTAGAGTTTCCTCGCCGTCGCTCCTGGCGGTGCGGCAGGCATCCTGCACCGGCAGTTCGGATGCTCCGGTGGCGGATGTGACACATAGGTCACGGTATACCAATATCCAGAAGGGACAACACGACGAGATGGCGAGCCGCCGCGAAAGAGAGCCGCCAACGGCAACGCGACAAGTGCCCGCAAGATAGTTCGTCGCGAGATCATGTCGGTAAGTATCGCGCGAACGACGGTCGAGTGCAACGGGCTAGTAGCGGAACACTCCGGTCGCAAACCACACTTCCTGCCCGCCAAACCAGCGGCTTCTACCGCGCCGCATGTCATAACCGAACTCGTCGCATGGCGAGCTTGCCCCGCGCCAGTGACCCGGACTCGTTCGCCAGGCGGCGACGCAATCTATGGCGCCGTCCACGACGTTTGTGTTCCACGGCCAACTTTCAGCGGCGATTTCAGCGGCGTTTCCCAGGTAGCCGATCGGCGTGTGGTGGCCCTGCTGCTCTCGTTCGCATTGCCGGCGGTTATTCTCGGACGCGTGCGCGAACAGGCGTGGCGACGGGCGGCCGTAGACGCTTTGTGGGCGCTCAGGGTGCGTCCTCAAGGCCCAGATCAACGAGCGCTGGGTAAGCGTGCCGCGAGGCAGACGCATCAAGGCCTCGATGCCTCCCGGCGTGCAGTATCGCCGCGGCAAGACACTGATCGCGTGGCCGCTGGTGGTATCGATGACGACGATGCCCGCGCCGCCCAGCAACCTGAAACCGGGTTGTTCGATCAGCCTGACACGATCGGTGCCAGCGCGATACACGTGCAAAGATGGCACGCGGCATAAGACATGGTCGGCGTAATCGCGCGGCCAATGCCATCCATCGAGACCGACGGCCACGGCCACCAAGCGATGACTGCTTCTGCCGGCGGCGAACGCCTGCGCATAATCGACGGAAACGAGCGGGGCGGGATCGGCGGCTTGGGAAACAGCCACACACAACAGGGCCGCAAGGGCAATCGATAGAGCTTTCATGCCCGGCACATTGCCGATGGCATGGCTTGGCCGTTACGCAGCAGTGCGCGTTACGGGTATTCCGTCTCCCAAAGCTCAGCGGCCCGGCGGGCGAGACGCCCAGCGGCGGTTATCGGCGGTGCCGACTCGTGCAACGCCAGCGGCTTCGAGGTATCTCCCCCAGCCAACCACTCCTTGAACTGCCCGAGCGTCATGGCCGCGATCGGTCCGACCTTCCAGCCGTCTGGATAAGCCGATTTGTACGCCTCGAGCGCATCGGTCTCGTTCAGATATCCGATGAGGCATTTGTGCTCGTCGAACGATCCATCGGCCCGCACCTGGTCGACCACGAACACGAGCTGACTTTCCGGATCGGGACCGATGAAAACGTCGACAGCGTCGCCGTCGGCGCCCGACTCCGTGCGACGGAAATAGCCATAGTGGGCAGGCATCCTGATCGACCAATCGTCACCCTTTCTGCGCGTGGCTCCTTTGGGCGATTCGATCGTCACAGGCAGTCCGTACCAGGAGAAGCGGCCCATGCGGTAATTGCCGGATTCTTTCTGAGCATCCGTAGGATTTCGCTCGGTGGCATCTGCAGCAGCCTTGATCGCCGCGCGAATATCTGGGGCGGTTTCGTGCAACTTCCGCCGCTCGCGAACCAGCCCGGCCGCCTGGCCATAGCCGTTGATGTCGACCATCGCTGACGGCTGAACGGCGCTGGCGGTTTCGGTTGGATTGGCTTCAGGCTTATCGTCGGGCTGGGGCTGCCGGGCCGGTACTTTGTCACCGGTTCCGGCACGTTCACCATTCTTCGGCTCTGCCAGTGATGTCACAGCGCCGCTCGAATCCATTTGATCCGCTTTGGCTGTGATCTCGGAAGGCTTCGGCTTCGCCCCAGCCGCCACCTCTTCGTCATAGTCATACCCCTCTTCGGCGGCCCGCTTCTTGCGCGAGATAACGCCATCGTCATCCAGCACCTTCAGTCGATCCGTTTCGCTCTTGCGGTCGCGCGTCTCGATCGTCGGGAAGCTGACGTGCAGCTTGAGCATCTTGCGAATGGCCCAGTAAGACCCGGCCTCACCAAAGCGGTCGAACCGGCCGTAGCGGGCCGCATTGCCGATCACCAGCCACATCAGGTCGTGCCAGTAGGATCCATAGCCGAACTGTAGGGCCTGGATGTTTTTGACGAAGGGCGCCTCCGACACGAGCGTGCTGCTGTAGTTGGCGTTGCTGCTATCGCCGGAGATCATAAATTCCGGCATCGCCCACTGCGTCGCTACCCAGCGGAGCATGGCCTGCGCTACATCGACGAAGGCCGGGCCGCGCTCATGGCCAGGCGGCGGGTCCACCCAGTCCATGCCAAACGGCATGTCGAGCAATGAGGCGCCCGGGTAGCCGTAGTTGTTAAACGTCCGGCTGCCGCCGCCCGGCATGTACGCGGTGTTCGTGTAATCGGTTTTGCTGGCCCGGAACGCTGCCACATCGTCCCTGGTGACGCCCTCCATGTGCTTGCGAATACCGGCGATAGCAGCCTGGAAGCTCGCCCCGTCGGCTGTCTTGGTCAGCAGGTTGTCGGACTTCTGCAGGTACTTCAGGGCCCCATAAAAATCGCTGATGCCCCGCTTGATGTTCGTGTCGGAGAGCTTGAAATGCTGAAGCGACGCGGCCGGCAAAAAGTCGCTTTCTCCCAGATCGTCGAACCACGCACTGGCCCCGTAAACGGTCGTCACGTCGTGCGCCGCCGTCAGCATTCCGAAGGTGCAATCGATCCGGGACTGCCCCACGTCGACGCCGTAATCGGCCAATGCCTCGGCCGTCCAGTCGCTTGCACCTTGTTCGGTGATTTGCTCCGGCTCGATGATCCGCAGATCGGTGCGCCCCACATGGTCGCAGTGAGTCTGCAGGAAATACTCACCATCGCGGCGGGTTCGCATCAGGAGCTCGCCCTCTTTTCCCATCGCCCCGCACCACTTCGTGCGCTCCAGGAACTCGTCCAAGACTTCCTGTACGGCGGCCATCAGCCCGTCCACCGGCTTGTCGCCAACCCGCTTGGGCGCGAAAGCGTACTGAAACCCGCGGCCGCCCACGGTGTAGTTCACCAGGTTTCGCAACACCCCCTGGGCCGGGCAGTTGACCTGGCAGACAATTCTGGCGATGCCGCGGATAAAGCCCAGATCGATTTCAGTGATGACAAACGGCCGGTCGCGCCCCTTGGCCCGGTCGACGCGGGTCGACAGCGGATTGAGGTACGGCTGCATCCCGTAGCCCAACGGCTGCCCCCACGTGCTGGCCTCGCCGCCGGGGCCGAACGTATCGAGCCATCCGTACGCGCCGTAGCTTTCCAGCAGGTCGCGGTCTTGGCGGGCGCGCTCGTAATCAACGCCGTCTTCCGGCAATGGGTGCGGTGTATCGTTCAGCGCGTAGGCCAGCTGTTCGTGGCGGCGCGTGATGGCTTGCGTGCGGGCTTCGGTCTCTAATAACTGCCGCTCGCGTTGGTCAATGGCCCGCTGCTCGAGCTCCAATTCCAGCACGCGGCGACGCTCCTGCAACACCTCGAGCTGTGAGGCGGGCGAATCGAGAAGAATGACGCGGGAGCTGGGCGGCTGGCTGCGCTTGGGCATGCCGCCAGATTGCGGCCGGTCAGGCTTGGCCGAGTGCTACCAAACCGTAAGGGCTACTTCCTCTTGAACAGCGGGTGCGTCTCTCTCATGTGCTTGAATTCCTCGCGGAGCTTCTCGTCTTTTTTCGCGTCCGCTTCGCTATTCGCGTGGAATCTCTTGCCGCTGTCCTTGCTGGTCACGGTGACTCCGGATTTCGTCTTGCGCTCTTCGTAGGGCATGGTCCTACAATCAGCCGCCGCTGGCTTGACGGTTCATCCAGTCTCTCGTGTGGTTCCGTCCGGCCCGCAAAGCTTTTTAAACGGCATTCCGCCATTGAGAAGCAGAAGCTGATCGTACAGGATGACGCGCGCCCGCATCAGGCAGGCGTGCTGCGCTGCATGGGCCGTCTCGTAGACATCGCCTGACGCGTGCAACTGACCAGGCCACCACCACTCGCCGGCCTCGATGCGGGGCGTGATCGAGGCGACATCCGATTCGGTAGACATCTGCGCGTAGATGCCGTAGCCGAACCCGCGGCCATCGAAACCGCGAACGATCAGGAATAGCGCCCCGGTGTGAATCCACCAATGTGGAATTGGCGGAAGCCCGGCTTCGCTGCTTCGATTCATTGAGGCGAAATTCCAGTCAACGTCCGACAGGACGATACCGGTTGCGGCATCACTGGCCTTCGTTCGCCGCGGCCAGATCGCTGCCAGGGGCGCGGCGAGAGTGGCGAGATACCTCAGCAGAGAACGGCGGTTCATGTATTTTCCTTTCATGCTACTAGCTTTTCAACGAACGGAACACGCTCCGGCCTCAATACGCCCGTATTCTAGCGACAGATCAGGGTATGGCGAGTCCATGACCGGTCCGCCCGACTCCCGCGCGAGCAACCGCCCCTTCAAAATCTGATACTCGTGCGCGTCGGCCATCGGCTCCACGCCTTCGCCCAGGCAGACGCGACAAATCCACTTCCGATGCACGACGTTTTCCACCAGCTCAATGTTGTGACTGTAGACGCGCTCGCACCGGCCAGGCGGGCAATCGAGTTCATCAAGCGACTTGCGGCATAGAACGCAACGGCGCGTGCCGTGGTCGACCTGATGCTCCACAGAGTCTTCGTGACACGGTACGTGATTACTGCTGATTGCGATCATACGGAACGAAATCTCCTTTCTCCGGGTGCAAGGTAGGCATTGCCATTGGCGCCGACCACCGGCTGGCGCGCCGGTTCGGATTCGTGGCCGATCGGGTTTAGATGCAGGTCTCCGGCAATCGCCAGGGCGGCCGGAAGCGTCATCGCCAGGGCTATGGCCCGATCGCAGTGGCCGCTTTGCTTGTCCTCTGGGGCCTTGATGGCGAAATGATGCTGTTTTTCCTCGATCGATAGCTTCAGCAAATCGTCCCGGAGTTCTTTGTGGGCGAATAGCTCGATGCGGTGGTTGTTAATCGCGTCGACGATAGCCGACGCCATATCCTGGTTGTCTCTGGCGCCGTGAATTTCTTTGATGCGCATCGCCAGCGACGGGTTGGCGGCCACATCCTTCGCCAGCAATTGCAGGCTTAACTGCGCCTGCCAGGGATCGACGCAAAGCTGATGTAGGCGGAACTTCCGTCGGGCCTCGACCACCGCACGATGCACTACGGTCAGGTCGATCTTCCTGCCGGGGAAATCGGACGGCTTCCAGCTTTGAATGCTCGCCAGGCGGACTTTGCCGGTACGCGCGTGGACGCCCACCACAGCCAAGGCCGCGTGATGGCCGCTATACGCCAAGTCCAACCCGGCGATGAACGGCTCATACTGAGGGTCGTATCCAGTCATCGGCGCCAGCGACGTTGTGCAGGCGTCAATGTCCGCGGCCGACAAGGTTTCCGATCCTTGCTCAACCCATTGGTTCAGCCAGACACGCTGAAACTCCGTGCCGAACACGACCTGCTCGCGCTGGCTCTCAATTTCTTCCTTGCTGATCCAGGAAGCCACCGGCCCAGGCAAACTACGAAAGTGCCACTTTTCTGGATGGGTGCGGGCATACTCCATGACCTTCCACTGCCAGCTTACACCCCGGCCAAAGCCAGCATTGGCAATCACGACGACCATGCAGTTGGTCTTTTTGCCGGCCGACGTGATGAGCATGTCCCACAGCTTGGGGTTCTTCCAAACCGTCAGCTCGTCGCCGATGACAAAATCAGGATTTGACCCCTGGTTTGTAGCCTCGTCGCCCGTCAGGATCTTGAGCAGGCTGCCAGTGCGGCGGTTCTTTACGTCGCGGTTATAAACCGAAATGGTATCGCTCAGCCACGGGTTGCGGCGGACCATCCGGTCCATCGCTTCCGCGATTTGCTGGGCCTGCTTGAGGGTGCTGGCAACCGCGATCGCTTCCAGGGGGCGCGGGCAGACGTGCATCGCCCAGCCGGCCATGTGGGCCTCGCCGGTCGTCTTATCGTGCCCCTTTGGGCGCTCGAAATAATAGCGGAGCTTGGCGTCGCCATGACCGGTGACCATCCGCAGCCAGCCCTGGTCGGCGGCTTCGTAGTCTTCCCGCTGCCAGGGATCGAGACAGGACTCCAAGGGCTTTGATGACCCCGATGCGTCAATCAACAGGCGACGGCGGAAGTCCTGGGGGTTGAGCATCCGGTGGGGTATCTCCGCCGCCAGGCTCTCCAACGCTTCGACCGATTGCGTCGATAACCAGCCCTCGGCTAGCAGCTTCTCCCCGTAAGCGATCGACTGCAAGAGCTGCTCGTTCGTTAGGAGGCAAGACGAGGGTGTGCTCATGCTGATGTGTGGTCGGATTATCGCGCTCTTCCTGGGCGAGGTTCAGCTTGTCGGCTGCCACGATGGTTCGGGCGGCGGCGACCACCTCGCGCTTGGTCGATTTGGAGTCGGCCACGATGCTTAGGAGCCTGCCCACAATGGCCTTGCGGGTATTAACCGGCATGGGCCACCGCTCCCGGATGGCGCGCTCTTCCATCCGGCGTTCCACGAGAGGGTGAAGCCCCCCAGTTCCCCCGGCCCGGTCGCTCTGGTGGCCGTCTTGTTCCATGCCCGGCATATTCCCCGCCGCAAGGCTTGGCGCGGACCCTCCAAGCCTGCCAGGGGGTTGAATCGACCGCTCAGCCCCCGACTGGCAAAAGGTTCAACGGCTGCGATACCGACCGCCCAGGCTACAAAGGCGCAGCGCTCAAATTGCCCATGACCCGCGCGGTGTAGCGACGCCCCTGACGCGCGGCGAGGATGACGTGCCGAGATCGAAAGACGGTGCGCCTAGGGGGCGGTGCGCGGCTGCCTACCGGCGATCACCAGCGCGAAACCGCTCTGAGTACTCGCGCGCACCATTCGTGGCAATCTCAAACGCTCGAAACGCCATCTCTTCAGCGGCTTCGAGGGGAATTCCCCCAAGCTCCATGTATCCCTGGGGCACTGGGTGCTGGATGCGATAAAGTCGATGGCTCTCCCGACCGTCAAGCAGCGCCAATGCCGAGCACGCCTCTGCGCTTATCCTTCCCCCAGGCTCACAAGTGATCGGGTCGATAGTTATCCGTGCGAACGTTCTCCCTGGGTTGATGCACACGATCGGCTGCCGATGCAGTTCGCACCAGAACGAGTAGCACCAATTCGCGGGACGGTCGGATCGTCCTCTTCGCCAGATGAACCCAACCTTTTTGGCGCGCTCGTACCGCTATGGCCACCTTTCGCCCCCAAATAGTGACCGTCGATCGCCCCGAGGCAGCGCTTTCGATTTGATCTTCAGACTCGTGAAACATGGATTCTCCGCGCCTCAGTCCCTCCACAGAGAGGGCGGCATCTCTTCCGAAAATCCTTCGCCGTCCTCGATCGTCGCCGTATGAAGGCAGTGCAGGTAGGTGATGCCCTTGTGAAACCCAAACCTAACAGCGAATAGATGTCCTTCTTCGCATGCCATGCACACGGACACATTGCTACCTCTTTGGTGTGCAGGCGGGTTCTCTTCGCGGAGCGTGTCGTTTCGCCCATCGACGACCGTCACCCACTTCCCCTGGTCGATGATCACCTTCGACAGATAGGCGTAATCAAATCCGCAGACTGGGCACAGAACGGCGCCTTCTTCATTGACCTTCACGCCTTGGTATGAAACCGGCTCGGGAAGAACTTTCATCGCTACTCCTTCTTCGCCGCGATCCACACCGGGTTCCCGACGCGTCGCCCGGCCCCTGCCGCCTTGAGCTTCTTCACGTCCGCTCTCGTGAGCACCCAAACGCTCAGCACCTTCCTGCCGATGCCCAGGCGCTCGCAATAGCGGCGCAGGGTTCTCGATGGCACTTCCAGTTGACGTGCCGCTTCGCTGATGCTGATCTCTTCCTTGGGCATCCCAGGATAGTAGCCGACGCGGTCAATTGGTCAATCACCTATGATCGGATCGTAAACGTCCCCTTCTCAGCCCGCGCGAACCGCGACTCCTTGCCCTTTTTTTCGATCTCTCGCAGGATGGCCGAATAGAGCGTGGCGTGCGGTGTCTTCCCCCCAGGGCTGGTCCAGTAGCCTTTCTCAGCCATCGCCGTGATCATATCCTTCGTCCCCATCGGTGCCCCAGCCTCCTTCAGCACCTTCGCCGCGGCGTCGATGGCGCTGAGCTTGCCATTCTTCTCGGCCTTCTTGGCCTTGCCGGTCTTCTTGTCAGCGGCCGTCGCCTTATCGCCAGGCTCAAAGCACTTCGCGCAGAAGCGCTTGCCATCTTCTTCCTTCCATTCGTGGTCGCCGCCCTTGGGGCACACGGCGTCCTTGGGTGATGAATTGGCCACAACTTTGCTTTCGCTCTTACTCGCGTTCGTTGCGGCCCTGGTGGCCCGTGCCGTAGCCTTCTGGGACGCACGATTCTTGGCCGCAGACTTTTTCCGCATCTCGATCTCCTTAGCTTCGGTTTCCTCGGGCGATCCGGTCGCCCACCCGTCGGCGCAACATGCGCCCCCCGTGATCTCCCTTACGTACCCCGCCACAATCGCCTCGGCATCCTCGCCTAACGCTTGGCAAACATCGTCGAGCGTTAATAGCTCGCCCCGCGCGATGTATTCGGCGATCGTCCGCGCGTTGCCCTCAGACAGAATGCGATGCCTGTTGATCTGCTCGACGCGTTCGTTCATTCTCGCGTCGGCTTCTGCCTTCAGGCGGTTGGCCCGCAACACCATCTGGTCGGTCACCTCGTCGGGCGAGAGGCCGACCGTCGAAAGCACATCCGCGTTCTTGGCCACGTACTCAATCGTGTAGCCCGTTGTTTCCGCCGCATCGAGAAGGAGCGGCGCAAGGTCGTGAATGGTTGCAGCGCTCATTCGTAATACACCCCTCCCATCGCCCCGCGAACGCGTATTAATCCCAGGCTGGTAAGTGCTTCGTGGCGGCCCTTGCGGTCCCGCTCGCGCCGTTCTCGCAGTCGCGATACCCGACGGTCGAATGCCGCGTGATTGGCGCACTTCGCGCAAATATTCTCCCCGTCCTTGGTATCGATCTCCGCCATGCGCTTGGCACAAAATTTCATTTCCGGCTCCTTGTGATGATCAGGTCTCTTGCCTCGGCGATCGAAAGCAGGCAAATGCCACCGATCGTTCGCCGGATGTACAACTCGCCCCGGCACTTCTTGATGATCGTTCCGCCCATCGCGTCGCCAAACGGGGTCCGCCAGGACGCGCCGTCGCCTTTGCGGGCTTTTTCTGCTGCTACAATCACGCGGCCGCCTCCATCGGCATGGTCCCGATCTCCTTTTTGCTTTGGTAAATCCTCCCCGCACGATGGACATGTTATAGCTTTCCTGCCAGCATGCAAGGTAAAAATGCATACCGCAAGCCTTTGGGACATATAGAGATGTGACCTGACTTTTTTGCCAGAGTCGAGGTGCCGCCAGAATGCGGCAGATTCATGCCTTAGCCGGCCTTTTTGCCGGGCGATTTCCCCTTCGGGCGCCCGCGGCCCCCGGCCTTGCCGGCCTTGCGGGCGATCTCGCTCCGTTTCGCCTTGGGGAGTTTTGCCCGGCCCTCGTGGAGCCTAGCGCCTTCGGCCTTGCGTTCTTCGATGCTGGCCTCGTCCCATCTCTTTCGCGCCGCTTGCTGCGCCAATATTCGACGGGCTTCGGCGAGTTGGTCGGGCGTAAGGGGCTTACGGGGCATCGGCACAGCTTACGTGCTTGCATTCGCCGTGTCAAATGCGCTCGAGCAGGGCCTTGCCGCCCGTGAACTTCTCCCACCGCTGGACAATGACGTCCACATAGCGGGGGTCCAGCTCGCAGGCGAAAACCCGCCGGCCTAGCTGCTCGCCCGCGATGATCGTCGTCCCCGACCCGACGAACGGATCGTAGACGGCGTCGTTCTTGTCGCCGTGATTGCGGATGGGACGGGCCATGCATTCCAATGGTTTTTGTGTTCCGTGTTCGGTGCTATCGTCCTTGTCGAGCCGGCTGCTGGTGTCCTAGATGTTTGGT
>Ga0134128_10001185_pt1 | contig 34417 bp, 31 predicted proteins | sample KB31754_FD_96462 | JGI IMG/M metagenome (GOLD analysis project Ga0134128, IMG submission 96462) | Terrestrial soil microbial communities with excess Nitrogen fertilizer from Kellogg Biological Station, Michigan, USA - KB3-175-4 | ecosystem: Environmental > Terrestrial > Soil > Unclassified ...
CAGTCCTCGAGCCCGCAGTTCCCGATCGCGATCACCATGCGCGAGAACTCGACGCTGGGGGAGACGGACGCGGAGACGCAAAAGGTCGAGAGCCTGCTGCGCGGCATCCCAGGCGTGAGCGCCTACCAGGCCACCGTGGGCGGGATCAGCGATCCGTTCGCGCCGCCCGGCACAGTGCCCGCGGACCCGACCGAGGCGCAGGTGCTCGTGCTGGTCGCCAACGGTGAGTACGACACCGCGTTCAGCGGCGTGAAGCGCGCGCTGCAGGGCTACTCAGGTCCCGCCAAGGTGGAGGTCGGCCAGGCCCAGAACAGCTCCAACGCGAGCAGCAGCCAGATGCAGGTCGACATCCGGGGCAGCGATGCGAGCGCGCTGAGGGACGCGAACATCTCAGTCCTGATCGCGCTCTCCAAGGTCAAAGGTGTCGTCAACCTGAAGTCCAACCTGGCCGCCTCGAAGCCGCAGTACCAGCTCGTGCCGACCGACAAGCTCGCCAGCTCAGGTCTGACCGTGCAGCAGCTGGCGCTGATCGTGGCGCAGGACGTCAACGGGTTGGTCGCCACGCAGGCCCTGCTTCCGCAAGGACCGGTGTCAGTGCGCGTTCAGCTCCCGCCGGGCTCCACGAGCACCGCCGATGCGCTGTCGCGCATCCCGGTGCCGACCCTGGCGGGCATCGTCCCGCTCTCGACGCTGGCCACCATAGTCCAGGTCACCGGCCCACAGTCGATCGATCGGGTCGGCGGTGACCGCGACGCGACCATCACCGGCACCATCACCGGCAACAACACGAGTGCGGTTCAGACCGACGTCAACCGGGCGCTGCAGAACGTTCCGCTTCCGTCCGGAGTCAGCATCTCGACCGGCGGCGTGTTCGCCCAGCTCTCCACCGTGCTCACCCAGTTCCTGCTCGCCCTGCTCGCGGCGATCGCGCTCGTGTACCTGATAATGGTCGCGACCTTCCGCTCACTTCTCAAGCCGCTCGTCCTTCTCGTTTCGATTCCCTTCGCTGCGACGGGCGCCATCTTCGCGCTGGTGATCACGAACACTTCCCTATCCCTACCCGGACTGATCGGCATCCTGATGCTGACGGGCATCGTCGTCACCAACGCCATCGTCCTTCTCGACCTAGTCGAGCAGTACCGGGATCGCGGCCTCAGCCTTCACGACGCGCTCATCGAGGGCGGCCGGCACAGACTGCGGCCGATCCTGATGACGGCCTTCGCGACCATGCTCGCGCTGCTTCCCCTTGCCGTGACCGGCGGAGGAGGCGGGGTCGGTGGCGCGTTCATCAGCGCTCCCCTGGCGATCGTGGTGATCGGCGGGCTGTTCACGAGCACCTTGCTGACGCTGGTCCTGGTGCCGGTGCTCTACTCGCTGGTCTCCCGGTTCACGGGCCCGCGCACCACCCAGGACCTCGACGCCCTCCTGGATGCGGCCGAGGACCGCCGGTTCACCCCGCTCGGGCAGCGCGGGAGCAGTGAGCCGGAACCTGCCGCCGCGATCGGGGCGGCGCCGGCCCCCGAGTCGGCGCCCGAGTATCAGGTCGCGCTGTCGATCGAGCCGGAGCCCGGCCAGGTCGGCGATCCGAAGGTCCTCGAGGCGCTTCGGGCAAGCGGCTTCGGCGTCGAGCCGATCGAGGCCACGCGCAAGATGCGCATCGACCTACGCATCAACGCATCCTCGAGCGCCGAGGCTTCCAACACGGCGATGGATATGGTGCGCCGGGTGATCCCATCGAACGGCTACCACGTGGCCGAGTACGACGTCGCCCACAGAGAGCTCGAGGCCGCGGGCGCAGGCAGTCACAGCAACTAGGTCCGAGCGCCCGCAGCCGCAGCTGATTCCTCGCCGGCTGTGAGCGCAGGCGTTTCCCGAGTATCGAAGGTCAGCGTTCGAGCTGCGCGCGCACGTAGTCGAGGAACTGATTGCGGCTGGCGTCGTTCTGGAAGGATCGGAATGAGAACAGCTGCGCGTCGGCGAAGAACTCCGCACGCGCGGCATCCAGACGCCGACCCAGCGCGATCTCCTGCCCGGCTTTGTGCTCCGCGCGCCGTCGCAAGAGGCGCGCCGACCGCTCGGCGGCGGACACCGGCCGTGACTTGGTGAAGCTCAGGACCAGCACGCCGAGCCAGACCATCATCGTGGTGAAGACGGTGAGGGCGACGGCCTCCAGGACAGCGGCGAGAGGGTCGCCGGCGGTGACCCAGAGAAACCAGTAGCGAAGGGCGCCGATCGAGGCCAGGCCGATCGCCAGGGCGGCGACGGTGACCGCGCGCGGCCATCCGCTCTTGTAGTGCGTGACCGCCCACATGCCCGCGGCGAGCGCGCCCACGATCACGGCGGTGATTCCCCAGGTGGGCAGCGGGTCGAGACCGAAGGTCTGCGCGGCCAGGTTGGCGGGCAAGGCATCGAGGGCGACGAACAGCGTGGCGAGCGCAAGACCGAACGGAAAGCTCAGCCGCTGGTGACGGTGCTCGTCGTGAACTCGGGCCTTGCGCCCGGCGTCGAGTTCGGCTTCGGCTGCCCGTTCGTTCAGGCTCTCGCACTCCATGCCGATCGCGCGCAGCTTCTCCGCGTCGGCCTTCAGGTCCTGGAAGTCTCTGGCCACGCGTGGCTTCGACAGGAATTCGCGCATGGTCGAGATGTAGCCGTCTGAGCCGTTCAGCTCACGATGCGCGGGGGCTCCGATTCTCTCGATGGACTGCATGGTTCCCTCCTTGGTGCTAGCGGTTGACGACCTCTGTGAGCTGCAGCCGCGTGAGCGCGACGTCGAGCGCCTTGACCGAAGCGGCGCCGGCTCCAGAGGCGGCCGCGGTCCACGCGGCCGCGGCCTTGGTGTTCGCAAGGTTGGCGATGACGAGGTTGACGTCCTGGAGGCTGTTCTGGCTGAGGGTTCCCGGTCCAAGCTCGCCGCCCCCCAGGACCAGCAAGATGCGGCGGCCGTTCAAGCCCTGCAGCGTGGTCAGGCCGGCCGCAAGCGAGGCGGCCATCATCTGGCGATCCGGCTTCGGCGCGGCCGGGTCGACGGAGCCTGCCTTCTTGCCGAGCTGATCGATGACCTGTTCCTGCCATTGCTGCACGCTCTTCTGCGCCTCCGCGCGCCACGCCGCGACCCTCGCGTCGTTGGTCGCCCTGTCGGCGCTGACCTTGTGGTTGTACTGGGCGCGCTGGAAGTCGGTCGGGTTCTGCGGCGCCGGCGGGATGCGGATCAACATCGGCGGAGGCGGGCCGTCCGGCGCGCGAGTGACCAGCAGCAGGGCTTCCTGCACGGCCCCGTCGGGAATGAGCACACGCTCCTGCGGGTGGATCAGCCTCCAATTGCGCCCCGAGAGGGGCCCGAGCTGCGGGTTTGCCGCCTCGAGCGCGGCCAGCGTGAGCCCGTGAGCTTGCGCAATCTTGTCGAGGCTGTCCCCGGGCTGCACTGCATAGGTGGTGCCGAACGACGGCTGCAGGATCATGACAACCACGGCCTCGCCGGGACTGGCGTTCGTGCGGATCACTGCCTGAAGCTGATGCACCTCGTCTGCCAGCCTTCCCGAGGATGGATCGACGAGAGCGACCAGGGACAGCGAAGGCGGCGGTGAGTAGCGAACCTCGCTCGCCCTCGCGCTGGGAGCGCATCCGCCAAGGCACAGGCCCAGCGCCGCGATAAGCACGGCCGCACGGCGCGAGCGCCGTGAAATTCCCCGCGAGCTCATCCCCCCATGACCGCTCTTCGCAAACCGCAACGCGCCGGCCGAGCCGACTACGCAATGCTTGGAAATCGGCACTGCGCCGCCGCCCGCTACGCCGAAATCGAAACCTGAGTCGTTCCCCCTAATAGATCGACTGGAGGGAGAGTGGCTCATGGAGATAGCGCTGCCCAAAGGCAAGCGACCGGTGTTCACGATTTTCGGCGGTGTGGTGTTCGGCGCCCTGCTGGCGGGGGCGGGCCCACAGATCCCTAACATCTTCGACAGACCTTCCTGCGGTGAGACCGTCATGAAAGCTGTTTCGAGCGAGAAGCCGGTCAACGGTGCCTACAACTGCTTCGACTCCGACATGCAGCAGGGACTCAACTCAGCGGGCATCGACTCCGACGGCGCCTTCGCGACCAGGGTGGCGAAGAACGGCACCTACCACTACCTACACAAGACCGAGGACGGCGGCTACGTCTACGAGTACGACCGGCCGCAATCACCGCACAACAGGTGGCAGGCTGCGGTCAGTGCACTGAAGAAGCGCAACCTCGCCGCGATGTGGGAAGAGGTGACCGGCGAAACCCAGCGCTCGACGAGCAAGGTCTACACGTTCTACTTCGACGGGGACGGCAAGATCACCGCGGTGCTCTGATGCGGCTCGGCGGGAAACTATCATTGGCCGGTGGCGACGCGCACCGGCACGGTCAGCGTCATCGAGCCTGCGACAGAGAAGGTGCTCGCCGAGCTGCAGGAAGCCTCGGTTGAGGACGCCGACAGAGCGGTAGCCCGAGCGAAGGCGGCGTTTGCGGCGTGGAGGGCAGTGGCGCCAAAGGACCGCGCGATCCTCATGCGGCGCATCGCGACGGCGATCGACAGCCATCGTGAGGAGCTCGCGAGGCTCGAGGCGCGAAACGCGGGCAAGCCGATCGGCGACGCGCGCGGCGAGGTCGGGATGGTCGCCGACGTCTTCAACTACTACGCGGGCGCGCCGGAGAGGCTCTTCGGCAAGACGATCCCGGTCGCGGGCGGCGTTGACATGACGTTCCGAGAGCCGCTCGGGGTGGTAGCGCTCATCGTGCCGTGGAACTTCCCGCTGACCATCGCCTCCTGGAAGATGGCGCCCGCGCTCGCGGCCGGAAACACGATCGTCTTGAAGCCGGCAGGGCTGACACCGCTGACCGCGGTCGAGTTCGGCAAGATCGCGCTCGAAGCGGGTCTGCCGGAGGGCGTGCTCAACGTCGTCGTCGGCTCCGGACGCCTGGTCGGAGAGCGACTCGTGCAGCACCCCGACGTGGCGAAGGTAGCCTTCACGGGCTCGACCGAGGTCGGGCGCCGCATCGGCGAGCTCGCGGCCCGGTCCATCAAGCGCGTGACCCTGGAGCTCGGCGGCAAGTCGGCCAACATCGTGTTCGCCGACGCAGATCTCGAGAAAGCCGCCGCCTCGGCGCCGCTTGCGGTGTTCGGCAACGCAGGCCAGGACTGCTGCGCGCGCTCGCGAATCCTGGTCGAACGCTCGGCGGTCGATCGTTTCCTGGGAGCGCTCGAGAAGTCGGTCAAGGCGCTCAAGGTCGGCGATCCGCTGGATGAGGCGACCGAGATGGGGCCGCTCATCTCCGCAGAGCACCGATCGAAGGTCGCCTCTTATGTCGCAGACGGGGCTCGTGTCGCCATCCGCGGCAGCGCGCCCGAGGGTTCCGGGTTCTGGTTTGCGCCTGTCGTGCTGTCGCCGGTCGCCAACACCGATCGGGCCGCCCGCGAAGAGATCTTCGGTCCGGTCGCGGTAGTCATCCCCTTCGAGGGCGAAGCGGAGGCGGTCGAGATCGCCAACGACACGATCTACGGACTCTCCGGTTCGGTCTGGACCAACAACGCCGGCCGGGCGATGCGCGTCGCGCGCGCACTCGACACTGGAACCATCTCGATCAACTCCAACACCTCGGTGCGGGTGACCACGCCGTTCGGCGGATTCAAGCAATCCGGCGTCGGTCGCGAGCTCGGGCCCGACGCACTCGATCACTACACCGAGCTCAAGAACGTCTATATGTCGACGAGCTGATCTCATGACCCGAATCGCGGTCGCCCAGTTCGCAAGCGGGCCGGATGCCGCAGCCAACCTCGAGTGCATCACCGCCCTCGCCGAGCAAGCCGCGCGCGAGCGGGCAAGCGTCGTCGTTTTTCCCGAAGGCGCGATGCACACGTTCGGCGAACCCGGCCAGGACCTGAGCCCTTACGCCGAGCCGTTGGACGGCCGGTTCGTCGATACGTTGACCCGCCTGTCGACGCGTCTCGGCGCGACGATCGCGGCGGGGATGTTCGAGCTGATCCCCGGCGAGCGAAGGATCTACAACACCGCGGTCGTGGTGGCGCCGCAGCGCGGCCTGGTGGCGTCGCATCGCAAGCGGCATCTTTACGACGCGTTCGAATACCGCGAGTCAGATCAGATGCTCGCCGGCGAAGCAGACCTGCCGCTGCTCGAGATCGAGGGCTTTACCGCGACGGTTGCCATCTGCTACGAGCTGCGCTTTCCCGCGTTCATCCAGGACGCCGCCGACCGCGGCGCCGAGCTGTTGCTGGTGCCTTCGGCGTGGGTCGCAGGACCACTCAAAGAGGAGCACTGGATGGTCATGGTGCGCGCACGCGCAATCGAGAACACGATCTACCTCGCGGGCGCCGGGATGAACGGACCGGGCTACTGCGCCAAGAGCATGATCGTCGACCCGATGGGCGTGGTCATGGCCTCGCTGGGCGAGTCCGATGGCGTCGCCGTGGCCGAGATCAGCAAGGAGCGGCTGGCGAAGGTTCGCGCGCGGCTGCCTCTGGTCGAGCAGCGGCGCGCGGCCGCCAAAGCTCGGCCCGAATTCGCGCGTTAGCCGCGACCAACGCGAATTTTCGAGGCTGAAAACGCGAGATACTCCGGACTATCGCGGGCTCGGTCGTCACACTGTGCGACGTGAAGCGCGCGCTCGTCACAGCCACCCTGGTGGCGCTCGTCGCAGGCGCAGCGATCTCGGTCTTCGCCTTCTTACTGGCACGGTATGGCCCGTCCGGAGACGGCTGGTCATTTCGGGGCAATGGAGCGCTGGCCGCCTACACCCTCCTCCCGGTGGTTTTGACGGCGGGATGGACGGCGATCGTGCTGCAAGCACGCAGCGTCAGCTCGTGGATCAGCCTCGGCATCGCCGCCGGCGCTGTCTCGCTGGTGATCGCACTGGCCGACGCCCTGCTGATCCCGCTGCTCGGAACGGCTGCCGACGCAACCTTCGGCGCCGTTCTTCTCGTCGCCTTGGTCGCATGGATGGTGATCGCTCCGGCGGTCGCGACGCGCATCCCGCCGGCGGGATCGGCCTTTTACTCAGTAGGCACGAGTCTGGCGGCCGGCGTGGCCTGGCTGGTGGCGGCGCTGGCGGGCCTCATCCTGGTCGGCTACCTGATCCCCGCCGGCTCCTGAGGCCGGCCCCGCCGCGATAGCAAGCCAACCCAGCGTCAGACATTGACCTGGACGGCCGCGGCTCCGAAGATGCACGCGGGAGGGCAAGAGTGGAGGTCGCCGGCGCAATCGGGATCATCGCGGCAGTGCTGGTGCTCGGGTGGGCGGCCGTCGCCTACAACGGGTTGATCCACCGCCGCAATCGGGTCGACGCGACCTGGAGCGACGTTGACGTTCTGCTCCGCCGCCGGCACGACCTCGTGCCGAACCTCGTCTCTGCCGTCCGTGCGTACGCCGGCCACGAGTCGGCGACCCTGCAAGCTGCCGTGGATGCGAGGACGGCAGCCATCGCGGCTGCAGGTCCCGCAGCGCAGGGACGAGCTGAGTCGGCACTGGCCGACGACGTGAAGTCGGTCTTCGCAGTGGCAGAGTCCTACCCGAACCTGAAGGCGAGCGAGGCCTTTGTCGCGCTCCAGGAGCAGCTCACAGCGACCGAGGACGGCATCGAGCACGCGCGCCAGTTCTACAACGACGCCGTGTACGGCTATCAGACTGCGACGCAGACGCTGCCGACAAGCCTGCTCGCGGCCCTCCTCAGGTTCCAGCCGCGGCAGTACTTCCAGGCTGCGACCGGCGAGCGTGCGGGGGTCACGGCGCGGCCGTGAATCTCTTCGATCTCTCGATCGCGGGCAGCATCGTGTGCACTCTGATCTTCTTCGGCGTCGCCGCCGTCGTTTGGGTCGTGCGCCGTCCACAGCCCGCGCTCGAGCTGACGGCCACGTCTGACCTCGGACCCGAGTCCCCGGCGGTCGCCAACCTGCTGGCCAACGGCGGGCGAGTCACTCCAGACGCCGTGCCGGCGACCCTTTTCGACCTGGCGGCGCGACACACCGTGCGGATCGAGGAGGCGGAGCCCGGCAAGTACCAATGCAGGCTTGGCGATGGCGTGGTGGGAGCAATGACGCCATACGAGGCACGCGTCATGGAGCTGCTGCGGAAGCGCGCGTCGGGTGGAGTGGTGCCGGCCCAAGCGCTGACCGCGGGACCCTCCGAGGAGGCCAAGGGCTGGATGAAATCGTTCCGGCGCGAGGTGGTCGGGGAGGCAAGCGCCGCGGGCAAATGCGAGCCACGGTGGCCCCGCCGCGTGCTGGGTCTGATGGGCCTGCTCGTCCTGGGCGCCCTGTGGCTTGGCGTCGCCGGCGGCAATGAGGACGACTCGTTGACGATCCCGCAGGCGATTGCGATCGGTCTTGCGCTCGCGGCCGGCATCGTGATGGCGCAAGCCTTCACCGAGGACGTGCAGATGGTCACGCCGTCCGGCGCCGTCGCCAGGGGCCGATGGCTCTCGCTTCGCAAGTATCTGCATGAGGACGAGCTCTTCTCGGACCTCCCTCCCACCGCGGTCGCGGTGCGGGACCGATATCTCGCATACGGAGCAGCGCTTGGCGTGGCCGCGGCGGCGGTGCGGGCGATCCCGATGGGCGCCGAGAGTGATCGGTGGGCCTGGACGAACTACGGCGGCGGGTGGCGGCAGGTGCGGGTCTCATACCCCGAACGCTGGCCGCCGGCCTGGGGCTCATCGCCCTGGGACATAGGCTGGACCGGGCTCTGGATGACAGGCATCGGCGGGCTCGCCTTCTGGGTGACGACCCAGGTGATGCCGGGGATCGACCTCGGTCGAGATGCCGACTCGATCACACGCTACGTCAGCCTCGGCGTCGTCGCGGTGACCCTGGCTGCGGCCGCCGCGATCGCACTCGGCCTCGCCGTCCTCTGCGCCGCGGTGGTGGCGCTCGTGGTGAAACGAAGCGTCACGGGCGAGGCGATCCGCATCCGGCGGTTCGGTGGCGACGACGGCTTCCGGCACTACCTGGCCGTGTACGAGGGCAAGGGGGATCGGGTCCGCGCCTGGCGGATACGATCGGAGCTCTACGCCGGCCTGAGCGAGTACACCAAGGTCCAGGTGACGGTTTCGCCGTTGACGGGTTTCGTGGACGCGGTGCAGCCGGCTTGACCGGCACCGAAACAGAGAAGGAGACGCCCCTGATCGGGCGCCTCCTCCACGATCGCTGCCCTGTCTACGAGTTGCGGTTGACCTCACCGCGCCAGGCGCCTGTCGGCTGCCCGCCACGGCTCTCGATGAACTCCTTGAACTTCTCGAGGTCGCCCTTGACCTGGCGATCGAGCATGCCTGTCTTGTCGCCCACCTTCTCGGTCATCGACCGCGGCTCGGCCTCCAGCTGAAGCTTGACCTGCGTCGCGTTGTCCGAGATCGGCTGGAACATCACCATGCCCGCGTTGGGCGCGCCGGTCGTGCTTCGCCACGCGATCTTGCGGTCCGGGACCTGCTCGATGATCTCGGCTTCCCACTCCTCCTTCTTGCCGGCCACCTCAGCCTGCCAATGGAGATGCGTGTCGTCCTTCTGACGAACCGCCTTCACGCCGTCCATGAAGTTGGGAAAGCTCTCGAACTGGGTCCACTGGTTGTACGCCGCGTGCACGGGCACGTTGACCGTGATCGACTTTTCCACGTTCGCCATGGCGTAGCTCCTTTTCAACGCCGGGGACCAAGGCCCCGCGGGACCTGTGGCCGTCCAGCCCGATGCCCTGAACCGGCGAGTGCCGTCCTGCGACGGTTCGCCTACAACCTGAAAACGCGCCCCCTCCGACCCCTACCTGCTTTCTTTCCGGCTGTCGATTTCCTGCCTGGCCGTTCGTCGAGGTGGATGAAGACACATCAGTTCGCAATGGAGGTCAGGAGCATGAGCAGCAAGATCGTTCACTTCGAGGTCACGGGCAAAGACGGAAAGGCGCTGCAGCACTTCTACGCAGAGGCCTTCGGCTGGAGGCTCGACACCAACAACCCGGGCGGCTACGGGATGCTCCGCGACGACGAGCAGAAGATCACAGGCGGAATCGGCGCCGCGCAGCAGGGCTCGCCCGGCGGGGTCACGTTCTACGTGCACACGGCCGACCCCAAGGCCACGCTCGCCAAGATCGAAAAGCTCGGCGGGAGGGTGCTGATGCCGCTGACCGAGGTCGCGCCCGAGACCACGATCGCGCTCTTCGCCGATCCGGAGGGACACGTCGTCGGCTTGATGTAGTTCGCAAGCGGGCCGCTGCCGGCGCGGCGGCTCGCCTTACATTTGATCGAGTGCGGGAGGAATTCGCTGCCGGCGCGCGGAACGCCGTCCGTGTTTGCCTGAACATCGGAAGCCGGGATCGGGTCTTCCTCATACGCGACCGGCCGCGAATCGACATCGCGCAGGCGATCGAAGAGGAGGCGGCGTCGACCGGCGCGGAGGTGCGGGTGTGGACGATGGAGGACCACGTGCAGCGGCCCGTCACGAGCTTTCCGAGCTCGCTCGCGGACGAGATCGTGCGCTTTCGCCCGACGGCATCGCTCTTCGTCGGCACCGGGCTTGTGGGTGAGCTCGGCTTTCGCAAGCCGATGCTGACTTTGCTCGCGGACGAGCTCCGCTGCCGGCATGGTCACATGATCGGCATCGACGCCCAGCTGATGACCGACGGCATGGCGGTGGATTACGAGGAGGTCTACCGCGTGACGCGCAAGGTCTACGACATCGCCCGCCGCGCGCAGAAGATCTCTGTCAACACCTCGCTCGGCACCGACCTCGTCGCCACCTTCTCCCCCACCCTCAAGTGGGTCCCGAGCGACGGCAGGTACTGGGAGCAGGGCCACTGGGGCAACCTGCCCGAGGGCGAGACCTTCACGTGCCCCCAGTCGGTCGACGGCGTGCTGGCGGCCGAGGAGATGGGCGACTGGTTCACCGACAAGTACCGCCAGTTCGCCACCCCCGTGCGGTTCGTGATCAAGGGCAGCCGCATCGTTTCGGTCGAAGGGCCTGATGAGTCATTGCTGTCTGACATCCGGCGCTACATCGCCCAGGACCCGAACTCAAACCGCGTCGGGGAGTTCGCGATCGGAACCAACGTCGGCCTCTCCGAGATCGTCGGCAACTTCTTGCAGGACGAGAAATTTCCGGGCGTACACATCGCGTTCGGCGACCCGTACGGGTTCGAGACCGGCGCCGACTGGGAGTGCCCGTCACACGTTGACGCTCTTGCCTCGCACGCGACGATCGCCGTCGACGGCCGGCGAATCATGGAGAACGGCCGCTTCCTCGTCTAAAGATTCCCGGCGCACCCCGGATAGTCCGGACTATCCGGAATTCTGCGCTGTGCTGATGCCGCTTCGTCCGGACTATCCGAAGGGGTGTTGGCTCAATCGAAAGCTGGGATGCGGGCCAGGTGCATGAATTCCATGGACACTCCAGGTCCGATGCCGATGCCCAGGCCCTCGGCGGGGTGCGGATCCTCGGCTGTGAAAAGCTTCTCCAGCGTGAAGAAGATCGCCGCGGACGACGTGTTGCCGACCTCGGCGAAGACCTGGCGGGAAGCGTCGAGCGCTCCCGCGGGCAGGCCGAGCGCCGACTGGATGCTGTCGAAGATCCGCGGCCCGGCGGCGTGTACCGCGTAGAAGGAGGGCTTCTCGAGACCGCCGGCCGACTGGAAGCTCGCGACTGCAGATGGAAGCTCACGCTCCAGGATCCGCGGCAGCCGGCGGTCGAGCACGACATGGAAGCCGGCGTCTCTGAGGTCGAAGCCGAGGACGTGTGCGGTCCGGGGGATGAGATGCGACGCGGTCCGCAGCACCTCGAGGCGAGCGACGTCCGGCCGCGCCCGTCCGATGACCGCGGCGCCGGCACCGTCGCCAAACACCAGGCACGCGGTCAGGTTGTCCAGCGATCCGTCGCCCGGGTGGAAATTCAACGACGGAAGCTCGACCGCGACCACCAGCACCCTCTGCTCCGGGAACCCGACCAGGTGCCGGTGAGCCGCGGCGACCGCGGCCGCCCCGGCCGAGCAGCCCAGCTCAGTGATCGGCAAACGCGTGATGTCCGGCCGGAACCCGAGGTCCTCGCTCATGTAAACGTCGAGCGAAGGCACCAGGTAGCCAGTGCATGAGACCGTGATCACGACGTCGATCTCCGAGGCGTCCACCTCCGCCATCGCAAGCGCCCGGCGGGCGGCGTCGACCGCAAGCTGTCGCGCGTGGATCAAGTACGACTCGCGGTGGGCCCCGAGGGGGCGCGGACGCAGCAGGTCGGCGACGGGCTCGCAGAGATAGCGCGTGCCGATCGCGGCACCTGGCTCGGCGAGCTTCCCGAGCTGCGGCCAGTAGCTTCGAAGATGCTCGAGGGCTTCGCCTGCCTCGAGGCGGTGCCTGGGCACCGCGGTCGCGACCGACAGGATTGCGGAGCCCACTCAGACCCCCACCAAGGCCGTCCAATCGCGGAGGCTCAGCGAGGAGATCCCTCGGGTCCCGTCGTTGATCTCGAGCAGCCGGTTGAGCGTGGAAGGCCGTCGCTGCAGCCCGCGCAGCGCACGGCGAGCGAATCCGGAGGATCCGGTGAGGGTCAGGGCGAGACGGTTGACGAAGAGCCGCCGGCGCCACTGACCTCTCTCCCACCGCCGGTAATGGAGCGCCGGGTCTGGCTCCTCCGACGAGATCAAGCTCGCGAGCTTGCGGGCAGCGACCAGCGCATCGCTCATGCCATCGCCGGTCAGAGGGTCGAGGAATCCCGCGGCGTCACCGAGCAGGAACACCGGTCCGGCCGCGACACGCGTAGGCCGCACCCAGAAAGGTCCCGCCCCGTGCACTGTCACGTCACCTGGAACGCTGAGCTCAGGATGCGCGGACCGGACGTGGCGTGCATACGCCTCGCGCGCCGGCTCGTCCCGGTCGCGGAGTCCCCTCTTCGAGCTCAGGACCGCCACCAGCAGCTCGTCGGGACCCGTGGGCGCCGAGTAGACCTCGGCGGCGGGGCCGAGCGTGACCACGACCCGATCGACGCCATGCCGCGGAGCGGCCAGGTGCCCGACCAGGCCGAAGCGGCGGCTGCGCGGCGCCCGCGCCCATCCCATCCAGCCGGCCACGCGTGAGCGGAGGCCGTCGGCGCCGATGACAAACCGGCACCCGATGTCCCCTGCATTCGTCCTCAGAACGACGTCGCGGGAGCGAAGCTCGAGGCCACCGGCATCGCATCCAAACCACGCCTCGACGTTGGGCGTCGACTGGGCATGGCCGGCCAGCAGGTGGTCGAAGGCAAGCCGGCGCACGCCGCGGCCCGTGGTCCCATTCACAAAGTCCCCGTTGGCGCTACCCGCAAGGGGTACGCGGTAGCTCACACCGCCCAGCGTCGGAAATGGATGGAGAGGCACCCCGATCTCCTCGAGCACCGAGACGCCGGCCGGCAGGAGACCTTCGCCGCACGGTTTGTCGCGAGGAAATCGGGCTCGGTCGAGCAGCACCGTCCTCACCCCCGCCCGCCCAAGCATCGCCGCCAGCGCCGAGCCGGCAGGCCCCGCGCCGACGACAGCCACCTCAGCGTCGATGTCGCGTCCTCCCCACATCCAGCCGGAGCGACCCGGCCGGACGTTCATGAATTGAGCTTGATTCCATCATGACAAGGCCGCTCCGGGAGCAGATCGTGGTCGTCACGGGGGCCTCTTCGGGCATCGGGCGGGCGACCGCCGTGCTGCTCGGCGAGCGTGGCGCCTCCGTCGTCCTCGCCGCACGCAATCGCCAGGCGCTCGACGAGGCAGCCGGGGAGACCGAGCGAGCGGGCGGCCGAGCTCTCGCCGTGCCTACCGACGTCGCGGAGTGGAAGCAGGTGGTTGAGCTTGCCAGGGCTGCGGTCGAGCGCTTCGGCCGCATCGACACCTGGGTGAACAACGCGGCCATCAGCTCCTACGGGACCGTGGAGCAGATGGAGGTCGACGAGATCCAGCGCCTGGTGCAGGTCAACCTGATGGGACAGATACACGGCATGAAGGCGGCGCTGGCGCAGATGCGGTCGCAAGGGTCGGGGACGATCATCAACGTCGCCTCCGCCCTCGCCGAGCGCTCAGTCCCTCTGCAAGCCGCTTACTGCGCGACCAAGCACGGGGTCAAGGGCTTCACCGAGGCGCTGCGGCTCGAGCTGGAGGGAGATCGCGTCCCGGTCGACGTCGTCCTGGTCATGCCCTCGTCCATCAATACGCCGCTCTTCCGGCACGCGCGCTCCAAGATTGGCGTCAGGCCGATGCCGATACCTCCCGTTTATGAGCCCCGGGTGGTGGCGGAGGCCATCTCGCGCCTCGCCGAGCGACCGCAGCGTCAGGCGGTGGTGGGCGGCGCCGGCAAAGCGATGGTCATCGGCCAGCGGCTGAGTCCGAGCCTGCTGGACCGCTACATGCTCTGGCGACGCCAGATGGTGACGCAGCAGATGACGCAGGAGCCTGACGACGGGGTCGACAACTTCGACCGGCCGCTGCCCGGCCGGGGGTCCGTGGAAGGCGACTTCGGCCAGAACAGCAAGGGCACGAGCCTGTACACGCGCTACCTCGAGCTGAATCCCAACGCGAAGCGGGTCGCCCTGCTGGCGGCGGCGCTGGGCCTCGGAGCCGCCTTCCGCAAGCTGGCCCGCTGACCATGTCCCACCGCGTGCAGCTCCGCGCGCGAGCGGAGCAGCACTTCGTTTACTGGGGACGCTCGTCTCTGGTCACCGACCTCCAGGGGCTCGTGCGTGGGCGCAGCACCGACGGCTATTACGCGGAGAACACTCGTCTGTTGAGCCGGCTCTCGCTCTGCGCGGGTGGTCGCGTACCGCGAGCCATCGCCGTGAGCCCCGTCGGTGGTAACCGGCTGCTCTCTTACTACGAGGTGGGCTCGGCCGAGGAGGTGCCCGAGGCATCGGTCTACGTCACGGTCGACGTCGAGCTCAGCAGCGCGCTGGCGATCAGCCTTCGCATCGACAACCACAGCCTCGACGGCCGGCCATGCAAGTTCGACCTCGCCCTCGAGCTCGAGGCGGATTTCGCGGACAGCCTCGAAGCCGAGCAGCAAGAGCGCGAGCAGGAAGGCGAGGTAGACACCGAGTGGTTCGGATCGCGACGCGAGCTCTGGTTTCGCTACCGCCATCCGAAGCTCGACCGTGCGGCGCGGATCCGTGTCGTCGACAGCGCCTTGCCCGTGACGTTCGACGGGCGCTCCGTCTCCCTGGCCGTCCGGCTGGAGAGCCGGGAGAGTGCAGCGTGCAGGCTCGAGGTGCAGCCGATCTTCGACGGCAAGCCACAGCTCCCTGACCAGACCGATGTGAGGAAAGTCCAGGGCCGCCTCCGAGAGGAGACCCCGCGGCTTTCGACGTCGAACGAGGTCGTGGCGAGGGCCTGGCGCACCGCTACCTCCGACCTCGCGTCGCTCGCGCTGGGTCATCCCGCGGGACCCGCCGCCCCGATCGCGGGCATCCCGCTCTACCAGCAGTTCTTTGGACGCGACACGCTGACCACGGCGTGGCAGGCGCTTTCCGCGATGCCCTCGATGATGCGCGACGCGCTGACCGCCAACGCGGCTCTCGCCGGCCGGTCGATCGACGACTGGTCCGACGAGGAGCCCGGAAAGATGATCCACCAGGCGACGCATGGTCCGCTTGCGACTCTGGGCCTCAACAACAACCTGCGCAACTACGGCGACTACGCGACCGCGCCCGATTTTCTGATCATGCTCGGCCAGTACCTCTCCTGGACGAATGACCGCTCTACCGCCCGCGAGCTTCTTCCTGTAGCGCGCCGCGTCGTGGAGTGGATCGAGCGCTACGGGGACCTCGACGGTGACGGGCTGATCGAGTACCGGACCCGCTCCAGCAAAGGCGTCAAGAACCAGGGTTGGAAGGACGCCGACGACGCGATAGTCGACTTCTCGGGCAAGGTGATCGAGACTCCGATCGCGACCGTCGAGCTGCAGGGCTACGTCTACGCCGGGTTGCAACAGGCGGCGCTCGCGTTCGCGCTGTGCGGCGATCGCGGCTACGCGATCGACCTTGTGCGCAAGGCCTGGCGCCTCCGCCGGCGGATCAACGAGCGCTTCTGGATGCCGGAGCATCGGTTCTACGCGATGGCGCTCGGCCCGGACAAAGAGCAGGTCGACTCGATCAGCTCCAACCCTGCGCATCTCCTGGCGTGTGGCGTCGTCCCCACGTCACGAGCCCGAGCCGTGGCCCGCAGGCTGATGGCGCCCGACATGTTCAGCGGCTGGGGCATCCGCAGCCTATCGTCAGACAACCCCGCCTACAACCCGTTCAGCTACCACCGTGGCAGCGTCTGGCCGGTCGAGAACGGCACCGCCGCGCTCGGCTTCGCGCGCTACGGGCTGTGGGGCGAGCTGCACCGGTTGGCCGAGGGGGTCTTCTCCCTGAGCGACCTGTTCGAGGAGGGAAGGCTTCCCGAGACGGTCGGCGGCATGCCGCGCGACGCGGCCCACCCGCACCCCGGAATCTATCCCGCGAGCTGCGCGCCGCAGGCATGGTCGGCGAGCATGGTGGTCGTCCTCATCCAGTCGCTTGCCGGGATGCTCGCGCTCGCACCGCTGCGCATCCTGGTCGTCGATCCGCACCTGCCCGCCTGGCTGCCCGATCTGCGCGTCCAGGGGATCGCGGTCGGCGAGGCAAGCGTCGATCTCGCGATGCGCCGGCAGGCTGACGGGACGACAACGTACCGCTGGCACGGCCGGGGCAACGTCCGCGTCGTTCGCCAGCCGCCGCCGGAGGCCCCCGAAGGCATGGGTGACCGCCTCTGGACTGCGCTCCGCTCGCTCATCTGAGCGCCGTGCCGGCGGTGACCACGAACGCGACCACCGTCACCCCCGCCGTGAGCAACGTGAACCGGAAGGCCGCCACCGGCGGCAGGATCGCCACCCCGGTGGCGGGCAGCACGACCACGAGCGGGAGCAGGTTGCGCGCCCCGTAAGCGATCGCTGCGGCGCCCGCGACCAGAAAGAGCGCGGCAGCGATCGCGGAGCCGCGATCGCCGAGGACCTGCGGCAGGCCGAACACCCGCTGCCGCCGATCGCGCTCCACATCGGGCCGCGCCTGAGCGAAGTGGCCGCCCACCCCGGTAAGCGAGGTGGCCGCGGTCACCCAGGCCGGCGGCCAGTGCGGATGGGCGAGTCCAAGCGTGATGAAGGCTGGGACCATGGCGAAGCTCACCGCGTACGGAACGAGACTGAGCCACGTCGATTTCAGCCCCAGGTTGTATGCGGTCGCGGACATGACGCCGACCAGATGGACGGCCGTCGCCGGGACTCCCGATGCCAGGGAAAGAGGGACGATCGCCAGCCCGGCGGCGGCCGCGGCGATCGCCACCGAGCGGGACGAGATCTCGCCCCTGGCCAGCGGTTTGTCCGGCCGCTTGGCTTCGGTATCGCGCCGGCGGTCGATGTAGTCGTTGGTCCAGCCGACGAAGAGCTGACCGGCCGCCACCGCGAGCATCACCCAGACCGGCCCCCATCCCCCACGTCCGGCAAGCACGGCGAGGACGCCGCACACGGAGGTGACCGCGACCACGGGTTCGGGATGCGAGGAGCGGGCCAGCGCCCATATCGTCTTCACGGGATGCTCATCAGCGGAGTTAGGGTATCGGCGTGCCTCGTCCTCCCACCTGGTATGTGGTGGTGGTGGCCGCCAGCGCCGCCTTGCGGCTGCGCGAGCTCGCCATCTCGCGAGCGCACGAGCGGGCGACGGGTGGGGTTCCCTCTGCGCCCTCGACGTATCCGTTGATGGTGGCTGCGCACGTCGGGCTGCACACCCTGCCGCTGCTGGAGGTGCCGCCGGGCCGCCGCCCGGACTGGCGATGGGCCGCGGTCCTGGCCGGCGCCGTCGGACTGCGCGCGTGGTGCATTCGCACCCTGGGCAGGCAATGGAACGTGAAGGCGCTGGTGCCTCGGGACCTCGTCCCGGTCGCGAAGGGGCCCTATCGCTACATCCGGCATCCCAACTATGTGGCCGTGATCCTCGAGTTCCTGGCCCTGCCGCTGGTCGGAGGCGCGGGCGTGAGCGCCGGCCTCCTCTCGGTGGTCAACGCGTACGTCCTCTACGACCGCATCCGAGCCGAGGAGGCCCTGCTCGACGAGTCTTCGGCCTACCGCAAGGTGTTCGCCGGCAAGGCCCGCTTCGTGCCGGGGGTGTTCTAGCTCCGCAGGGACCGGATGGCGGCTCCCATCTCGTCGACGACCGGCTCGACCTGCTCGTCGGGCAGGTTGCCGTAGCCGAACACGATCCCCTCCCGCGGGAGGTCACCGGCGCGGCGGCGCCGCAACCCGACGTTGCACGAGCGGAGATCGAGGACGCGGATGCCGCGCGCATCGAGCTCGGCCGTCAGCTCCTCGCCGGTCACGCCGACCGGCAGACCCATCAGCACGTGCAACCCGGCCGCCGCGCCGAAGACGCGGCACTGAGGAAGCCGCCTGATGATGGTGCGCACAAGGAGGTCGCGGCGCGCGCGGTAGCCGCGGCGCAATGCGCGCAGGTGCCTGTCGTAAGCGCCGGTCTCGATGAAGCCGGCCAGCGCCAGCTGCTCCACCGTGGAAGGTCCGGTCAGCCGGGCCTCCACCGAGCGCAGGGCTTCGGTCCAGCGCCGGGGCGTGACCACCCATCCGATGCCGACGCCCGGGGCCAGGGTCTTGCTCAGCGAGCCGAACAGTGCGACGTGGCCGGGATCGATGCCCTGGAGGACACCGACCGGCCGGCGGTCGTAGCGAAACTCCGCGTCGTAGTCGTCCTCGAGAACGAGGCCGTCGGCCGCCCTCGCCCATTCCAGAAGCAGCATCCGTCTCTCGGGTGTGAGCACCATCCCGGTCGGAAACTGATGCGCCGGGGCCACGATGACCGCGTCCACGGGCACATCGGAGAGGTCGCCTGTCTGCATGCCCTCGGCGTCAACTTCGATCGGGATGACCTGGAGCCCGGTCCGCTGCACGGCGGCGACCAGGCGCCGCCAGCACGGATCCTCGATCGCGACCCGGACGCGATCGGCGGTCACGAGCGCCCGGAGCAGCAGCGAGAGACCGTCCAGGATGCCGCTGGTGACTGTCACATCGTCCTCGTGGACGACGGCGCCACGCACGCGTCCGAGATACTCCCGCAGAACACGGCGCAGCCGCGGGTGTCCCCCGGAGGATTGGTAGTCGAGGTCGGCGCTGCTCATGGTCGCGATCGTGTCGTGGATGCACCGCGACCACGCCGAACGGGGAAAGGCGCCGAAGTCGGGCAGGCCCGGCGTCAGATCGAAGCGCAGGGCTGGCTGGGCGGCGGTGGCGGCCAGCGTGGGCTCCGGCTGCTTGTGGTCCCGCAGCCTCACCCGGGTGCCTGAGCCCACCCTCGCCTCGAGGTAGCCCTCCGCCACGAGCTGCTCGTAGGCCTCGGTCACCACCCAGCGCGAGCAGCGCAGGTCGGTCGCCAGCTGGCGACTGGGAGGAAGCGCGCTGCCGACCGGGATCTTGCCGACGCGGATGGCGTCACGCAGAGCGCTTGTGAGACGGACATGGAGGGCGTTGGCCAGGGCGCCTTCTTCGATCGGCAGCAGCGTGTCCCAGGCCAGGTTGGTCTGTACTTTCAGCATCCGGCGTAGATGTTAGCCCAGGCCAATCGTTATTGTCACATTCTGGCTATATCGACATTGACATATGGATGAATCGACATTACTCTGGATCCGGAGGGTGCCATCGCGAGATGGCGATCGTCCGTCGCCGGCGCACTCTCGCCCCGGAGCCGAGCCGGGAAGAGGGCGATGGATATCGAGGTGGTGATGCGTTTCTGCTCGCCTCTTCGAGCCGTGATGCCAAGGAGGTGACATTGGGACGCACGTACGTATTTCGTTCGCTCGCGATCGCGGTCGGAGCGCTGTCGCTCGCGGCCGCCTGTGGCGGTGGCACCGGCACCCAATCGGAGCAGCTGGCGACGGATCAGACGCTCAGCTTTCCCATGGTGGACGACATCGGTGACATCGATCCCGCGCTGGAGCAGGCCGCGGTCGACGTGAACCTGTTTCGCAACGTCTTCTCAGGCCTCTACAAGTTCGACGACCAGCTGAACGAGGTGCCGGACATCGCCGAAGGAATGCCCAACCTCTCGTCGGACGGCCTGACCTACACCTTCAAGCTGAAGCAGAACGTCAAGTTTTCAAACGGCGACCCGGTCAAGGCGGACGACTTCATCTACAGCTGGAACCGCGCCGCCCGCCTGCAGGGCACTTACGCGACCGTCTTCCAGCCCGTCGCCGGGTACGACGACGTGGCTGCCGGCAAGGCCACCCAGATGACCGGCCTCAAGAAGATCGACGACTTCTCGTTCTCAGCCACGCTGGTCGCGCCGGCGGGATACTGGTTCACCGAGGTCGCCCTCTGGACGGCCTGGGTCGTCGACAAAAAGGTCGTCGAATCGGTCGGCGACAGCAAGTGGTGGATCGACCCCGCGACGATCATCGGCACGGGGCAGTTCAAGATGACCGCCCGCACTCCCAAGCAGTCGGCGGACTTCGAGTCCGTCCCGAACTGGTGGGGCGGCTCGACGGGGACGCTCAAGAAGGTCCACATCGAGATCGTGGCCGACCAGAAGGCGCAGCTCACCAAGTACGAGTCCAACGGCTACAGCCTGATCGGCTTCGCCAACCAGAGCCTGACGCCCGAAGACGTCATCCGCTACAACTCGGATCCCCAGCTCAAAAAGCAGCTGACCCTCCAGCCGGCCGCCCGGACCAACTGGATCGGCTACAACTTCTGCGAGGGCAAGGGCCAGCCGGTCAAGGCGTGCACCACCTCGAGTGTGTTCGCCGGCGATGCGGGCAAGCCCGGCCGGGAGGCACTGAGCCTCGCCGTGGACCGCGACCAGCTCGTCGACATCGCGTGCTCCAAGGGAACCGCCTGCGTGAAGGCGACCGGCGGCGTGATCACCAAGGGTCTCAAGGGCTATCTCGGTGACAACACCGACCCCTGGGCCAAGTTCGACCCGTCCCGGGCCAAGCAGCTCTACCAGCAGTGGGACCCGACTGGCTCCAAGGTCAAAAACCTCGTCTACACATACAACGCGACCGCGCAGAACAAGGCGGTGTGCGACAACCTGGCCTCGCAGTGGAAGCAGAACCTGGGCATCAGCGTCCAGTGCGCTTCCCAGGACCGGGCGTCGTTCTTCAACGCGCGCAACGTCTGCGGGTATCCCATCTTCCGCCACAGTTGGGGCGCGGATTATGACCACCCGCAGGACTGGTTCGACTTCCTCTTCTTGAGCGACGCCGGATCCTCCGGCTCGTGCTACTCGAACCCGCAGGTCGACCAGATGTCGAAGGAGGCCAACGCGCAGCCCCTCGACAAGTCGCTCGACACCTACAAGGCTATGAACAAGATCCTCGTCGACAACTGCGTGACCGGCAACCTCTTCTATGGGGTGCAGCAGTACCTCGTGCATGCCTACGTCAAGGGCGCCGGCGGCAACCCCCTTTACGACAACTACTGGTCGGACCTGAAGATCCTCCAGCACTAACGCTTTCAGGGGAGCCCGCTTCCACGCGGGCTCCCCGCCTTATCCGGATTCCGCGATAGGAGGCGACCAATTCGAATGAGAGGGACCGTCGTTTACGTCGGTCAGCGTCTGATCCTGATCGCGGTGACGACCGCGCTTGTCTCCTCTATCGTCTTCGTGCTTCTCCATCAGATCCCGGGCAACGCCTTTCTCAACGAGACGCGGCAGAGCCCGGAGGCGCTCGCTGCGGCGCTCAGACACTACGGTCTCGACCGTCCGCTGCCGGCGCAGTACTTGGACTGGGTGCGCGGCGTGCTGCGCGGCAACCTGGGCGAGTCGCTGGTCAACCGCGGCGTCCAGATCACCCCCCTGCTGATCCGGGAGACCTCGGTCAGCGCGACCGTCGGCTTGTTTGCGCTCCTCGTCACCGTCGGCCTCGGACTGCTGCTCGGTGTCATCGCTGCGCTTCGCCAGAACACCTGGGTGGACTATGTGGCGTCGAGCACGGCTGTGGTGGGCTACAGCATCCCGAGCTTTGTGATCGCGATCTTCGGGCTCTTGATCTTCGGGCACTACTTCTACATCTGGACCCAGGGCACCGTCTACTACGACCCTGGATGGGGAGACTGGACGCAGGTCCCGGTGCCGGCCGTGGCCCTCGGTCTCCCTTACGCGTCCTACGTGGCCCGGCTCACGCGCGCCAGCATGCTCGAGACCATCCGCAACGACTACGTGCGGACCGCGTGGGCGAAGGGACTCAGCGCGAGGATCGTCGTGCTCCGGCACGCGCTCCGCAACGCCTTGATTCCAGTGGTCACGATCCTCGGTCCATTGATCACAGGCATCATCACCGGCTCGGTGGTGATCGAGAACATCTTCGGCATCCCCGGCCTGGGCAAGGAGTTCGTGACCAGCATCCTGGCCCGCGACTACAACATCGTGATCGGCGTCTTCACCTTCTACGCGGCACTGGTCGGGCTGGCCAACCTGACCGTCGACGTGATCTATCCCCTGCTCGACCCGAGGATCAGATACTGATGGCACACGCAGCAGTCGCCCAACCCGAGCTCGAGCTGGCGACCTACGAGGTCGCCGAGCAGGTCACTCTGCTCAACGACGCGTGGCGGCGGATCCGCCGCAACAGGCTCGCCCTGGTCGGCGCCGTGGTCATCGTCCTGCTTCTGGTCGTGGCTCTGATCTCCATGGTCTGGACGCCCTACCCGGTATGGCTGCAGGCGGTGGGACCCACCTACCAGCCCCCCACTCTCAGGCACCCCTTTGGTCTCGACCAGGCGGGGCGCGACATCCTGAGCCGGATCATGGGCGGCGCCCTGATCACCGTCCAGGTCGGTGTAGGCAGCGCCCTGATCGTCAGCCTGATCGGCATCCCGCTCGGGCTGCTCGCCGGTTTCTATCGCGGCAAGGTCGACACCGCGATCAGCTTCGTGATCAACATCTGGTACGGAATCCCCGACCTGCTGGTGGCGCTGATCCTGGTCTTCGTGCTCTCAGACGCCCTGCACCTGATCCCGCGAGGGGTCTTCGTGATCATCGTCGCCTTCGCACTGACGCGCTGGATGGACGTGGCCAGGCTGGTGCGCGGCCAGGCGCTGGCGCTCAGGGAGCGAGAGTTCGTCGAGGCTGCGCGCATGGCCGGCGCGCGCGACCTGGCGCTGTTGCTGCGCCACATCTTCCCCAACGCGCTCGGGCCCCTCATCGTCCAGATCACCTTCGCCATCCCGGCGGCTGTCCTCTTCGAAGCCTTCCTCAGCTTCCTCGGCCTCGGCCTACCTCCGCCGACGCCTTCGTGGGGCGCCATGGCCGCCGACGGCTACCACGGCATGGATTTCGCCCCGCACATAGTTCTCGCGCCGACCCTCGCGCTCTCAATCACCCTGATGGCTTTCAACTGGCTCGGCGATGGGCTGCGCGACGCGTTCGACCCTCGTATGAAACGCTAGCGGTATGTCGAAATTGACATAACGATCCCGACACTGCATACTGGACGCGTCTTACCACCGGGCGGACTCGGCAACGCAGCGACTCTCGACGATCGAGGGGAAGGAAGCCGAGTCCGCCTATCGACCGCCGGCGGCGGCGGCACTCCAACTGCGGAAGGGCGAGGCGCACTCGCGGTTGATACGCTTCGGCAGGTGCTGTCGAGCCTCAGCTACGCGATCCTCGCCCTGCTGGCCAACAAACCGCAGAGCGGATACGACATCGCCCGCCAGATGCGCCCGCCCCTCGGCATCCTGTGGCAGGCCAAGCACGGCCAGATCTATCCCGAGCTCGCGCGCCTGGTGAAGCTTGGCCTCGTTGAGGTGGAACGGATCGACAAGCGATCGGGTCCTCCACGTCGCGTGCACACGATCACCACCGCCGGGAAGTCGGAGCTAACCCGATGGATCGTCAAGTCCCCGCAGATGAGGCCCGCAAACGATGAGTTCGTGATCAAGGCCTTCGCCCTCCGGCGGGTGCCCACCGGCGCAGCGACCTCCCTGCTCAACGACCAGATCGAGACCCATGAGCACCGGATCGCGGCCCTGGAGCAACTCCTGGAGGCCCTCACCTCCCGCAACGCCCGCTCTTCTGCGTTCGACTCGCCGCGTTTCGGCGAGTACGCCGCGCTGCGGCGCGCACTCGGCTTTGAGCGCGAGCACGCCTCATGGTGCCGCTGGCTGCTTGCGGAGCTGACCTCGACCCCGAAGCGAGGTGCCGCGCGGACCGGCCGTCAGCCTGCTGTCGGCAGGTCCTCGGTCGCGCGGCGCAGGTAGCCCGAAAGCACCACCGCGAGCACCGACCCCTTGTCCTCGATCTCGTAGGCCCAGTCGAGGGCTGTCGCACCGAACGCGTCCGTCATCGACCGGTCGACGCCGGCCTCCATAAGGGCGCGGATCATGGGTACTGAGCCCACCGCGACCGCCGTGTGCAGGGGCGACAGGCTCGCCCCACGCGGATTGAGCGCAACGCCCGAGTCGATGAGCATGTCGAGCATGGCCGGGTCCCGGCTCACGACCGCGAAGTGAAGCAGCGGCAGGCGGTGAACGCCGAGCGCGTCCAGGCCGGTCATCCTGAGCTGGGCGCTGACGGCCCTCAGATCCGCCATCGCGCAAGCGGCGAAGATGTCCGACGGCGCGCCGGCCTCGATCAAGGCGTCCAGGAGCCGGCGGTGCCCGAGGTGGCTCGCGGCAGCCATCGCGGTCTCCCCCCAGCCCGCCGCAGAATGGGCCAGCGTGGGGCTTCGCTCGAGCTGGGCCAGGGCCGCCTCCGCGTCATCGTGAACCAGGGTGACGAACCCGTCCGCCTCTGCCTGCACGCTGCGCGAAACCATCAGGAGATAATGACCATCGATTGGTGTGGGAGGAAGAGCCAATGACAGGTTTATTAACCAGGCCAATTGCAGGGTGCGCGGAGCGCCAGATCCCGCGATAGTCCCGACCACCAACACTTGGCGGGCCGCGAGACCGGGGTTAGTCAGGACTGGCCCTGCTGTTGGGCCTCGAATATGCGCGTTGGTCGCGACTCGCGCGCGACTCCAGTCTCCTGTGGCGCCTGGCCGGCGGTTTGTCTACGCCCGTCCGTAACGGCGGAGGCGGCGGCGTTCCCACAGCACGACCGCGGCCAGCACCACGAGCGCGATCAGGAACGGCACCACGATCGGAACCAGCGCAGCGGCCACCGAGAGCGCGGCCGAGGTGAGGTCCTCGACGATCGACGCCGCGGGCCCCATGAACGCCAGGTTGACGAGCGGGCGAACGGTGGCCCGCGCCACGTGCACGGAACCGGAGATGGTGCCACCCGCAAGCAGGCTCACCACGACGCCCAGGCCGGAGTCCATGGAGTCGATGGCGCCGGTCTGGGAGGCAAAAAGGATCGCGCCTGCCGCGGCCGCCACCGGAAGCATCAAAGCGTGGCCGACAGAGTCGAGCGCGGGCACCTTGTCGATCGCGAACTCGACCACCGCCAGCACGAGAAGACCCCAGAACGCCACGTCCGAGGCGACCGCGTCATAGGGCGAGGAGAGGTGGATGAGGCCCAGCCGCGCGAGCAGGCTCACGATCAAAAGGGGCAGCGTCGCGTTGAGGCCACTGGCGCCCGCAAGCCCAAACGCCGCCGGCAGGGAAAGCAGCGCCGGGTTCATCTCGATTCGATTTCTACCACGCCACGCTCCGCCCGTAAACGCCGGCCGGCGTCAACCGCGAAAGGCGGACGGGCCTCCTGGGGGCAGGTAAGGTGTCGGGTCGACCGGCTTCTGACCGATCCTGAGCTCGAAGTGCAGGTGCGGTCCTGTCGAGTTGCCCGTGGATCCCTCCAGGCCAACTGGCGTGCCCTGGGTGACGCGCTGGCCGACCTTGACCAGGGTCGTCGACAGATGACCGTACAGAGTGTCGAAGCCACCGGAGTGGGCGATCACGACGTACTTTCCGTAGCCGCTCGTGGTGCTGCCGACCAGCGCGACCACGCCGTCGTCGGCCGCGTAGATCGCTGAGCCGAAAGGCTCGACCATGTCGATGCCAGTGTGGAAGTGCGCGTAGCTGCCGTACGGCGGCTCGAACCAGAACGTCGTCGGCCCGAACCCCTGCGAGATCTTGGCGTTGGGCTCAGGCCAGATGAAGCGGTACTTCGTCGAGTGACCTTCGCTCGTCTGGATCTGACCGACGTTGTTCGATTCGAGCCAGAGCTGAAGCTGCGTCCACACCGACTGCATGGCGGCGGCGATGATCGCGTCCTGCTGCTGCTGCAGCATGTCGGTGACCGCCTGCGCGAGCGCGGTCGATTGGCGGGTCAGAAGCGCAAGCTCGGAGCGGGTCTGAGCGATCTTGATCTCGAGCTGCCGCATCGACTTCTGCTGCTGGGCCTGGAGCGCCTTCAGCTTCGCGAGCTGCGACGCTAGGTCGTCGCGCTGCTCCGCCTGCTGGTCGCGCGCCGCCTGCTCGGCCTGCTGCTCCTGCTCGAGCAGAGCGAGATCCGCGGCCAGGGAGCTCTTGAGGTCGGCAGCGCGTGAGCCGGCCACGCTCAGGTCGGCGACCCGGGTGAAGAGGTCGCTCAGGCTGTGCGCCTGGGCGAGCACCAGGAGCACCGAGCTCGGCGACTCGTAGACCCCGCGGGCCAGCTGACGGATCTGCACCCGCTCGGTGGCGATGCGCTCCGTGAGCGCCGCCTCACGCTGCTGGGCGACGGCGATCTGCGTGTCGAGGTCAGAAATCTGCCCCTCGAGGTCGGCGATCTTGGCCTGCAGGTCCTCCTGCTGGGCGGCATTCTCGACCAGCGATTGCCGCAGCTGCTGCTGCGCGGCGACCGCGTCGGCAAGGTTGCTGCCGAGCTGAGCCCGGATCTGCTGGATGACCTGGAGGCGCTGCTGCGGGTTGTTCGGCGAGCTGTCGGCGGTCGCCGGTGAGCGATCGGCGCCGAGGACCACGAAGGCGAGGGCAAGCGCCAGGAGCAGGCGCCTCACGATTCCATGTGCCTCCGCATGCTCAGCAGCGACGAGCCGGATCCAAGGGCCAACCCGGCGCCAAGCACGACGCCGGCTGCGACCGCGGCGACCGCGGCAGTGACCCCAGGCGCGAACTGGGAGAAGGATCCGCTGCCGCCGGCTATGCCCGCCAGGGCCAGGCCGAAGGTCACCCCTCCGGCGACCAGCCCCGCCACCCCGCCCGTGATGGCCCCCTCGACGACGAAAGGCCCACGCACCATCCAGCGCGGCGCACCTACAAGCTGCATGATCGCGATCTCGTCGCGGCGCGAATGAATGGCCGCCTTGATGCTGTTCATGGTCACGGTCACGGCCACGAACCCAAGCAGGGCCACAAACGCAAAGCCGGCGACGGCAAGGCCGAAGAGGATCGCCTGGATCCGCTGGTAGGCCCCCCGGTCGTACGAGGTCGGAACCACCGGGTCGACGATGCTGCTCTGACGCGCGAGCGCGTCGATGGCGCCGACGTCGTTGATGTTCCTGACCTGGACGTCGAGGCTGGCCGGGAATGGATTGCTCTCGCTGGCGTTGGCGAGCTCGGGCAGGCCGGGGACGCTTTGCGCCCTGGCAAGCGCCTTGTCCTTATTTGTATAGGCGATCCGGGCGACGCGTGGGTCGGCCGCGAGCCGGTCCCAGAGGGCGATCACGTCCGGATCGGAGGCATCGTCGCGCAGGTAGACATGGAGCAGGGAGGCTTGCTCGGCCTGCTGCTGCTCGAGGTTGTGCAGGGCGAACCCGGTCACCCCGACCAGGCCTGCCATCAGCAGAAGGAGTGTCATCGAGCCCAGGGCGGGAGCGGTGGCCCCGAAGTTGCGACCCCAGCTCCGGGCCGAGTCGCGGAAGAGGCAGCGGACCAGGTTCGCCGCCACGACGCGGACAAGGTGGCCGCGCCGGAACTTCGCCTTCACGACGTCGCCAGCCACGCCATCCTCCCGGTTTGACCGGCCGGTTGGTCACGCACGAGGCGACCATCGACGAGCGTCACCACGCGTCGCTGCAGCCTGGTGACGATCTCGATGTTGTGGGTGGCCACGAGCACGGCGGTGCCCCACGCGGCGATGTCCTCGAACAGGTCCATGATCTCGAGCGCCGTGTCCTGGTCGAGGTTGCCGGTCGGCTCGTCGGCGATGAGGACGGAAGGCTGCGCCACTACCGCGCGGGCGATGGCCACCCGCTGCTGCTGGCCGCCCGAGAGCTGGGTCGGGAAGGCGCTGCCGCGGTCGCCCAGGCCGACCGCCTCCAGCGCATCGACCGATCGCTCGCGGGCCTCGTCTCCCGAGACGCGCAGGTCGGCCGCCTGGAGCGCGAAGGCGACGTTCTCGAGCGCCGTCAGGCGGGGCAGCAGCTTGAAGTCCTGGAACACGACGCCGACACGGCGGCGAAGCTGCGCGACGTTGGAGGGCTGAAGCCGATGGGCGGCGATCCCGGCGACCCAGACCGCACCCGCGGTCGGGCGGATCTCCCGGTTGATGAGCTTGAGCAGGGTCGTCTTGCCCGCCCCGCTGGGCCCCACCAGGAATGTCAGCTCTCCGGGGTGGAGGCCGAGGTCGACGTCCGCCAGCGCCTGCCGGGAGCCGTAGGAATGACTCACGCCAAGAAGCTCGACGATAGGCGGGCGCTGAGCGATGACTGGGCGCACTTCTCCGTTCAAGGTCAACGGCGAATTATCGAAATACCGGCGCGAATTTCAGTCTTCGATAAGAAGGATCACGTTCCGGGTCTTTCCCGGATAGTCCGGACTATCCGGGGGTTGGAAGCGAGCTCAGGTCGGTTCGTCCGGACTATCCGGGGTTGGATGCGAGCTCAGGCCGCTCCGTCCGGACCATCCGGTGGTGCCGGACGCCCCGAGACGGCTAGTTCGAGTGCCCGTTCCTCGCCAGCCAGGTCGCGACCTGGACCCGCGAGTCGAAACCAAGCTTGTCGAGGATGTGGTGGACGTGGTTGTCGATGGTCCGCTCCGAGAGGTACAGGCGGCCGGCGATCTCGCGGTTGCTCAGGCCACGCGCCACGAGCTGCGCGACCTCGCGCTCGCGCTTCGAGAGTTCGGCGCTCACACCGGAGCGAATCGGCTCCGCGGCGGCGGCCGGCTGATCGGGCCCGGCGGCAAACAGGCTCCAGGATCCGGGGATGCCGCTGAAGACACGCACGCCGCGATCGGCGAATTCGAGGCCCGAGCCGACCACCAGGTCTTTCACCGTGCCCGAGACGAGCACCTCGCCAGGCTGAGCCGCCTCCATCACGCTCGACGCGACGTGCAGTGGCACACCCCTTGGGCGGCCGGCGCCGATCTGAAACTCGCCTGCGTGCACCCCGGCGCGCACGCGCAGGCCCAGGTGGAGCAACTCGTCTCGGACGTCGAGGGCACAGCGGATCGCGCGGGCGGTGCCATCGAAGACGGCGGTCACGCCACGCTCCCCCGCGTCGATTTCGCGGCCGTGATAACGGGCGAGCGCCTTGCGCACCACAGCCAGGTGGCTGTCCACGAGCTGGTGCCACCTCTTGTCGCCCAGCCAGACGGCATGGGCCCCGGCCTGGGCGACATTGGTGCACAGAATCGTCGCCAGCATGGTGTCCGCGGCCGGCGCGGTGCGGACGCCCGTCAAGAACTCCTGGATCTCGCCGATGACGAGCTCGGCATCGCCGAAGTAGGGCCAATGATCGATCGAGTCCAGCTCCAGCATCTTCGCGTTCGGAATGTGCTCGGCGAAGTAACGACCGGCCTCAATGGGCGCGACCCTGTCGCCGGTGGCGTGGATGATCAGTGTCGGGACGCTGATCGCCGGAAGCGCGTCCCTGATGTCGATCATCGTGTTCATGCGCATGAGGTCGACGGCGTCACCCGGGCTCGCGCTCATCTGCGTGAAGGTCGCCCACCATCGCGCAACCTCGGGGTTGTCGACCTGGGTCGGAGCGTAGCCGTCCATCGTGGTCACCCGTCCCCAGCTGTCACGCGCCCTTTCGAGCCATCCTTCGTACCTCTCGGGCGGGACGCCCCATGGATAGCCCGGTCTCTGCAGCGCCGACGGGTAGCTGCCGTTCACGATGATGCCGAGCGTTCGTTCGGGATAGGTGGCCGCGAAGAGACACGCCATCACGCCGCCCTCGGAGATTCCCATCACCGCCGCCTTCTCAGAGCCGGCTGCGTCCATCACGGCTCGCACGTCGTCCATCCGCTGCTCCATGCTCGGCAGCGGGTGTACGCGGTCGGACATCCCGCAGCCGCGCTTGTCGAAGAGGATCAGGCGCGAGAACGAGGCGAGGCGGTTGAGGAACGCGGCCATCGCCGGCAGCTCCCAGACGTACGCGAGGTGGGAGACCCAACCCAGGACCAGGACGAGATCGATCGGTCCGTCCCCGACCACCTGGTAGGCGATGTTCACATCGCCGCTGCGCGCGTACTTCGCGCCGGTGAACATGCCTAGCCGGCCACCGCGGCGGTCGCGGGTTGGGAGTGGAGCGCGCGCTCCTCGGCCTGCATGTAGCGCAGGGCCAGAAGCAGGCCGAGGTCGATGAGCGCCTGCGTCAGGCCGGCGAAACCCGTGTCCAACAGCGTGAATGGTTGCACCAACAACAGATCGATGAGGAGCGCCGTCTCGAAGGACCTGTAGGCGATGCGCCTGGAGCGCGGAATCTGGGCCACGCCGGCGACCGTGAAGCCGCCCGTGACCAGTGTTCCCAGCAGCGTCGTCCAGATGATGGGCCCACCGCGGAGCGTCGAGTTCCACTCGGCGAGGGCGCCGGCGCTTCCGGCGATTGCCCCCACCGCGACGGCCGCGGTGTAGACGAATGTCAACAGAACCCCCGCGGCCTGTACGCAGAAGATCGCGATCACGACGCGCCGGAACCAGACGGCGTGCATCATCGTGGCGTAGCGCGCGCGAGCGAGCATCGCCCACCGATACACGCGCGAGTGACGCTCCGGCGCGACGGGCGCCTGCTCGAACTGCCGGCGCAGCAGCAGGGTCAGCGGCTGCACGGGGTCGGCGCCGGCCAGCCACGCCAGGGCATGAGCCCTCGTCGCGAACGAGATGGGACCCACAGCGAGCTCCTTGGCCGATTCGATTGCGTTGACGAGGTTTTCGCGCTGGCTCAGCCTGCGGTAACGCCGTAGCTCACGCACGGCGAGAAAGAACCCTGCGAAGGTCGCGTAGACGAGCGAGGCGGTTGGCTTGAAGAAGTAATTGTTGTCGGAGGTGAGGAACTTGCCGAGCTCATCGATGAACAGGCCGAAGCCGGCGCCACCGATCACGGCCGCGATGAGCTGCGACTGCCGTGATAAGAGGGAGAGAAGGATGCCTATCGCGACGGCCATCAGCAGGCCGCCCCACAGCACGTGGGCGATGTGAAGGCCGTCGCCGCCGAGCTGAGGGTAGTGAGCGGCCGCAAGGTAGACGCGGAGGGCGAGCACTGTCAGCGCGGCGACGATCAGGAATGTGTCGCCTAGCGAGGGGCGGTCGTTGCGGATCACGACAGTACTGGAAAGAATGCGCTTTAGTTCCGTGGCGGCGCCCCGCCGCGCGGCTGTCTAGCCGTTCGTCACCAGTACTGTCTTGCCGGTCGTGCGACCGGCGGCGACATCCGCGAGCGCCCCGGCGGCGCCCTCGAGAGACACCTGCCTCGAGACGTACGGAGCTATGAGCCCCCGCGCGTAGAGATCCAGCAGATTCTGTGTGCACTCCTCGACGAGGTCCCGGCGGCGCTCGTCGTAGAGGCCCCAGTGCAGTCCGACGACCGAGTAGTTCTTGACCAGCACATGGTTGACGCGTGCCTGCGGGATCTGCCCGGATGTGAAGCCGACCACGACGATCCTGCCCTCGAACGCGATGCACTTGGTCGAGCGTTCGAAGGCTTCGCCGCCGACCGGGTCGTAGACGACGTCGGCACCGCGACCGCGGGTGAAGTCCTTGACCGCCGCCACCAGGTCCTGGTCGCGATGCTGCACGACCAGGTCGGCGCCGAGCCTGGATGCCGCCTCGGCTTTCTCGCGCGAACCGACGGATGCGATCACCGTGGCGCCGGCCGCCTTGCCGAGCTGGACCGCCGCACTGCCGACGCCGCCCGCCGCCGCATGCACGAGCAGGCATTCGCCGGGCTGCAAGCTGGCCCGCCGGTGCAGACCAAACCACCCCGTCTGGTAGTTCACGAAGAAGGCGGCGGCGTGCTCGAAGGACATAGCGTCGGGGATCTTCAGGGCGTCCTGGGGGCGGGCGAACGCGACCTCTGCGTAGCCGCCCCCTGCGACTCCGGCGGCATGGAGACGAGCCAGCACGCGGTCGCCGGACGAGAATCCAGCTCCGGCTGGAGCCTCGATCACGGAGCCGGCGATCTCCGCGCCGGGGATGAAGGGAAGCTCGGGCCGCTGCTGATAGGTGCCGGCGACAAGCAGTGAATCGAAGAAGTTCACGCCGGCGGCCCGCACGTCGACCTTGAGCATTCCCTCCGGCGTGGCCTCAGCCGGCAGATCCTCGAAGCTCATCGATTCCGGCGCTCCGTTGCGCCGGACGACCCACGCCTTCACGCGCGAATGCTAGAGCCCGCCAGAGCCGCGTTCCTGCGGGCCGGCACGGAGTCGATGTTCGCGGGCGCGGCATTCAAGGCCAACGGCGCACTCGGCAAGTGACGAGGTCTGCGATTGCAGGCACACCCTGAGCCGGCGCTACCTCACTCGCTCAGCAACAGATGACGCCTGTCGTTGAGCTTCCGGCGGACCTCCATCCGCCGGTCGAGAAACCTTCGGCCCGCGGTGCGGCGATCGGGCTCGACGAGCGTATCCCCCAACCGCCTGTCATCAAGCCGCCTGCGCTCAGACCTGCGGCGATCGGACCCGGTACGACGCGTGCCGGCCCGCCTTTCGCGTTCCATCTCAAACGGCTGCGCGGGCGTGTTCGACAAAGTGCGCTTGGAGCTCGGCCGGCATCTCCAGACCGAGGTCGTCCAGCCTCTCCAGCAGGCGCGGCCGGATGCCCGAGGCGGTGAACCGGCCGACCACGCGACCTTGATCGTCGACGCCGTTCCGAACAAACCGGAAAACGTCGTGCATCGTGATCACGTCTTCCTCCATTCCGGTGACCTCGCTGATCTGGACGACCTTCCTGCTGCCGTCGCGCAGGCGCTCGAGGTGAACGATGACGTTGATCGCGCTGGCGACCTGCGCCCGGATCGCGCGAACCGGTAGGTCGTAACCCGCCATCAGGACCAGGGTCTCAATCCTCGACAGGGCATCCCGCGGCTTGTTCGCGTGCAGGGTCGTCATCGAACCGTCGTGCCCTGTGTTCATCGCCTGGAGCATGTCAAGCGCCTCGGGGCCTCTCACCTCACCCACGATCAGACGATCCGGGCGCATGCGAAGGGACGAGATGACGAGGTCGCGGATGTTGATCTCCTTGCCCGAGGGGCCCGCTGGGCGCGCCTCGAGCCGGGCGACGTGTCTCTGGCGCAGCTGAAGCTCGGCCGCGTCCTCGATCGTGACGATGCGTTCGTCGTCGGACAGGTAGCCGGAGAGCACGTTTAGCAGGGTGGTCTTGCCGCTGCTGGTGCCTCCGCTGACCAGGATGTTCGCCCTCGCCAGGACGCACGCCTTGAGGAACCCGAACGCCGTCTCGCTGCAGCTTCCCAGGCGCATCAGGTCGGTCATGTCTAGCGGTCCCCTGACGAACTTGCGAATGTTCAGCAGTGGACCGTCGACGGCCACCGGCGGAATCGCAACATGAACGCGGGAGCCGTCGGCAAGTCGTGCATCGCATAGAGGGGACTCAGCGTCGACGCGCCGTCCGACCGACTCCACGATGTAGCGGATGACGCCGAGAAGCTCCTCCTCGTCAGCGAATTTGATCGGCGTCAGCAACACCTTGCCTTCGACCTCGATGTAAACATCGTCGGTCCCCATCACCATGACCTCGGACACTCGCGGGTTGGCCATCAGGGGAGCGATCGGTCCCAGGCGGGAGAAGTCGTTGGCCCGCGGCGCGGCTGCCTGATCCGTCCTCATTGCGTCAACCTCACTGCCGACGGCCATGTCCGGAGCGTTGGGTCGGCCATGATCGAGACACCTCCATTTCCTTTGACGGTGGCGCTCCAGGCGATGACGCCGCCCGCGATGGTTGCGAGATAGCTGCTGCTGCCGATGATGGTCATCGACGCCGCCGGCGTGTAGAAGATCCCCGTCAGGCTCGTGATCCCGTGACCCGCCACGTTGTTGCTGCAGGTGTTGGCAGGCGCGGGCTGCTCCGGGCCGGGTTCGAAGAGAAGGATGCGCTGGTATTGATAACCGCTGTAGACGAAGATGTCGCCTCCGCCCTGCAGGTTGAGGCAGGTCGAGTTGTTGCCTCCGCCCGGGATGAAGAACTGGACCGCGCCCGCCGTGAAGCCCGAGGGACACGAAGTGCTGTTGCCGGTCGCCGTGTCGATGCAGTGGCCCGCGTTCGCCGTGTCGCCCCGTGGCGGAGCGCTGGATGGTGGATCAGTGTTCGGTAGGTTGGCG
>Ga0134128_10001186_pt1 | contig 34393 bp, 34 predicted proteins | sample KB31754_FD_96462 | JGI IMG/M metagenome (GOLD analysis project Ga0134128, IMG submission 96462) | Terrestrial soil microbial communities with excess Nitrogen fertilizer from Kellogg Biological Station, Michigan, USA - KB3-175-4 | ecosystem: Environmental > Terrestrial > Soil > Unclassified ...
CAACCCGTGCGAATACCCAAACGCCCGTTGATACAGCACCCAGAACACCCCGATCGCCACCATCCCAAGCCAGCCGAGCTTTGCCGGCTTCGAGTCGTACCACTGCGATATGTCATACCCTCGCCCCGAACTGTCAGCTGCCATGTCCCCTACCTCCTTGTGTTAAATGAAAGTGTCTACTACCGAGTGTCAGGTTTCAAGAAGGGACCCCACCACGATTGATATGCTTTCTCTGGTGGAAGGACCCGCAAAAGGTGAGCAAGTATCCGACAAAGCTTCGAGACGAGTCAAGCAAAATATCATGAGACAGGACACCCAACCCCTTGCCTACAGCGCACAATGAGAGGTTCGGCTTAGAGGGAGCAGGTATACTCCTGCAGGTGTTGGAAGTCAAGATCTGCAGGAGTGTCTCGTGGTGCCAGGTCGGCTTGGTGGACGCTGTGAAAAGCCTGTCTGATGCAGGGAGGAGTATTCAGATCAACTACGTAAAAACGCTTCATCAATGAACGTGATCGCCTGGGGGAGGCAAGATTTCCTGCTCTTGATTGAGCTGGGTGATTTGTTGTGCCAGCAAGGTTATATCCGTCCACCCCGATCCGTCTCCATTCGGAATCCATCGTGCCCGCAAATAACCGAAACGGTCAATGAGAAATTCCATGTGTTTCGGGCTCGTCCCTTCGCCGAACAGATCCGGAATGGAGAGCGTCCTTCGGAACAGGGCATAGCTGCTGGCAATCTCGCGCGCACCCTGTGTGACGACAGGGAAGGGCATATCCCGTACGATTGAGATCAGCTCATTCGGAGGTAAGTCAGTCATGGGGACTGCCAAGATAGCCGTATTCTTTCCGGTGATCGAGGTGGCAACCGCACGGAGTTGATCGAGCCGAACACGCGATTCCGGCCAGGAAAAGAAGACCAGCAGCACACCTTGCTTCCCGCGAAAATCTTTCAATGTGCCGCTTGAGCCGTCGTGTGCGGTATACGAGAAATTCGGAGTGGCCATGAACGGTTGCTCAGGCAGAATACGGGGGGTGATGATTCTCGATTGATACCCTCTGGAATTGGCATGGAGAAAGTTCAGCAGGTCCCAGCGTTCTTCTTCGGAAAATTTCTCGCCGAAGGCCGGCATGATACCGTTGAATCGTCCGTAGGTCAGCCAATGGAAGAAGTCACCGGCCGTGTGCATCGCCGTATGCGGTTCCGTCAGAAGGTCTACCGGTTGTTTCGGCAGGGTTTTAGCCAGTACGCCATTCCCCTTTGCTTGCGGTCCATGACAGGGAATGCAATTCGCGGTAAATAACTCGACGCCGTTGGCAATGGAGATAGCGTCGAACGGCACCGGGGTTTTTCGATAGGTCTCTGGGTATGACTGCACAGAAAGGGGATAGAGTGTCGCGCCAAGTCCAAGGATTCCTAAGATTGTCGGAACAGTGATTCGCCCCGAGGTACCCCATTGTTTCTTGCGACCGAGAACGATCATCGTTCCGGCTATGATCAGGAGTACAAGGCCGGTCAGCACGATAACCTGGACGAGCCAGTCACCCCAGTTGGCATCAATCGAGAAACGGAACGGATAAGGCCAATTATCGATGACGTCGTGCTTGGCCGGTACGGCGCTGGCCAACAATGTGGCAACGATCACCAGTATGACGGCGAGAACGAACTCGATCCTCACCCAAGTCCGGAGCTTTCGTCCGCCCACTGCGGCTGTGTCCGGACTCTGCTTCAGTGACGGCACCCACACAGATTTCGCCCGCGAGGCGATGGCCAGTATGATGGCAAGCAACGTCAACTTTGCCATGAGGAGCCAACCGTATGTGGTCGCGACCAATCCGGCGTAATTTGTGTCAATCATGCGATTGGCCACGACGAGGCCTGACACGACGATGGCAATCATCGTGGGGAGAGCCAATGCCGAAAAACGGTTCAGCACTTCCCCGACACGGAATCGGTCGTCAGGTGATCCGGTCGTGGTGGTGAAGGCGACAAGGATCACGCCCGGGAGGCCGCCGAACCAGACACTGGTTGTTATGAGATGCAGTGCATAGGCCACTGTAGCCAAGACTGCTTGTTCTTCGGCCGCCGAATGGCTGGCGAGAGAACTGAGGATTAAGGGCAACGCCGCAGCTGACGAACAGATGACGTAGCGCCATTGCGCTGGAGGGGAAATCCGGACGTATAGGACGATCACAAGGACAACGAGGGCGCTGGAAGCGCGCAGGATCCAAATAAGCCCAATGCGGGTCTTTTGTAAGAAGTCCAACCAGGCTTGCGGATTCCAAGCATTTTCAGGAGCTCCGGTCGCTTGTGCCGTCGTTGTGGCGAGGAGACCGAATAATCCGAGCAGCAATGTTCCGGCGAGCCATGGAAAGGTCTGTTTCAGACGAGTCGGCCACGTATGTCCGGACGCCGAACCCTTCTGCTCGGCGATTGCCAAAAAAACGCAACCACCGATCAGCAGCATTGAAGAGGCCAGCTGCAGACAGCGAAACAGCGCGCCAGCAGCCTCGATCATTGCTTTCGTGCTTCGCCCTTTACGGTGAAGTCGAAAGACGACTCGACGACATGTCCATCCACCGAGAGGACGCGAAACTTGACGGAGTACTTACCGGGCGCCAGCTCCGGCAGTGGTAGGATGATCGATTTCGGATCATCAGGAGCCAGGGTAGGTTTCAAATCGGTGATCGGTTGTTTCTTGGCATCAAGGACTACGAGGGAGGCATAGTCTCCCTCGATTTTCTCATTGAACCACAAGCGCACCTGAATCGGCGACTTGGTGAGGACGGCCCGCCGTGGTGGTTCCGCCTTGACCAACATGGAATGCGCGAAGGCCGAGGTGGCAGGGACTCCCAAGACGAACGCCATGATCAAGATGACAGGCCTGAATATGTGCCTGCCTGGTGAGCCGATCATTGGTCCTCCATGTGCTCGATTATGGTATCCAAGGAAGCATGACGCATCAGGCTGTCTAACTCAGTGCTCCAGCAGGCATCCGTCGCCTATTTATGATGACACGGGGATTCCTGAAGGCTTGCGGCGATCCCGGAAGGAAAAGAACACGGCTACAGCGATGCCTACCAGGACGGGAACAATAACCATGGCGTAGTGTGTCAAGTGAGACATCACTCCTGTTTCGCCGATCGAAAACGGGAATCGCGAGAGATGTTCATGTTTTTCACCGACCGAAACCAAACCGATGTACTTGCCGGGCTTATCAAAATTATACTTCACGTCGATAGATCCCGTGGGGTAGACCTTGGCGGGCAAATGGGCGATCGTGATCGCCTCGAGATTCTCCTCTGAGCCGGTATCCCGAATAATTCTTACCTCAACGGGGAGAGAGCGAAGTTCCTGCTCCACATAATCCAACACCAAAACCGTGTTACCTATCCCTGGGAGTTCCTGACAAAATTGTCTGTCGAACTGAGTTTCGGGCTGATAGCTGTTGAAGTACATCTTATATGGGCCGATGTGAAGGACGCAGGTGTCGGTCGCTAATTCATGTCCATGCTGGGCCAGCGCCGAGAAAGGAGTTAGGACCAGCAGGAACAAGCAACACACCCAAGCACGAATCAACAAGTGACAGGACATGTTCAACCCTCTCTTCTTTCTCTGCTTCTTATGATTTATAACGGTCCCGTCGTCGCCCTACGCTAGGAAGCCGCGATTTGCGACGGCTTGCCACGATCGCGCATGAAAAAGACAATCGCGCCGACGATGACTACCGCAGCTATCGGAACCATATAAATATTTAAGAATTTGGAAAAGACCTTCGGTTCGCCTACCGAGAATGGAAACTTCGAGATATGTTCTTTTTTGTCGCCCACGGTGACTATGCCGACAAATTTACCTGGTTTGTCAAAGGTGTATGCAAAGTCGATAGAACCATTCGGATACACCTTGGCCGGAAGGTGAAAAACAGTAATGGTCTCAAGATTGTCCTCTGAACCCGTGTCTTTGATGATGCGGACTTCGGCGGGAAGCGCACGAAGTTCCTGCTCGATGTAATCCAGTACGACGATCGTTTGGCCGACTGCCGGGATGTCTTCACAGAACTGCTTTTGCTGCGAGTTCTCAGGCTGGTAGCCGCTGAAGTGCATCATGTAGGGGCCGACTGTGAGTTTGCACATGTCTTCAGCCATGGAGAGTCCGCCATGAGCATGGACCAGTGAGGAGACGAGGACACCTATAGCAAATACCGCACATCCAACCGTCAGTTTCAGATAGACGAAAGGCCTCATGAAAGATCCCTCTCTGCAATGGTGAAGTGAATGCTCAGATACACGGGACACCAGCCGCTCACGAACGACGGCGAGACGCAAACCAACCCCGCACTCGGCTCGATTTCGAAAGCTCGTACCCAACGATCCCGAGTACCAGCAGCAAGGCTAAGGGTCCTAGCGCTGCGCGCCCGACTTTTGAATAGTCAATCTGCTGCACTCGTAGTAAATAAGAGGAAGGGCTGAGCCCTTCTGCCGTTATGATCAACTTATAGAGGCCCTTGTCCAACTTCGCCTCTCCCCTCACTATGCCATCAGGGTGAGCAACCGGCTTCCAGTACGCGACAGTCTTGGCCTCGTCTTGTTCATTTTCATTGACCCCTCGAATGATTTTGACTCCCACCGGCAGGTTGCGCAGGCTCGGGTCGACCAAGTCCACCACGAGAAAGGTGTCACCAACATCCGGGATATCCGTGCAGTATTGAGCCTTCGGCTCAATTTGTGGCTGGTATGCACTGAAATGCACCATATTCCCACCGATTCTTCGCACACAGATGTCCTCTTCCATCGACGCATTTCCGTGCGCGACGGCGAGGCTGGGGCTGAATACCGCCGTGAGAGCCAATAGGAAAAGGGGCGGGCCAAAACGTCTTACCTGCTTCATCATGACTTCATCTGCAGTGTCAAGGTCCTGAACAGTCTAGATTTTTGGGAATGTACCACCCCGCAGACTGTTCTTTCAAGTACTCGACCCCCTGGGTCCTGTCCGACCGTGTCATCACTGCTCGGTCCAGGGTGTTCGAGTCGACATGGGTGTGCGTTTTCTTGGGTGAGAAATGGGTTCGCCTCATCGACGCCCAGCTGACACCCATCGTTTTTTACACAGAGAAGACTACATGACTCGGCCCGCGCCGCGGGTTGCATCGAATGCATACCGCAGTGACGCCGACGTGATCGTCCGAATACTGAGAATTCATTTCATCGAAATTGAGAGGCGTTATCGGAATACGTGCATTTAACAGTTGACGTGCGCGCGAGACGCGACGATAATAAGACAACTGATAAAACCTATTTTGGAAGGAGGTCGGAGATGAAAGCGAAAGAAGGAGTCGTCAACATCCTCAACAAGATCCTGACGGCTGATTTGACGGCCATCAATCAGTATTTTATCCATGCCAAGATGTGCAGTAATTGGGGCTATGATCGGCTCCATCATAAAGTGCGTGAACGAAGTATCGATGAGATGAAAGATGCCGACGAACTCATCGGCCACATTCTCTACCTGGAGGGCGTGCCCAATATGCAGCGAATGAACGCAGTCCAGGTGGGCGAGACGGTACCCGAGCAGCTTAAATTGGACTTGAAGGCTGAGCAAGAGATGCTGACGGTGTTGAACGAAGGGGTGGTGCACTGTACGAAGGTCACCGATTTTACGACCCGTCACATGCTCGAAGATATGGCGAAAGATGTCGATGGGCATATTGATTGGATCGAAACTCAACTGGAAACCATCAAGCAAATCGGCCTTGAAAACTACCTGGCCGAACAGATCAAGAAAGAATCCTGAGGGAGACCATGAAAGCCAAAGAAGGCGTCCTTGAACATCTCAATCAGATATTAAAAGCGGAGCTGACGGCCGTGCACCAGTACCTGTTGCACGCGGCCATGTGCAAGAATTGGGGATACGACCGGCTCCATGACTACTACAGCCATGTGGCGAACGAAGAAGTGCAACACTCTGCCGGACTCATCGATCATATCTTGTACCTAAACGGTGCGCCGGAGGTGGGACAGCTTGATACGGTAGCACAGGGGCAGGATGTAGGAGCGCTGTTTCGAGTCGATCTGGATTTCGAGCGTGAAGATGTCGAATTGCTCAGAAAGGCGATCGCTCACTGCGCGACAGTCGGTGATTTCACGACACGTCATCTATTGGAACATATGATCGAGGATTCTGAGGAGCATGTTGACTGGTTCGAAACTCGGCTTCGGACCATCAGCCAGGTCGGTCTCGATCGGTTTCTATCGGAGCAGATCAAGAAGTAGATGCTGGTCCCGTCTGTTCAGGCTATACGGTCGGATGTCTTCTCCAGTTCACGGGAGGTGAGCTGGGAGACTCCGACCTCCTACAACGCTGTCCGCATGGCGAAATGCCGTTGAGGCGTGCTTTTGAGGAGGACCATGTCTCTGGTCCGAATGCATGCTGACGTTCCATTGTCCACACCATCATACGTTTGGAGAAGTTATGGATTAGGGAAAAGTTTTCAGCCATGCCTTGAGACGTCGCGTTCGGAGCGATTTCGCGAGTCCGCGGGCTTGCCCTTGTTGACGATTAAATAGCCGACAGTTTCTGCACCAGAGGAGGGAACTCTGGTGTCCAGTAGGTCTGTTACAGCGGTTGCAGGTCGCGACGAGCATGTCAGAATCGAAGCGAGATACGTGAGGCTCTGCTCGTTGCATAGGGAGACGGGTTTTCATTTCAGCAGCCGATACATGACTATTGATAGTCCTCATTCAGGGACTTAAGGAATGCCATCAGGGGAACGACGTCGCCCGGCTTCAGCGCGATACCTTGAAGTTGGATATCCCCATTACGTAGTGTTCCAGCGCGAGATTGGTCCGAAACTTCGATGTAAAAATCGATGATGCTATCTAACGTGTCAAATTGTCCGTTATGATTGTCCGTTATGCATGTAGGGCGCCGAATGTCCGAGGTCACGGAGGCCCGGCGTCTTGAACTTGACATTCCCCGTAGCTCGCTACGGGGTTGGCCTCTCCTTCCGAGAAGTCTTCGGAATTGAGTTCTGTGATACCCCGCAGCTTGCTGCGGGGAGCTTCATTCTGGCGATGGCTCGATCCAGTAAGGTCGAATCGGATTCGGATAAGGGGCATGGTGCCTGGTCATCACACAAGATGGCTCGGATTTTTGCTTGAGGATTCGGGATGTCGGGATTGGCGAAGACATTCCACACACCCAGATCGGTCAAGGTAGGGTCGGTAAGTGTAGGGATGGCTCGGAAACGTTCTGAGGCGTTGGGATGGTTCTCCGTGGCGGGGAGGAAGGCATCGTAGTTTCCATTACGAGCGGCAAGGTTTGGGATCACGAGAGCGCCGAATGCATTGGCACCGTGAATGCCGTCGTACTCTTTTTGTGTCGTGCCGGTATCGTGCAGCTTGAAATCGGTAAAGTTTGGCGCAGCATGGCAAGCTAGGCAATTGCCGATCTTGCCAGTGGTGAGATCGGCTGGTGAAGCGGGGAGCGTAGCCGGTTCCGAGAGGAACATCTTCAAGCCTGCCAGCTCTGTTGCGCCGAACTCGAACGCCTGAGAATGGAATTGGAACTTCCCATTCGATCGGTTGGGGTTGGCCGTCACGAATTGCGGAGAGAAGCTTGGCGCATTGATCAGCGCCCGGAGCCGCCGGTTATAAGAGAGCGGAGGCTCGTTCGGATCTGGCTGTTGAGGTAAGCCGTTGATCGCCAAGAACACATCAAACGGCGAGCGAATCGGTATCCCGTTGTCGTCGGTCTTAGAAAACCGAAGACCATTCACGTATGCCGTGACTACTTTCACGACAGCGTCGAAGATCTCCTGGTCGGTGGCCGAACCGATAAGGATACGAAATTGAGGAGGCAGGCGTAGTTCGTCAGGAATATTCGGGTTCACACCGGTGAATAAAGCTCGATAGGACAGGCCGATGTCGGTCAGATCGAAGGAACCATTGTCTTCCCGAACCACCTTTGCGATATGTGCGATGGCCTGAGCCTTTTCTCCGGGAAGCCAGCCGAAGTTTCGACCGGTATAGGTCCCAACGACCAGGTCTTCCATAGAATTGAACTCAGTATCGAAGTGAAGCAACACACCTCCTGGCCTATTGAGACTCGAGTTGACCAGCGGCGGAGAATTCCTTGGCGTGTGAGTCTTACCGTCGGCTCTTGCTGGAATAGGACTTCGGTGCGCAAAGTCTGCATAAGACCGCATGCCTCCCCCGGAAGAGGAAAGCGCGTCATCCACCAAATGGCAGGCCCGACAGTTCATCGACTTGCCCTTGAACGGTCCCGGGTTGATCGGCGCTCCTAAAGTTTCGAGGGTAGCGACGGCGCCGTCACCGGCATTGGGGTTGTTGACCTTGCCCCCATTGTCCATGAAGACCTTGAATGCCTGGGTAAATCGAGTGTCAGGGAACAGCCGTTCACCGACGTCCTCTTCGGCGCCGGGCGTCCCTGGGGCGGTGGCGATAGGCGGAGATGCGTTTTCACCGCCCGAACAGGCAACCAGGCCGATGAGGAAAATGATCGAAAATAGAACGGCTGGGCAGGTCTGTGTTTGATGAGGCATAGAGGCATCACTCATGGTGCAGCATTCCTTCTGTAAGGAGATCATAGGAGACGATATGTGACATTCTTTATACTTTTGGCTCGTCTGACACCGTCCCATCGTTCGCATCTGGGAAGGCAAGAGCCCTCAAGAGGTGAGGACCCTTGCCTGTAAAGTGGGAGAGGGCAAGCTCCCACTTCGAGGCCAGCGTAACGCATACGTCGGCTTGTTACGGTTGAGGTGTTCTTTGTAAATACGTGGCTTCCGCTTCTCCCATCAGTTCGACCAATAGACCGACGACAAAGGGATCGAATTGAGTTCCTGCGGCCACTCGCAGGATTCGGAGCGCGATACGATCGCGCAAAGATCGGTCGCGGACATAGGGAACCTGAATAGCCTCGAATGCGTCCGCGACGGCAAGAATTCTGGCGCCCAGCGGAATGAACTCTCCTCTGAGGCCGTAGGGATAGCCTGATCCGTCCCATCGCTCATGATGATGGGCGATCATGATGCTCGCGTCCCGGAGGAATGAAAAAGGCTCGAGTAAATTGGCCCCCAGTCGCGGATGATTCTGAATGGTCACGTAAGAGTCCGGATCAAGCAAGCTTCGTCCGGTTCGCAAACGGGGTGGGAGCATGAGGATGCCGATGTCGTGAAGCAAAGCAGCCAGTTTCAGTTGGTGCAAAACTTCGTTATCGAGATTCGCAGCATGCCCGATCCGAAGGGCGACGGCCGCCGTCTCTTGTCCATGTCCTGCTTGCCACGGCAGAAGCCGATCGAGGTCGGTGCTCACTTGCCGGACCAGAATGCTCTCGAGATCGCGCCGCGATGTCGCTGGAAGATGAAGGCGGTCGATCTTCTGCAGCATGCCTTGCATCTTCAGCACGGCTGGTTCAACCTGATCTGCGATATGGATTTGCATCACATCACCTCCGAAAAAACACAGAGCCCAAGACCATTGGCGTGATCTTGGGCTCTGGGTGAATAACCGCTGGCCTCTGGAACAATTGTGCAGGCGATCTGAATCTTATGATTCTTGGGGACCTTTTCCTCCCATCAGCGGCTGCTCGAGCACCCACATCTCATACAGCGGAACGACGAGCATCACCAAAAAACTGACGGTCATCAGCGTATCACCGGTCAACATCGAGACGACGAAAATAGGGGAGACATAGCTGATCAGCCACGGCGATAGAAGGTCGAGAATCACACCGCCGAAGCCGGTCCACGTCACGACCGTTTTCAGCATATGACTTGCGCTGGTCAGATACATCACATGGATGAGAATCATGAATACGACGGGCATCGTAAAAAGATGAAAGTGAGTGATTTCCGCCAATTCTCGAAATGACATGGGCTCTCCGAACGTCGTATCGGACCCTCGATAGTGATCAGCAATGCCTTGTGGCGAGAGGCTCGTCATGCTATGCGCCCAAAGGAAAGAGAAGGCAAAGCCGGCCAACATCAAGAGCAAGAACAAGGTATAGAGCAACCGAATATGGCGATCGGCATCACGCAACCTGAATTTCTGATTAAAGTTTCGCATGCCGGGACGCTGGGTCCGCTTGAGTTAATTGCCGAATATGGACGAGAAGAATCCTTTGTCTTTTTTCGCCATTGTGTCGCTGCCGATTCCGCCCGGTTTCAAGTAAAACTCGTCGATCAATACCAAGACTCGTTTGACCCCGGCGCTCATCGAACGAACGGACATCGTGGCGCCGGTGATGTTGGTGATGTCACTTTTGATCCGTATCGGATCGAGAACGGTCTTGCCCTCATACTGGGCGTTAAACCGCTTTTTCCGAACATCGCTCCCCCGCGATTCTCGGAACACAAGGAGCTCAACGTTCGATACGGAACCCTCGTTATCAACGCCGACCATGTAGGTCATCGGCTTGTGCTTACCGATCGTATTTTGGACGACCGCATAGCCGTCAACCTGAGTGTCTGACTCTCCGATATACACCTCGAACGATTCTTCCGGAAATTTCCAGCCGATCCGTTCCTCAATGTGGGCTTTCTTTTCATGGGTGAGCTTGATCACCTCCTTGCGAACTCGTTGGGATTTCGAGAGCATGACCCTGACCCCCTCTTCCTCGCTCATGAACTCTTCGGCGACGGTCATTTCCGGCTGTGTCAGAAAGCGCTTGAGGTCGCTATCCCAAATTCGCTCAGCTCTCGCCGGGGTGAGTGGCATCACGAGGATGGCGATGAACACAACACACAGACGAGTTATCATGATGAGGCCTCACAACCTTTCTCGTTGAATCGAAGATGGAGTTTCTCTGTAACCTCTTTCATCATTTCCTCGGATGATTAGACAGACCACCATTTCGTGGCTTGCTGGGACGCACCGCCCCTGGCATGCCACCGTTGACACGTTTCCAACACGTTGACAGAAGTGATGTCGTCCATTTTCTTGACGGCCACCGTCAAGCGGGCCCGCTCGATGTTGCCGAACCCTTCGCGCCGGAATAGCTCGTACGGCCGCTTCTCACCCGCCATTTCATTCCACGCGGTTTCGATGGGCCCGTCGGTCTTGTTGAGCGCGATGATTGAACCGCCTTTCGTTGTTCCTACCGCGACCTCTCAGGCGGTGTCGTAGGAACAGACGAAGTAGGAATCTCATCCGCCGGTGAGACCGGCACAGTTGGTCACCACTAACAGCGACACAATGAGCATAAGACCCATAGGTCGTATTCCGTACATCAAAGTATCTCTTATGGAGAAGTCCCTTCTTAGGAGAAACCTCCCCGTCAACTCCTTAGAAATAGGTGGCTGCCGAAATCACGAAAGCACCATCGTGAATCCGCTGGCTGTTGTTGGGATTAAATGCCATCGGTTGATATTGATAGCTCATCTTGAAGACGGTGTCCTGGATGGGCCGATAGTTGAGTCCAAATGAAATCTGCTGCAGATTGCCCCATCCGCCCGTGCCATTAGAGTCATCCAGATTAGTGTCCACCCTGTCGTACCGGATTACAGCGGTGAAGGTGGAACCCTCACCGAACCGCTTCGGAGAAAGTTTCGTCAAGAACGCCGGCATGAAGTGATAGTTGCCCTGGATGTAGAAGCCGCTTGAGCGCTGCGGCGGGATTCCAGGGCCGCTATTGCCAGGTATCGCCGTCAGGAGTGAGCCTGGGGCAAACCCAATCGTGTTGCCGTTAATAGCTCGCGAGTTTCCCCTTGCATAAGCCCAGGCGGCTTCGCCGATCAGTTCAAATGGTCCTCGCTGAAGCGTCCAGTCGACGACGAAAATGCTGAGAGGGTTGTAACTTCCGTTGGGTGCTCCATTGCCATAATAGCCAGACCCCGCCACTTCGATGCCGAGCATAGGACTGAAAGCCACACGTCCGACAACGGCCTTACCGTTGTTGATATCCAGTCCATCGACCGATGGGCACTTCCGCTGCCGTGACCCTCGTGTGCCGTCTTGCTCGTTGATTCTAGGAGTTCCGTTGTTGTCGTATGAGCATGGCCCCGTCGTAAAATATAACTCGTAGTCCAATTTGCCGGTTCTTCCCGGATAAAAGGTTCCATAGAATCCTGCTCCGGTTTCAGTCATGGTAGTAGGAATAATCAGCTGACTGACCAAGGGACGATCGGTGAGGTCATTGAGCGGGGAATCATGAAGCAGGTTAAACTTGCCGACCGGAAGCAACAAACTTCCGGCACGAATGTTGATCGGTTCCTTGATGAGGTAGTCTATAAAAGCAAATTCTATCCCGACTTCTATCCCTTGCGTGGAATCCTCACGAATGCCGTGCTCAAACTCAATTTCAGACGCGAACTTCACGTGCTCTGTGATGTCCGCATAAATAAAGGGGACGAACCTCTGCTGATCGAAACTGTTCGTTGTGCCACCATAACCGTTCTCGATGCTGGCGTGTCGTTGGGCGCGCCATTGAATGTCCATATAGCCACCAACAATCGCCTTCGGGAACGACACGAAAGGCTTGGCATACACCAAGCGGCCAGACCCGGTTGATCCAAAGGAAAGAGGCGCTTGCTGTACCCTTCTGAGGTCTTTCGCGACTTCTGGAAGCGGACCAACCCCCGGGTCTTCAGCTTGTTCAGCCGAACGTTCCCTCGGTTCTCGGGAGCCCTCTTGGCGTTCGCGTTCTTGCAAGCGCTTTTCTACCGCTTCGTCGACCATTTTCTTGATTTCCTCCGGGGTCAAATTCTCGGCCCAAACCGGCATCACCGATAGGCTGACAATGACAAGAGCCCCGAGGATTGACCGCATCTTCATCGGTATCCTCCATAATGAGTAAGATTGTGGTCTGACTCGGGACTCGATGGTCTCTGGTCTTTGCAAAAACGACAAATACCCTCGTAATAATAGAGCGTTACTGTGCGCCTCCTTTCATGCCATCAGTTATGTGTTCCAGTTCCCCAGCCTTCAATTGAGGAAAAGGGGATCATGACAATGCGTTTACACCGTTTGCACTTGAGTTCCAACCCTTGCGCACACAACTTGGCCATCAACTGGCCGCACTCGCAGCGAGTCTCAAGCGTCTGATAGCCTTCTAACGAAGGTGCATTCGAGATGGCCATGAGTTAGGTCTTTCTTCTCTTGCTTCAGCTGGAGCATTTCGCCGCGAACGCACTCGGTGGAGCACCCGTTCGCCACGCCACTTGGAGTGGTTGTGGGTCCTGGTGTCAAAAATATCTTCGGATTAGGGTCAGCTGACGGTACATCCGCGTTCCTTCAGATTGGCATCAATACGATTCTGCACGTCGCGCATGACTTCTTCCGAAGGGTCCGTCGGAGTCCAGCCGAAGAGACGCGCTCCTCCGCGAAATGCCCAGCTCTGCCGTTCTTCGATGAAAGAGATTCTGGTGACATCATCCAACCGTTTCACCTCTAGTGTGAGGCGAGACCGATCCCTGCTGTCCGCCACATTTCTCCCGAAAATGCCGTAGGTTCGTCCCGGCATTGGGACTTCAAGCCAGTGAGTGACGATCAATCCGGTGTCTTTATCCTTTGTGCCGGTCGAGCGATCCTTCACGGTATCGACTGCGGCATCCCAGGCGTCATCGTAGCTGCACATGGCAGACCGTTCGTGCATTCCGCTCATCCAGGCACAGCCGCCCAGGCTCCCGATCAAAAGAAGTGGAACAATTAGCAAACTCATTCGAAGGAATGTTGTCATGTCACAAGCTTCCCGCCGGGGGGCAACGGGAAGTCTCCTTTCATTACAGTTAGAAGTAAGGCACCCCCTGGAATGAATCATGATGGTTCGTTCCCCCAACCCTCTATCGAGGAAAAGGGGATGATGACGATGCGCTTGCACCGTTTACATTTCAGTTCCAGTCCTTGTCCACAGACTTTGGCGATCAGTTGCCCGCACTCGCAGCGCGTTTCAAGAGTCTGATCGCATTCCAGCATGAGCGTCTTCGTAAGAGTCATGATACGTGGCGGTTAATGAATTTAAATTGAGAACGATTATTAATATCCTGATCAGTACTCCACTGTCAAGTGGTTAGTTTTCGCCGGGCGGTATGTCATTTCAGCACAGCTTGTCATATAATTTTTCTATGAAGCAGGTCCAGATGTTCCGAGGAGGTCTCCTGGGAGCGCTCGTTTTGGGTACGTCGAGTTGTGTAACGGAATTGCCTTCGCTGGTCGATCAAGATCAGGTCACAGGCAGTCTGGTCGTAGGGAGGGTCATAACGGTCCTGACAGGCGAGAGGTCCCGACGGTATTTGCCACAGATGCGGTTTCTAGAGTTGGAGGGCCAGGACTCCCAACAACGCTTCCAGGTGGAGATCGAGTCTCCGGATCAACGCTTTGCTATCGATTTACCGTCCGGAACGTATCGACTCAACCGAGTGCAGATCAGCGAAGGACCCTTCATGTCCATGGCCGATTTGGACATGACATTTTCCGTAGAAGCAGGTGTCATTACTCATGTGGGTACATGGAGGTTTGGTGTTGATTCACCGCGTTATGGACGGAATGTCATGGTTTCAATGATTGCTGAAGAACGAGTCATGGCACGTACCTTTCTCAACGAACGATATCCAGCCTTCAACGAGAACTCCATAGTGGAATGCCTCCCTCAGCCACCACAGGTGGAAGCACGCCTCTACGAAGTCATGCCTTGCCCTCGGATTTCCAGATATTTCCATCGACATTGGTGGTGAAGGTCATTCTTGCAATGAAGACATCCCGGGCTTTTGTCGTTTCGATGACCATGTGTTGTCTTATCGCAGCCTCCTTGGCTGGGTGCGTGGAACTGCGACCTACTCCACCGCCTCTCGTCGTCAAACGTGCGCAGGTTCACATGGGCACGCTGGTGACGATCACCGCTGTGGCCTCCGACAAGGACGTGGGCTATCGAGCTATTCAGGCCGGATTCGATGAGATCAAGCGACTCGAACAGCTACTGAGCACCTGGCGATCGAACAGCGAACTCTCACATGTGAATGCCGAAGCCGGCCTTCAGCCGGTGCAGGTGAGCCGCGAGACATTGGAGTTGGTGGTCCGATCCATGGAAATGGCACAATTGACCGATGGCGGCTTTAATATCGCTGTGGGCCCCGCGATGGCGGCCTGGAGTTTTACAGAACGCCAACACATCCCGAATGACAAGGAGTTGCAACAGCTGAAGCCTCTTGTCGATTGGACACATATTCAAATCAACAAAGAGGCACGAACCATTTTTCTCCCACACAAGGGAATGCGTGTCGATATTGGAGGTATTGGAAAAGGATATGCGGCCGATCGGGCGGTAGAGGAGATGAAACGGGCAGGAGCTCAGAGTGGGGTGGTCGCTTTATCGGGAGATATTAAAACCTTCGGCGTCCTTCCTGGGCGCGATGGGTTTCCCGTAGAGATCAAGCATCCGCGTGAATATGAGGTGTTCATTGCCGCCATCGATTTAAAGGACGAGGCCATTTCAACGGCAGGTGATTACGAACGGTTCTTCGAGCGAGCTGGAGTCCGGTATCATCACATTTTGGACCCCCAGACCTTGCGGCCGGCCCGTAGTTGTCAAAGCGTCACGGTCATCGCCAAAGAGGGGGCGATCGCCGATGGGCTGGATACAGGAATCTTTGTGCTGGGTCCAATGCGCGGTATGGAGTTGGTCGAGCGTTTGCCGGATGTAGAAGCGATCATCATCGACAATGAAGGGAGGGTGACCGTTTCGTCGGGGCTCCGTGGTCGGCTGCGTGCGCCATGAGAAGTGCCTATATTTGCTGTCATGATGATCAACACAGGATGAGAACGACACAATGAAAACAACGTTACGAGGATCGCTGCGCCTGTTGCCTGTCGCGTTTGTAGCCCTGTTCGCCTGCAGCGAGTTTGAAACGGGATATTTCCAAAGCAAAGTGGACCACGCTACACAGAACGTGGTGGCCGGCCGGTACGGCATGCCGCACAAAGAGGAGAGACTGCCGGGAGGAAGATCGGTCTGGACCTACTTTGAGCGAGGCAGCAGCACGGTCGGGTATACAGGCCATGCGGAGTCGAGCAAGTGCCAAGCGTATCTCCTGACGTTCGACCAATCAGGCGTCTTGCGCGATTGGAAACAACAAGACTGTACGTCTCAATCCGGGCCGATTACTGAGCCGTCTTCAGATCATAACTGATGGAAAACTTCACCGACATGTGAGGCCGTTCCAGTGGGCGGGAAAGTTTGATGGAAGGACCGTTTTTGACATCTTCCAAAGCCACTTGATCGAGTGACAGATTGCCTGAGCTCTTGATGATGCGCACATCGCTCAGGCGTCCGTCCTCGTGAAGCATCGCGGTCAGCGTCACCTTCCCCTGAATGCCTTCCGTTCGCAACATGGCTGGATAACGTTTATTCAGATCCTCGATCCATTTGGCCATAAGGTCGGCGAGCCATCCATGCTGGGCACGAGTCGGCTTGAACTCACCTATATCTGCAGGGCTGGAGACAGAGGGTACTGACGCGATGGACGGCTGCTGAGTTATTTCATCTTCAGCCGACGAAACACTCTGATGCTGTAGGGTCGGTTGAGGTTGACCGGAAATTGAGTAAGGCTGAGTCGGCAGCTCCATCTGCGCCGGTGATCCAGGAGCTTCCGATCCTGTCTCTACCGGCTGAGGTAACGGTTCATGCTCGGGCTGGTCCATAGGCTCTGCGACAAGCGAGGGTGATTGCGGGAGCAGGGCTGGGGATGCGTGAGTGGTCGGGGATGGCTGTTCATGAGTTGGAGCGCTGTGTGATGAGGACAAGGGCACCGCTGTTTCGATCCTCGTCCGACCCGATCTAGCTCCTGAATCGGCGGTCGCCGTGGATCGCTCAGATGCAGGAGTCGTGGAGGGCCTTGACTCTACAGTCGCGATAGAATCGAGAGAAGGGGACGGCGCTGTCGTGATCGTGACATCCCACTGGAACGGTTCCGCTTGGGGCGCGAGTTGCAGGCGCTGCATGAAAAGAATGGCCGCAATGGCGAAGCCGCTATGCAAGAGACAGGACACCAGCCATCCTGTCGCCATCGAGCTCGTCCGTTCAAACTGAAGCGACACGGGATCATTCATTACAGTCGAATGACCTCTAGGCTGACCTGCTGAAAACCAAGGCCGCGAATCTCATCGACGAGCGCGACGAACTTTTCGAGCAATGTGATCTTGTCCGCTCGCACGACCACCGCAGATTCACGCGGCCGGGTGTTGAGGGCAGTAGGAAGACCTCCATCAGGGACCGGCACGTCGTTGACGAACAGACTCCCTTCTGCCGTCAAGGAAATCACGATCGGGACGTCTTTCCGATCGCCCACTTCCTTGGCTTTGGCCAAGTTGACGGGGATTTGCCCGGTGCTGATGAAGGTGGCGGTGGTCAATACAATGACGAGTAAGACCAACATCACGTCTACGAGCGGGATCACGTTGATCTGATCAATGTCACGTTCCATGTTGTGCCTTATACTCGGTCAGAATTTCGCTCACACGACGACGCAGCATGTTATTCATCACAACACAAGGAATGGCGACCAGAAGACCAACGGCGGTCGCCTTCAGCGCCAGGCTCAAGCCGATCATGATGGTGTTGACGGCCATCGTGCCCGATGTTCCCATCGTATGGAACGTCAGCATGATACCAAGTACCGTTCCCAGGAGACCGATGTACGGGGCGTTGGCAGCCACTGTGCCGATAATCACGAGGCGTTTGGTCAGCGTGATTTCCAGTAGTTGCGCGTTTGAAAACTGAGCGAGATTGACACGTCGATAAAAGAGCCAGCGCTCGATGGCGACCGCCACGGACCACACGCTCAGGACCAGTAACAGACCGATGACTCCATAATCAATGGCGTCTTTCAACGCGTCCATCGAGACTCCTTACAAGGTAGACGTGAATGCAATCCGGTGGGTTGAGAGCCGGAGTATCAATGTATCCATGCCAGATCTCCGAGAACGCTGTCAATCCGTACCACTCAGTTCAATCTCTACCTCTATCCTAGAGGCGAGGCGGCTGTTCGGCGGGAAAGAGCACCGTATGGGTGGCGGAAACACGCAGTTCGACGGTCGTCCCTTCCTGGTAGACGGTGGTGGAGCTTTCACTGCTGTGGACGACTTGTCCGGAGGGAAGGCGGATTGTGTACAGATTCTCCGAGCCTCGGAACTGGCGAGCCACAATGCGAGGCTCGGCCGACTTGTTGGGCGTCAGATGAATGTCATCCGGGCGGATCATGACGACGACGGTGCTTCCCTCGGCACTGTTCAGCGTATCAGAGAACTCACCCAGCTCAGTATGCACCATGCTTTGTCGAATCTGTCCGGTGATAAAGTCGGCTTGACCCACAAAATCGGCCACGAACCTGGTGGCTGGAAGGTGATAAATCACTTCCGGGGAATCCATCTGCTCGAGCATTCCCTGATTCAGGACGGCGATACGGTCTGCTATGGCGAAGGCTTCGTCATGATCATGGGTCACTAAAATGGTCGTTGTTTTCATCCGCCGTAAGAGGGCGTGAACTTCTTGGCGCATACGGCCGGCCATATCGGGGTCCAGGTTGCTGAATGGCTCATCCAGGAGGAGCAAGACGGGATGCTGCACGAGCGCGCGTGAAAGGGCCACTCGTTGCTGTTGCCCTCCAGACAACTCGTGCGGGTAACGTCGGTCGAGCCCTTCGAGGCCGGTCAGCTGCAGCATTTCTTGGACACGACATCTCCGTTCAGCCCGCGACAGGTGGCGGAGCCCGAAGGCGATGTTATCGGCGACGCGCAGGTGAGGGAACAGGGCGTACTCTTGAAAGACCATACCCACACGGCGTTCCTCCGTCGGAATCGTTTCTGAGGAGGAGGAGACCAATCGGCCCGATAAAAATAGTTGTCCGAATCGAACCGGCTCAAAACCGGCAATGGCTCGCAAGATAGTGGTTTTGCCGCAGCCGGACGGCCCCAGCAAACAGAGGATTTCGCCTTCACAGGCCGAAAATGAAATATTGCGGATGGCGGGTCGGTTGCGATCATAGGCACAGGACACGGAACGGAGCTCCAAGATTGGAGAGGCCGGAGTGTAGAGGTGGACTTGACCTTCGATCCGGTCGGCATCCACCTGTGTAATGTGCGACGGTGCGTTCATGATGCTGTTACGCTGCCCGCCAATCACGAGACAGCAACAAGACCAATGTCGGTAAGCCCACGAGCACGATCAATAAGGCGGACGGAGCCGCCAGTTGGTAATACTCTTCGCTTGCTTCCAGCCAGACACGGATCGCCAACGTGTCAAACCCCACCGGTCGCAATAGTAACGTCGCCGGAAGCTCCTTCATCGTCTGCAAAAAGATCAGCACCCACGCGACGATGACCCCATTGCGAATGAGCGGCAGCGTCACGCGACGCCAGGTCTCCCGAACGGTAAGACCCAGGGTGCGGGAGACTTCTTCAAGATTCGGTGTGATTTGTTGAATCGACGGTTCGAGTGACTGGAGGCCGGCTGGGAGAAAATGTAGGACATAGGCGACGATCAATACGATCACCGTACCATACAAGAACGGGAGGACTTTGAGAAAGAGGACCAGCACCGCGAGCGCAGCGACCGGTCCGGGCAAGACGTAGCCGGCATAGGCGGCTTGCAAACAACTGGTATTGAGCCAGGTCGGTTTTCGGCTGGCGAGGTAGGCGAGGGGCAGTCCGACGAATACGCCGGCTGTGGCGGCCAGAGTCGACAGCAAGGCACTGTTCCAGACGAAGCCGAAGAAGCGGACGTCGAGCATTGCCTGAGCCTCTGGGGACAGGCTCCATTTCACCAGTAGATAGACAGGGCCTCCGAAGGCCAAGCCGATCACGACGGCCAAGCATGCCGTCAGAACTGCGGTGTGCAACCATCCGCACCGGATACGTTGCGGCGTTCGAAAGCGCCCGGTCGTCTGGTAAAACCGGCTCTTTCGACGAAACCATCGTTCGGTCAACAAGAACAGGAGCGCCAAGATGACCAACAGGATGCTCAGGATGCTCGCAGCCTGGTTGTCGGACCGTCCGGTCATTTGCTGAAACACGGCGTAGGTCAGTGTTTGGTAGCGCAACAGAGAGACGGCGCCGAAGTCTGAGACGACGTAGAGAATGACAAGGGCGACACCGGCGACGATGGACGGACGCAGCAACGGCAGGGTGACGAACAGCATTCTACGAAGTGGTGAGGCGCCACACGTACGAGCCACTTCCTCAAACGACACGTTAAAACTCAGGAGCGCACTGCGTGTGAGCAAATAGACGAAGGGGAACGTGTCGAGCGCCATCACGACGGTGACACCCCAGAAACTTTGGGGCGAGATAATCCTGGCTTGAGGGCCTGCGACCATCTGCCAGAGATGTTCTACTGGACCGCCGAATCCTAAGAGATAGTTGTACACGTAGGCCAAGACGTATGTCGGCATGGCCAGCGGCAACACAAGACCGACTTCCCACAGGCGGCGGCCAGGGAATTCGAAGCGCGTCACCATCCATGCGGTCGATACACCGAGCACGAGTGTGAGCAAGACCACGGTGCCAGCCAAGGAAACCGTATTCAACAGCAGTTCAGGGACACGAGTGGTCCAGAGACGATGCCAAACCACTCGATCGGCCGACAAAGCAAGAGCGGTGACATAGCCCAACGGCAAGAGAACCAGCGCCGCGCTGGCAAGAGCAGCGAGTTGTAAGGGAGAGACGGATGATCGGCGTACGGCAATCACGGGGCGCTCACGAAGTTACCGCATCCCGACTTGTTCGATGAGCAACAGGGTGGGCTCTCGGAGTTCGGCGAGCCTCGCCAACGGTACGAGGGCCGCTCGGAAGCGTTTCCGTTCGGTAAGGGCGGGATCCGCTTTGACCTCAGGATGGAGTGGGTACTCCTTGTCGAGGTCGGCGAACATCTTCTGGCCGGCTTGTGCCACGAGAAATTCCACGAGCAATTTGGCGTTCTCCACGCGGGGCGTGTGTTTGATGATACCGATGCCAGCCACGTTCATGATGGCGCCGATGCCCCCTTCCTGTTGATCGGGCATCACAACCGCCAGCGGAGCGGTCGGTTGTGCCGCGAGATGCCGATAGACGTAATAGTGATTCACGATACCCATGGCGACCTGACCCTTGGCGACAGCGTCAACGATTTGCGAACTTTTTTGATAGACCTGCGCGCCGGCATTATCCCGAAGGCCTTCAAGAAACTTCTTCGTTTGATCGTCGCCGAGGCTCGCGCGAATGACCGACACACCCGCTTGCAAATATTCGCTGCCGGCGTTGGGAATGGCGATCTTGCCCTTCCATTTCGGATCGGCCAAGTCCAGCAACGACGTGATCTGATCGGGTTTTACCATCGTCGTGTTGTACACAATGATCCAAAACCGGCCGGACAAGCCGATCCAGCTGTTGTCCGACGCGCGAAACTGAGGAGGAATGGCCCGTTCGACTTCCCGCATGTTCAACGGGCGAAAGAGTCCTGCAGCGCGGGCCATTTCCAAACTGCCGGCATCATTGGTAATAAAGACATCGGCAGGACTGCGATCTCCTTCGGCTTTCATTCGATTCACCAACTCCGTGGTGCCGGAGGAGAGCAACTCTATTTGAATACCGGTCTTTGCTGTAAACGCATCAAGTACCGGCTTGATCAAGCGTTCAGCTCGACCGGAATAGACGGTCAACTTGTCGGCAGCCGATGCGATGGGCGGCATGATCAGCCAAAAGACTGTGAGGAAGCCGGCAACTGAAACACCGAGGAACTTGAGTTGAGAGGCAATAGCCGTGGCGCGAGGGGAACATCGGGAGAATGTATGCATGACCGACCCTTCTACTAGGTGGAGGGGAGTTGAAACCGGCAAGCCGTCGTAAAAAACGAATACCAGAAACAGCAGCAGGGGTCAATGACGGCAGCGAGAGCAGAGTCCGTAGAGCTCAAGGCGGTGAGTTTGGATGGTAAAACCGTTCCGCGATGCCACTTCTTCCTGAAGACGCTCAATGTCGCAATTCGCGAACTCCACTATTTTCCCACAACCTGTGCAAATGAGATGGTCATGATGGCCCTTATGCGACACATTGTCGTACTGGGTTTGAGTCCCGAAGTGCCTGGCCTGAGCCAGACCCGCTTCGCAGAAGAGATTGAGCGTGCGGTAAATAGTCGCAAGACCCAGGTGCGGATCTTTGCGCGCCAGCTGGTGGTACATCGCTTCAGCCGTGATGTGCTCCTGCTTCAGAAAGGCATCGAGGATCAATTCACGCTGCCGCGTAAATTTGAGCTGGTTTTTCCCAAGATGCTCCTTCAGGACTCCCATTTCTTTGGCATGCTTCGTCATCATGATCAGATCAAGCCTCCTAGATCTGGAATTAAAGACGAAACTGAGCAGCCGGGTCAAGAGTGTCTCCATCAAACCACTCTTACTCTCCAATTCCCTTTGACGACTGCTTCTCCGGCTGACTATAGTGAAGTGTGCACGCACATAGTGAGGAGACGTTGAGAACACCCAACCAGATCACAGTTGACCGTGCCCTTCTCCTCTATGTCCTGCAGCTTGCAGAACCCTATGGCCAACTGAGCGATGTGAAGCTGCAGCAGCTGTGTTTTCTGTGTGAACTCCAAACCTTTGCCAAAGGCCTGAAAGCGTTTCATTTCGAATTCTTTCGGTTTGCGTACGGAGTCTTCAGCAAAGATCTCGATAACGACCTGACCTCGCTCCGTCGGAAAGGGCGGATCGAAAATTTCACGGTATCGGATCAGGTGAAGGAGGAGGCGATCCCGTTACTCTTGAACGCGATCGAAGGAGTGGAAGCCAATGAGAAGGCCAAAGACATTGTCGATGCCGTCGTTGCCGCCTATGGACATCAGGAGAGCGGTGCCATCACGAACTCCGTTGAATCAGTTCAGCTGAGCACACTCCAGGACCCCGAACTCAAGATTCCCATTCGAGATATTGTATTCCACACCACGCTGCTCGTGCCGCATCGGATCGAGGTGCAGGCTGAAGTTACGTTGCCTTCCGACATCGCGACAAAGCTGAACGCCGCAATGGGGTATGACAGCCGACCTAGAATCGATGCTCAGAGTTGGTAGAGCTCGCCGTACTTCTTTTCCACGTAGTTGAGAAAGGGTTCAGGACGTAGGGTGGAACCGGTCACGCGTTGCGCGAGATGGGCCGGCGTGAACATGCGGCCCCAGCGGTGAATTTTCTGCTCCAGCCACCGGCGCAAGACCAGTAATTGACCGGCTGCAATCGCATCTTCTAAATGTGGAATCTCCAGCTTAGCCTGCTCGAAGAATTGTACAGAATAGAGGTTGCCCAAGGTGTAGGTGGGGAAGTAACCGAACGCACCGAATGACCAGTGCACGTCCTGCAGCACTCCCTCTGAGTCGGACGTCGGAACGATGTCCAAGTAGTCCTTCATCTTCTGATTCCAGATCGCGGGTAAGTTGTCGGGCTGCGTCTTGTTTTCCACAAGCGCTTGCTCGATCTCGAATCGTAGCATGATATGGAGATTGTAGGTCAGCTCGTCGGCTTCCACGCGGATCAACGACGGCTTCACGCGATTGATCGCAGTATAGAATTGCTCGATATCCACACCGCGCAGTTGGTGGTGAAACGTCTGCTGTAAACTCGGGTAGAAAAAGCGCCAAAAAGATCGCGAGCGTCCGACGCAATTTTCCCAGAGACGAGACTGGCTTTCATGGATGCCCAGGGAGACCGAGTCCCCCAACGGCGTGCCGAAATACCGTGGATCCAACCCCTGGTCATACAGCCCATGTCCTCCTTCGTGGATACAACTGAAGAGGCAGGATTGTAATTCATGTTCATGAACACGGGTGGTCACGCGCACGTCGGTCGGATGAAACGACGTAGTGAAGGGATGGGCTGAGAGATCCAGTCGGCCACGCTCGAAGTCATACCCCATTGCGATCAAGACCAATCGACCGAACTCCAGCTGTCGGGCTTGATCATAGGAGTGGTGCAGAATGCCGTCATCGATGTGAACGCGGCTCTCAGTGATTCGCTTCAGCAAGGGCACGAGACGCGCTTTGAGTGCGGCAAATATCGGCTGGAGCCCGGCTATCGTCGCGCCCGGTTCATAGACATCCAACAGGGCGTTGTAGGGCGAATCGTCATACCCGAGATACTCGGCTTCTTCTCGCTTGAGCTGCAGCACCGTCCGGAGGTTCGGCAGGAACATCACGAATTGATTTTGTTCTTTTGCCTCGGCCCACACTTGCTGGGCGAGCGAGCATTCGCGGCTCAACTTCACGACGAAATCCGAGGGCAGTTTCTTCGCGCGGCTGAAATCCCGCCACACTTCGCGCAAGAGCGAGCGTGACGGCTCATCCCAGGCATCTCCCGCTTGGTCAATCGCCTGACCGGTCGCCGGATCGACCCATTGATTCAAGAGATGCTGAACGTCCGGTGAGACCAACTTCTGATGAGCCAGGCCCTGAAGCACCGCAATCTGCTCGGCCCTCGCTTCCCCCCCGCCGGCCGGCATGTAGGTTTCCTGATCCCACGAAAGGACCGAGGCTGCACTATTGATCCGTTGAATTTCAAGCAACCTGGTTGTAAGAGGCTCCAACGTCGCGAGCGTCTTCAATCCGATCTCCTTTCCACTATGCTAAGATCCACTCATGATTCGGTAGTGGTGCGCAGTGTACGCAACCACATCAGTCTTTTCAAATTGCTGAAGGGAATACGGATGAAACAGCTGATTCCGTCCGACATCGAAGCGTATGCCGAAACCCATTCCATGCCGGAGTCGTCGATCTGCTGCGCGCTGCGCGAAGAGACCCATCGGACCATGGAGCACTCTCAGATGCTGGTCGGTCCCTTGGAAGGGGCATTCCTGAAAATGATGACGCAGCTGGTAGGGGCAAAGCGCGTGCTCGAAATCGGGACGTTTACCGGCTACAGCGCTCTCTGCTTTGCTGAAGCCCTACCTGAAGACGGAACTGTCATCACCTGCGATATCGATGAGAAAGCGACGGCGGTGGCCAGACGCTATCTCGCGCAAACGCCGTTCGGAAGAAAGATCAACATCCGAATGGAACCGGCCCTGGAGACCATGAGGACATTGAGCGGCCCCTTTGACCTGATCTTCATCGATGCAGACAAAACCAATTACCTCAATTATTATCGCCGTTCGCTCGACCTGCTTGCCCCGAACGGCGTCATCTTGATCGACAACGTGCTCTGGAGCGGCGAAGTCCTGAAACAACCACCGCCAGATGAAAATACGGCAGCTATTCAAGAGCTAAATCGGGTAGTCGCAAGTGACCGTCGCGTGAAAGCTGTACTCGTTACAATCCGGGACGGAATTTTAATAATAAAAAGGGCGGAGAAGTAGTCCCGCCCACAAAATCAAGCCGTTACCACCTGTACTGTGCTGTGACCGCCTCCAATGGGAGTCACCTCCACCTTTACTGCGATTCGTTCTTTCATCTCCTCGACATGGCTAATTACACCGACTTGGCGACCAGTCGCTTGTAGTTGTTCCAGGACAGAGACCGCCATTGCTAGGCTATTGCTATCGAGTGCACCAAATCCTTCGTCGATAAACAAGCTTTCAACCTTGATCCCGCGATTCGACGACATACTGGCGAGTCCGAGTGCTAGAGAAAGGCTGACCAGAAATCTTTCACCGCCCGAAAGGTTATGAACACCGCGGACTTCATCAGCCATGTTGCGATCGATGATCTGTAGTACAAGATCGCTGCCAGGTGCCCGTTGTAGCTCATATCGAGGGTGTAAATTGTTCAGGTGCTGGTTCGCCAAACGAATGAGATGATGTAATGTCAGAGATTGAGCGAATCGCCGAAACTTAGTGCCGTCAGCTGAACCGATGAGATCGTCAAGCTGTCCCCATACACGTGCCTGCTGTTGTCGCTCATGAAGAGCGGCTTTGATTTTCCCCGTTCTTGAACGTGCTTGGTCGTCACTCAGGAGAACCGAGCTTGCTTCGACATATGCCTCTGACGCCTTGCTGTACTGCGCCGCTATCTCCTTGAGGGCCGTGGCGATTTCTTCTCGAGTTTGTGTCGGGTGATCAGTGGCTTCGTGCTCCTTAGCAGACTGTTGTCTCTCAAGGAGAGTTGCCCGAGCGGCCGCGACGGCTTCTTGAAGGGTATCGAGACGAACCTGTTCCGCTACAACCCATGCCTCGCCTTTGGTGATTGCGGATTCGGCTTGCGACCTACTTATGTTATTGGCCAGGGCTTTTCTGTGAGCAAAGCCTCTGCCGATTCATGGTCGATTCTTGCTGCTTCAGCGATCTTACGAGCGGCAAGGGCATTTGACGACATCCCAGCAGCAATCTGCTCGGCCATGGACTTCTTATGCTCGGCTTCGTTCCAGAGTTTTTCGGTGGCTTCCCACCGCTTTCTGTATTCAGTCCTAACTTCTCCGACGGGCCGTCCTTTGATAACCAGGATGCGCTCACTATTGTGCCCGTTGATCTCATCTTTCTTGTCTGCATGTCGTTTATGGGTTTCCTCGATGGCGGTCTCCAGCCCCTTGAGCGTTGCCCGCTTTCCCTCCAGATCTGCTTCAAGGCGGGAAATATCGGCAGCGGTCATCTCATGCCGTCTACGACATTCATGCCAGTCGTTGACAAGATTGCTGCAGATCTCTATGAATGGTTCACCGGTGCTGGTAATTTGATTCTGCCAGTCGGGAAACACCGGTGCGAGCGCCGTGTCGAGACGGGAATAGAGAGAGGCTAAATTCTGCTTCGTTCCTTGAAGAGTCGCTTGGAGCATCCTCGCCTTACTGACTTTGTCATGTTCTTCATCCGTGAGCTTCACAATGTCTGCATTCGCGGTCAAAAGGCGATCGCGAACGTTCTCACGATCATCGGAGACTGTTTGGATTTGAGCTTCAGCGTCGGACGCACGCTTAATGGTCTCCCTGGCATCACTCAGCAGCTTCTCCACTGTCCCCCGAACGGAGTTGATGACCGCTACACTTTCTGCGCCAATGGCATCCTCGGAGAAGGTTGGGATGGGAACTCCAATCTCGCCACAATAGGTCGATACAGAAGCAACTGATGCCTGCCATTTGTCGAAGGCAACCTGCAATTCTTTCTCTTGAGTCAATCTTCGTTGCAGGACTCCTTCTAGTACATCCTTTGCCGCAGCGATCTGTGTCTCTGCGCGAATACGGTTAGCCTGAGCGGATGACACCTTCGCTTCCAACTCGGCAACGCGACTATGATCGGCCAGTACTCGAGCCTTAAGGAGTCGATCAACGTCGGCGACGGGGTGTTCCGTTGCTCCACAGACTGGACATGGTTGTCCCTCTTCCAGTTTGAGGCGAAGATGCTCTGCCGCCTCCGTTCCCGCCGCTTCGGAAAGGTCAAGGCTGCGCCGGGCTTCTTCCATACGCGCAAGGTCCGTGGGTAACTCGGCATCTATCTGAGTCATGACCCCGGAAGCGCGATGGATGAGGGTTTCCTGTTTGGCTGCCTCATCGTGTGCCGTAATGATTGCCCTCTGGACCTTCCGGGCATCTTCTGAAGTGTGCTGCGCATTATCCAACGCAACCTGAACCCGCATAAGCTTATCGCGTCTGGCTTCAACCGCAGAGGCATCGATTGTGCCAGCAATTTGTCGGAGGGTGGCAATCTGCTCGTCTAGTTTACGGTCTTGTTCCTGGAAGGCCGCGACCACACTTTCCTTTTCCCGGCGGGATGTTTTGGCAACTTCCACATCGAGCGCAAGCTGCTGAATCATTGAGCCGGTTGATGTAATGTCAGTTGTCAGAACGAGCCGCTCGGATAGATCCCTCTCGACATCTTTCATTCGTACCGAAAGTGCCTCGACTGATTTATGGTCTTCGAGCCAACGGCCATCATTTTCACGCTGGTCTTGTGTCGCCTTGAGTGTACGCTCGGCCTCTGTAACGGCATCGTGCGCGGCGTCTTTCCCCTTGGAGCTCTTTTCCAGGAGGTCTGCTAGATCGGCCAAATCAACCTTGGCTGATTCAATCAGGGCGTCGAGCCGTTGCGCTTTGTCGAGCTCAGGGCCTATGGCATCATAGGCTGCTCGTTCTTTGTCGCGTTCATCCTTGGCAGCGTTGCTCGCCAAAACTGTTTTATCGCGCTCCTCTAGAGCCTTACGTTCACCTTCCTGCGCGTCGACGAATGCTTTCCGTGCGTCTGCCAGCCGTCTTCCAGTGGCCGCTGCTGTCTCGATCTCGGCACGCAGGGCAAATGCCTTCTTTGCCATAGCGAGCGTGGCCCGATCACTCTGAGCATTGTGATCTAACGTCAAGGCTTGCGTCAGCGCCGCATTCCCTTCCACAACACGTGTGTCGAGGCGAGATTTAACCTCGTGCCAATCCTCCCATTTCTTGAGAGTGACTCGTGCTGTCTCAATGCGGTCTTGTTGGGTCTTAGCTTCCTGGAGACGTACCGCTGCCGCAGTTCTTGCCTCATCCCCAAGTGGCTGATGCTCACCGAGTTGGGTTTCAAGGTCTCGTACCACTTCCCGCTCCTGTTTGGCTCGGGCGAATGCGGATCGCGAGATATCAGAGTAAATTTGGGTCCCCGTGATCCTTTCAAGGAGTTCGGCTCTGTCTTTTGAGCCAGCCTTTATGAAAGTGTCAAAGTCGCCCTGGGCTAGGAGGACTGATCGTCGAAATTGATCGAAGCTGAGCCCGATGCGATTTTGGATCTGCTGAAGCGTATCAGTCTTCTTGTCACTGATAATTGCGCCGGACTTGATCTCCGTGAGCGTGATCTTCTGACCCTGAAGTTTCCCATTGGCTTTGCCCCGCGCACGATTCACTTCCCAGCGAGATCGGTACCGCTGTCCATCTTGTGCGACAAAGTCTACCTCCGCATAGCCCGTACCGGCACCATGACGAAGAATTCCGCGTACGTCATCGTATTTGATCTGCAGGGAACCATCGCCTTCGATCCGTCCAATTGACGCTCCACTTTCTGCGGTATCCATGCGAGGGAGATGGTCAAAAAGCGCAAGACAGAGTGCATCCAGCAGGGTCGTCTTCCCAGCGCCAGTTGGCCCAGTAATCACGAAGATGCCGGAGTTGCGGATTGGCTCTGTCTCGAAGTCGACTTCGAATGGGTCGGAGAGGCTGGCAAGGTTTTCGCCTCGGATCGCAAGGATTCTCATGTCGCGCCTGTTTGATCGTTTTCCGACGATGAGATGCTCGTCAACACTTCGTCAAAGGCCCTGGTAAGCTCCGCCGTCGGCTCGACTCCGTATTCCTCAACGTGTCGACGAGCGAACACATGGGCCGGCTCCAGCGCGTCAAGCTCTGTGTCTCCTTCGACGGTATCCGCCAATGCGCCTCCCTGTCCCTCAGTCTGTCTAACGATGCGCGTGAGTCGGACAGGCTTCCCCTCCAAGGCAGCTTCGATGCGTGACCGAAGCTCTGGCTCAGCTCCATCGAGCCGAACCGCGACCTCAAGAAATGATCGACGATCCTGCCCAGGATCGTCGATCCTAAGGTTGCGTAATTCATCCTCGACTTGGTCGAGTGGCGCTGCACCAACTTCCGGAACCCGAAGGAAGGCGACGGGTCTCGGGGTCCGCACCAAATTTATTGTGAGGCCAGCCGTCGGATCGAAATCGATCACGACGATACTGTGTTGATAGTCCCTCTCCGCAACCGACATAGGGAAGGGCGATCCGGCATAGCGGATGATAGTTTGACCTGAGACAGACTGTGGTTTGTGGAGATGGCCTAAAGCGACATAGGAGACACTTGCTGGGAAAAGATCAGAGGAAACCGCCTCCTCGCCTCCTATGACGATTCGTCGTTCGCTCAGTTCCGACACTGCTCCGCCGCTCATGTGTAAGTGCCCTGTGACGATCAATGGGAGCCCTTCATGCATGACGTGCCCAGCCTCAATAACTTGCTGATAGAGAGCGTGAAGGGGGCGTTCACCGCTGATTACTATGGGAAGATCTCCTGGGCGGAGGTAGGGGACGGCGGCGCACACAGCTCGGGGAGTTCCGGTCATGTCCCGTAGTTCAATCAGTGTCTGCCCTACAACCGGCTGACCATTATGCCGAGGCATTCCCCCGGTGAGGTGGACTCGGCTAGCATCGAGAAGGTGTTTCGGCAGCTCAAGTCGTGCCGCTGAGTCATGATTGCCGCCGATGAGCACTATTTGAAGGTGTGAACTTTCGGTTATTACTCGCCGTAAAAATTGATACAGGCGTTGTTGAGCAGAGATAGGTGGATTGACCGTGTCGTAAACGTCGCCCGTGATGATGAGTGCGTCAGCTTTTTGTTCGATCAGTTGGTAGGCTAGCCAGTCGAGAAACGAGTCATGTTCGACGCGACGGTCGAAACCATGCAGTTCCTGGCCAAGATGCCAATCGGAAGTGTGGATGACCCGCATATTGTTTCTTTTCAGTCGACCATTTCCCCGGAAACACGGTTGTCACTGTACACTGACGGCTGGATTCAAAATCTCATTGCACAGGCGTTCGAGACTCGGAGACCTTTTGCCTGATTCCCAAGCTTGGACAAGACAAAACCCGATATGCAGTGTATTTTTCCGAAGTCGGCCAGCATGGCCATACTGCTTGTCAGCTTCTTCTTGAAAGGCACTCCACTCAGCTGCACCAATTTCCGCTCTAATAAGAGCGCCAATATTTGATCGCCACATGACAAACCCAGGGCCCCACAAGCTGGTAGTGGGTAATGGGTTTTCGTTTACCTTGCCTAGGAGCGCAAGCAGGGCTTTGTTATCTTTCTCATGTTTTGCCCTCTTACCCGGATTCTGCTCATCGGCGTCTGAATCAAAGACAACGAAGGTTGGAATGCCGATACGCTTGGCAATCACCACCGGGCGTAACATTTCACTTTTGCCATTCACGGGGACAATATAACAACCGCTGCGACGGTACTGGTCCCATTTATTGAGGAGATTAAGGTAGGAACTCAGATAAGCAACATCTTCAAGACCTTCGACCAATACTAGACGGGAGGTAAAAAACATCTCATTGAGCGAAGGCTGTAATGCTTGGTGGATTTTCGCCAGAACACCCTGCGGTTTGCTGGGCGGTTCTCCCGTGGCGGCTGCAACGGCATCGGCAATGTCTTTGTAGGACATGTATGTAACGGTCGAGCGCTTTTGAATGGCATCTTTTCTGACCATGCGGACATCTTCAAAGCCCTCGCCGGAGACGAATAATGGACTATGTGTCGAAACGATAACCTGTGAGTTCGCCTTACTGAGGTCCTGGAGGACGGTGGCTAGATGTCTGGCCTGAGGGGGATGTTGATAGAGCTCAGGTTCTTCGCACCCTAAAATGAGTCGCGGAGTGGCCTTGTCATCGCTGCTAGCGAGTTCATGCAACAGAGCAAGAAGATAGGATCTCTGAAGGCCATGCCCGAACCTGGGGAGTTCACCCTCGAAATTGTCCTCTCCTGCGATAATTCTTGCTAAGGGCTCATCGACCCGCACAGATTTATCAGGATCCTGACACCACTCAAGCTTCAGCGTGGCTTCTGGGTGTGCCCACTCGGTTAAGCGTGTCTGGAGTGAATCTGATAGCTCCTTCAAGACCTCCTGATTCTTATCGAGAAGCTGCTGATATTGTTCCTGCATTCCCGTGCGAAGAGCTTTGACGGCTTCTTCAAAATTTGTCTTTGCCCGGACGGTACGTGCCAGTAGTTTGCCGAGGGCTGTGTCTCTGGCCTCAAGCTGTTCCGTGGCCGCATCTTTAACTGCTGGGACGTAAACCCACTGAATGTATTGGGCAAGACGGTTAGCACCCTTGGAGACCCCATAAAACTGATCTTCGCTCGCGATCAATTCGCACTGATCGGGGTGGTTGGTTTCGTACTTGCGGAGAGCCTCGATCATGGCGTCCTTCGTGCCAGCGGCAGAGAGATCGCCAAAGTTCTTCTGGATCTCAGCGTAAAGCGTCTTTAGTTCAACGACTTTCTTGTTATCACCAACGGCTCGGAAAAATTCTTTGAACCCCGGCATGGCGAGCCGCTGGCCGTACTGTCTGACCTCGGCTTTTCCGGTGGCGTCATTGAAAGTGGCAAGTGCGGAAACGATGAGCTTTCCCTGGCGATAGTAATTGGAAAAGTCCTGCTGGGCTTCAGGGCTTAAGTCTGCGAATGTGACAGTAATCTCTATTGCTTCAGCAGTATTCTTTTGATGAAAATCCTCACGATCGAGCTGACTCAGGTCAGTGCCGGAGTTCTCGGTTTCACGGAAAAAGACGTTGAGGGCACACAAGACGGTCGATTTACCAGAACCATTTGGCCCCACTAGACAAGTGTAGTCATTGAAAGGGACGGTGACGTCGGCAAAGGATCGGAGATTCTTAATGCGTACTGATTCGAGTTTCATTCACTGCCCCGGAACTTGCTGACGAATTTTATGCCTATCAGCGAAGGAAAGCGAGTTGCGATCAAGCTATTACTAGTTGTACGTAATCCCTCAAGGGACTAATATCATCATTTTCCTTGGCCCACCCTGGCTCTCCCGGATCAGTTGCTTTTGGAAGGGCACATTATGACTTAGGAGATATGCAGACAAAATCAATTACCTCAAACAATGTACTGTGGAGCGGCGAAGTCTTAAAACAGCCACCGCCTGACGAGTCCACCGCCGCCATTCAAGAGCTGAACCGTACCATCTCAGCCGATCCGCGCGTGACCGCCGTACTGGTCACGATCCGGGATGGGATTTTGGTGGTGAGGAAGGCGAATTAGAACTTGAAAACACAGGTTAAGGGAGGAACGATCGAACAAACTCTGGTTTCGTGACCGGCTCTACTATGGTATCTATACTGGCATACGCTGCATCTCGTTTGATACCCCGTTATGGCGACACACCTTCATCGCCGCTTCCCTAATTCATCCCAGCATAGCTCCTTTCTTGTCGGTTCAGGGGTTTGTGCAAATTGCAGGTATGAAGAGCAGCGTTTCTGCCGGACATGTACTCTTTGCGCTTGAAAACGAAGGCCGTGGGAACCACGTGGTCTTTCTTTCGTCGTGAACGACTCGATGGAGGAGCCTATGGATAATCTAAACAAGACGACTGACCATGAGCACATGCGGGCCGAGATGGACCAGCTGATCGCTGCGATCGAGTTGCCGGAACTGAACAAGCAGTTCCTGCGGGCACGGTGGTTGGAGCTGGTCATTTGGATGGATGGGAAGGCGCAGGAGTCTGTCTGGTGGTATCGCAGGCTACGACTGGCGACGATCATCGGCGGCGTGATCGTACCGGCATTGGTCAGCTTGAACTTCGGCAGCGACATGCAAGGACTGATTCAAGCGATCACGTTCATTGTCAGTCTTGCTGTGGCGTTGAGCGCTGCTGTGGAGGAGTTCTTTCGCCATGGCGATCGATGGCGCCACTACCGGCGGATGACCGAGTCACTCAAGAGCGAAGGCTGGCAGTTTCTACAGCTGAGCGGAGGCTATGCCAACCAAACCCATATTCAGGCGTATCCGGCCTTCGCGGCGCGGGTTGAAGAGTTGAGCCGTGAAGAGGTTGAGTCCTATATCACGCAGGTGTTCAAAGACAAAAAGGAGGCAGATGACAAGACACCCTCTGTGTCGTGACATTGCAAGGTTGAGCTGGTCTATTGAGCAGCACGTCGCATGAAACCCCATGCCTTTGTTGTGATGCCGTTCGGTGTGAAAAAGGATGGTCAGGGCAACGAGATCAATTTCAATCGCATCCATGCAGAGCTGATCAAGCCGGCGCTGGAGGCTGCAGGGCTCGAAGCGTTCTGCGCAGACGAAGAGGAACGAGCCGGCGACGTTCGCACGAACATTAGAATTGTTGATCTCTCCTCTTGGTCTTGAGGTCACGCCTGATAACTTTTTGAATATCCACAGACCGCAGCCTGCACCGTACCCATTTCGATACAGGGCTGTATCGATTTAGATCCTCCATCGGACCGCTTCAAGCCGGTCGCGCAACGATTTCCAACTCCTTCATCACCGTTGAAGAAACCATAGTGAAAAAATACCTAGAAAGAGTACATAAGTATGTATTCAAGCTACGTCTATTCTGCCGGTACCTTTTGGCAAGATGACACGCCCTAGGCTCTGTTGACATTCATTTCATCCAGCTGAGGGCAGCGGCGAGATAGATGAGCGCCGCGACGTTTCTGGTGCGTGTGCAGGATCTCGTGGCGACGCCTCTGTCATGCGTGAGTGTATTGAAGAAGCCTTCGACGCGGTCGCGTTCGGCGTACAACGCGACGTCACCCGCGCGTGGGTTTTTGAGATGTGAACATGGCGGGATGACGGCCTGTGCGCCGGGTTTTCCCCCGCGTCAACGATCTTCTGGCGGTCATCGCCTTGATCGGCGAGCCCCTGGTGGGCCGGAAAGCCGGTCAGGAGCGGTGCGGCCTGCGTGTACTCGGATGCCGGTCCTGGCGTCAGAAGAAACCGCACGGGATTGCCCCCGGCATC
>Ga0134128_10001187_pt1 | contig 34389 bp, 20 predicted proteins | sample KB31754_FD_96462 | JGI IMG/M metagenome (GOLD analysis project Ga0134128, IMG submission 96462) | Terrestrial soil microbial communities with excess Nitrogen fertilizer from Kellogg Biological Station, Michigan, USA - KB3-175-4 | ecosystem: Environmental > Terrestrial > Soil > Unclassified ...
ATCCGGCGCGCACGGAACAGCGACAAAAACCCAACACCCCAAGCCGGCAACGCAGCAGGAGCATGGCTCGACCGCCGACAGCTTCTATCCCGACCGCGTCTATTTGCGCAAAAAGATCGCTGCGAAAGTCGAGCTTCTCTATGCGACGGCACTGCGTCTCAATAGCGTGCTTTACAGCATGCATGACGTTTATCGCCAAACCCGCGTGCTACCGGAATGCGCACCTGCCGACGGCTCGACGCCACTGGCAATCTCCCCATCGTCCATGGCAGAGTCGGCTCTCCCCGGAGACGTGCTGACATTCCACGTTTCCGGCGGCAGTGGCATCCCCTCTGTGACCACTTCCGGCAACACAGGGGCAAGCAGCTCAGGCACATCTCCGCTGAATAACAGCCTCGTAGGCGGCACCGTGTCCTCGGTCGTCACCATACCAAAAAGCGCAAGCGGAAAATTGACGCTCACAGCGACGGACCAATCAAAACCTGCGCAAACCGTCTCGGTGGACATCGATGTGGAAGGCGCAGTTCCGGACGATGGCCCGCCATCCGTCACGGCAGTTCCTTCGGATAAATCCGTCAAACTGAACTTCAGCACGCCCGCACAAACCGGCGGGACCCTGACCGGTTACTATCTTGATGTATCCGACAATGCTGGCAACGAGTACGTATTCCTGTTCAAAAAACCCGGCCAGGGAACAACCGCGAACTCAGGAAAAATCAACGCGAATATTTCCTCCGTTTCGAACGGCAAAACCAGCCTTGAAATAGACGGTTTGGATGCATCAAAGACCTATTCCATGTCGTTGACCGCAACCTTCAGCGCCGCCGCAGACGTCAGCTTTTCGCCCAGCAAAGGGGTGGCTCTCGTGACGGTCAAACCACAGCCGCCATCCCGGAAGGTATCTGACATCTACCGGGTCGATGCCGGACTGGATTCGGTAGATTTGAATTTCGAGACGCCGGCAGCGCGGCCAGGAAAGCTTCTATTGGGATACGAGGTCAAGATCTTTGACGATAAATCAGTGGACGAGATTTCGCTTGTTTTTAACGATTGGAAGGCCAATACAACGGCCACATCCAGCGAAAGCAAAATCAGCAGCACAATTACCACTGTCGATTCGACACTCTCCAGCATCAACATCAAAGGCTTGGAAAACAATATCGTTTATGCGGTGAGCCTGTACGCAAACTACTCGGACACATCACTTGCCACACTGCACACATGGCCCGCAGTCCACACCAAAGCCAATCCGACATTCGCCTGCGGCACACTCGGCAGAACCATTTCCATGACATTCCCTACGCCGAAGAAAAAGCCGGACAGCTACGTTCTGACAATGACCGCTTCGAGCGGAACACCGATCACCGTCAACCTGACAAAGGTCAAAGAGACGGTCATGTCAAACAACAACACTACGTCGGCCAACATCATTTCAAGCTCCCCCCGGTCAACCGTAATTGAAGTCGATGGCATTCCATCCGATAAAGACTACAAATGCGAATTGGACGCCGCCACTGGAACCCACAAGGCGCCCATCCAAAATGTTCAGATCGAAGAGGCAAAGGCCGGATGAGAGCATCCGCAATCGGCCTGCAGGGGATCACGTAGCCGGCTCGTGATCCCCCCGTCTGCAGCAGTCAATTACTGCTTGCAAATATAGGTTGCAGGTCGGGTGAGAACAATAACAGGGCTTCGGCAAATGCTTTACTCGACATCAACTGTCACCTCGCGGCTATCAGCCCGCCCCTGCGCGTCCACGACGCGCAGGGAATACCTTCCAGCCTGCGGCACCTTCCAGGCCAAGGCCTCGCCAGCCTTGCTGGTGCCCACCAGGGCATTGTCCGCAAACCAGTGCAACACCCCGCTCCCGCCTCCGGCGTCGGCCTGCAAATAAATCACTTCTTCCTTCCCCAAGCGCAAAACCTGCGCGGCCCCGCGCGAAGGCGACACGATGTGCGGTCCGCTTTCGGTAGTGGCCGTGCCGTCCGCGCCTAGTCCACTCAGGCCATCGTCCACTGGCGCTGCGCCGGTGCCGCAGTCGCCCTCGGGCGGCAAGCGCAACGGCATCCCGGCTTTCTTGAACAAGGCACGCATGTCCGAAGACCAGTATTCCACCACTTCCTCTTTCGTATACGGCCCGGGCGCGCAGGCCAGCTTGCCGGTGCGCGTGTCGACCAGCACGGTGCTATGCAAGGTGCTTTGCCGGATCGGGGACTTGCCCGCGATGAACCAGGCTTGCGTCTTGACCGGGCATTCGGCGTTGGGCAGGTCGCCGCTGGCGGCACAGACATCGATGCGGCGCAGGTTGGGCGGTTGCGCCATGGCGATCTCGCCCTTGTCGAGGCCTTCTGCGCGCAGCGCGTCGACGATGCGCAGGAATAGCGGCGCGGCGGCTTCTATGCCCACAAAGGCGGGGTTGCTGCTGCCGTCGAAGTTCCCCACCCACACAACCAGCACGTAGCGGCCGAACACGCCCGAGGTCCAGGCATCGCGGAAGCCCCAGGACGTGCCGGTCTTCCAGGCGATGGCGGGGTGGGCCGGGGCATAGGTGTCGGGGCGCGGAGTGTGACGCAGCATGTCGAGCACGACGTAGGAGGCTTCCGGGCTCAACAGGGTCAGGGGCGGCGATGCCGGCTTCGCGCCTTGCAGGTAGGCGAGCGGCTGCCATTTGCCCTGGTTGGCCAGCGTGGCATAGAGCTGTGCCTCTTCTTCCATGGTCACTTCGCCGCCGCCCAGCACCAGCGCCAGTCCGTAATGCGATTCGGGGGCCATCTTTTGCACGCCGGCCAGCTTCAGGAAGTCGTACAGGTCGGGCTTGTTCAGGTGCGAGGCCAGCGCCACCGCGGGAATGTTGCGGCTACGGATCAGCGCGTCCTGTGCCGGAATCGGGCCGGTGAAGCGGCCGTCGAAGTTTTCTGGAGCATAAGTGCCGAAGCGGCTTGGCGCGTCTTTCAGGATGGTGGCCGAGTGGATCAGGCCCTGGTCCAATGCCAGCGCGTAGATGAAGGGTTTCAGCGTCGAGCCGGGCGAGCGCTTGCCGTAGACACCGTTGACCTGCCCCGCGATGGCTTCGTTGCGGTAGTCGGCCGAGCCGACCATGGCCTTGACCTGCATCGTCGACGTATCGACCAGCAGCGCTGAAGCATTGACGATGCCGATGTCGTTATGTGACTTGACGTAAGTCGTCAGCACGCGTTCGACGGCGTTTTGCATTTTCAGGTCCAGCGTGGACGCGACTTCACGTGCATCACTCGCGTGCAACAAGGCCTCGACCGCATGCGGCGCGAGAAAGGGCATGCCGGCGCGGCTCTGGAAGGCCACCTTGAGGGCGGCCGGGTCGGCATAGCGTTTGTCTTGTGGATGGCGCGCGGCCCAGCGTTGCGCCAGACGCAAGCGCGCTTCCTTCAGCGCAGGTGTGTCCTGCCCATTCGCTTCCGGCAGGCGCTTTTTCGGGTTTTGCGGGATGACGGCCAGGTTGATCGCTTCGGGCACGTTCAAATCGCGCACGCTCTTGCGCCAATACACCAGGCTGGCCGCACCCACGCCTTCGACGTTGCCGCCGTAGGGTGCCGAGTTCAGATAGGCTTCGAGGATTTCGTCCTTGTTGTAGCGCAGCTCCAGCCACAGGGCGGCGGCGCTCTGGCGCAGCTTTCCCGACAGGCTGCGGCTGTCGATACCATAAAGGCGGCGCGCCAATTGCATGGTGATGGTCGACCCACCGATGCGGCGGTGTCCAACGGCAGTGGCCGTTGCCGCTCGCGCCACAGCCCAGGGGTTGATGCCGGAGTGCCAGTAGAACCAGCGGTCTTCGTATAGCAATGCTGCTTCTCGTAATGGCGGAGCGATATCTTTCAGCGGGGTCCAGAGTCGGTATTGGTCGTCGCTGGCCAGGGTCAGGCGCAACAGTTGGCCATCAGCGGACATGACGCTGCGCGAGGTGGGGAAGGCTTCGGCCAGCGAGGCCTTGGGAAGCGCGCGAGGCAGGACCATCAGGATCAAGAGCGCCAGCGCGATTGCGCTTCGGCGGGGGTTGCGCTTGAGGTGCCGCCACAATTGTTTCAACTTGCTTCGCACAACAGCCTCACTCGACCTGCGCACCGATGTATCTCCCCTCTCCCGCAAGCGGGAGAGGGGAGAAAAGCCGGAGCACTACTTCGCCGCCACAATCTTGAAATTCGCCCCGGCCGACCGTGCAAAAATCCGCCGCTCATACATCGCCTCGCCATAGGCCGACGGCACCACGAAATTCCCCACGTTGGTCGCCTTGACCTTGTAGGTTACTTCGGTCACGCCCGAGCCCACGTCGCCGAAGAAGATCACGCGGTCTTCACGGATGTCGGCGTAGGTGATGGCCCAGGTGCTCTTGCCACCCAGCCTGCGCTGCCACAAGGGCGTGTCGGGATTGTCGTCGTCGGACGGCGCATTCAATACTGGTTCCATGCCGCCTGGCAGAACGTCTACCAGTGCCACCTGCTGCACATTCGGCCGCTTGGGGTCAGTGCTGCGTACGCGCACGCGTACCGTCACTTCATCGCCAACCTGGGCTTGGGTAATGGCGTTGCCCTTGTCATCCAGGAATTCACGGATGATTTCCAGGCCGTTGCCCTGTGCGGTTGCCGGCAGGTTGCGCTCGTAACCCGTTTCGGACCATGAATAGAACAGCGGCAGGTCGCCCTGGTTACCGAACTTGAGTTTGGCTGTGTCAATCGGCAGGCCGAACTTGGCCAGCTTGAATTGCGCCGGCACCTCCAGGGCCTTTTCCACACCCTTCTTGTCGATGGCAGCAATGTCGAGCTTGCCGGCCGCCGATTGCGCAGCCGCGTTGGCGTAAGCATCCACCGCCAGGATGGTGGTCGCTGCCGATTCGGTCTGGAACCAGCCTTCGGAGATCGCCTTCGAGAGGTTGTCCCAATACGTCGGCGGCACGTCCTTCAGCATCTTGGGGAAGTGGCGTGCCACAAGCTGCATGGTGGCCGTACGCGACACCAGCGGGTCATAGTAATAGACCCAGAACCACGACTTCCAGAACGGCTGCGGCGACATGGCATCGGCAAACACCGGCTGGATCAGGTCATTGGCTACGCCATCCTGCTTGAGCATCTGGAAGCTGGCGGCAAGATAACCCGCACCGAGGTCACGCTTGAAGGCGTTGCGCTCGGCATCGCTGTGCGCCTGCGCCACGCGCTGGCGCAGGTTTTCCTGCAGGTTGGTCAGGGCAGCCGTGGTCACCACGCCCTGGCGCGTCAACAGATAAGCCGCTTGTGTCGCTGCGCGCCATTGCCAATCGTTCTGTGCGTTCGCGCTCAGGTGGTTCAGCAAATAACCATTGGCCCGCTGCAGCATGTCGTTGGGCACCGGCAGCTTGCGCTCCTTCGCTTCCACCAGCAGGTTCACCACATAGGTGGTGGCGAACAGGTCGGACTGCCCACCCGGCCACATGGCGAAGCCGCCGTCCGAAGTCTGGCGCGAACGTACCAGTGTCAGGTAGCGCGCGAGCGTCTTGCGCGGATCAGGCGGCGCGGCGTCCACCGCCTTGTCCGCCCCGCTCATCGCACGCTGGTGCTTGAACATCTCTTGCGCCAGGTCGGGTTGCGAACCAATGACGACGGCAGGCAAGGCCTGGCTCGTGATCTGTTCGGTGCAACCGTAGGGGTAGACTTCTAGGTAATTCGCCAGGCCGCTGGCAAAGGCCCACGGTGTTGCCGAAATGGCCGCCTCGCTGCGCTGGAAGTTGGGATACATGTCGCCCTGCGCCTTCAATTCGCCATTGCCCTTGAAGTTCCCGCTTTGCACCAGCGTGACGTAGGCCGATGGCGGGCGCACGCTCACGTCGGTCGACAGATGGGCCTTGGTGTCGCGCCACTGCGCGGTGAACACCACCGATGCCGAGCCGAGCTGGGCTTGTGCGCCGGGCTTGGCGCGCACGGTGAACTTGGTCGAGGCTTCAGAGTTTTCGTTGATCTTCAAGCTCTGCTGCGCGGCACCCACCACCTCCAGGCCGCCTGTCACGGCAAGGTTCAGGGCGACCGGTGCTTCCTTGCCGGAACCGCGTGCATTGTTGGACACGCCAACCCCGATCTCGACCTCGTCACCAGGCGTGATCGCCACCGGTACATTGGGCAACAGGATCAGGTCGCCGCGCACCGTGGTGCTGGTTTGCGCCGTGGCTGCCGTGTCGTCATTGACGGCCACTGCAAACACATGCAGCGAACCGTTGAAGCTTTCCGGCACGGTGTATTCAAAGTCGCGCGAACCGTTCACATCGACCACGCCGGACCAGTAAGCCACGGGCTTGTCGCGCTTGCGCTTGAACGGGTTGAGGTTCTTGCCAAGCGCACCCTCATCATCACCGCCCGGTGCCGCGCCATGCATCAGCTTAGCGAATTCGGGCAGGATCAGGTCCAGCGTCTGTTCGGTTGTCACTTCCAGCGCACGCTTCTGGAAGAAGAACTTGAGCGGGTCTGGCTGCTTGTAACGCGCCACCTGCAGGATGCCTTCGTCGACGGCAAACACCACGGCACGTGTGGGTGTCTTCGACTCCAGCGAAATCTTCACCGTCTGTCCCGGCTTGACCATCTCGGGCGCTTTCAGCACCACGGGGTTGGTACGGCGCGCCTGGCTGGTAACAAACGGCACCACGCCATAGCTCATCGGGCTCATGTAGATTTCGTCAGACGCCAGGTCACGTGCAAATTGCACCGACACATAGCCATTGCCTTCGAACTCCTTGGGCAGCGTGATCTTTTGCGTCGAGGCTGTATCGGTGGTGCGGAACCATCTCTGCGCCACCACATGGTCGCGCTCGATGGTGATCAGGCCGGCGCCGGCATAAGGCGCACGGATGCTGACTTCGATCTCGTCGCCGGGGTTGTAGTCCTTGCGGTTCAGGGCCAGTTGCAATTCCGCATTGCGGTCGAGCGAGCGCGACACATTGCCATTACCGGCCACGCTGTATTCCACGCGCGCCAGTTCCAGGCCGTTGGCGTCGCGTACGGCATAGGCGAAGTTGCCCGGCGTCTGCGTTGCCAGCGGCAGCTTCGCGCCCGTGGCGGGAATGGTGAAGGCTTCTTCACCGAGCACGCTTTCCTTGGGGCGCGACTCATACTTGAGCAGGCCGCTCGGTTGCTTGGTCAGGACCGACACCACGCGCCGCTCGATGCGCACCAGCTTCAAGCCGCTCTCCGCCGCCTTCTTGGCCTTGGGGTCGATGGCGATGAACGACACGTTGCGCACGCTGCCCTTGTTCACATAGCCCAGGTCGCCGTCGGCCTTGTAGCCGACCAGGAAAGGCCGGTCAGACACCAGGCTGGCCACTTCGGCCGCCACGCTGCGCCCCCCTTCGGGCTCGAACGCATTGACCGTCAGGTGCATCTGGTAGGTGGCCTGCGTATAACGTTGCAAGCCCAGCGCAATCTCCACATTGCCCTTGTCGTCGGTCGTGCTCTTGGCCAGTTCGTCGTCGAACTTTTCCTTGGCGTGAGCGGGGTCGAAGAATTGGTAGTCGGGGTAGGAACGGAAGGCCGGGTAGGTCGGCGTCAGCAGCAGGTGGGCATCGACGCGGCGGTTCGGCGCCGCCGTACCGAACAGGTTTTGCACATTGACGTTGGCCTTCAAGTCGGCCGGCGACACCCAGCCTTCCTCGGTTTCGGAAGACAGGTGTGCCGCCACCTTCATGCGGTCAGGCATGAATTCCTGCACCTTGACCGACACGGAGCCAAGCAACAGCGGCGGCGTCTCGGCCGCACCGGGTGCTGCCGAACCGGTATCGCGCGCCAGGTTCAGGTTGAAGGTCATGTTGCCCGTGGGCGTGGTGTCTTCGGTCGGCTGGGTGAATTCGGCCATGCCGCCCGGGCCCAGCTTGAGCTTCTCGCGCCGGATAACCAGGCCGCGCGCGTCCGTCACTTCCATTTCCACCGGCAAGTCGGCCAGCTTCTGGCCCCAGCCCTGCGACTTGGCGATCATGCCGACGTTGATGCTGTCGCCGGGGCGGTAGATACCGCGGTCGGAGAACAGGTAAGCCTGGATCTGGTTGGGCAAGCCCGAGGAATGCAGGCCACCCACGTCGAAACGCGACATGTCCAGCGTGCGGTCGCGGTTCAGCGGCAGGAAGCTCAGGTCGCCGGCTTTCTTCACCACCAGCACCACGGGCGTCTTTTCGCGCACGAAGCCGGTCAGGGATGGCAGGTGGGCCCGGCCGTCGGCGTCGGTCGTCTGCGACACCAGCACGGCACCGTTACGAGCCCAGATTTCCGCAGTCGCGCCGGCCACCGGCTGGCCACTGCCGATCGATTCGACGAACACGTCGCGCGAACCGTCGATGGCGGTCTTCGATACGATGCCGAGATCGGTCACGATCACCAGGCGCCGCTCCATCATCCGGGTCGGGTCGACCTTTTCTTCCTCGTCGCCATCGCCGCTGGCGTCGCCCTGGTCACCCTCACCTTCGCCCATGTTTTGCTGGTCGCTCTGCTGGTCGGCATCGGATGCGTTGGCGTTGGCCGGGTCGTAACCCTGCACGGTCAAGAGGAAAATGCCGCGTCTGTCACTCGCATCGGCCTTCAGGTATTCGCCAAAGTCCACCGTTTCATAATGCGTCTTGCCGGGTTTGAGCGACAAGGGCAGCTTCTTTTCGAAGCGTTCGGTCAGGTTGTCCGGTGTGATGCCGTTGTAGAACTGCGGATTGGTCATGTCGCCCTGGCTTTGCGTCACCAGGTGCTGCAACTGCTGCGGCAGCAGGCGGCCCAGCTCGATGCGCACACCGGGCAAATCGCGCACCACCAGCGGCAGCTTCTTGTCGCCAGAAAGCGCCAGCAGGGAACCCTTGCTCATGATGGAGAGTTCCGGCGCGGAGCGCTTGACGCGGAAAATTTCATCGCGCGTGGCGCCGAGTTCATAACCGCCGGCCGACTTCAAACCCTTGGCAATGCGCACGAACAGGAAACGTCCCGGTTCGGCGGTGAACTTGAAAGTATGCGTGTCGGTGGTTTCGCGTTCAGCCGGCACCGTTTGCAGTGCGATGTGCTTCGATTGCTTGAGCACTTCCGGCGTCACGTCGGCCGGGTCGCTCCAGGGGTCGTCGCTGTCCTCGCGTTTTGCAGGAAGCAGATAGGCGGAAGTCACGCGTCCCATTTCCTTTTCCGCAACCGGCATGCCGGTCGTCACCTGCAGGATGTTTTCCGGCTCGCCGGTATCACCGGTGACAATGACCTGCTTCAGCTCGACGATGTCGAGGCTGTAGAGGCCAGGAATCGCCAGTGCCTGCGTCACCGTATCCGGGGTCGCGTTACCGCCCTTTTGCGCCATCACACCGGAGTCGATGCTCAAGTTGACGCTGGTGGTGTTCGCTGGAATCGCCATCGGTTCGGAGATCACGGTGGCCTGCAGCTTGAATTTGTCGTAGGTGACCGTCACCTTCTTTTCATCGCCGGCATGGGCAAACAAGCCCGAAGCCCCCGAATCGGGCACGATATGCACCTTCTTTTCAAACAGTTCCGGGTTCACCGGCTGCGTGAAATTGACCGAGAACACCGCCTTGCGCTGGGTGAATTGCACCGGGTCTTGATAGAAGGTCGGGTCACCCAGCTTCATCTCGAAGCGCGGTGAAGAAAAGCTCACTTCACGGCCGACATCCACGTGGGGCGCCAGCGCCTTGGCGCCGAGCGTAACGGTATATTCGACGGCAATCGGCCAGTCGCCCGCCGGCGTGAATTCCAGCCTGTTCGCATCGGCCCACATCCACTTGCCGGGAATCGCCGGCGATATCGTCACGTCCTGCGCTTCCTTGCCCACGCGCGACAAGGGCGCCGCGGAGGCGGAGAAGGTCAGCACCACCGGCAAGGGCTTGCCGTCGCCTTCAACAGGCGTGCGGCCGGGCGGCGTGACGGTAATGCCGGCGGCAGTCTTTTGTCCGTCAGGATGGATGGAAGAAAACTGGGCTACCCAGGCATGCCAATCGACCTTGGCCAGCCTGGGTGCAACCAGCGCGCCCAGTGCAACCAGCACAGCCAGCAAAGTAAAGGCGGCAAACCGCTTGGCGAGCCGGCCTGCGGGTGCCAGCTTTTCGGCACTCCAGCCCAGCCAATGCGGTGCCTGCCAGTTGCCCAGCACCGTCTTGAGCAGCCAGCCAACGGGCTTGAAGATCAGTGAAAGAAAACGCCAGATTGCCGCAACGCCGCGCGCGACGGCCTCGTGTAGCTTGCCCATGCCTACTCCCTGAATCGCCTCGCTGACGCGAGACGAACAAACTTATTTTGATGACAAGTTTCCTAGCTTACCGGGTGGTCAGGCGGCTGTCTACATGATGCATTCACTTGACGGATCGGCGATTTCCGGGGTCAGGTCCTGATGCTGTCATGTAGCCACGCCCATGCATGCCACACTCTTCATTAAGCCAGCCATGGCCCATAGCCCCCGGCTGCGTCAATTTCCGCCCTGCTGCCCGCAGTGACGGCCGCACGCAACGCAAAATCCCTACCCCAAGCGCATCCTGCCCCCAGCTTTTTGCAGCCTGTCGCAATCAACTGGAGGGGAGAACAATCCCGCCCTACTCTACCCTCACAGCAACACAAAACACATTGAAACAGAAAGGATACGCATCATGAAAAACGCACTCACCTACACTCTCAGCGCAATCGGTTTGGCCATTCTTGCCGTCATCGCCACACCCGTCGCTATCGCACTTGGCATCGTGCTGATGATCGCTGCGTGCTGTGGTGCCGGCATCGGCATAGCAGGCCTCGGCGTACTGCTCATCATCGCAGCCGTATTTTGCTGCATCGCCTTGCATGTGCTGCTGCCGCTCGCCGTTCCCGTCTTGCTCGTACTCGGCATCATTCATCTGGTCAAGATGTTCACCCGCAAGACCGCCTGAATCCTCATCACCTGATAAAAGGAACCGCCACCATGGACGCCATCGCAAGCCTGCTACAGTTGGAAAACCTGGGCTTTCGCTACCCCAACGGCCACGTCGCGGTTTCCGATTTTTCGCTGGATTTGAAGCCCGGCATCCTGGGCTTGCTGGGGCCGAACGGCGCCGGCAAATCGAGCCTGATGCGCGTACTTGCCACGCTGAACAAGGCAAGCTCAGGCCGCGTATTGTGGAAGGGCCAGGACATTGCAAGTGAGCCTGACGCGCTGCGGGCCGAACTCGGTTACCTGCCGCAAGACTTCGGCACCTACCCAGCTTTATCGGCGCGCGAATTCCTTGGTTTTCTGGCCGCAGTCAAAGGCTTGCCACGCAAGCAATCGAATGAGCGCGTGCAATGGTGCCTCACGCAAGTCGGCTTGAACGATGCGGCGGACAAACCCTTGAGTTCGTATTCCGGCGGCATGCGCCAGCGCGTCGGTATTGCACAAGCCTTGCTGAACGACCCGCAGTTGTTGATCGTTGATGAACCCACGGTCGGCCTTGACCCGGAAGAACGCTTGCGCTTCCGCCACCTCTTGACCGACCTGGCCGGGCACCGTCTCGTCATCCTTTCGACCCATATCGTGTCGGACATCGAAGCCAGCGCTTCCGAGATCGCCGTCATGGGCCAGGGCAAGCTGCGCTTTTTCGGCACACCGCAAGCCATGCTCGATTCCGCCGTGGGCAAGATATGGGAACTGGTGATCGCCCCGGAACAACTGGCCGCGATGCAGCAGCACCTGCGCATCTGCCATTCGGTGAGAAAGCCCGACGGCGTGCTGATCCGCGTGGTGGCAGCTTCGGCCCCGCGCGCTGACGCGCAAGCCGTGACGCCGACACTCGAAGATGCCTATATGGCCCTGTACGACCAGGCCGGGGAGTAAGCCATGAGCACCGCGTCCGCCACACTCCCGCCTTCCTCCTTCCTGTCGCGCCTGCATTGCACAGGCGCCATTGCCCGCGCCGATTTCGTGATGCGCCTGCGTGCGCCCCGTTTCTGGATCGTGCTCGGCCTGCTCATTGTGGCCACCTGCCTGTTTTTCCCCGGCCCGGACGGTGTCTTCACCACGGCGGCCATCAACGGCCACTATCGCTCCGACTACAGCAGCGCCTGGATCGGCATGTTGATCGGGCTGCTCGATGCGTTGCTGCTCTCGCTGGCAGGCTTCTATGTGATACGCGGCACGGTGGTGCGCGACATCGATACGCGCGTCTGGCAGTTGCTGGTCACCACCACCATGACACGGCGCAGTTACCTGTTCGCCAAATGGTGTAGCCACCTGGCCGTGCTGCTCCTGATGGCCTTGCTGTCGCTTGCCGTCGGCCTGGCCATGCAATGGCTGCGCGCGGAAGACCGCCATTTCGATCTCGTCGAAGCATTCAAGCCCTTGCTGCTGATCGCCCTGCCTGCGCTGGCGTTGACGGCCACAGCCGCCATCTGGTTCGACCTGTTGCCACCACTGCGCCGCACCGCCGGTAGCGTATTGTTCTTCATAGTCTGGATCGCTGCAATTTCCGTCGGCACCGCCAGCCGCGATTCGTGGAAAGACCCGCATGCCGGCAGTGGCTTCGTCAATGACCCTGTCGGTATGGTGGTGTTCCTGCGCGAACTGACCCGCAGCGTGGCACCGCAACTGCCGGAAAAGCAGATCGACAGCTTTTGCCTCGGCTGTGGCGAAAAAGCCGGCGAAGACACCGGCCGTTTCGTATGGAAGCGCTGGGACCCACGCTCTCTGGACATCGTGGGCCGCGCATTCTGGTTCGCCATGGCGCTCGCCGCCGTAGCCGCTGCCGCGCCCCTGCTTGACTGGGCGGCAAAGCGCGCCGGCTCGGCGGTGGAAGCCAGCGGCAAAAAGGTGCCGCGTAACCGGCCGCTGAAGCTCATCACGCGCGCGCTGGCTCCCTTGCAGCACAGCCTGCTGGGCCGCATGGTCTCGGCCGAACTGCTGCTGGTGCTGCGCCAGCGCCGCATATTGTGGTGGCTGGCCCTGATTGTGCTCGGTGTGCTGCAAATCACGACCCCCAAAGACGTTGCCGGACTCCCCATCTGCCTCACCTGGCTGCTGTCGCTGGACTTGCTGGCACATGCTGCACTGCGTGACGTGCAAACCGGTACCCGGGAACTGATATTCACCGCCGCGGGCGCCACCTGGCGCGCGTTGCGCTCCCGTGCCCTGGTGGTGTTGGCCATGATCCTGCTCGGCACGCTGCCGGCCCTGATCCGCTTTTCTTTTGCCGCGCCGGGCATGGCCCTGGCTATCGCCGTCATCGCTGTCTCAATCACCGCCTGGGGCATCGCTTTCGGCACGTTGTTTGGCAACGCCCGTGCCTTCGAGATCGTGTTTTGCCTGCTCACCTATCATGCATTGAACGGCGGAGCCATCCTGAACGTCTCCATCGACCCCTTGGGCAGCGCCGTCTGGCATGCCGCGCTGCTGCCGGCCGCGCTCGCCCTGTCGCTGTGGCGCTGGCCGCGCCTGGTGCGGGTTTGAGCTTCCAACTCCGGAATTGACATTTGTTTGCGTTTCTTTGTGGCAATTCGTGTTGCTTTTTAATCCGGAGCGATTGCATAAGCCGCCAATTAGCGCGAAAGTGAGCGTGTTAACTTTTGCGCGAGGCGACAGGGATGAAATCCGTACAACAGGAAGTCGATGAACGCACCAACCTGACCAGTTCCAACAAGTTCGAATTGCTGCTGTTCCGCCTCGGCGGCGACGACAAAGGCGGACAGTCCGAGCTGTACGGCATCAACGTATTCAAGATTCGGGAAATTGTCGCCATGCCGCCGATCACCTCGGTTGCCGGTTCCGGCCCGCACATGATGGGCGTGGTCAACCTGCGCGGGGCCATCATCCCGGTCATCGACCTGTGCGGCGTGGTCGGCTGTACCCCGCAAACCGGGCGCAATATCATCCTGGTCACCGAATTTGCGCGCACCACCCAAGCCTTCGCCGTGGAATCGGTTGAGGAAATCGTCATGCTGGACTGGACCCAGGTCCTGTCGGCGGAAAAGACCACTGGCGGCGGCATGGTCACCTCCATCGCGCGCGTCGATGGCAATGTCGAAAACACCCGCCTGGCCCAGGTGCTGGACGTGGAACAGATCCTGCGCCAGATCACACCGCCCTCCAAGCCCGACATTGACGAAACCGCCATCGGCCCCAAGGTCAAGCTTCCGCCAGGCGCCATCATCCTGGCGGCAGACGATTCGGGCACAGCACGGCTGTTGATCGAAGGCGGCTTGAACGCCATGGGTACGCCTTATTTCATGGCCAAGACCGGCAAGGAAGCCTGGGAGAAATTGCAATCGATTGCGGCCACGGCCAAGAACGAGGGCAAAGCCGTCAAGGACAAGGTTGCGCTGGTGCTGACAGACCTGGAAATGCCGGAGATGGATGGCTTCACTCTGACGCGCAAGATCAAGCAGGACCCGGCATTTGCCGGCATCCCGGTGGTCATTCACTCGTCATTGTCGGGTTCGACAAATGAAGACCACGTCAAGAGCGTGGGAGCCGATGCCTATGTGGCGAAATTTGATGCCGAAGAGCTGGCAGAGACGATTCGGCAAGCACTGAAGTAGGGAGTGTTATGAGGCGCGAGGCGATTCGACTGTCACCGGAAACGTCACGGCGCACCAAGCATTTTTCTTGTCATTCCCGCCAAGGCGGGAATTTACACGCCCTTATGGGTTCCCGCCTTCGCGGCAACGACACGCCGGAGTGGTGAACAAACAAGCGACCGGCCAAGAGTACCGGGCGGCTATCCCTTCAAGCCGAAAACAAGCGCACTACCTCGGCCGCCGAGCCGGCTGCCCGCAACTCATCCCGGAACCCCGTCCCCGACATCTTCCCGGCCACCTCGGCCAGAATTTCCAGATGGATCTGGGTCGCGTGCGAAGGCACGGTCAGCACGAAAAAGTCGCCCACGGCTTCCTTGTCGGGCGCATCGAAATCGATGGCATTCTTCAAGCGCACGAAAGCCGCCAGAGGCTTGTCCAGCCCCTTGACGCGCGCATGCGGAATCGCCAGCCCGTGGCCCAGGCCGGTCGAGCCTAGTTCCTCACGCATCTCCAGGCCGGCTGCAACTTCTGCCTCGTTCAAGCCATTGTTTTGATGCCATAAAGCCGCAACGGCGCGAAATATTTCTTCGCGGCCACGCGCATTCACGTCGAGCAATACATTGTCGACCGACAAGATCGAATCGAGCAGATTGGCTTGGTTTTCCATAGGTTCACCCCGATACCGCAATGCAGCAAATCTCATTGTAACTGGAGCCTGCCATGAGCTCAAGCAGGCTCATTCTCCAAACCAGTCGCCACGTGTTTGATCAAGCACTTTTTGCGCCTGTTCTTCCACATAGGGCCGCCGCTTCGAAAACAGCAGGATCAGGATCGGCAGCACGATCAAAATCAGCACCGGCGCCAGCAAAATACCGCCTACCACCACCAGCGCCAAGGGCCGCTGCACCTGCGAGCCAATGCCGGTGGAAAACGCCGCTGGCAGCAAGCCCACGCAAGCCACGATACAAGTCATCATCACCGGACGCATCTGGGTGCGGCAGGTTTGCACGATGGCCCCGGCGCGCTCCATGCCATCGGCGATCAGCTGGTTGTAGTACGACAGCACCAGAATGCCATCCATCGCCGCAATGCCGAACAGCGCGACAAAACCGATTGCCGCCGACACCGAGAACGGTGTGCCCGTGATGAAGAGCGCAAAGATGCCGCCGATCAGCGCCATCGGGATCACCGAGGCCGCCAGCAGCATGTCGGTGGCCGAGCCGAAATTAGTGTACAGCAGCACGCAAATCAAAAGGATGGACAGCGGCACGGCAATCGCCAGGCGCTGCAAGGCTTCCTGCAGGTTGCCGAATTCACCGACCCATTCGAGGTGGTAGCCGCCCGGCAGCTTCACCTGCTCTTCGACCTTGTGCTGCGCTTCGAGCACGGTCGAACCTAGGTCGCGCCCGCGCACGCTGAACTTCAAGGGAATGTAGCGCTGCTGCTGTTCGCGGTAGATAAAAGACGCACCCGACACCAGGCTGATGTGCGCCAGGTCTTTCAAGGGCACTTGCATGATGCCATTGCCGTTCGGATTTTGTGCGCCCACAGTGATGCGGCCGATGGCTTCCAGGCTCTTGCGGTATTCGGGCGCCAGCCGCACGATCATGGGAAAGTTGCGGTCGCTGCCCGGCTCATAAAGGTTGCCGGCCGGCTGCCCGCCGATGGCTGCCTGCACCACGGAATTGATGTCGCCGGTGGCCAGGCCATAGTGCGCCGCCGCGTCGCGGTCGATATCGATCTTCACCGTCGGCTGGCCCAGCGAAGTGAATACCGACAGGTCGGTCACGCCCGGAATGTTTTCCATGACACGCTTGATCGAATCAGCGGTCTTTTCCAGCGTGGCGAGGTCGTTGCCGAAGATCTTGATCGAATTCTCGCCCTTCACGCCCGAAGCCGCTTCTTCAACGTTATCTTCAATGTATTGCGAAAAATTGAATTCCACACCGGGGAATTTTTCGCTCAATTGCTTCGTCATCTGGTCGGTCAGCGCGTCCTTGTCCACGCTATTGGGCCAGGTATCGAAAGGCTTCAGGGGCACGAAGAATTCGGCGTTGAAAAAGCCCGAGGTATCGGTGCCATCGTCGGGCCGGCCATGTTGCGACACCGCCAGTTGCACTTCCGGATAAGCCTGGATGATCTTACGCATTTCGTTGACGTAGCCATTGCTTTCCTCTAGCGAGATCGAAGCCGGCATGGTGGCGCGTATCCACAGGTTGCCCTCTTCGAGCTTGGGCAAGAATTCAAGGCCGAGCGTGCTGACGGCCACGGCAGCCAGCACCAGCAACACGCCCATGCCGCCCAGCGTCAACTTCTTGTTCTTCAGCGCCCAGACAATGGCCGGCGTATAAGCCTTGCGCAACCAGCGCACCAAGAAGGTTTCAACCTCTTCCAGATGGTCCGGCAGGAAAATGGCGGACAGCGCAGGTGAAATCGTGAAGGTGGCAATCAAACCGCCGGCAATCGCATAGGCATAGGTCTTGGCCATGGGGCCGAAGATGTGGCCTTCGATGCCGCTCATGGTGAACAGCGGCACGAAACCGGCAATGATGATGGCGGCAGAAAAGAAGATGCCGCGATTGACTTCCAGCGCCGAGTTGGCGATCACGGCGAACTTGCCGCGCAAACCGATGGTGGAACGCACCTTGTGCAGGATCAGCCCACCCGTGCGCCGCGCTTCCGAGCTTTCAGCCAGGTGGCGGAAAATGTTTTCCACCATGATGACCGAAGCGTCAACCACCAAGCCGAAATCGATGGCGCCCACCGACAGCAAATTGGCCGATTCGCCGCGCAACACCAGCAAGGCAATCGCAAACGAGAGCGCAAATGGAATCGTCAGCGCCACGATGACCGCGCTGCGCAAATTGCCGAGGAAGGCCCATTGCAGCAGGAAGATCAGCAACACGCCTTCGAGCATGTTGTGCAGCACGGTGTGGGTGGTGACGTCGATCAGGTCGCTGCGGTCATACACCTGCTCGATGTGCACGCCCGGCGGCAGCAGGTTGCTGTTGTTGATCTTTACGACTTCTTCTTCCACGCGCTTGATGGTCGGCAGGCTTTCGCCGCCGCGGCGCATCAGCACGATGCCTTCGACGATGTCGTTCTCGCCGTTGTAGCCGGCAATACCGAGGCGCGGCTCATGCCCCACGCTGACCTTGGCCACGTCGCCCAGCAACACCGGCACGCCATGGTTGGAAGTGAGCACCATCTTGCGCATGTCGTCCATCGACTGCACCAGGCCCAGGCCGCGCACCACGGCCGACTGCGGTCCGATGTTGACGGTCTGGCCGCCGACGTTGGTGTTGCTGTTGTTGACCACCTGCAGCACCTGGGCCAGCGTCAGGCCGTAGGCGGCAAGCTTGTTCTGGTCGATTTCAATATCGTAGGTCTTGGTCTTGCCGCCCCAGCCCGTCACGTCGATCACGCCGGGCACGGCCTTGAAGCGGCGTTCCAGCATCCAGTCTTCGATGGTCTTCAAGTCCGTTACCGAATAGCCGGTCGGGCCGACCACACGGTAGCGGTAGATTTCACCGGTGGGCGACGTTGGCGATATCTGCGGCAGGGCACCGTTGGGCAGCGGTGGCAATTGCGACAGGCGGTTGATCACCCATTGCTGCGCCTCTTCGTACGTCATGTCGTAGGTGAATTGCACCTTGACGTCGGACAGGCCGAACATGGAAATGGTGCGCACCACCTGCACGTGCGGAATGCCCGACATGCCGATCTCGATCGGGATCGTGATGTAACGTTCGATTTCCTCGCTCGACTGGCCCGAGCTTTGCGTGACGATATCGATCAGCGGCGGCACCGGATCGGGATAGGCTTCGATATTGAGCTTCCAGAAGCTGAAGCCGCCGATGGCGAACATCAGCACCAGAAGCACAAGCATCAAATAGCGCTGCCGCAGCGCCAGTTCCACTACCCGGTTCATGTTCTTCCCTAAATGCTAATTGGTTTGCGCGCGGTTTTCGGTACCGATTCCGCTGCGGTTCCACCAGCCGCCACCGAGCGCCTGGAACAGCGCAGCGGTATCGGCATAGCGGTTGGCTTGCGCCTGCGCCAGATTCAATGCCGCCTGCTGGTAGCTCTGCTCCGTACTCAAGAGCGTGATGTACGCCATATCGCCCAACTCCACTTGGCGCCTGGCAATCGCCAGGCTGTCCGCTGCGGCATGCTCGGCAATTGCCGCTGCTTGCAAGGCGTCGGCATCGGACTGCAAGGCTTGCAGCGTGTCGGCCACGTTCTGGAAGGCGGCGATCACGGTAGCGCGGTATTGCGCCGCTGCCGCGTCATAAGCCGCTTCAGCGGCGCGCTTCCTGTGCAGCAGGGTGCCGCCCTGGAACAGGGGTTGCGTCACGCCACCGGCCACGCTCCAGAAACCGGTGCCGGACTTGAACAGGTCGCTCAACTGGTTCGCCATGCTGCCGCCACCGGCAGTAAGCGTGAATTGCGGCAGCATGTTGGCCACGGCCACCCCAATGTCGGCACTGGCAGCATGCAGGTTTTCTTCTGCGGCACGCACGTCGGGGCGCTGGCGCACCAGTTGAGAAGGCAAGGTCAGCGGCAATTCCTGCGGCAATTGCAGGGCCGACAGTTCGAAGGTCTGTTGCGGCATGTCGGCCTGCAGGCGCCCTGCCAGTGCGGCGATCAAATCGCGCTGCTGCGCCAGTTGTTTTTGCAGCGGCGGCAATTGCGCCTGGGTCTGCGCCAGCACGGTGATCTGCGCTGCGACAGCCGCTTCCGGTACGGCACCCAGTTCGCTCTGGCGCTTCGTCAGGTCCAGCGTTTCCTGCTCCAGCTTCACCATCTTGTCGGTCGCTGCGATCTGCGCGCGCAGCGAAGCTTCCTGCACGGCTGCCGCCACCACGTTCGAGGTCAGCGTCAGGTAGGCCGCCTCGCGCTCGAAACGCTGGGCATCGCTTTGCGCCTGCAGGCTTTCGACCTGGCGCCGGTTGCCGCCGAACACGTCAGGCACGTAAGAGATATTGAGCTGCAGCGTGTGCAGGTTGTACACCGCTGCGCCGCTGGCGGCATTCGACGTCACCGTGGCAAGCGCATCCTTTTGCCGCGACGGGCTGAAGTTGGCCGACACGCTGGGGTAATAGGCGCCCTGCTGGGCATAGACGTTTTCCTGAGCCATGCGCAGCGATGCTTCAGCTTGCTGCAGGTTGGGATTGTTCTTGAGCGATTCTTCAATCAGGCTGTTGAGTGCCGGCGAATGGAACAGCAGCCACCATTGCGCCGGAATGTCGCGCCCATCGACAAAGCGCTGCGGCTCGCCACCGGCAACCTGTGCCGACACGGTGGTGCCCGGCAAAGGTGCGGCGGTATAACGTTCCACCTTGGGCGCTTCAGGCGTCTTGAAATCCGGGCCGACGGCGCAGGCCGACAGCAGCAGCACCGGCAATACGGCAAACCGGCGCATCTCAGTTGCCTTCCACGGCGCGGTCGATGAAGAGCGCGCCGGCAGAGACCACTTTCTCGCCCACTTTCAAGCCGCTGGCGGCTTCGACCAGATCCCCGCTGGTTCGGCCAGTCACGATCTTGCGCAATGCAATCGTGCCGTCCGCGTTCAAAACGAATACGCGCGCCTCATCGCCCTCGTGCACGATGGCAGACTCCGGCACACCCGGTGCATCGCTCGCGTCGCCGGTGGCAATGCGGAAGCTGGCAAACATGGCCGGCTTTAAGGCACCGTCGCGATTGTCGATATCGGCACGCACCGGCAGGCGGTGCGTGTTCGGGTCCACCGTCGGGCCGACCCAGGCCAGCTTGGCCTTGAAGGTTCGGCCAGGCCAGGCAGAGACCGTCACTTCCACAGGTGCGCCGGGCTTCATCTGCGGCGCATCGGCCTCGCGCACGTTGGCCATGAGCCAGACGGTAGAGAGATTGGCGACTGTGTAGACCGGCGTCGACGCGCCACCGGTCACGCTTTCAATGTTTTGCCCCACACCGACCTGGCGCGCAATCACGGTGCCGGCAATCGGCGCGCGCACCAGCGCTTCCGGATTCATCTTTTGCGAGCTTGGAGCGCTCTCCAGCGCCGCGATTTCCTCATCGCTCTTGCCCATGATACGCAAACGGTTACGTGCGGCAGCCAGGGCGATTTCGGCACTATGCGCATTGCTTTGCGCAGTGGCGAGGTCGGCCTGGCTTTGCAGCCAATCCTTCATCGCCCCCCCCTTGGCCAGGTACAGTTCATGCTGACGCTTTTCGGCAGCCTCCGCCACCCTGGCCTGCGCCTGCGCCGCCGACAAGGCCCCCGCCGCTGCGATCAAGTCGTTTTGCCCCTGCACGAATTCCGACGCATCCAGCGCCATCAGAGGTGCGCCCTTTTCCACCTTGTCACCGAGCTTGGCGATCAGCCGGGTCACGCGGCCCGAAAAAGGTGAAAACACCTGCGTCGTGGCATCGTCGTTGCCGGCTATCGTGCCGTCAGTCACTTGCTCGCCGCGAAAGCTGGTCGCGACCACCGGCGTAATCTTCAGGCTGTCCAGTTGGCTCTTGGTGGGGCGGAACGCGCCGTTCGGTGCCGGCGCCGCCTCGGGCGCCTTGTTCTCGGGCTTGCCACCCATAAAGTGGAAAGCGGCAAACGCCAGCACGGCAACGATCACAACGATGGCAATCGGCTTGACCGGGAAACGCGGCGTGCTGCTCGGGCTGGGGGCATTCATGTTCAGGCTATGGGATTCGATGGGTGGCGGGCAGGAATTTTACGGCAAAGACCCGCGCGCAACCCTGCCACGAGGACGGTTAATACAAGTTGTTACAAATTCCTTCAGAGCAATATCATTTAGCTACCTAAATATCAGGGCCTATTTCGACTGGTCTGAAGCTGCTTTCTTTGCGGCTTCATTAGCAGCTTGCTGGCGCGCCCGCTTGACCGCCGGTGTCACCTGGGCATGCGGCCCATGATCGAGCGCCAGTTCGGACTGGGTCGGGATGTGTTTTTTCGGTGCTTGCACATCGTCGGCATGAGCGAATGGTGTGGCCAGCATGGCCGGGACAAGCAGGGACATCATTGCAATGGTTTTCATGATGAATGGTTCTTTCTACGCCGGGCATGGCCCGGCGGCTTGAAAATGGAGGGGACGACTTACCAGTGGAAGATCAGGTCGCCGGAAATGATGGTTTCCGAGGTCTTGTTGGCCGCGATGCCGAGGTTGGAATTGCCGTTGAAAGCCGGCAGGCCCGCATGATAAAAGGCAATCTCGGGCCGCATCTCGACCTGTGGCGAAAACCAGTGCTGCCAGCCGAACGCGATATTGCGGTAAGTGGTCGGCGTGCCGGTGCGCTGCCCTTGCGCATCCTTGAAGACTTCTGGGCGGATCGAGAAATTGTCGAGCGAGTTGGGCGAATAGTTCAGGTAAGTCACGAAGCCGGTCGCCGTTGCCGTGCAAGCCAGCGCCGACGCATTGGCGCAATAAGCCATGCTGGGCGCATTGAACGGCATCACGTTGGGCGAAAACGGTGTGCCGGCGCCGGTCGCCACGATATTGGTCTGCACGTAGGCATTGTTCAGGTTCGGTACATTCTTTTGATGTTCCTGATAGATCTCCGATGCGATATGCCAGTGTTCGTCGAACTGATGGTAAAAGGTCACGCCGTACCATTGCAGGTTGTTGTAACCCCATTCGCCATTGTTGATGCCGTTGGCGCAGAAGTTGACATCGGTCTTGCCGTCGTCGGAGTTGTAACGCCCGCACAGCGTGCCCGATGGCCTGGCGCCGGGGTCGCGCTTGAAGGTGGTGCCGGGATAAAGCGCATTCGGATTGGTGTTCGGTATGCTCTGGTACGCGTGCTGGAACGTCGCTTCGGTGCCGATGGTAATGCCGGCCTGCACGATCCAGTTCCGGTTCAGTTGCAACGAACCGATGATGCCTTCGTTGGTGTAATTGTCGAATGTATAGGTCATCGAGTGCGAATACATGTAATTGTTCGGCGCCAGTTGCGCTTCGATGTCCGGCACCGATATGTATCGGCCCACGCGGATGTTCAAGCCTTGCCCGACGAAAGGCGTGTACCAGTCGGCATACAGCATGGGCATGTCCCAGCCGTTGGCGTTGTTGCGGCCCAGCAGCTGGTAGCTGCCCAGGCCATACGAGGTCGTGTAGCGATAGTCTGAGCCGTAAATGGCCGAGAAACGGAAACCCCAATCGTTATGGTCTTTCTGCACCATGTCGGGCACGCGTTCGACGTATTCGACGATCTGGTTCAGGTCGAACGCGTTCGGGTTGTAATCGTAAGCGGCCGGCGCATTGCCGCCGCGTACATGGCTGGTGCTGAGATTGGCGCCTACGTCGATCCAGCCATAGGTCTGGATATTGTTGGCCGTCATCCACTGGCCCAGGCTGGTATTGGCCATGGCGACCATGAGCGGGCTGTCGGTTGCATTGGGCAGTGAGGCATCGAGCGCCGACGTGCCGCCATAGGGCCATTCGGTGAAGGGCATCGGGGGAATCGTTTGCGCAGCAGGCGGCACGTCATCGCGCCGTGAGGGCGGTGCCTTGGGGTCGGCCGGCGCTGCGGCCTGGCCGTTTTCCAGCTTGTAGTAATTGCCCAGGCGTTCCCAGAACCCGCTGCCGAGATAGCTGTCCAGGCAGCTGTAATCCTTGTAGGGTTCGCAGGCCACACCGCTTGCAGGCGTGCCATCGGCGGCATGCGCGGCCTGCGTTCCCACAGCGCCCAGAATCGCCAACGCCAACAGATTACGGGCAAAACCCATCCCTGGGCCGGTCGCGTGGCGACGGGCCGTATCGCTCTTGTTCATGCTTTTCCTTTGCTAGATATACGGAGTGCGCGTCGCTACGGCAAGCTCTCTCTCCTCGTGGGAAAGGCCTTGCAGACAAGCAGCGACGGCACCCGTGCAGATTAGCAAGGGCGGTATAAAGATGTCGCAAAAAGCGGCGGGGGAAGCAATAAAGAAAGCGTAAAAATCAGACTTTCCTGCGATAGAGCGTGACGGTTGCAATCAGGCCGCACAGTGCGGCAAAGCTCATCCACCAGCCCACCACGGCCTTGTCGCCGGTGTAGGAAATCAGCCAGGTGGCAATGAAGGGCGTGAAGCCGCCTATGGTCGTGGCGAGGCTGTAAGCCAGCGAGAAACCCGTGGTACGCACGTCGGCCGGCATCACCTCGGTCAAGGCCACCACCATGGCGCCGTTGTAGCTGGCGTAGAGGAAGGACAGCCACAGTTCAACGGCGAGCATCTTGCCAAAGCTGGGTTCTGCCACCAGCCACCATAGCGCCGGGTAAGCCGTGGCAATGGTCAACAGCGTGAATGCCAGCAGGATGGGGCGGCGCCCCACGCGGTCGGACAAGGCCCCCATCAAGGGCAGCCAGAAGAAGTTCGACACGCCCACGCAAAACGTCACCACCAGGCTGTCAAGCGTGGACAATGCAAGCACGTTCTTGCCGAAGGTCGGCGTGTAGATCGTGATCATGTAAAACGATACCGTTGTCATCAGCACCAGCATCATGCCGGCCAGGACGATGCCCCAGTTCTGCGCAATCGAACGCAGCATCTCGGCCAGTTCCGGCCGGTGCGTGCGCGCCTTGAAGGCTTCGGTTTCCTGCAGCGAGCGGCGGATGACGAAGATGAACGGGATGATCATGCAGCCGACGAAAAAGGGGATGCGCCAGCCCCAGTTGGCCACCAGGTCGGCCGGCAGCATGGCGTTGACGGCATAGCCAAGCGCGGCAGCCACCATGATCGCCACCTGCTGGCTGCCGGACTGCCAACTGACGTAAAAACCGCGATGCCCCGGCGTGGCCATTTCGGATAGATAAACCGACACGCCGCCAAGTTCCACACCGGCAGAAAATCCCTGCAACAGCCGGCCGCATAATACGAGTAGCGGTGCTGCCGCGCCGATCGTGGCGTAGCCGGGTACGAAGGCGATCAGCACCGTGCCGCTGGCCATGATGCATAGCGTGACGATCAGACCACGGCGGCGGCCGATGCGGTCGATATAGGGGCCAAGCAACATCGCGCCCAGGGGCCGCATCAGGAAACCGGCGCCGAAAGTGGCGAAGGTCGACATCATCCCTGCAAATTCGTTCAGCGAAGGAAAGAAGGCGCGCGAAATATATTCCGCGAACAAACCAAACAGGAAGAAATCGAACATCTCGAGAAAGTTGCCGCTCGTGACGCGCAAAACGGTCCCTAGCTTGGAAGATGCCGGTTTCTCAATCTGCATGCGTTAGCTCCAAATCAGTAAGCTCCAAATAAATCCGTTTGTTTTTGTAGTGAGGGGTCAACCCGCCCTGAAACCATCCGTTATAGAGGCGTGACGAACATTATCTGTGCTTTTGGCGCTTGCAGGTGTAACAAGCCAAAGTGCAAACAGGATAGCCGTCACATTGCTGTTCGCAGTTTGCCGTTCACACGGCAAGCACTAATCTGAAAGCAGGAGGCCACTATGAGCACGATGAACTATCCGACCAAGCAACAGGTGCGCGACTGGCTTTCCCAACGCCTGCTGCAACAGAAACCGCTACCCGACATCAAGCAGATCCGCCGCGAACTCGGCTGGGACATGCTCGGAACCTGTTTACGATCTGTAGCGAGCGGCCCGCAGTTGCGGTCAACCAGCGCGGAAAAACCGGAATGTACTTAAGTACATGAGGATTTTGAGCACTGCTTGGCTGCAAATCCGGGTCGCGCAGTAAGATCGGAAACAGGTTCTCAAGGCGGCGCAGCGGTAAATAGTTTCAACGCACTTTCCACATCACGGTAACGCAGGCGCACGCCGAGTTCTTCCTTGATGCGCCGGTTGTCCAGCCGGCGCGATTCCGCCATGAATGAATACAGCGCCGGCGACACCTGCTGCTTCAACACCTCGCGCGGCAGGCGCAATGGCGAAGGCAGGTCGAAAGCACGCGCCACCGCATCAAAGTAGTCGCCCATCTTCATGTCGCTATCGTCGACCGCGTGATACACGCGGTTGGCGCCACCGCGCGCCAGGGCCAGCGCAATGATGCGCGCCAGGTCGTCGGCGTGGATGTGATTGGTGTAGACGTCGTCATCGGCAATCAGGGCCGGCGTACCTTTCTGCAAACGTTCAAGCGGCAGGCGTTCGCGCGCATAGATGCCCGGTACGCGCAAAATGTTCAAACGCGAATGGCTGCGCACGGCCCAGGCGCGCAGGCAGCGCTCCGCATCGACCCGGCGCACGGCGCGCGCATTATGTGGCTTCGGCGGACGCGTTTCGCACACGAACTCTCCGGCACAATCGCCGTAGACGCCGGTGGTGCTGACATAGACCATATGCGCATGCAGCGGCAGGAATGGCAACAGGCGGCGCGTACGCATGTCGCGCTCGCCTTCAGACGGTGGCGGCGCAAGATGCACAATCCGGTTCGCCAGACGCGACAGGCGTGCCAGGGTCTCGGGCCTGTCCAGGTCGGCAACAATCGGCGTGGCACCGGCTGCGCGGATCGCCGCGGCATTCTCCGCCTGGCGCGTGACGGCAAAGATGCGGTAACGCCCGCGCAACAGCGCAAGCAGGCGCATGCCGACGTCGCCGCAACCGATAACGAGCAGGCGCGATTGATGTGGTTTTTTCATGGTCGCGCCATTATCCATCAATCAAGGATTGCAAGCCGGCGTGCATCACGCCAAATTCACCAGCCCAATTCAGGCTTTCCAGGCGCCATTCCCGCCCTTTGCCGCAAAAAAATGCGAAAATGCCGGATTCGTCAAAAGAATCAATCGCTTACCCAATCATGAGCTTCCAGATCAGCGTCCAGCCTAGCGGCCACCAATTCACTTGCGAGGCCGACGAAACCGTCCTGGCCGCCGCCATCCGTTCCGGCATCGGCCTGCCCTATGGCTGCAAGAATGGCGCCTGCGGCAGTTGCAAGGGCAAGCTCGTGTCGGGCGAGATCGAACTGGGCAAGCACCAGGAACGCGCACTCACACCCGCAGAACACGTTGCCGGCCAGACCCTGTTTTGCTGCAGCACGCCGAAGTCCGACCTCGTCATCGAAGCGCGTGAAGTCGAAGGCGTGGGCGGCATCCAGATCAAGAAGATGCCGACGCGCGTGGCCAAGCTGGAAAAAGTGGCGGACGACGTGGTGGTGCTGTCGCTGCAATTGCCGGCCAATGAAAGGCTGCAATACCTGGCCGGCCAATACATCGAATTCCTGCTCAAGGATGGCAAGCGCCGCAGCTATTCCATGGCCAATGCCCCGCACAAGGAAGAACACATCACGCTGCACATCCGCCACATGGCCGGCGGCCTGTTCACCGACCACGTGTTCGGCGCCATGAAGGAACGCGACATCCTGCGTTTCGAAGGCCCGCTGGGAACCTTCTTCCTGCGCGAAGATTCCGACAAGCCCATCGTCATGCTGGCTTCGGGTACCGGTTTCGCACCGATCAAGGCCATCGTCGAACAGCTTGAACACAACAAGTCGCAGCGCCCCGTGACGCTCTACTGGGGCGGGCGCCGTCCCAAGGACTTGTACATGCACGCACTGTGCGAAGAATGGGCTGCCACGCTGCCCAATTTCAAGTATGTACCCGTGGTGTCCGACGCGCTGCCGGAAGACAACTGGAGCGGCCGTACCGGCTTCGTGCACGTCGCCGTCATGGTCGACCACCCTGACCTCTCAGGCCACCAGGTCTATGCCTGCGGTGCGCCCGTTGTGGTGGAGTCAGCCAAGCGTGAATTTTCGGCCCAGTGCAAGCTGCCGGAAGAAGAGTTTTACGCGGATTCGTTCACGACGGAAGCCGACATCAACGCCGGCTGAGGGATCAAAGCGTGCGCTGCACGCCAGATTGATTAGCCGGTTCAGGTGCGGCATGCTGCTGCACCGCGCGCAGTGCTTCTTCGGCTCGCCGCTCCAGGTCGGCATTGAGCGCCCGCATGGCCGCCAATGAGGCTTGCAAGGCTGCGGCGGCCTGCTGCGCCGCCTTGAGTTTTTCCGTTGCCACGCGCGCTTCCGAAGCGCGGCCACGCTGTTCCATCTGGATCGCCTGATTCAAACGCGCTTCGCGCTGGCGGAACGCTTCCACCTGTTGCAAGGCATCGGCCACCCTGGTTTCCAGCGCCTTCCTCGTCTCTTGCTCGGCGGTCAGGCTCTCTTGCAATTCATCGTTCTGCTTGTGTGCATAGACTAGTTCGCGTGCCGCCATCTGGTCATAGGCATCGATGGCCTGGTCGGCGCGCGCCTTGGCGGCCTTTACGATATCGTCGTTCTTGCCCTGCTCAACACGCAGCGCATCCTGCAGGCGCCGCAGTTCAGTGGAAAAGGCCATGCTGGCTTCTTCCTGCTCCATCTGGAAACGCAGCAACTCGGCTGCCAGCGCTTCGTCGGCAGCCGCCTTCACCGTGCGCAGCACCTCTTCCGCGTGGGACTTTTGTGCTTCGATGGCGACTTCGCTCTTCAACTGTTCCGACCACAGGTCATGATCGGTCTTGATCTTTTCTTCATTGCGCAATTCTTCCAGGCGCAGCACTTCCTGCTCGGCCTGCCTGCGCGCGAGCCGCTCGGCCTTGCGTGAACGCGTGACCATGAAGAGTGAAAACAGCAGGATCAGGCAAACGGCAAAAGCGACAAACAACACATCGAGGAAATAACCCGAGCCGTCGTCAGCGCTCAGCTTTTGCAGGCGCGCTGCGGCACGTTCAGACAGGCTGCGCGGCTTCTTCGCGGCGGGATGTGGCGCAAGGTTGGATGCAGCAGGCGCAGTGGCTTGCGCAGGCGGGGTTGTGGCCGGCGTCTGTTCCGACACCGGCGCGGCCGGGGCTGGAGCAGGCGCGGTAACGGGCGCCGGTTTGGCCGCAGCCTTGGGCGCCGTTACAGTCGGTTCGGCAACCTTGCTCGATGCTTCTTCCGACGCATCAAGCAGGCGGTCATGAATGTTGGCCACCGACATGCCGAAGCGCGACACTTCGAACATGTGGTTCAAGGCCAGGCCATCGACCCCACCCTGCGTTTTCAATGCTTCCAGCGAGGAACGCACACATACGCGGTTGGCCAATTGCTGGCACACCAGCGTACGGCGCACCAGCGCAGGCCAGCGTGTCGGCACCTTGTCGATGGACCCGTAGACGGTTTCGTAATCGGTCAAGAGAGCCAGCTTGGTGTCGCGGTCGTCGTTGAACGAGGAATGGGCGATATGCGCAGCCAATTGCAGCGCCGCACCCTGCTCGCCGGCCGGGTCGGCGGCCATGGCAGGAGCGCAGGCAAGGAGCAGCCAGGCAGTAAGCCTGACCGGAATGCCACGTCTCGCCCGCCTAGACACCAAGCTGCTTCCCCTCGGAAAAATCCTGTCGATGAATGAAATGATACAGGCCCGCCATCGGTTTGCGGCCCTGCGCCAAGAATAACCCGCCGCCTCCCGAATTGTTGACGGAAAACCAAGCGGCAAAGCAAATGCGCAGCCCAAGCACGTTTTGCCACGGTTCAACAATGATATGCCTGATCTTTACCCAAAAGAAATACCTCAAGCCGTGGTTGTTTCATCCTAGCCGCATTCGTAACACTATTTTGCAATTATGCTGCGCCGCAACTAGCCTTTTTGAAAACATCGTCCTAGGATTCGAAATACCGAGCGAACGCTCGGTATTTATTTCCAGATTCAAACAAATCTGGATTGCAGTTGAGTTGCCCTAAGAATTGGTAAAGACGCGCCCATAGAGGCTCGCTGAATAACGCAGCACTTGCCATCATAAAAATCTTGGAGACACGCAATGAAAACTTGGAAAATCGTACTGGCAGCCCTGCTGTCGGCGCTACTGTTCTCGCCCGCAGCCTGGGCAACCGGCTATACCCAAACCAAATACCCCATCGTCCTCGTACACGGCCTGTTCGGCTTTGACAACATCGGCCCTGTCGAATACTTCTACGGCATCCCTGAAGCCCTGCGTTCCGGCGGCGCGCAAGTCTATGTGTCACAGGTCTCGGCGGCCAACAGCACGGAAGTGCGCGGCGAGCAATTGCTGGTGGAAATCCAGCAGATCCTGGCCGCTACCGGCGCCACCAAGGTCAACCTGATCGGCCACAGCCATGGCGGCCCGACGGCACGCTATGTCGCCTCGGTGCGGCCCGACCTGATCGCCTCGGTCTCGACGGTGGGCGGGGTCAACAAGGGTTCGCCCGTGGCTGACGTGCTCTTGGGCATTGCACCACCGAACTCGATCTCGCGCAGCGCGCTGACTTCGGTCACCAATGGCCTGGCCGACTTGATCAGCTTCCTCTCGGGCGCCCCCAACCTGCCGCAAAATTCGATCGCCGCTGCGCAATCGCTTTCCACTGCCGGCACCGCCAGGTTCAACGCGGCCCACCCTGAAGGCGTGCCGACTTCGGCTTGCGGCTCGGGCGCAGCCACGGTCAACGGCGTGCACTACTTTTCCTGGAGCGGCGGGCAGCCGGCCACCAACATCCTCGATGTGTCCGACCCCTTCCTGGTGCTGACCTCGTTCGCCTTTGCCGGCGCATCGAATGACGGCCTGGTCGGCACCTGCTCCAGCCACCTGGGCACCGTGATCCGCGACAATTACGGCATGAACCACCTTGACGAAGTGAACCAGACCCTGGGCCTGGTCAACATCTTCGAAACCAGCCCCGTGACCGTGTTCCGCCAACAGGCCAACCGCCTGCAAGGCCTGGGTCTGTAACGCGACCTGCCCGTGGCAGGCACAAGCTGCCACGGGAACCATCACCATGAAGACACGCCTACTCCTGGCTTCGGCGGCGTTCATCGTCGCCGTTTTTTGCGGCTGGCTGACGTTCAAGCCCGCAGATGCACCACCGCCCCAAGCCGCGCGCGATGACAACCCTTTCACCTTCGTCAAGTCGATGGAAGGCACCACACCCGACGGCAAGCTGACCGTCGCCGACAGCGGCGTCGTGGCAGACGCAGAACTGCGCCATTTGTTCGACTACTATCTCGGTGCAATCGGCGAAAAGAACCTGGCACAGATCCGCGCCGAAATCGAATTGCAATTGACCCATCAGTTGCCGCCGGCTGCCCTGCCCAGTGCCAGGCAATTGCTGGAGCGCTACATCGCCTACAAGACCGCCCTGCTCGACCTGGAAAAAAATCCACCGCAGCAAAGCGACACCAATCCCTTGCGCGCACGCCTGGTCGCCATGCGCCAGGTACGCGAACGTTTTTTCTCGGCCAAGGAAATCAGCGGCATGTGGGGCGCCGAAGATGCCTATGACGACGACGCCGTCGCGCGCTGGGAAATCATGCAGGACCCGCATCTCTCTGCGGAAGAAAAACGCGCCCGGCTCGCCAAGCTCGACGCCAGCATGCCGCCCGCCCTGCGCGCCGAACGCGAAGCGCCACTGAAGGTCGCCATGGAGGAAGACAAGGCCAAACAGATGCGCGCCGCAGGCAGCAGCGAAGACGACATCTACCGCATGCGCGCCAGCACGTTCTCACCGGAAGCTGCTGCCCGCATGGCTGCGGTGGACCAGGAAAACACGCAATGGAAAAGCCGCATCAGCGACTATCTCGATCAGCGCAACAAGGTGATGGGCGATACGACACTGACGGACGCAGACCGGCAGGCAGCCGTGCAGCAATTACGCGATGCGCGCTTCAGTGCCCTGGAACAAAAGCGCTTGGGCGCCTATGAATAAGCGCCCCATACATACATCAATACATCACCAGCCCGAAGGATGGGAACGCTCCAGCAATTGGTGTACGTCATAACTCATGACGGCCAGGAAGCCGGCCAGCGCCAGATATAAAACGCCGTAGGCAATGCGGGTATCGAGCCCGACGTCATAATAGCCGTCGCGCATGCCCGCATTGCTCTGGAAAGCCGCCCGGATCTGCGGATAGGCCAGGATGCCGATCAGGATCAGCATCGGGCTGGGGCGCCAGATGAACAGGGCAACCAGCAGGGGCACGCCAAGAAACCAGATCTTGGGCGAAATAACCGCCGTGATGCGGCCACCGTCGAGTGGCGAAATCGGAATCATGTTGAACAGATTGATCATGAAGCCCGAATAGGCAAGCGCCAGGAACAGTTCGCTGCCGTATTCGTTGGATACCCACAGGCAGGCCAGCGCGCCCAGGGTCCCGGTCAGGGGGCCGGCCACGCCGACGTAAGCTTCAACTTCGGCGTCATGCGGCATTTCCTTGAGCTGGATCCAGGCACCGACGAAAGGAATGAAAGTCGGCGTGCCGACATTGAGCCCGCGCTGCCGCGCCGCCAGGAAATGCCCCATCTCGTGTACGAAGATCAGCAACACGAACCCGACGGCATAGCGCCAGCCATAAATCATGGCATAGACCGCAATTGACAACAGCATGGTCCCGGCCGTCAGGCTCAGCTTGCCCAACTTGCCTGCCGCAAACAGCCACATCAAAAGTTTCGCCATCGTCGCTTCTCAATTCATTCTGTAGGCGCAAGCCTATCATGCCTGCGGGCATTTATCCGCCGCCAATTGCTGCGGCTTCAGGCCAATCTGGTGAAAGGCTCCGCTTCCCGCCTGCAATTACTCAGAAATTTGTTGCAAAATCGAGATGACGATGTTGCAACCTCTTACCTAGTGCCATACGGCCATCCTCCCGCATCCGCACCGGCATCGAAACATCTGGCTTTTGAACGCCAAACCCTTGCCGCAGAATTGACATGATATCGCCCCCAAGGAGGCCTGCGAGCCGCGTTCGACAAGCGGCATGCGGGGAAATAACAAAACCATGTGGAGAGTGTCGTGATTTCTTAATTATTGGCCCGACCGTGCCTGCCCGTTCGTTACGAAGGATGGCAAGAACATGCACTTCGCCGGGGCCACCTGGCGGCCTGGGGTTCGGCCGAAGTCGTCGCCGCGCCGCACGATGAAATCGTTGCGGCAGTGCAGAGGCAAGCAGGGAAATAAGCACCGTATCAGGCTGCCGGCTTGATTGATCAAACCGGCGGGAGAAGCCGTGCTGATGGAAAAACCTGGTCAGTGATATGTACACGAGCGATCAGGTTCGCATCAACGATCAGCGCCCCGCGTTGCTGCGAAGAAATTCATCTCCATGATTTCCGCCGCCCCCATGGCCGACTTTCGTACGGCATTGCCCCCGTACCTGTCATTTCTAACAGTTGCGGATCGTGTTTCTTCCTGTTAAGAAATTTGATAAATCTGTTTTCTTTGCAAAAAAATATCAAGGCAAGCCACGCATTTTATATAAATGCTTGGTATGATCCCAATCGACTTTTCGTAACACGAATAAATTTTAGAAACCGTTGCGGATACAGGGCGCGTGTGAATAAGACGCCACGTCTTTCGCTTCGAAATGCAGGGGGATCGGATTGACGGAACGCTGTAGTTGAAGCGATTGCTTCGTCTTGGAGAATTTGCTTGCGGGATGTTTGTTGTGCGCAAGTAATTTTCTAGTCTCTTCTCAATAAAAACCATTGAATTTCTTTGGCGCCTCGCCTTTGAGGTGCGGGGATCTTTTGCGCATGAATAAAACTCAACAATGTAAGACCGCAAATGCCGTGTGGCCCCTGGCATCCCTGCCGGCCCTGGCATTTGCCCTTGCCCTCGGCCTTGCTTCCCAACTCGCGAATGCAGCAGATTGCGCACCGCAATGCGGCTTGCAGCAGGATAAAAGCTACCCCAATCTCGTGGTCGGCACCTTGGTCAGCTTGCCGGACGAAAAGCAAAGCGGCGACCTGTTCGCGTCGATGCGCAGCGCGAAGCGCTGGCTGCAACTCCCTGAGGACGCCAAACCTTTCTGGGACTTCGTGCAACCGGTGACCATCAAGCTGCCCAGCGGGCGAATTTATACCGTCATGATCACCCAGGAAGAAGCGAAGGCCGCACCGCTTCGGCCGGGCGACCTGGTTCGCTACTCGCCGCATCGCGGCGCCTACGAAAAACCGCCCGCAGACCCCGTAGCCGCAGCCTATTGGGGCATTACCGGCTGCGTGGCCGGGCTGTGCAGCGCAAGCGACAAGTCTTGCGCACCGCGCTACCGCACCGGCGTGTTTCGCGCCAACGACGGCACGGCGTTGACCGAAGATGGCGCCCACACCGACCCGAAAGCACAAAACATCGACCCGGTCAGCATGCTGCCGCAGCCCAATCGCTAAACAGCAAACGCCACCGCATTCCCCCGTCCGCCATGACCATCCAGAAAAAACACGCCGGTTCCACGATGAAAAAAGCAACCCTTCCCCTGCTGATCTATGCCTTGCTTCAAGGTGTTGCGGTCAATGCCGGCGCCAAAGCGGCCGGGCCGGCACAAGCGCAGGCAGCAATACCGCAAGCCTTCGGCGTATTCCAGGAACCGCTCGTGGCATTGAACGCGCCGGCTGCGCAAATCGATGCGGCACTGGCCAAGGCGGTTGCCGCCTACCAGGCAGCGGGCGGGGCAATGCACACGGCACCACTCGACGCCTGGCTGGCTTCACACCCCGATTCGGCATGGGCGGCTTCGGTATCACTCAACATCGGCCTGGCCTCCAGGCATGGCGGCGACTACGCTGCCGCGCGCGCGGCATTCCAGCGCACGCTGTCCCTGACGGCAGCCATGCAAGCGCAGCGTGACCGCGCCGTCGGCGAGCGCGCCATTGCAGAACTGCTGGACCTGGAATCGCGCCTGGGCCATGCCGACGCGGTGGCCGAATTGCTACAGGCGCCGCAAGCAAGCTGGGGCGGCCAGGCAGCCGGCGCCGCCTCCCGCGCCGAGGCAGACCTGGCTGCCATGCGCCAGGACCCGGAAAACGTCTTGCGTTGCGCCCTCATATCCCTGTCCTGGATGATTGCCGACCAGGACCCGCATTCCCCCGTCATCGCCAGGCTGATGCAGGAACGCGCAGGCAAGGACGGCATTGCCCTCAACCGCCTGGAAGACATCGCACGCCGCGACGGCTTCGCCGCCAATGCCGTGCAGCGCCGGGCAGGGGAACCCATTCCCGTGCCGTCGGTGGTGCACTGGCGTGAAGGCCATTATGCC
>Ga0134128_10001188_pt1 | contig 34352 bp, 32 predicted proteins | sample KB31754_FD_96462 | JGI IMG/M metagenome (GOLD analysis project Ga0134128, IMG submission 96462) | Terrestrial soil microbial communities with excess Nitrogen fertilizer from Kellogg Biological Station, Michigan, USA - KB3-175-4 | ecosystem: Environmental > Terrestrial > Soil > Unclassified ...
CGCATTAAACGCACCCAAAATCCCCGGCACCTTTTACCGCTCCCTCACGGTCACGGCTCCGTATGTAGTTGATTCTGCTAACGGAGCCGCGACCGTTAGGAAGCGGTAAAAGGTGTATCGAAAGGCGAATGGAGCGCGACGAGAACAGCAGCCGGATTTTTCACAATCCCGTGAGGAAGCGGTAAAAGGTGCATCGAAAAACCAATGGACTACAATCCCCTACTGCTTCTTTTCGCTGCCAGGTACCGGCACTTCGGGCGTCTCGCTGGTGAAATTCAGCGGGATATCGATGTAGGCCGTGTGATCGTCATCCTCATCGGCGATGTGGAGCTTGTAGTGGCCGGGGGGACAATCGAAGAGAAGGTTGCCGGCGGCGGCTTCGGCAGGGTGAGGATTCCGTATGGAGCCGATCCACTGCGGCACGCCGTCGCCGTTGGTGAGCTCGGGGTATTCGTTGTGCTTATCGTCTTCCACGTAGAGGTTGGGGACGGTGAGGTCCTGCGTTCCGGAGTTGGCGACGCTGATGCGGACCAGAAAAAAGCGGTTCTGCGGAACGCGCGCGTCGGTACCGGACCCGAGTTGGGTCAGCCATTGCGTTTCGAATACCGTATAGATGAGGTGTCCGAGAGTCACCTTCTCACCCATGGGGTAGGTGCGGACGGGGAAGGTCTTCGGTCCGCAGGATGCGAGCATGAGTGCGGCAGCGGCCGCCGCGAACAGTGCTATTTTTCGCATAATTGAACGTTCTATTGTCGTCGGGGATCGGGGTGGGTGTCAACGGCCCCCAAACGGGCACGCACCGCTAGGTATGCGCACGAATCAACGGAGACGGCGGGGTTGGTTGGCTCGGGCGGCCCGATTTTGTGTGGGCGCCGTCCTGGCCCTATGGCTTTGCGGAGCCCTCGTTCTGGTTAGTTTGAGGTGGCTGGATCCGCCGACGACCGTTGTGCAAGTGCAGCGGCGCATTCAGGCTCTGGTGAGCGGGAAGGCGTACCGGAAGAAGTATCAGTTTGTGCCGCTGTCGCGGATTTCGGCACAGTTGCAGCACGCCGTCATTGCCGCCGAGGACGCCCGGTTTTACCAGCATCATGGCTTCGATTGGAAGGAAATCCGGACGGCGGCGGAAGACGACTTGGCGGATCGCCGGTCCCGGGGCGCTTCGACGATCACGCAGCAGCTTGTGAAAAACCTGTTCTTCGGGACGGGGCGAAGCTGGCTGCGAAAAGGCGCGGAAGCGACGCTGGTACCGGTGGCGGAATACGCGCTCGGCAAGCAGCGGATTCTGGAACTGTACCTGAACGTGGTGGAGTGGGGGCCGGGAGTCTACGGCGCGGAGGCGGCGGCGCAGTCCTACGATTCGACGAGCGCGGCAAAGCTGAATCGCGGGCAGGCGCTCAGGCTGGCGGCGATTCTGCCCGCGCCGTTGCGCAGGCGGCCGGAGCGGATGGGTTGGTACGCCGGAATTATTGACGGCCGTATGCGGCAGATGGGATGGTGAGAAGCGCTTACTTCGGCTGCTCTTCCTGAAGGATCTTCTCGAATTTGGTGCGTTGGTCCGGGGTGAGGATCTGCTCGACTTTGGTTTTGCTTTCGCTCAGCACGCTCACGTAATACTGCCAGAAATCGTTCAGAATCGATTCCATCTGGTCGCTTTGAGCGGGGGTCAGATTGAGTTCTTTCTGAAGACGTTCGAAGTAGGCTCGTTTGCCGGCGGGACTATCGAACGCAACCACACGCGGGCGCGCTTTGTGAACTCCCAAGTCCATGACCAGCGCGCCGACGGCGCATCCACAGAGAAACACCAGCACGAGAGCCAGGGCGCAGGCGGTGCGGGGATCCCAAGCGCGGCCCGCAGCCGGCTTTTCGAGCAGATTAGTGTTCATACGCGGTCAACGTGATCAGCATGTTGTCGCGGGCAGGGAGGGAATCGAAACCGGGGGCGTCCTGCTGGGCCATAATCGCTTCGGGACCGACGCTCGTCGAGGGGGCGGCTTCCCGGGTCACGATCAGGCTGCCGAGGACTGCCAGCGTCATCAGGGAAGCGAAAACCAGACGCCGGGCAAAGGCAAGTTCCAGCGAAAAAAGGCTGGCGAATGCGGGAGTGGGTTGCGGTTTGACGGCGCAGGCCTGCTGCAACACGCGCGCACTGAAGGCGGCGGAAGGCTCGACGACTTCTTCGGTCTGCAGAGATGCGAATAGCGCATTCACTTCGCGCATCGTATGAACCTCCTCGCGACACGTATCGCAAGTGTTCAGATGCGCCTCGATTGCGCGAACCTCTACCGGTTCCAGCAAACCGGAGAGATAATCTTCGAGGCTCTCCATCACTACCGCGTGCATATATTTCTTCCCCCTGGGTTTACCCTTTCGGGCGCCCAGCATCAAAACTGTAAAATACCACGCCTAAACCCTACCACCAGCGGGTCTAATTGCCTTTCGGCTCGCCCGCTTTCGGGGGCCCGTTCATTCGAAACCCGTACGGCGGCTCAACCGGTGACCAGACCGGGAGCACGATCCAGGCGCTGTGCCGCCTTGACCAGTTTCTGCCGCGCGCGGAAGAGCTTCACCTTGATGGTGTTTTCGTTCATGCCGGTTTTGGCGGCCAACTCTTCCACGGAATAGCCCTCCACCTCTTTCATCATCAACAACATGCGTTCTTCTTCAGAGACGCGGGTGAGGAGCTTGAGAACGTAATCCCTGCTGGCGAGAGAGGCGTCGGCCGGAGCCGTCCGATCGATGTTCGGCTCGGTATTTTCCACCCGCCGGACCTCATCTTCGCTCAAATCGCTCTCATAAACGAGCTTGCGGACTTTGCGCTTGCGCAGGTAATCGAAACACTCGTTCACCGTGATTTTGTAAATCCAGGTGATGAGGGAACTGCGGAAGTCGAAGCTCTTCAGAGAGACGTAAACCTTGGCAAATACTTGCTGTGCAATGTCTTCCACGTCATTGCGCTGGCGCACGATGCCGTGAATGATGGAGAACACCTTGGATTGGTAGCGCTCCACGATCTCGCGGAACGCCGTCTCATCGCCCGACTGAGCCCGGCGGACCAGAGCACCTTCCGGTGTGTTCTCGTAATCCACTCTCGATTTCGTCGCAACCCTGCTGTCGAACGCCGGAATGGTGAGGGCACCTGACAGTGTTCCCATACAGGAATACTGACGTGACGCCGCCGCCGCCGGTTTCAACAAGGCTCCCGGAACCATTGTGCACCATTCACGGGCGAAAGACGCGACCTGAAAGAGCTATTACGCATCTAAACGATAGAAGCGGTGGAGAGAACGCATCCTGCCGTATAATGGACGGAAAGCTTCGCATTAGGAGTGAATGACAACATGATTCAGTTGACGGAACGCGCGATCGGCAAAGTGAGAGAGATTATGCAGAGCCAGGAGCCTTCTCCGGCCGGTTTGCGGATTGCGGTGGTGGGCGGCGGTTGCTCCGGCTTCAGCTATTCCATGGCCTTTGAGAACCAGCCGAACATTCTCGACAAGACCTACAACTACGGGGACCTGAAGGTCTTCGTCGACCAAGCCAGCCTGTTGTACCTGGACGGCGCGGAAGTGGACTATGTGGAGACCCTGGAAGGCTCGGGCTTCAAGTTCAACAACCCGCAGGTCAAGAGCACGTGCGGCTGCGGTAGCTCTTTCCAGGTCTAAAAACCAGTTTCAACGATTTCGCAAGAGGCGTCCGGTCCACCAGGGCCGGGCGCCTTTTTGCGTTTTGAGCTGCTTTTCTCGTAGCGCTCCATTCGCCCTTCGATACACCGTTTACCGCTTCCTAACCGGTCGCGGCTCCGCCAGTAGAATCAACTACATACGGAGCCGTGACCGTAAGGGAGCGGTAAAAGGTGCCGGGAATACGAAAACATTCGAGGTTCGCGTTTTGAGTACCCGCCGGGCTTCTGCCCGGTCCCCAATCCGCGCCCAGCGCGGACGCCCGGCCGCTGTTCTCGCCAAACCTCCCAATTACACCAAACACTTCCGGCAATACTCGACGCACTTCGCGATCTCGCCAAGCGTGTCCGAACCTTCGGGCACCTTGTACTCGAACTCGATCGTCGCCTGGAACGGGTACTTCTCCTTCTTCATCAACTGCAGCACCTCTTGGATCGGCGTATCCCCTTCCCCGAACGGCACGTTCGGACCATCGTTCATTTTGCGATCCTTCACGTGAATGTGCGTGATCCGGTCCACATGCTTCTTCAGGAACGGAATGGGCGACGTATTGTTGGCCGCGACGAAGTGGCCGATATCGAGATTGATGCCATTGTACTTCGAGTACGTCATGGCCTTCTCCCAGCTCTCGGGCGCGCCGAAAGCTTCGGGATCGTGGATCTTGGTATGCCCGTGATACCCCACCATCATCCGGTGCTTGGTCGCGAACTCGCCGAGCCATGGCGTTTTGCTCAACGGAATCTCACAAGAAATGGCGTGCGCGCCGAGCGTCTTCGCCAGATTGAAGGCGTAATCCACCACTTCGGGCTTCATCTTGTCCACGCCGTCGAATTTGACGATTTGGATGGCGATACCCGCATCCTCGTATTTTTTGCGGAAGCTCTTGAACTGGTCCATCGGAGCGGAGATGCGCCACTTTTCCACGGCCGCGGCTTTGGCGTCGGCGTCGGCGCGCTGAGCCTCACGCTCCGCCGCGGTTGGAGGCGCCCCCGCCCTCCGTGTAGACATGGTGTTGTAGTGGATCGGGCAGCCGAAGAACTCTTCGACCGGTTGCGAGCGGAGTTCCACCGCGCTCAGACCGAGATCCACTACGTACTTCTGCACATCGTCCGCGCTCCCAGGAAGGTTGTGGAAGCTGTATGGGACGTTGATGCCCACCTGGACGCCTCCCCACTTCGAATCGGGTTTCGCAAGCAGCGTTGCCGGCAGAGCGGCCAGCGCGAGTTTGCCGAAGTCTCTTCGCGTGAAATTCATGGTGCCTCTCATTTTATTCCCGCGGCACGGACTCGTGCCCTGCGCCACGTAATAAAGAACGTCGCGCCGTAGTTCCAAACCGCACCGATCCCCAATCCCGCCGCGCCCGCCAGGTACCACGCGGCGCCCCACGATTTCAATCCGTTCGCCACCGCCACGTTGATCACCGCGCCCACCGAACAAGCCGCATAGAACGTGAACAGCCCGTACCAGATCGCACGCCCGCGCAATCGCCGGTCGCGATACGTGGTGCTGTTGTTCAGGAAAAAGTTTGCGGTCATTGCCACCCACGTCGCCACCACCTGAGCCGTGAAGAACCCGAGTCCGAAGACGTGCAGCGCCACCGCAAGCGTCGCGAACGCAATCAGCACACCCGCCGCGCCCACCATTGCGAAGATGATCAGCCGCGCCGGCACTACGCCGCCGACCGTCTTATCGAGCAGCAGTTGCAGGTATTCGAGGCCGACCAGAATGTCCAGCTTGCTGTCGCCGTGCAGCCGCTTGCCGAACGTGTACGGCACTTCGCCGGTGCGCACGGGCCGCTTAGCCGACGCCACCAGATCCAGCAGAATCTTGAAACCGATTCCCGAAGCCGAGCGCACCACCTCATCCAGATACTTGCGCCGCACAATGAAGAAGCCGCTCATCGGGTCGCTCACCCGCGTACGTGCAATGAACCTGCTGAGCCGGTCGCCCAGCCTGCTGAGGAACACGCGATGCGGCGCGAATTCACCCATTCCGCCGCCTTCCGCATTGCGCGTCGCCACCACGATATCGAGCGCTTCCGCTTTCAGCTTCGCCAGCATTTCCGGCAGAACGCGCTCGTCATGCTGCAGATCCGCGTCCATGATCGCAATGTAGGGCGCGGCCGTCGCCATCATGCCTTCGATGCACGCCGAGGCGAGCCCCCGCCGATTGATCCGTTGCAAGACATGCACGCGAGGGTTCGTCGCCGCGATGGAGCGCAGCGTCGCCGCCGTGCCGTCCGGCGAATCGTCATCGACGAAAATGACCTCGTACGCAATGCCCGCCAGCACGCGTTCCAGTTTTTCCAGCAGCAGCGGCACGTTCTCCCGTTCATTAAACGTCGGCACCACTACTGCGAGTTCGAGCGGAGACAAGACACCAGCCTAACATCCCGGCTACACTGGAACGTACACAGCCCATGACTCCGCCCGCCACTTCTGCGCCCTCTCCGCGCATGCAAACACTCTGGCGCGCAGCCTATTGGATTCTCCCCTCGCTCTTCTGTTTGTACGTCTACTTCTGGGGTCTGCGCGCATGGTATCAGCAGGACGATTTCGTCTGGCTCGGCCAGCGCTTTGACATCGTCACCTTCCGCGACCTGCTGCACGCCATCTTCGCGCCTTCCGTCCACGGCACCTTCCGTCCGCTCAGCGAGCGCGTGTTTCTGCTGGTCGCCGGCAGCGCGTTCGGGGCCGACGCCTTTCCCGCGCGCCTGCTGGTGATGATTACGCAGCTCGCCAACGTGCTGCTGCTGTGCGCCATCGGCCGCCGGATCTTTCACTCCGCCGTCGCCGGATTCGTGCTGCCCGTCCTCTGGGTTTCGAACGGAGCGCTTTCGTTCCCCATGGCCTGGAGCTCGGCGTACATGTACATCCTGTGCGGCTTCTGCATCCTGCTGGCGTTTTACACCTTTCTGCGATACATCGATACCGGCGATCCGCGCCTGTACCGTTTGCAATGGGCGGTGTTCCTCGCCGGCTTCCTGGTGATGGAGACGATGATCGTCTATCCCGCCATCGTCACGGTCTACGCATTTCTGCGCGCGCGCCGGTACTTCAACAAGGCGGCCGTGATGTTCACCGGTTCCGTCGCATTCCTGATCTTCCACTCCTTGTACGTTCCGAAGCAGCACGAGGGCACGTATTCCATCCACATCGATTCCGCGATCCCGCACACGCTCCTGCAGTACTGGAAATGGGTGCTGGTGCCGAACGATTTTCTGGTGTGGCACGGCTGGCAAGGCAAAGCGTGGACCGCCGCCGCGCTGATTACGCTCTTCACCATCGCCATTGCCGCTTACGCCATTTGCGCAGCTCTGAAGGGCAATCGCCTGCCGGTTTTCGGGGTCGCGCTCTTCCTGATTCTGCTCGCGCCGGTGGCTCCGCTGAAAGAGCACGTCTCGTATTACTACCTGACGCTCCCTTCGATGGGTATCGCGTTCGTGGGTGCGGCCGCCGCGGCATCGGCGTCACGCGCCCGCACGGTCATGCGCGTCGCGGCCTTCCTGCTCATCGCGCTCTTCATTTTTGAGCAGGCGCCGTTCGCTCATTGGGCTTGTAAGTGGTGGTATGAACGCAGCCAGCGAATCCGCGAAGTGGTGATGGGCACGGCATCCGTGCGCGAAGCCATGCCCAAGAAGACGCTGGTGCTGACCGACGTCGACGAAACGCTTTTCGCCGGAGCCTTTTGGGATCACGCATTCCAGGCATTCGGACTCAGCGACATTTATGCCGACCCCGGCGAAAAGCAGGCGCTGCTTTCAAAACCCGCCGAGACCGATCTCGATCTGCCCTCCTTCTTCCTGGATCGCGCCGATTTCCAGCGCGGCCTGCTGGAGCACAAGATCGTGGTGCTTTCCGTCGCCGGGTCCGTGCCGCTGGACGTAACGCCGCGCTTCGAGGCCGAGGCCAAAGCCGCCGCGCCCGCCTGGCCCGAGCGCGTCAACGCCGCAAGTTCGCTCAGCGACCCCTACCTGCGCGGCACGTGGTACGCGATCGAAGAAACGCACCGCTGGATGGGCAAACAAGCCGGAGCCATCATGGCGGCGCCCACCTCACCCACGCAAAAAGTGATCCTGCAAGGCTACTGCTCCAAGGATTCGCTGGCCGCGGGTCCACTCACCGGACACGTCACCATCGACGGGATTCCCGCCGGCGACCTGCGCCTCACCGGCGAAGGCTCTTTCGAGAAGAGCTTCCCGGTTCCAGCCGCTGCCGTTGGAAAAGAAACGGCCGAGGTGACCGTCACCCTGGACCATACCTTCCGGCCCCCGGGAGACGGCCGAGACCTCGGCCTTGTCTTCGGATCGTTTGAAATTCGCTAGTAGTTCAACGCGCAGTAACCGCCGCTCGCGTTTACCCAGTTACGCTGGATCAGATAATTCCTGCTGCCCAGCATGACGTTCGCCTTGGCGCCATTCGCCGTATACGTTGTGCCGAAGGTCCACGCGCACTTATCGGCGTTTTCGTAGCCGCGCCGGTCGTACCACGCATTGAGCTGCGGATCCGTCGTCGCTTCAGACAATTCGTGTGCGATGATGGAGGCCATTCCGTCCGCGCCGGCGTTCCCATTAGGACTGACGGTCTGTTCTTCGCATGCCGAAGGGCAGCGGTCCGGATTGCCCACGAAAGCGTACTTGATGGTGGTGCCGGCGATTGTCCCGTATGTATGCCAGCCGCAATACTGCGAGCAGAATCCGCTGGAAGCAGTGACGTCCGCCGACGTGAGGACGAAGTACACACCATGAGAATCGGTGGGCAGTTTGCCTCCGGTGATTGCGTTGGAGACAACCTGTTGGATCTGGGCATCAGTCAGCGACGTGCCGTAGGTGTACCCGACTGTAGTCGAATTATAGGAATCGGAAGTGTAAGTTACCACGTTTGCTACCTTCTGATTCGAGCTGTTGAAGTACGTCGTGTTGATGTTGAACCACGGCGATCCACCGATCGATTTGGCTAAATCCGACAGGATTGTGGTCGCCGTGTTGCCTGACCAATTGCCATACCAGATGTAGTACATATTGACGCCGTTCAACATCACGGGACCGCCATGATAATAGATCCCGTTCTGAGTGCTCGAAGTAGAGTTGGGAGGGTTGGAAATCCTACCCTGGCCAACGTGATCGCCTGCTTGGCCGGGGTTGAGTATGGTTCCGACTCCTTTACCGGTCGGTGCCAGGTCCGGATTATTTCCGTTGCCGTTCCCCTGGGCAAACATCCCCGTGGCGAGAAGCAGCGCTGCTGCCGATGCGAAGAAGACTTTCATTTTTCTAACTCCTGAGTGAAGCCGAGATTTGAAGATTCTATCACGGTCGTATTTCAGATTTTACAGTTGGCTGTCAATTTCAATACCATTAACGATTGGCCAATCTGCCGCCCGACTTGTGAACTGCGTCACAATAGCTCCGCCGGGTCGCGTTGCCAGGAAAGCCCCCGTTGCGTTGAACTTCCGCTGCCGCGAACTGCAGCGCCATTACTGGCGGATCATGCCGACCCGCTGTCGAAATTCGTATCCGTGCCGATTGCGACACACGCCGATGGCACGCTGGTCGCGCCAGCGGGCACGTTCCCCAGCTCGGCGCCGGCCGCGGCGGGTGAAACGGTGGTGCTGTGGGGCACGGGCTTCGGTCCGGTAACACCGGCGGTGCCGAGCGGATCCACCTCCTCGTCCGTCAACGGCAATACGGTGTCATACGCCACCGATCCGCCCAGCATCCTGATCGGCGGAGTGCCCGCGACAGTTGTCGCAGCCGGGCTCAACCCGAGCGCCCTGGGCCTCTACCAGATCGCGGTGACAATCCCTGCTTCCGCACCCAGCGGCGACCAGCTCATCGTCGCGACGGCAGGAGGCAAATCCTCGCCCATCGCCGGAGTCTTTTTCACGGTGCAGTAGGCGCCGCCGGCCCGTCGAACACACGCGGAGTTCGCACGCGCTCCGCGCGCCACCCGAGGAAGGAAATCCGGCCTCACGTCCAGCCCCGCGCAGAGCTGAACTCTACCTGCGAACTACTGGTCACGCAGTGCCAGAGTGGGGTCAATGTATGTAGCGCGGCGGGCTGGAATGTAGGCTGCGAAAGCTGTCACCACCAGAACCGCCGACAGCACGATGAGGTAAATCTCAGGCGCTCCGAAGTGTAGGCCAGCGAAGATCGCATCGAAAAGTTTCGGCAGCGGCAGTGCCATCGCCAGGCCAATGGCCGAGCCGATGACCGCCGTTCTGAAGCCCTCGCTCAGGATCATCCGCAATACGTCGGATCTGTTGGCTCCGAGAGCGACGCGGATACCAATCTCATGAGTTCGTTGACTCACTGAATAGGCGATCAGGCCGTAAATCCCTGTGGCTGCCAGCACCAGGGCAAGAAGCCCAAAAGTACCCAGCAAACGAATGAATAATGGATTCCCGTTGCGCTGGCGTTCGATCACCGTTTGCATGCTCATCACGCGCGCCAGCGGGAGTTCAGGGTCGAGCTGCGAAACTGCGTGGCGTAGAGCCGATGACAGACTGTCCGGTTCGGCGCTCGCGCGAAGCAGGATCGAAAAATAGGCCGTAGGGCGCTGCAGAAAGCATTCGTAAACCTCTGGATCGACGCGCGCATCTTCGGAGTAGCTCTTGACGTTACTTACCACTCCCACAATCTCGCCCCACGGGAGCGCAGCCCCCTGCAGATCAAGCTGGATCCGCTTTCCGAGCGGATCGCGACCCTGAAAATAGCGATTTGCAAACTCCTGATTCACCAGCACCACGCGCGGCGCGTTCTCACCATCTGTCTCCCTGAATGTGCGACCGCGAAGCGGTGGGAGGCGGATCGCATGGAAATACCCGGGCGAAACCACAGTATCCAGCGCGCTGTACTGCTCGCCGGCTCGCGAGTCGGCCTCACCCTCGATATGGATCGGAACAGTTTCCGGATTCGTGGCGGGAAGATCGGAAGCAACGGCCGTGTCGCCGGCGCCCGGGATCTGTTGCAGCTTGCGGATCAGGCCGCGAACAAACAGCAATTGATGCGACCCGTCGCTGTATTGCGCTCGATCCAGTGCTACGGCGGCCGTAAGCAGATGGTCTGTCGAGAATCCTAGTTTTTGATGATCCAGCAAAAACACTCCGCGGATCAACAGGCTGGTTCCGATCAACAAACACAGCCCGAATGCGATTTCACCGCAGACCAGCGCGGTACGCAGGCGGCCTTGTGAGCGGCCGGCCGAACTGGTTCGGCTTTCGTTTTTTAGACCCGTGTTGGTATCGGTGTGCGACGCTTTGAGCGCGGGAACAAGGCTGGACAGCGTGGCGGAAATCAACGAAACAACGAGGACGAATAGCAAAACATTGACGTCCAGGCTCACGGGGACAGCGCTGATAGCCTCATTGAAACTGAGGTTGGCTCTCAGGATCTTGATGCCGATATCGGTGAGGAGCAAACCGGTTCCGCCGCCGAGAATCGCGATCACCAGCCCCTCCGTTACCAGTTGCCGGACGACGCGGACACGGCTGGCTCCGAGAGAAACGCGAATCGCCAGTTCCTTCCGTCGCCCTGCCGCACGCGTCAGCAGCAGACCGGCGACATTCGCGCATGCAATCAACAGAACAAAACTTACCGCGGTCATGAGCACAGCCAACGCGGTGCGAATTCCGAACGAGTGAATCAGGAAGTCGCCGAGGGTCCTCACTGCCGCACTCCATCGGCTCTCCATCGCAGGAAAATCGGTTTCCGAGTGCTTGGCCAGAACGGCCATTTCCGCTTGCGCCCTCTGGAGCGTTATGCCGTGGGCAAGTCTCGCAAACAGAAATAAGAAGCGCTGCTTGCGCCCTTCCACGGTCCGGTTCGCGGCGCTGAACACCAGAGGCGTCCACATCTGTGGCGCGAAGCCGAGCAGTTGAAAATCCGCCGGCATCACTCCCACCACCACGTAGTTTTCGCGATTCACCCGTACAGTGCGCCCAATCGCCGAACGCTCCGCACCGAACCGTCTCTCCCAAAGCGCATGGCTGAGGATGAGGACATGGTCGCGGCCGGGCTCATCCTCTCCGGCGCGGAAAGTGCGCCCGAGCGCCGCTGAAACGCCGAAGACTTCGAAATAGTTCGGCGATACTGTTGCGTAACGGACCGTTTCCGGCTCCCCGTCTCCCGTCAAACTCGCCGTACGAGATTCATCGGCGGCTGCCATTTCGGAAAACAGTCGCGTATCTTCGCGCCAAGCGAGGTAGTTGGGCGGTGAAACAGGATTCGCGTCCCGCTGATGCGGACTGACGGATGACACAACTACGACATTTTGCGGATTGCGCCCCGGCAGGTGAGGCAACAGAAAGGCGCTCACCATACTGAACATGGTTGCGTTGACAGCGATGCCCAGCGAAAGTGTCAACACTGCCGTGGCCGTGAAGCCCGGTGCTCTGATGAGTTGGCGGAGCGCAAACCTCTTATCCGCCCAGATGCTTTCGAGCGTCGGCCATTGCCAGACCTCGCGGCTGCGCTCCTGGATTAAGGTGACATTCCCGAACTCCCGGCGTGCGACTGTTTCCGCGGCTTCCCGGGACATGCCTTCATCCATCAGCTCCTCCGTCCTCTCTTCGAGATGCTCTTCGATGGAAACGGCGAGGTCGCGATAGTGGCGGCCGCGCGTGAACAAGTCTTTGAGCCATTGCATACCGGCCGCCTATGCCTCTGTGACCGCGAGCACACGAGTGATTCCGGCCAACATCCTATCGAAGCTGGAAACTTCGCGGTCCAGCCGCCGCTTGCCCGCCGCCGTCAGGCGATAAATGCGGGTGGGGCGGCCTTTCGCTGAAATTCCCGCTTTCGATTCCAGCAAGCCCTCTTTCAGCATCCGCTGGAGGGCCGGGTAGAGGGAGCCCTCTTCGATTTGCAACAGATTGTCTGAGACCTGCTTGATGTGCTTGACCAGCGCATAGCCGTGCATCGGCTTCAGGCGGAGGGAGTGCAGAATCATGAGTTCCAAAGCGCCAGCAAAGAGATCGCGCTGCCCCGGGTCTTTGGCCATGGCTGGAATATATCACTTGCATACCTATTTTGCGAATAGTATTACTGTAAAAGATGAAGGCTGCGTACCGGCAGGTGTCGTTCCTCGTCGGGGAGTGACCCGTACACCCGCGTGGATACCTTGGTAAAATAAAAGTTATCCACTCCCACGGAGGCAAAGCCTAACTTGAACTCTGCAATCCTCGCCCTGGAAGACGGAACTGTCTTCGAGGGCAGGAGTTTTGGTGCGCCCATAGAGCGCTCAGGCGAGGTGGTCTTCAACACCGCGCTCACCGGATACCAGGAAGTCTTCACAGACCCGTCCTATTCCGGGCAGATTGTCATTCTCACCAACCCGCAGATCGGCAATTACGGAACCAACACCGGCGACAACGAAGCGCTCCGCCCTCACATCGAAGGGCTTGCCGTCCGCGAATTCTCCTCCATCGCATCCAACTGGCGCAGTGACGACGACGCCAACGATTTTCTCCGCAAGGCCGGCATCCCCGTCATAGACGACCTCGATACGCGCGCTCTGGTTCGCCACCTGCGCTCGCGCGGCGTCATGCGCGGCGTGCTCTCCACTCTCGGGGGCGATCCGGCGTCGCTCGTCGAAAAGGCTCGCTCCATCCCCTCAATGGCGGGCCTCGACCTGGCCACTCGAGTCTCCACGCGCGAGCGCTACGAATGGGATAAACCCGTGGAGCCGTGCTCGCCTTCGGAGCTGGTGCGCCCGGCGCCCGAAGCGCGTCTGCACGTGGTCGCGTACGATTTCGGCATCAAGACGAACATCCTTCGCTGCTTGCGCCAGACCGGCTGCCGCGTCACCGTGGTGCCCGCGCTCACCAGCGCCGAAGACGTACTCGCGCTGAATCCCGACGGCGTTTTTCTCTCAAACGGCCCGGGCGATCCGGAACCGCTCACCACGCAGGTCGGCAACATACGCAAATTGATCGGCAAAAAACCGGTCTTCGGCATTTGCCTGGGACACCAACTGCTCGGCCTCGCCTGCGGCGGCAAAACGTACAAGCTGAAATTCGGGCATCGCGGCAGCAATCATCCGGTGCGCAACGAGATCACCAAAAAGGTTGAGATCACCAGTCACAATCACGGCTTCGCCGTGGACCCAGAATCGCTCAACCCAAGCGACGTAGAGTTCACGCACCTCAACCTCAACGACAACACGCTCGAAGGCTTTCGCCACCGCAATCACCCGGTGTTCTGCGTGCAATACCACCCCGAGGCCGCCCCTGGGCCGCACGATTCGCATTACCTCTTCGACGACTTCGTGAAACTGATGGACGGGAAGCAATAACGAATGCCCAGACGCAACGACCTGCATAGGATTCTGATTGTCGGCTCGGGGCCCATCATCATCGGCCAGGCCTGCGAGTTCGATTACTCCGGAACACAAGCCGCGAAAGCGCTGCGCGCCGATGGCTACGAAGTCATTCTCGTCAACTCCAATCCGGCGACCATCATGACGGACCCGGACCTTGCGGACAAAACTTACGTGGAGCCGCTGACTGCCGCGTACGTCGAAGAGATCATCCGCCGCGAGCGTCCGGACGCACTGCTCTCGACGGTCGGCGGACAGACGGGCTTGAACCTTTCCGTCGAGCTCGCCGAATCCGGCGTGCTGGACAAGTACGGCGTCGAACTGATCGGCGCGAAGATCGAATCCATCAAGAAAGCCGAAGACCGCCTGCTGTTCAAGGATGCGATGCGCAAGATCGGCCTCGAAACTCCGCAATCGCAGCTTGTCCGAACGGTCGCGGCGGGACTCGAGTTTGTGGAGCGCATCGGCTACCCGTGCATTCTGCGACCCAGCTTCACGCTCGGCGGCACCGGCGGCGGGATCGCTTACAACAAGGAAGAGCTGGTCGAGATTCTGGAGCGTGGCATCGCCCTTTCGCCTGTGCACGAAACGCTCATGGAAGAGAGCGCGCTCGGCTGGAAGGAATTCGAGCTTGAGGTGATGCGGGATCGGGCGGACAACTGCATCATCGTCTGCTCCATCGAAAATTTCGATCCCATGGGCGTGCATACGGGCGACTCCATCACCGTAGCGCCCGCGCAGACGCTCACCGACCGCGAATACCAGATGATGCGCGATGGCGCGCTGGCGTGCCTGCGCGAAATCGGAGTGGACACGGGCGGCTCCAACGTGCAGTTTGCCATCAACCCGGCGAACGGGCGCATGGTGGTGATCGAAATGAATCCGCGTGTTTCGCGCAGTTCCGCGCTGGCGTCGAAAGCCACGGGCTTCCCGATCGCCAAGATCGCGGCGAAACTCGCGGTAGGGTATCGCCTCGACGAAATCCGCAACGACATTACACTGAAGACGCCCGCCTGCTTCGAGCCAACCATCGATTACGTCGTCGCCAAGATTCCCAAGTGGGCGTTCGAGAAATTCCCCGGCGCAGACCCCACACTAGGCACGCAGATGAAGAGCGTCGGCGAAGTGATGGCTATCGGCCGCACCTTCAAGGAAGCGCTGTGGAAAGGAATCCGCAGCCTCGAAACGGGCAAGGCGTTCGGCAGCGAGAAGTTCGATAAAGCGCTCGTCGCCAAGAAGCTGATCACGCCCACGCCGGATCGCCTCGGCTACATTCGCTTTGCGCTCGCGAGCGGCTATAGCGTCGAAGAGGTGCACGAGTACACATCGATCGACCGCTGGTTCCTGGAGCAGATGAAAGAGGTTGTGGATTTCGAAGCGGAGCTCGCGTCGGGCAGCCTGGCTACCGCGACGAAAGAGACCTTCCGCCGCGCCAAACGCTACGGCATCGGCGATACGCAGCTTGCGAAAACGTGGGGCACGGATGAGCTTGCCGTGCGCGCCCGCCGCAAGGAACTCGGCGTCAAGGCGGTGTTCAGCCGCGTGGACACATGCGCCGCGGAATTCGAAAGCTTCACGCCGTACCTCTACTCCAACTACGAAGGCAGCGACGAAGCCGACCCGGGCGATCGCAAGAAAGTGATGATTCTGGGCAGCGGGCCCAACCGCATCGGCCAGGGAATCGAGTTCGATTACTGCTGCTGCCACGCCTCGTTTTCGCTGCAGGAGATGGACGTCGAGTCCATCATGGTGAACTGCAATCCGGAAACCGTCTCGACGGACTATGACACCAGCGACCGTCTGTACTTCGAACCGCTCACGCTGGAGAACGTCCTCAACATCTGCGATACGGAAAAGCCGGACGGCGTCATCGTGCAGTTCGGCGGGCAGACGCCGCTCAATCTTGCGCTGCCGCTGAAGCGCGCGGGCGTGCCGATCATCGGCACGGACCCGGAGAATATCGATCTTGCCGAAGATCGCAAGCTGTTCGGCAAACTGCTCGACGACCTGAAAATTCCATCGCCCGCCAATGGCACCGCAACGAGTGTCGAAGAGGCCTGCGAAGTAGCGCAGCGCATCGGCTATCCCGTGCTTGTGCGGCCGAGCTACGTACTCGGCGGCCGCGCGATGGTGATCGCTTACGACGAAGAAATGGTGCGGCAGTACATGCGCGAGGCGGTGACGTTCTCGCAAGACCGGCCCGTGCTGGTCGATCGTTTTCTGGAAGACGCGACGGAAGTGGATGTCGACGCGCTCGCCGACGGCGATGACGTGCTGATCGCCGGCATCATGGAGCACATTGAGGAGGCGGGCGTGCACTCGGGCGACAGCTCCTGCGTGCTGCCGCCGCAATCGATTCCCGCCGCAACGCTGCAGACCATCGAAGATTACACGGTGCGGCTCGCGAAGGCGCTGAAGGTGATCGGCCTGATGAATGTGCAGTACGCCATTCAGAACGGCAAAGTCTACGTGCTGGAAGTGAACCCGCGCGCTTCGCGCACGGTGCCCTACGTGAGCAAGGCGACCGGCGTGCCGCTGCCGAAAATCGCGGTCGGCGTGATGTGGGGACGCAAGCTCAAGGATTACGGGTTCAGCGGCGGCAAACTGAGCGTGTCGCAATTCTTCGTCAAGAGTCCCGTCTTCCCCTTCAACAAATTCCCCGGCGTAGATCCGGCGCTCGGGCCCGAAATGCGCTCCACCGGCGAAGTGATGGGCGTCGGCATGAACTTCGGGGAAGCGTTTCTGAAAGCGCAAATTTCGGCCGGCAGTCCACTGCCGGAAAAGGGCACCATCTTCATCAGCGTCAACGATGCTCACAAGCGCGAGGCCGTGGAAGTAGCCCGGCGGTTCGCGTCGCTGGGCTTCCAACTGGTGGCGACGCGCGGCACCGCTAGCGCTCTACGCGCAGCCGGGCTGACAGTGAAGACTGTGTTCAAAGTGAACGAAGGCCGTCCGAACGTGGTGGACCTGCTCAAAGGCGGCGGCGTTCAACTCGCGATCTACACCACCACCGGCGCGCCGAGTTTCGCGGATGAAAAAGCGATCCGCCGCAGCGCGGTGACGTATCGAGTGCCGTGCATCACGACAATGAGCGGCGCGAAAGCAGCGGCGGACGCCGTGGCGGCGAAGCTTCGCGACCCCATCCGCGTCTGGAGCCTGCAGGAGATTCACGAAGCGAAGACGGCGGCCAACCAGCAGAGCTAGAAATCGAATCTGCCCGCGATTCCCACCCGGCGCTGTCGATCTCGTCGCACTCGATTCGCTTTTCGATGCACTTTTTGCCGCTCCCTCACGGTCACGGCTCCGTTAGCAGAATCAACCAGACACGGAGCCGTGACCGTAAGGGAGCGGTAAAAGGTGCCGAACGAAAAACCCGGCGGAGTGTTTTAGCCCCGCCGGGTCACGTCGATCCAATTTGACCCTGTATTGATACGTTCCTGGTCCCCTTCATATCGGGGTAGGGTCAAATTTAATATAGCACGCCCGCTGCTTCGCTCTTACTTCTTCTGCTCCGCCGGCGCGCCGTCGATCGTCACCGTTTTGACGTAATCGAGCCGCGGGAAGTGATCCTGCAGGTATTGGTTTCCCTGCTGCGCGATCTTGTCGGCATCGGGTCCGGGGCCCCTAGGCGCAGTCTCTCCGTAGCCGTTATACAGCGCATCCACCGCATCCATGCCACTGACCACTTTCCCGATCGGGGCAAAGCCGCGCGAGTCCAGAGTCGAATTGTTGCCGAGATTGAAGAACAACTGCGTGGTGCGGGAGTTGGGCATCTCCGTTGCCGCATAGGTCAGGGTTCCGCGGACGTTGCTCTGGTGGACGCGATCGTCGGGAATCGGCGTGGTGGCCCAGATGGCATTCGTCTTCGGGTCCGCGGCGATGCCGAACTGCGCTACGAAATCGTGCAGCACGCGGTAGAAGCGCGAACCGTCGTAGAAGTGCGTCTTCACGAGCGTATAAAAGTGATCGACGCCATTGGGCGACCAGTCGCGATGCATCTCCACCACCACCGGACCCTTCGACGTGTCGAATGTGACGTTGAACTGGTCAGGCGCGTGTTCGTCTTTGACGGCCGCCGGCGCGCGTTCCGCGGTGGCATCGTTAGACTGCGAACAGCCGGCGAGCGCAAGACAGGCCACGGCGGCGAGAAGAAGAGAGAAAGTTCTGCTCATCGAATCACCAGTATGCCATGCTGATCGGGTGGCCGCCTACGACGACTTCGCATGGTTTTACGATCGCTACTGGAACGAGGACTTCCACTCCGCGGCCTTCCCGATCCTGGAACGTGTCTGGCTGTCGCGACTGCCGGAGCGCTCCCGCATTCTCGACGTGTGCTGCGGCACCGGCTATCTGGCAGGCATGCTGGTGGAGCGCGGCCATGAAGTGACGGGAGTCGACGCCTCGCCGGAGATGATCGCCTGCGCGCGGCGGAACGTGCCGAGAGCGGACTTTCAGGTGGCCGAGGCTTCGCGGTTTCGCATGGCCGCGGAGTTCGATGGCGCGGTTTCGACCTTTGACAGCCTCAACCACATCCTCGAATTGCCTGACCTCACGAGCGCCCTTCGTAACGTGGCGGCGGCGCTCAAGCCGGGCGGCACTTTCGCATTCGACATTTTGCTGGAAGAGGCTTACCAGACGCACTGGGGCGAAAGTTTCGCACTGGTTCGCGACGACCACGTGCTGACGATCACCGGATCGGGATTCGACTTCCGCACGCGGCGCGCGCAGTGCACCGTGACGATGTTCCGGCTGATGGAAGGAGCATGGCGGCGGAGCGACACGACGGTCGTGGAACGTTGCTATACGGGCGCTGAAATCGGAACGGCACTCGAGGATGCGGGGTTCGGCGAAATTACCGCTTACGACGCGGGCGATCTCGGCATGGCGGGACTGCTCGGCGAGGGGCGGACCTTCTTCGTAGCGACTCGCGTCTAGGCGGCGGCGGTTTTGAAGCGGTTGCGGTTGCGGAGACTGGCGCCCATCATGCGGTCGGCAACGGCGACATGATCGTGCATCCAGGCGGCCATGTAATTGAGCAATTCCCGAATGGCCTCTTTATCGCCGGCTTCGATGCGGTCGCCAAACGCCGTCACGCGTTTGCGCGCGGCATCGTGCTGGGATCTGTGCCAGGAAAGACTCATGTACCGGGCCTCTTGCATGAGACGTTCTTCGTGCGCGAAGTGGTCTTCCACGGCAACGGCAGCGGCGCGCACCATCTCCTTGAGTTTGGGCATGCGGGCTCCCGCGGCGAGAGCTTGCGTCAGCTCCGCACCGAGGCGATACAGGTTCCGGTGCTCCGCATCGATTTCCGGAAGGAAGATTTCGTGATCGGGGGTCCATTCAAAGGGACGGGCCATGGGTCCAGAATAGCATGTTTAGGATCTGAAGGTATGAAAGGGGCGGGGGCGGTGGGCTACATTCGCCGATACAGCTTTTACCGCTCCCTCACTGGGTTGTGAAAAAATCCGGCTGCTGTTCTCGTCGCGCTCCACTCGCCTTTCGACGCACCGTTTACCGCTCCCTCACGGTCGCGGCTCCGTTAGCGGCATCATGTAGATACGGAGCCGTGACCGTAAGGGAGCGGTAAACGGTGTCGGGGACACGCGTGCGTTTGAATGCGGCAAAAAAGCAATTTGATATTTTTTCACAACCCCTGACGGTCGCGGCTCCGTTAGCTGCATTCACTTGAGCGCTTTGCGCTCATCGACCGGTCTGGAGACCGGTCGGTACTGGCTTACGTGCTGACGGTTTCGGCGGGGGCGGGTTGTTTGTGTTTGCAGTCGGCGTTGGGGCATTGCCATACCGGTCCGGCCTTGAGCCATTTTTCGACCAGGTACGGGTTGCCGCATTCCGGGCACTTCTCCTGTATGGGCTTGCCCCAGGCGACGAAGTTGCAACCCGGATAGCGGTTGCAGCCGTAGAATGTCTTGCCCTTCCGCGAGCGGCGCTCGATGATCTCGCCTTCGCTGCACTCCGGGCACTTCACTCCGATGGTCTTCTGCTTGACGTACTTGCACGTCGGATAATTGCTGCACGCCGTGAATTCGCCGAAACGCCCGCTCTTCAGCACCAGATTGTTGCCGCACTGCGGGCATTTCTCTTCGAGCTGCTGATCCGGCTTCTTCTGCGTGCCGCCGATCTGCTTGGTGGTTTTGCAATCGGGAAAGCCCGTGCAGGCGAGAAAGGTTCCGAAGCGGCCCTTCTTGAGCACCATCGGCCGCCCGCAGTTCTCGCAATATTCCTCTTCGCCCTGCTCGGAAAGGTCGGACTTATCGACATCCGGCAGATCCACGGTGAGTTCGCGTGTGTAGGTGCAGAAATCGCCCTGGCGCTGCCACGTAAGCAGCACGCGACCGCCGGCGGGCCGGAGGTCCACCGCGTAATAGGTTTCGAATTGCGGATAGCGCGCCTTGATCTTCTGCAGGCGCTGCTCAATCTGTTCGCGATCGTCTTCGGTTTTCGTTGCGAGAAGCTTGTTGTGCTTCTCGAGCTCGCTGCGGTATAGGGCTTCGATGTTTGAGAGCCGCGCCGCGTTTTCCTTATCGAGCTTCTCCGCTTTTTGCGCCGTCGCCTTGCGATGCTTCTTCAGCTCCGCTTTGAACCGCGCATCGATCTTGAGCAGCGCGGAGCGGTCGCCCGGGTTGGCTTTGTACTCTGCAATGGAAGCTTCGGTCCGCTGCTTGATGGCCTCATAGCGGCGCGTATCTTCCTGCCCCAATTCCTCGCGCGCGGCGGCCAGCTTTTCCTGCTGTTTTTGAACGGCGGCGTCGCGTTTGGTTTGGATCTTCTGGAGATCCTCGTCCGCCCAGGACTGGCGCTTCTCCTGACGCCGCGAGATTTCCTTATCGAGCTTGTCGAGATCCGCTTCCACCTGGCGGAGCGGAATATCCGGATATCCGGTGCACGCCAGAAAACTGCCGTGCTTGCCCCACTTGATCACCAGAGGCTTGCCGCAGCTTTCGCACGTGAGGTCCGTGGGCTTTTCGATGCGCTTCACGTCGGTCATGTGCTCGCCGGCGTGCTTGAGATCGCGATCGAAACGGTCGTAGAACTCACCCATGGCCTGACGCCAATCGAGTTTGCCGTCCTCGATTTCGTCGAGCTCTTCTTCCATGCGCGCGGTGTATTTGACGTCGAAGATATCGTCGAAGCTTTCGAGCAGAAGGTCCGTCACCACCATGCCGAGCTCGGTGGGCGTGAAGCGTCCTCCTTCCTTCTTTACGTACTCGCGCTCCTGAATGGTGGAGAGAATCGAAGCGTAGGTGGATGGCCGGCCCACGCCATCGGCTTCCAGGCGCTTGACGAGCGTGGCTTCGTTGTAGCGCGGCGGGGGTTCGGTGAAGTGCTGTTCGGGGCGAATGGCTTTGAAACGCAGGACTTCGCCTTCGGTGACCAGCGGGAGACGATGCTTCATCTCCTCGTCTTCTTCATCCACCGTGTCTTTGCCTTCCTGATAGATCTTGAGGAAGCCTTCGAACTTGAGCACCGAACCGGTGGCGCGGAACGTGTAATCGACGCGGTTTTTGCCGGAGGCGTTGACGTCGATGGTCGTCTGGTCGTAGAGCGCGGGCATCATCTGCGAAGCGATGAAGCGGTTCCAGATGAGGCGATAGAGCTTCATCTCGTCTTCGGCGAGATTCCGTTCGAGCAGCTCCGGCGTATACGCCATGGAGGTGGGACGTATGGCCTCGTGTGCATCCTGCGCGTCCTTCTTGGACTTGTAGATGTTCGGCGCCTGCGGCAGGAAATCCTTGCCGTAACGTTCAGCGACGTAATGTCGAACGTCGGCTACAGCGTCATCGGAGACGCGGGTCGAATCCGTGCGCATGTAGGTGATGAGGCCGACGGTTTCGTTGCCGACCTCCACGCCTTCATAGAGGCGCTGCGCGATCATCATGGTGCGCTTCACGCTGAAGCGGAGTTTGCGCGAAGCTTCCTGTTGGAGCGTGGAGGTGATGAACGGCGCGACCGGGTTGCGCTTTTTCTCGCGCGTGGCGACGCTCTTGACGATGTACGGTGAGTCTTCGAGATTCGCCACCACCAGGTCAGCGGCATCGGCGGATCCGATTTCCGCCGCGGCATCGCCAATGCGGATCAGGCGGGGAACGAGCACCGGCGGCTTCTTAGCGTTGAGCTCGGCGTCGATGGTCCAGTATTCCCGGGCGACGAAGGCACGAATTTCACGCTCGCGTTCGACAATGAGGCGAAGGGCCACCGTCTGTACACGGCCGGCGGAGAGTCCGCGGCGGACCTTGTCCCAGAGGAGCGGGGAGATTTTGTAACCGACGAGGCGGTCAAGCACGCGGCGCGCCTGCTGGGCGTCGACGAGCGACACGTTCACCTGGCCGGGCTTTTCGAAGGCTTTTTCGATCGCCTTCTTGGTGATCTCATTGAACATCACGCGGAAGATGTGCGGGCCGCCGTCTTTCGGCTTGACTCCGCCGAGCTCTTCCTGCAGGTGATAGCAGATAGCTTCGCCTTCGCGATCCGGATCGGCCGCGAGATAGATGTTTTCGACGTTTTTGGCGGTTTGTTTGAGCTCCTGAATGAGCTTCTTTTTCCCCTCGATGACCTCGTAGCGCGGCTCGAAACCGTGCTCGATATCCACTGCCAGGTCCTTTTTCGGGAGATCTTTAATATGACCGAGCGAAGCCTTAACAACGTACTGCTTGCCCAGGTATTTGTTGATGGTCTTCGCCTTTGCAGGCGATTCCACGATTACCAGAGCTTTTGGCATATTGAACTTTCGGACAGCGGCCCCCTCGGCCGCCGGGTTTGCTTGAAGTTTACCCTGTTGACGTTACCACACTTTGACAAAGTTCTTTCCCGGGAGTTGCTTCACGAGGCCCATCATTTCCAGTTCGAAAAGTGCGGCGATGAGTTCGGACGCTGAAGTATCTTCAATCTTTTCTAAGAGTTGATCGAGATGTAAGGCGGCGTCCACTCGCAGGAGTTCCAGCGCCCGGCGGGCGGACGGGGCCAGATCGCCGGACGCGCTATTTAATAAGGATGCCTGTTCGGGCGCGGCGGATTCACCATCGGCGCAAAGCCGCTGCTTCCCCTTATCGATGAGGCGCCTGCGGGATTCCGCCGGGAGCTCCGCGACCACATCATTCCAATCCTGCACGAGGCGTGCCCCCTGTTTAATAAGGAGGTTGGGTCCCCAGCTCGGTTTGCTGGTGATGTTGCCGGGGATGGCGAAGACCTCCCTGCCCTGGTCCATGGCCAGTTTGGCGGTGATCGCCGACCCCGAGTATTGCGCGCCTTCGACGACGAGAACGCCGGCAGTGAGACCGCTGACGATGCGGTTACGGACCGGGAAATTCTGCGGAAAGGCGGTCGCGCCCATGGGGAATTCGGAAAGGATGAGGCCCTTGGCGGCGATTTCGGCCGCAAGCTTCTTGTTTTCGCTCGGATACACCACGTCCACACCGCAGCCGAGGACAGCGATGGTGTCGCCGCCCGCTCCCAGGGCTCCGCGATGCGCGGCGCTATCGACGCCGCGCGCCATGCCCGAGACGATCGTGAGCCCGGCGTGGGCAAGATCGGCGGAGAGGCGTTCAGCGACAGCGAGTCCGTACGGCGTCGGGCGGCGGGTGCCGACGACGGCGATAGAAATTTCCGCGAGCAGTTCGAGGCGCCCCCGCGCGAAGAGGGTGACCGGCGGATCGAAGATTTCGCGGAGAAGCGCGGGATAGGCAGCATCCGCGACGGTGATGAGGACTGCGCCCGCGGCAAGCATGCGCTCGTGCTGCGCGGCGGCGTCTTCAAAGGTGCAGCCGGAAGCTACGGACTGCGCGACAGCGCCGGAAACTCCGGCGGCTTCCAGTTCCGTGCGCGTGGCGCGAAAGATGGCTTGGGGGGTGCGGAAGCGGTCCAGGAGCTTGGCGGAGGTTCGTGCTCCGAGGCCGGGCACGAGTTTCAGGGCGAGCCAGTGAAGTTCCTCGTCACGAGTCAGGACGGGGGTGGTCATGAAAGGCTCACGGTAACAGGGGTGGGGCGGGATTGGCAAGGATGAGTCGGGGATGGACGGAAAAACGAACCCAAATTCCGGCTTGGGGGTTTGTTGACGGCAAAAGGGTTATCGCTCTGAAGCGGGCTAAATCGACGGCTAAATTTACCGAACGAACCCAAACTCTGGGGTTGGGATTGATGGGGCCGCCGATGAACGCCGATGAACGCCGATGGGATTCTCCGAGGGAATCCGGTTTGTTGGTTTCCCGATAGCTCCTCCGATTTGAGGGTAACAGGTGCGCAGGTTTGTGGAGCGGGTTGTTCGTCCGAAATGGCTCGCGTGGCCGCGAAGAAGTTGGCACGCGGGTGCACGCAGGGGCGGCATCCTCCGTCATGCATTTGCATTGGCGGTTCCCGTGATTCGTCTGGCAGTTCTGACCCTCGTAGCGGCCGGGGGGATTGCGCAAACGGCGGCGAAGGTGGAATTTGAAGTAGCTTCCGTCAGGCCTTCAGCGCCACCGGGGCAAGGTGTTGCTCTAACAGTCGGATGCAAAGGCGGGCCAGGAACTGGAGACCCTACCCATCTGGTATGCAGCAACATGAGCGCAACACTCCTGTTCATCCGAGCCTACGGGATTACGAATGTGCAGCTAGCCGGACCTGAATGGCTCCTGGCTACTCGATTCGACCTCAATGCTAATCTGCCGCCAGCGGCTACCAGGGAGCAAGTAATGGAAATGTTGCGTAACCTGCTCGCTGAACGCTTCCACCTGGAAGTCCATCACGAAGCCAGAGAGACGTTGCAGTTCGAGTTGGTGGTTGCCAAGAACGGCCCCAAACTCCACCCCGCACCACAGAGCGAGCGTCCGCCGGGAGGCGGTAATATCGGCAGGCGGAGGCGGGACGTCATTTATCTCCACTTTCGAAAACGAACATGGCGATTCTCGCATCGACTCGGAGCACCCAAGAGAATAAGCCTGTGACCGATGCGACCGGCCTCACGGGGAATTATGATGTCGAGTTGAGTTGGAATCCGGATTTTGCGGCAGGGAGTATTGAGAGTCCGCCGGAGTTACGGGCGGCGCTGCAGGAACAGCTCGGTTTAGATTTAGAACTCAAGAAAGCGCCGTTGGACACGCTCGTAGTCGATCGGATGGACAAGACGCCAGTTGAGAACTAGGGATACTGCCCGGCAGCAGCTCGCGAGCTCGTGACCAACTGCAAGCGCGGCGTGTCATCATGGGACATCCGGGCGTTACAGATCACGCAAAAGACGGCATGGTTCATGGTCGATCGCATCCGGCTTGCCATGCAAGATGACAAGACCGGCGGCAAATTTGACGGTCAGGTTGAAGTTGATGAGACGTTCATCGGCGGCAAATATCGCAACATTGCGGCCAACGGCGAGTTGCACTTGAGTTGCAACGGGGCTCACATTGAGGAGGACGACGCATCCAATCTTCCGTTCCGGCATTTGAACTCGTGATAGTGCGGTATGAAGACCTTCGCTCAATTTCGTGAACAGGCGGCATTCTTGAGGGAATCCAGCGGCTCCACCAACATCGAAAAGACGCTTCTAAAAGCCTTGAAGGTTTTGAAGCTCTTTAACATCCCGCATTATGTATGCGGCGGCTTCGCCGTTCAGGAGCATGGTTATCCACGGTTCACGGTGGACGTCGATCTCATAGTGCCGGATGTGGAGTTCGCCGTCGAGAAACTGTCGATCAACGGCTTCAAGCAGAACCCAGGCTCCGAGATGACCGTAACCGATCGGGAAACGAAGGTAGAAGTCGATCTGCTACCGGGTGGAAAGAAGGTCGATTCGGGGCCGCTCACTCTGCCGATGCCAACGCATGTATCGGAAGAGCCGCAGATATTGACTTTGGAGAAGCTGATCTCCGCAAAGCTGTCAACCTACATGGGCCGGGGAATCGAACGCAGTCAAGACCACGCCGATGTCGTGAAACTCGTACAGGCGAACCGTCTGCCGAGGGACTTGGGCGTTGATCCGAAGGTTCGGGACGAGTACCACAAGATTTGGGAGGGGCTTCATCAGAAGAAAGTGTAAGCCATGCGGAAAATCATCATCTCGGCTTCTAAAGTGAAAACGGCTGACCATTTCTATGACCCAAATCGAGGCGCCGTACCGGGTGATGATAAACGGGCGTAGACCAAAACTCGGCGGATTGCAGACAAATGATCGACCGGTTTGTTTCTCTGATTCGGTAAGCAAGTGAAAATGGGACGCCAGTAGAACCCTGCGTGCAATCGTGAAAACGATGCTTACCGCTGAAACGCTTCCTGGCCTTCGACGCATTGGAGCGGGTTCCCAACGGCCCGAACCTCTCGCGATCAATTCGCCGACGGCTTGGCGGCGTGGTCGACGATCAGCAATTCCAGCGGCAGTTTGCGGAGTTCGACTTTCAATCCCAGCTTTTCTTCCATTTCGTGCTTGGGGTCGCCTGCCGGCGACGGGCGGAAATCGACGTCGTAGAAGCCCTTCAGTCCAGTTTCGTCTATGCCGGGGAGTTGTTCTCCAAACGTTACCGCTTTGGTTTCGGGGTCCATCACCGGCATCCCCGCTATGCTTGCCATTACATCGGCAATGTTGGACATAGACGCGTGGCGCAGCCGGCAGGTCTGGCATTCCGATCCTTCTTTGGATTCCGGGATCTTGAGGCCGCCCTTGGCGACCGTCATCGCGTACACTTTGGTCTCGCGGGTTTCCAGGTGGGCCGCGAACTGGAATCTCTCCGCGAGGAGCGGCCGGAGCATCGACAGCATCTGATCGTGCGAAACCGGCGCGGTGGCGGTCGCCACAATATCGAACCGGTCTGTTCGAGCCCAATCCGGGAGCCCCACCATTCGCGCGGGCTGCATGGCGTACGCTTCGCCGAGCAGCATCATGAGAGTGACCCGGGTGCCGGTCAGCCGCGCGGGCTCGAACTGGAAAGGCGGCGTCATTGGACCGCCCCCGGGAACGCGCGGCGGCGGCAACGCAACTTTCACGGACACGACGTCGAAGCGCGGCGCGGCGGTTTGCGCGGCGAGCGGAACGGCGGTGGCCAGAAGGCGCAGCGCGGCAATTCGCATCGGCGTCATGATAGCATCGAACGGCGATGCCCGATTCACTCATCGAACAGGAGCTTTTGGTGGAGGTGGAGCGCGCGCAGCGGCAGCTTGCGTCCTGCAACGCCCGTATCCGCGACGCCGCGCGGGTCCGGTTGGACGACGCGCTGCGGCGGCTGGCGGAATTGCGCCCGCCGCCCGAAGAGAACGGAGGCCGATGCGAATGAAACCGCTAATTCTTGCTCTGCTTTCAGCGGCCGCGCTTTCCGCCGACTCGGTGTCGCTGACTTACCTCGGCACCGCCGGATGGCAGATCGAATCGGGCAAGACGATCGTCCTCATTGACCCGTACTTCACGCGCGCGAAGTACCCGAGTCCGAACGACGCTGTGTCGGCGGATGATCCGCGGCCTTTGGTAGGAGTGAATTCCGTGGTGGAGTCCGACGCCGCTGCCATCGACGCCCACATCAAACGCGCCGATCTGCTGCTGTTGACGCACACTCACCCCGACCATGCGCTCGATATGCCGTACATCGCGCGTAAGACGAAGGCGCGCGTGATCGGCACGGAAAGCACGGCGACCGTGGCGCGCGCCTACGGCATTCCCGAGAGCCAGATTCAAGTGGTGCGGGGCGGCGAGACTCTGAAATTCGACGACGTCACCATCCACCCGATCCGCAGCGTGCACGGCATTTTCCGCAAGCCGCCGGCGGGGTGGACGCCGGGGCCGCCGCCGCTGGTGCGCGCCGATGTCACGGCGCCGATGCGCTTCGGCCAGTTTCAGGAAGGCGGGACGCTGGCGTACCTGCTGGAGATGGGCGGGCACCGCATTATCGTCTTCGGCAGCATGAACTTTATCGAAAGCGAAATCGCCGGACTGCGGCCGGATATTGCGCTGATCGGAGCCATGCCGGAGCGCAACAATATTGAGGACTACACGCCACGCCTCATGAAAGCACTCGGAGATCCGCCGATCGTCATCCCGACCCACTGGGACCGCTTCAATGTGCCGCACAGCTTTTCGCAGGCTCCCGCGGTGGCACGCCTGCAATCGTTCCTCGACGAAATAAAAGCGGCATCTCCGGGAACAAAAGTGATTGTGCCTTCGTATTTCCAAGCGATCACAGTGCCGTAGTTGCACTGGAAATTGACGTGTTCGACAATAATAGAATATGAAAAAGCTGACGGGGTTAGCGGCCTTCGGGCTGTTGCTCATTGCGCCCTTGTGCGCACAAACGCCCGCGGGCGCTGCCAAGCCCGCCGGGGGAAAAGAATTCGAAGTCGCTTCCATTAAGGAAGCTCCGCCGATCGATCCGGCGGCAATCATGGCGGGCAAGCAGTTGCACGTCGGCATGAAGATCGATGGGGCGCATGTGGACATCGGCGGCTATCCGCTGATCATGCTGATCAGCAAGGCGTACGACGTCAAGCTGTACCAGATTCAGGCGCCTGACTGGATGAAGCCCACTATGAACGTGAAGCGCTTCGACATCATCGCGAACATGCCCGCGGGCTCGAGCAAGGACGATGTTCCGCAGATGCTGCAAGCGCTGCTGCGCGACCGCTTCGGGCTGGTGGTGCACGAGGAAACGAAGGAGAAGAACGTGTACGCGCTGGTGGTGGCGAAGGACGGGTTGAAGATTAAGGAATCGGCGGCGAGCCTCGCGGCGGCTGAAGGCCCGGGCGTCAGCGGGAGCAACTCGGCGAGCGTGGTGCAGACGAAGAATGGCGCCACGTTTAACGACGGCCAGCACACGCAAAAGATGGCCATGGCTCCGGATGGCAAGAGCATGCAGATGGAGATCGGCAACATCACGATGGCGGAGTTGTGCGAGAGCCTGAGTTCCATGGCGGACCGGCCGCTGGTCGATATGACCGAAACGAACGGCAAGAAATACGACATCACGCTGCAAATGTCGATGGAAGATATGATGGCGGCGGCGCGTGCGCAGGGTGTGGCAGTGCCGGGCGGCGAAGCAGCGGGCGCGAGCGGCAGGCCGGCGGATGCGGCATCCGATCCCGGGGCCGGGCGCAGCATCTTCAAATCGATGGAAGCGGCCGGGCTGAAGCTGGATGCTCGAAAGATGCCGCTGAAGTATCTGGTTGTGGATAAGTCGGAGAAGGTTCCGAGCGAGAATTGAAGTTCAATCGCTCTGTGTGAGGGAGGGTTTGTGAAGAAATCCGGCTGTCGTTCCCTCTTACCGCTCCCTTGCGGGAGTGTCAAGAAATATTGAATCGTTCCTGTATCCCCCGCACCTTTTACCGCTCCCTTACGGTCACGGCTCCGTTTGTATTTGATTCTGCTTAACGGAGTCGCGACCGTTAGGGTCTGTGAAAGAATATCGAATTGCTTTTTTGCCGCGTTCAAACGCACTCGCATTCCCGGCACCTTTTACCGCTCCCTTACGGTCACGGCTCCGTTTGTATTTGATTCTGCTAACGGAGCCGCGACCGTAAGGGATTGTGAAAAAATGTGACGTGCGCGAGTTTTCAACAACGCAAGTAATTGAAAACAGGATGGTCGGAAAACGGTTTTTCGCGTTTTTTTCACAATCCCGTTAGGAAGCGGTAAAAGGCGCGTCGAAAGGCGGATGGAGCGCGGCGAGAACAGCAGCCGGATTTTTCACAATCCCGTTTGGAAGCGGTAAAAGGTGTATCGAAAGGCGGCTGGAGCGCGACGAGAACAGCTGCCGGATTTTTTCACAGCCGCGTGAGGAAGCGGCAAACGGCGTGTCGACAGGCGGATGGAGCGCGCCGATCCGCGTCAGTCGTCGACAATTCCTAGCTTTTGCAGGAACTGCGCGTCGTACGCGTTCTGCAGCTCAGCCTCCGGAATGACGGTGCTATTGCCGGCCGGCCAGCAGCTGTCCACGGATTTGGATGCGTACACCACGCGCTGGCACTCTTCGCACCACCAGTGAATGACGATTTCACGGTCGTCAGTGATTCCAACTTCGTCAATGCGGCTCGGCGGCAGCCCGCAGCGGCAGTTCATCGATAAGTGGCGGTATCCCATGTGCGGTAACACTGTAGTTATCGCACTCGTGCGCCGTTTCCGACAGCACCAAACGGACTGTTTTGTACCGTCGAAAGGAAGCTTTTCTCCTAGAACCCGGAGGGCACAATCCAAAAACTTTCCTTCCAGGTACCACCCGGCGGGACGCTTTGCAGATCCTTGTAAACGCCGGAGTGCGCAAGATTGAAGGCGTTCGTGATCGCGGCCATCGGTTCGAAGCAGATGAAATCGCGGCCGGGCGGCGCATACGCAACAGCCACCGGGTACTTTGGCCCGTATATCACGGTGACGCGCTCGCGCTTGCCTTCCACCCAGAAATGTGCGCGGTTATCGGCGCCGCGGACCAGATCCGTAAAAACATCGTCCAGGTGATGTCCGGCATCGAGCTGGTACGGGTCGGGAAGATCCATCGGCTTGCTCTCACCGGTGGGGATCAGCAGGTTGTTCAGCACGAGGTGCTGGCGCGCGGAGAGATGCACCTTCCACTGATCGCGCGGCGCATCGTGCAGCTGGAAGTACGGGTGATAGCCGATGGCGACGGGGAGCGGCTCGACGGAGTGGTTCTCGATCGCGGTCTCCACTTCCACTTCTCCGCCCGCGAGGCGGTACGTCATCGTGATGGTCTGCGCGAACGGAAACTGAGCCATCATCTCCGGATGCGAGGCGAAGTCTATGCGGCTGGTCGCCCACGCGGAGCGCTCGTCCGCGGCGCCGGCTTGCAGTTGCCAGGCCGGAGAGAAGTTCAGCAGACCGTGAATCGGTTTCTGGTGGGCGTCGCGGCGTAGATTGCCGAGGTCGGGATTCAACAGGAAGCGGCGGCCGTTCGCCCAGTACGCATCCCCATCGATGCGGTTCGCCCACGGCGCCAGGAACGGAATGGCGCAGAAGACCTGATGATCGCGGAGTTCGGCGGGGCTGTGATACGGAAACCAGAGCACGTTCTTTCCGTTGACAAGAATCTCATACGCCATGTTGCCGACGGCCGGGGCGATGGATACTTGCATGTGGTGGGCGGCATCGGTGAGTTGGACAACTTCGATGCCATCGACGATTGTCTTCCGGGCGGAGTAGTTTCCGGCTGCGGGCAGCGCTTGGGTCATAGAGAGAAGGAGCAGCGCGGCGGCGGCGGTCACTTGCCTTCGGGAGCGTCGGGGTCGCGCAAATCCAGTAGAAGTTCTTTTTGGCAGCAGGTGCATGGTCCGGGAGTGTTGTAGCGAATGGAGCATACGTCGCACCAGTAGGTGATCAACTTCAGCTTACCCTCCTGACGCACCAGAAGCGAGCGGTCATGTTGCGGGCCAACAGTGAACTTTGTGGCGCTCGTGAATTTGCCCTTGGCTTCGATCTGGTAGCCGTTGAGGCGCTGGTCCGAGAGAACTTTCAGGGTGTCGTCATCGCCGTCCAGAGTGACGGTTTTGTGATCGGCGGTGAGGACGGTGGCGGCGGCGTTGTTGTGGATGGTGAGCTTGCCGCGCAAAGTATCCGGGTTCCGGTTGCCGGCGGCAAAGGCAGCCATCGCGGAGACGAGCACACAGAGACAGATCCTCATGGAAGCCATTGTACGTGACGACAGGAATCTTTCGGAATCTTTCCTGTGTGTGCCGCGCCTGCGCGGCCTTCAGTTACGCGGGTTACTATGGGGAGCAAATGAGTTGGCGGATGTCGATCCTGATTCTAACGGCTGCCCTTGCGCGCGCGCAGTATCGCGACAGCTTCACCGGCCCGTTGACGCAGTGGAGCGTCGAACTGGAAAAAGGCGACCGCGTGGAGGCTCACGACGGTGTTTTGACCGTCGATGTGCCGGGCGGATGCACCGTGTGGTTTCGGCCGGAATTGACCGCACCGGTGACCATTGAGTACGAAGCGCGCATGGTGCAGGCGGGCGGCGCGAACGACCGGGTCAGCGACCTGAACGCGTTCTGGATGGCCACGGATTCACGGTCCACCGACTTCTTCTCCGTGCACAGGAGCAGTAAGTTTTCGGATTACAACCAGCTTCGCACCTATTACGTCGGGCAGGGCGGAAACTCGAACACCACCACCCGCTTCCGCCGGTATATCGGCGATGCGGTGGAAAGGCCTTTGCTGCCGGAGCACGATCTGAAGTCCCCCGATGTGCTGCTGAAGCCGAACGTGTGGCAGAGCATTAAACTGGTCGCGGCGGGCGAGCACGTGCAATATTGGCGCGACGGACGCCTGATTTTCGATGTACACGACTCCGCGCCGTACACGCACGGGCACTTCGGATTTCGCACGACGCAGAGCCATGTGGAGTTGCGGAACTTCCACGTCTCGCGCGGCGATGCATCGCACATCGAATTAGACAATGGCATCGTGGCGCTGGAGTATTCGAAAGCGAGTGCGACCTTCGATGCAATTTACCGCTACGACGGCGGACGGCGCGTTCCGGTGGCATTGGGCACGGACGCGTATTACTGGGACAGCGTGTCGCACCCGAATGCGCCGGCGGCTCGCGAAGTCACCCCTTCGAACGGCAACTTCCGAATTCACATGAATGCCGAAGAGCCGCGGCTCGTCGTTACACCGGAAGGTCAGGAGATTGTCGCGGTGGCGCGGCACAACACGTGGTTTCAGTTCGATGTGGAAGTGCATTACGTTCTGCGGCGCGGCGACGCGGGATTCTACGCGTACACAGTGATGCGGCATCCGCGCGAACTCGGCGGGACGGAACTGGCGCAGATCCGCTTCGTCTCGAAGACGGTGACGGAGGGGACGTTCACGCAGTTCGTGATCGCAGAGAATCGAACCAAGGCGATCGACCGTAGCGAGAAACAGAGAGAGCTGATGAACGCCACTTACTTACTCGCCGATGGCACGGTGAGCACTAAGTATCAGAACTCCAGTTACTGGGCAGATACCCTGGTGTACGGCCATGCGGGTCCACGGCTGGGATTGTGGAGCATCACGGCGTCGCCGGAATATCACAACGGCGGTCCGCTGAAACAGGGGCAGACGGTGCACGACAATGTGCTGCTGCGCGTGCTGACGAGCGGGCACTTCGGCGCGTCGCCGGTGAAGTTGGCGGCGGGCGAGGAGTGGAGCAAGGTCTACGGTCCGGTGTTCACTTACATCAACACGGGGGATTCGGTGCCGCAGTTGTGGGCTGACGCGGTTCGACGCCAGAAGCAGGAAGCGGCGAATTGGCCTTACGCGTGGGTCACCGCGCCCGAGTATGTCAAGGCGCGCGGGACACTCTCCGGGACGTGGAAACTGCGGGGCGATGCGGCCAGGACCGGCGCATGGGTAGTGCTCGCGGATTTGCTGCGCGCCGGAGATTGGACTATGCAGAGCAAGGGTTACGAGTTCTGGACGAGGACCGGACCGGACGGCCGGTTCACGATCCGCAATGTGATTCCGGGACATTACACGCTGTATGTGAGCGGCGCCGGTCAGCCGGCCGACTTTGTGGAAGACGGTGTGGCGATCGCGGCCGGGCAGACCACGCATCGCGATGTGGAGTGGACACCGGTCCGAAACGGCCGCACATTGTGGCAGATCGGCACGTTCGATCGAACGGCGGCAGAGTTCCGCAATGGCGACGCTCCGCGCGATTTCGAAATGTTCAAGCGATATCCCAAGGAATTTCCGCACGACGTGACGTTCACAATCGGCGAGAGCGACCCGGCGAAGGATTGGAATTACGCGCAGTGGACGCTGTACTCGGAAAAGCCGGTATGGACGATCCGGTTTCGCGCCGATGCGGCCGCGGCGGGCACTGCCACACTTACGATGGCGTTCGCTTCATCTCAACCGGCTCGCGGTGGTCTGACTAACTTAGAGGTCCGGGTAAATGGCGAGTTAGTGGAGACGATCCACTTACCGAAGACCGGCACGGCAGGATACCGGGGGAGCGCTCAGGATTCGCCCTGGAATGTGCGAACGGTGCGGTTCGATTCGCGTTTGTTGCGGCCGGGCGTGAACGAAATCACGTTGGGTCATGCGGGGGCGCGGCCGTTTGGGGCCGGTGGCGAGGCGGTTGGACCCGTGGGTCAGGTGATGTATGACGCGATCCGGCTGGAAGTAGATAAGTAGCGGTATGGCGGGAGCGCAATGAGCTACATAGGGGGACGCGACCGCGTGGGGCTGTGAAAAAACATCAAATTGCTTATTGCCCCATTCAAACGCACTCGCATCCCCGGCACCTTGTACCGCTCCGTTGAAAGTCACAATGGGAGTGCTGCCTCCGTAGCGGGTTTGATATTGACGGTGTAACCGAGAATTCGCAGTTCCCCGGCGATTTTCTGAGCACGGCGTTTGGCTGCTTGCGGAGTTGTGGGTTTCCCTTTTTCCAGATACGTC
>Ga0134128_10001190_pt1 | contig 34342 bp, 24 predicted proteins | sample KB31754_FD_96462 | JGI IMG/M metagenome (GOLD analysis project Ga0134128, IMG submission 96462) | Terrestrial soil microbial communities with excess Nitrogen fertilizer from Kellogg Biological Station, Michigan, USA - KB3-175-4 | ecosystem: Environmental > Terrestrial > Soil > Unclassified ...
GAATTGTTCTTGACGTAGTAAAGATCGTATTGAAGCTTCTCGAGCGCATCGCGCTCCGAGGCGCCGTAGGGATAACAGAGCTGCGCCCAGCCGGTGATCCCGGGTTTGACCGAGTGCCGCTCGACGTAGTAGGGAATCCGCTCGGCGAGCTCGGCGACGAATTCGGGGCGCTCGGGCCGCGGGCCGACGCAACTCATGTCACCTCGCAGCACGTTGAAGACCTGTGGCAACTCGTCGATGCGCAGCTTGCGGATCACCACGCCCACCCGGGTGACGCGCGGATCGCGCTGGCTGGCCCACTGCGGCCGGCCCTCCTCCTCCGCATCGATGCGCATGCTGCGAAATTTGAGCAGCTCGAAAGTGCGGCCGACAAGGCCCACTCGGCGCTGGCGGTAGAGCACAGGCGCCTTCCAGCCGTCCTCGACCTTGATCGCGAGCGCGGTCAGCAACATCAGCGGGCAAGTGAGCGCCAGCATGAGCGCGCTGGCGCCGAGGTCGAAAGCCCGGGATGTCAGCAACCGCAGGTGATTGCGCCGGAAGCCCTCCCCGAAGATCATCCAGGTCGGATTGAGCATGTCGATTCGTACGCGGCCGGTCTCCCGCTCGAGGAAAGTCAGCGCCTCGGTGACGTCGATGCCCGCGAGGCGGCATTTGAGCAGGCTCGCGATGGGGAAGCCCTGCCGCCGGTCGTCCATCGCGACGACCACTTCCGCCGCCTCGTAACGGTGGCAAAGCTCGGCGATATCCAGTCTCGGCTCGAGAATGAGGCCGCTGTCGATCCCACGCACCTCACCCGGTGCGACGATGAAACCCATCAGCTCGAAGCCACGCCTGTCCGAGCGGCGGCGCAACCCGGCGATCGCGGCGGCCGATTCCCCGGACCCGTAGACCAGCACACGCCGCTTGAAGAGGCTCTCGTCGACCACACTCGAGAAGATGACGCGCGAGAACACCGTGCCGCACAAAGCGCCGAAGGCTGCGAGTCCCACCACACCCCGGCCGATCCAGAGATTCGGGATCAGGTAAAAGCAGGCCGCGGTCACGAGGAAGCCCGTGAGGAGCGCCACCCCCAACCGCAGCGCGATACCACGCACCCGCGCCCGCTGGCGGGCGCTGTAGAGCCCGAAAGCCAACAGGCAAATCACCATCACCACGCTGAAGAGCAGCGCCCGGGGCCAGAGGGCGCCGCGAAGCTCGCTCAGCGGGGCGGCCGAGCCCCAATCCGTATGGAAACGCGCGAGCGCCGCCCCATACACCGAGCTGTAGAACAGTACCGCCTCGGTGATCGTGAGCGCCGCGATCGACGAGGGAATGTGGTGCCCGAACAGGCGAATTCGCATAAACCACCGAGCATCTCGCGATTATTTTTCCTTGTTGGTTCGCTCCGAGCCCTCGGCACCCCGCCGAATACAGCGTCCGCCGGAATACTTCTTGGACCTTAGAATATGGCGGCTTGCACCATAAGTATAGTACGATTTGGTTGGGTAACTGCGTCTCTAGCCTCACGCGTACGGCCGAAATACCGGCTTCACCGGGCGGCCACGCAGAAGCTGCTCGACGCCCTCATCCAGGCCCTTCCGATAGACGCCAAGCGCAGCCTCGATGACGTCCAGAGTCCGGTCGATGATCTCGTCGGTATGTGAATAGCTGACCACGAACGAGGGCGCAAGCACACCGCCCCTCATGAGCTCCTGAAGCCACAGGGTGCGCAACGGCTGGCTCGGCTTCCCATCGGCTCCCTTGGTGAAGTAAAGGAGATTACAGTCGCGACTCACGACACCAACGTGCTGGCCGAGCCCGAGCGCGGACGCCCGCTCCCCGATGCCCAGCCGCAGACGCCTGCCCTGCTGGTAGAGGCGCTCGACTACGCTCTCCTTTTCGTAGAAGTCCATCACCGCCATGCCGGCGGCGAGCGCGTGGGTCTCCGCGCCGTGCGTCGTGGACAGCAGAAACACCCGCTCACCGGAATGGCGGATGCCACCCAACTGCATCAGCTCGCGACGCCCGGCAAGCGCGGAGATCGCAAAGCCGTTTCCCAATGCCTTCCCAAAGGCCGCCAGGTCGGGCGTGACTCCGTAGACGCGCTGCGCGCCACCGATGTGCCACCGGAATCCCGTGATCATCTCATCGAACACGAGCACGGCGCCGTGTCTGCGGCACAACGCCTGGACGCCCTGCAGGTAACCGTCACCCGGCTCTTCCGTTCGCGCAGCCTCCATGACGACACAGGCGATTGCCTGCGGATATTGCGCGAACAGTGTTTCCAGGCTGGCAAGATCGTTGTAACGGAATGTTACCGTGTTGTCGCGAGTGGCCTGCGGAATCCCGCGGGGCATGCCGGTCGTGCCGATGAACCAGTCGCTGGTCGAAAAGAACGGATGGTCCGCGCAGATGGCGATCCGATCACGACCGGTGTAGGCGCGCGCGAGTCGCACCGCGCCATCCAGCGCGTCGGAGCCGTCCTTGCAGAATTTGACCATCTCGGCCCAGGAGATGATCGCGAGGAACCGCTCCGCGCAATCCACCTCGATACGCGCCGGGCGAGTGAAATTCGCGCCTTCCGCCATTGCGCGTCGAGCCGCCTCGATGATCGGCGGGAACGCATGCCCGAGCGTCACGGCGCGCAAGCCCATCCCGTATTCGATGAACTCGTTGCCATCGACATCCCGCACCTGACAACCGCTGCCCCGCTGGATGATGACCGGCATCTCTTCCGGAAACTGGTCGGACCCTTTGGCGTAGGTATGTCCGCCGCCGGGGATGAGCCCGTGGGCGCGCTCGTCCAAGCGACGGCTGGTTTCGAAGCGCTGTTCGGTGGGTCTCATCGCGACTCCTTCGGGTTACTACCGCCAGAGCATCCAGGGGCAATCGCCTTTGGCCTCCATCCGGTCGAAGGTGATCTTGTCCTTGAACGTATCCATCGACTGCCAGAAGCCGTCGTGTCGATAAGTGGCGAGCAGGCGCCGCTCGATCAGGCGCGCGAAGGGCTGCTCCACGAGCTCCTCGCCCTCGCCGATGTAGTCGAAAATCTCGCGGCGCAGCGCGAAGAATCCTCCGTTGATCCAGACGCTCCCCCCGTTCATGGCGCCGATCGAGGTCACGATCCCGTCCTCACCGGAGGTGACCGTGTGAAAGCTGTGATGCGAGCGCACGGCCACGAAACTGGCGACGGCGTCGCGCCGGTGAAAATCATCGAGGAGCGCGTCGAGAGGCAGGTCCGAGAGCCCATCGGCATAGTTGGCGAGAAATTCCGGCTCGCCCTCGACGTACTTGCGAACCCGCAGCAGCCGCTGCCCGATATTGCTGTGCAGTCCGGTGTCGACGAAAGTGATTCGCCAGTCATCCAGGTCACGTGAGACCAGGTCCACGCGCCGCCCCCCCTCCGACAGCACGAAGTCGTTGGTCATCGCCTCGTTGTAGTCCAGGAAGTACTGACGGATGAGATCGCCGCGGTAGCCCAGACAGAGAATGAACTCCGTGTGGCCGAAGTGAGCGTAATACCGCATGAGATGCCACAGGACGGGACGGTAGCCCACCCCGACCAGCGGCTTCGGAATCGTGTCGGAGTGCTCGCGCAGCCGCGTGCCCAAGCCTCCACAGAAAAGAACGACTTTCATTGTTGTGGCTCCCCCGCGTGTGCCGAATCCGGCCCTGAATCGCGCAACAGGCCCGCCCGCTCGAGGTCGTCCGCCGCCGCCCGGATCGTATGAAAGGGAATGCCGGAGCGCTCGGCGATGGCGAGCAGTGACCGGTTGCCGTTCGACTGGTTGAGCACCCAGAGCATCGCGTGCTCGCGCTCTCCAGGCGCGACACCGCCGACGGAGCGGTACAGGTTCCGCTTGCCCAGCCGTGGCTCGCATTTCGGGCTGAGATTGACGAAGCGTGTGTCCGCATCCAGCGCGGAGAGGATCCGCGCGACGGCCTGTATCGACTCGGCCAGGTACTCGGCGCGGACCAGCGAAAGATCGTCCGCGGACGTGTGGTACTGCGCATACCCGTCGTTGGGCGACCGCGTCAGCCGCCCGACCGGCAGGTCGAAGCCCGGCGAGCAGAACTGCCGCTCGTCGTAGCCATACGGCGAGAACGGCTCCACCCGATGCGCGGTGCCGAGCGCCTCGAGCACATGGACCGCCGCCCGATCCACCACGGCCTCGCCGCGCGCGCTCCGCTTGTAGGTGAGAGCTCCCGGATCGCCGAGCAGGCCGAGGACCAGCCCGTGCGCGATCCGCCCGACACTCGACTCGTTGCAGGCGAGCCAGGTGATCGCTCCTATCGTCCCCGGCGCGAACACGAATCGATAACTGTATCGGGGGGACTCTCCGGCCAGCGCGCGCGCCACTTCCGTGGTCACCGCAATGCCACTCGCATTGTCATTGGCGAGCGAAGGGTGACACACGTGCGTGAACACGAGGATCTCCCGGTCCGAAGACCCCTGCAGGCGGCACTCCGCATAGGTGAGACTGCCCGGCTCGAGGATCGAATCGATGCGGACCTCGTAGCGGCCTTCCTCCAGCGCCTCGAGGTCGCGATGGCGCAGACAGAAGCCCCAGTCGCGCTTGTAATAGCTCGTGCGATACGGAATCCAGTCCGGATGCTCGGGCAGGCTGTGCAGATGGGGCCGCAGCTCGGCGAGCGACAACACTTCGCTCACGGGAATGGAGTAGCTCACCACGTGCAGATTCGATTGCTGAAAATCGACCACCCGGCGGCCTCGCGCGTCCTTGATGTAGGCGTCGCGGATGTTCCATTCCGGCGGAACCTCCCAGTCGAATACGGCTTTGCCGCTCGGGATTTCGTGTACCGACAACGGTATGCGCTCGCCGACGCTGCGCAGCGTCTTGCGGACGCCCTCACCCGTGATGCTGCGGCAGATTGGAAAGATCTCCCGTACCAACTCGTAGGCGCGCTGCCCGGCCGCGCGCGACGCCTCGCCCGATTGCAGATGCTCGAGGATCACGTGGCACCGCGGCAGGTTCGAGGATCGGATGCACGCAGCGCATGCTCGGCCCGGTAGGCATCGGGGTCGAACAGCGGGGCATTGCGGTCCCTCTCACTGACGGCGCTCGGCGGCCGCGGCCATTCGATCGCAAATGCCGGGTCATCATACCGACAGCCACCGTCGAAGCCTGATCGATAGGCCTCGCTCATCTGATAGAGCACGGTCGTGTCGTCCGACAATGTCTGGAATCCATGGGCGAAGCCCTGGGGAATATAGACGCCCATGCCGCTCTCGCCGCTCAGCGGCACCGCGAAGTGCCGCATGAAAGTCTCCGATGACGGCCTGAGATCCACCATGACGTCGAAAATCGCCCCGGCCACACAGCGCACCAGCTTGCCCTCGCGGGAGGGAGGCCATTGAAAATGCAAGCCGCGAACGGTTCCGACACGATGGTTCCGGGACAGGCTCGCCTGCACGAAACGATGCGGCAGTCCCTGCCCGGCGAGCTCGGTCTCACAGAAGATCCGGGCGAAGGAGCCGCGCTCGTCCACGTGCGGCTCCGATTGGATGAGACAGATTCCGGGCAGCGGACCCTCGGTGAACTTCATAGAGGCACCCACCGCAGGTCCTCGTCCAGCTGGCCCGTCTGAGTCAGATAGCGAAGCTGCTTCAGGCGCGTGAACGCGCGGAACGCGAACGTTTCGCCGCTCATGTCGATCCGCTCGAATATCGCCCGCAGCTCGCGCGCCCCCTTGGCGGCCGACCACTCACAGGAAAAGCCCGGGAGAGCTCTGCCGATTTTCGCGAAGCTGACCCGATAGGAGCGGTCGTCGCCGCGGCTCGGTCCCGTCGTCACCTCGCAGCCCGGGAATACGGAGGCGATGGTCTCGGCGAGCTCCCTCACCCGGTAGTTCTCCGAATCCGCCCCCACGTTCAGGACTTGCCCGTTGACGGCCGCTTCCGGCGCAACGAGAGTCAGACGTATCGCGCGGCAGATATCCTCAACGTGCACGACGGGCCGCCACGGGCTGCCGTCACTCGTCATGGCGATGCGTCGCTGCGTCCAGGCGAGCCCGCACAGGTCGTTGAGCACGATGTCGAAGCGCATGCGCGGTGAAGCGCCGTACGCGGTAGCGTTGCGTAGAAACGTGACACAGAAACGGTCGTCCGCCATGGGCGCGAGATCGCGTTCGACCATGACCTTGCATCTCGCATAAGCGGTCCTCGGATTGGTCGGCGATGTCTCGTCGAGCCAATCGCCGACGCCGACCCCATAGACGCTGCACGAGGACGCATAGACAAAGCGCCTGACACCCACCTGCCTGGCGAGCTGCGCGAGACGCACCGAGCCCTGGTGGTTGATCTGATAGGTGATCTCCGGACGGTTCTCCCCCAGAGGATCATTGGACAGCTCCGCAAGGTGAACCACGGCCTCGAACCCCTCGAGATCCGAGGGCGTCACGGACCGCAGGTCGGTCACGAGCGTGCGTGGCAACACGGACGGCCGTTGGGGCGGGCTGTAGAGCCACCCATCGCGGTAGTAACCCGTATCGAGGCCGACAACCTCGTGACCGTCGGCGATCAGCAGCGGAGCGAGCCTTGCCCCGATGTAGCCTTCCGTACCCGTGACCAATATTTTCATGTTGTGAGTACCACTTTGCTCGCGAAAAAAGCTTCCGCGAGTCCGGACGGAGAGCGGCATTCGACCCCGCGCAATCGCATCAATCCCGCGAAGGTTTCAGCGGTGAACCAATCGTGATGAAGCTGGGAGCGGAAGGTGGCGAGCAACGTCTCGACCTTCAGCCGGGCGAGATCCGCGGAGAGTGGGATGAAAACGTTGGGACGTCCGAGGTCGCCTTCGTATTTGGGAACCTCGTACTCGAGTATCAGGTGATCGCGGAACGTCTGCCAGGTCAGCTCCGCCAACAGTCCGTGGTCCTGGTGCCGATCGTCTCGATGATGAGTCAACACCACCGTAGGTTCCACGCGGGCGCGAAGCGCGCCGAACGCGTCCTTGATCTCGGCGTATTGCGACGGGAAGTAGCTCTCGCGAAACGCGTGAGCGAGGACCTCCACGCGCGCTGCGCCTCCGAGCAAAGCCGCGGCGGCCGCGCGAGTCTCGGCGACCCGCGCCTCGTCGCCGGAGAATACGGCCCATACGAATCGCGCCGCCGGATAACGCGAGGCCCACCCGGCGAGGGACCCGGCGCAACCGATCTCGATGTCATCGCAGTGCGCGCCGATACACAGGAACGTGTCCGGCTTGCTGATCTGCAACGTCAGCATCACTACACCGTTGAGCGCGGCTCGTTATTCTTCCGATGGCATCTCATCGGCCCGCCCCCCTGTCGGGCTCACCCGGTCAGGCTGAGCTGATGCTGCCGAGATGCTTGCCAAATGCTATTGTACTCCAGCTCGCGCCCGCCGGTCAGCCAGTTAAAAACCACCATAGAGCCGCCCCCTCGTGAGCCTCCGCACCCGCATGGCGCAGGGAGCCCTATGGATGGCCCTCTTCAAGCTGCTCGATCGCGGCCTCGCGATGGTGAGCACGCTCATTCTCGCGCGGCTGCTGGTACCGGCGGATTTCGGCCTCGTCGCCATGGCGACCTCGCTCATCGCATTTCTCCAGCTCATCGCTTATTTCGGGCTCGACACCGCGCTGCTGCGGGATCGCGAAACGACCCTTTCGCACTTTCACGCCGTATGGACTCTCAACGTGCTCACCGGTTGCGGCATCGCCCTCCTGATGGTGGCTCTGTCGATTCCGGCGTCGCGCTTCTATGGCGAGCCACGCGTGACCGCGGTCATCTGCGCGCTCGCGGCGAGCGCGCTTCTCGACGGCTTCGAGAACGTGGGAGTGGTGAATTTCCGCAAGGAGATGCGCTTCGATCGCGAGTTCCGTTACATGTCGGCGGCGCGCCTGGTCTCGTTCGCGGCCACGCTGTCCCTGGCGCTGACTCTTCACGACTACTGGGCGCTCGTCGGCGGCATCCTGCTCGGGCGGGCCTCGCGAGTGGCGCTCAGCTACTGGATTCAGCCGTTTCGCCCGCGCTTCTCGCTTCGGTCGGCAGGCGAGCTGTTGCATTTCTCCAAGTGGCTGATGCTCCAGAATCTCGTCTCCTTCCTCAAGACCCGCTCATCCGACTTCGTGGTCGGCCGGGTCGCGGGCTCGAGTGCCCTCGGCATCTTCAGCGTCGCCGCCGACATTTCCAACATGCCCGGCACCGAGCTCATCGCGCCCATCAATCGCGCCATCCTGCCGGCGTACATGAGCCTCGCCAAGGACGTGCCCGCGCTGCAGCGCGAATTCCTCTCGGTCATGTCCATGGTGGCTCTGATCGCCGTGCCCGCGGTGGCCGGGCTGGCTTGTACCGGGCCGTTCCTGGTCCTCGCCCTCCTCGGACCGAAATGGGCGCAGGCTGCCGCTCTCATCGAGATCCTGGCGCTCTACGGCATTACGCAAGTCATGCAGAGCAACGCCTACGCCGCGTTTCTGGCGCTCGGCAAGCCCGCGGCCTTCGTGCGGATCACGGCCATTCACGTCGCGATTCTCATACCACTGCTGATCATGCTCACGTTCCGGTACGGGATCACGGGCGCCGCATGGGCGTACGCCGCGGCGTCAACCGTGACATTGCCGATCGACTTCTACTTCATCACGCAATTGATGGGCTTGGCCCCTTCCCGGTACATCTCACGGCTCTGGCGTCCCGCGGTCGGTGCGGCGCTCATGTACATCGGCGTGCGGGTACTCGGTCCCCCGCTGCCGGGCATCACGGCCCTGCCTGGGCTTCGGGCGGCGAGCTCGCTGGTGGCGTGCATCGGAATCGGCGCGCCGCTTTATGTCGTCTCGGTTCTCATCCTGTGGGGCGCCTCGGGCAGGCAGCAAGGCACCGCGGAGAGCTGGATTCTCGGCAAGGCAAGGTCGCTGGGCGTCCAAGCCCTCGCCCGAGCGCTCGGACGCGCATGAGCCACGTCATTGCTCGCGCTCAGACACAACGGGGCCTCATGCCACCGATTCGAGCAACAGTGCCCAATCGGATTGCTTCCCGGCATTCTCCGAAGCACGCGCGAACGAGCGTTGGCCTTGCGCCTCGTACCTGCCTTCCGCAAAGAACACACCGCTCGTCGGGTCATACCAACGTACGGAGATGACCGGCCCGGTCATTTTGCCCAGATCGAGCGTGAGTCCCTTCGATGCGTACGGCGCGTACGCCACTCCGAAGCTTCGATCATCCGCCAACGCGCCGAGGCAGGATCGCGACCAACCCTCAGTCATCCAGGCGTGAGTCGCGTAATCCGGAACCAGCCGTGTCCAGGCCACGGACTCGAAGAGTGCGCGCAGATGTTTCATCGAGGCGCCCGCGGGGCGCTCCATGCCAGCGGCCCAGCTCGTGTGATCCCGCCGCACCAGGCCCGGCCCGTTGAACCGCCAGACAGCCACATCCCCATAGATCGCCCCCGTGCCGCCTTGAAGCGCGGAATCCCATGCGAGCCAGCGAATGAATGCCGGCGAGACCCCGCCCACCGGGTTCTCGTACGTGTCCTCGATACGTGCGAACGGCCTCACGACCGGGTTCGAGTAGGCTGCCGCCGCGCTCGCGGCCGCCCGACTCGCGCTGTCATAGATCGTGTTGAGATCGAGCCAGTCCAGATCGCCCGCCCAGAACGAGAGCGCGCTCTCGTCGCGCGCGCCATGCCAGCCGGCCAGCCACTTGGTCGTGCGTGACCTGATCCCATCGATGACGGCTCGTGTCAGTGCCTTGTTCGCCGGATCGTTGTCGCCGCCCGCCACCCACAGAATGTTGTCATACGCGAGATAGCGCTCCGCAAGCCACGCGCCGTAGCGACGCAGCTTTTCCGCGCCCTGCGACGCCATCTCCTTGTACCACCCCTGATTACCCGCAAGGTAACCCTCGTACGCCGGGAAGATGACACACAGCATGTCGCGCGCCGCGGCCTCGCGGATGATGAAGTCGATGTTGCGCCAGTACGACGCGCACGGCGTGGTGAAATCCGCGAGATCCCTGAACGGCGGCTCTCCGTACCAGTTGCATGGAGCCCGATTGCCATGGCCACCCGCGAACTCGTGCTCGATCACGTTGAACGTGAACGCGTTGAAGCGATTCGCCCGGCGGTTGTCGAGATATCGAATCACGTCCGACCGCGACGCGCTGACGGCGATCGACCAGGCCGTATCGCCAAGCAGGAAGAAAGGCGAGCCGCTCGCCGTCTGCAGAAATCGCACCGACTTCGGCGGTCGGCGCAGCGGATAGGACGTGCTCCCCTGTCTCAGGCCGTCGGTGTCACTCGCGGATACCCTTTGCATGTCCGCTGCGCCCGCTGGGCCGGACCCCCTGTCCGCGCCCGACTGCCCATCCGCGGCGGTTCCAGAGCACGAGCAGCCGATGGATGGATTGCCGCTCGTTCCGCAGGCGGAAACACCCGACACGATTGCCGCGGAAGCGCCGGCGAGGAACGCCCGTCTCGAGAGCCGCGGCGAGTCTGTCGAGATCACTGGCAAAGGCTGCGGATCTGGCGGCAGTGGATGGGTACGGTCTGGCGGACTATTCTATCCATCCCTCGGGGGGATACAGAATGAGCCTGCGCGCCGGCGATTGGGTACGAGTGCGAAGCAAGCCGGATATCCTGGCAACGCTCGATGAGCGAGGCTGTCTCGACGGCCTGCCTTTCATGCCGGAGATGCTGCAATTCTGCGGCATGCGCTTCCAGGTCTGGACGCGGGCTCACAAGACCTGCGATACCGTGAGCTCCACCGGGGGCCGTCGGATGCCCTCGGCGGTACATCTGAAAGAGCTTCGTTGCGACGGGCGGGGTCACGGAGGTTGCGACTCCGCTTGCCTGCTCTTCTGGAAAGAAGCCTGGCTGGAGCGCGTGCCCGGCCCCGGGTCGGATCAGGGCCCGCAGCCCGACATCCCTAAATCAGGCCAGCTGCGCTCGAAACATCAGTGCACGGAGCAATTGCTCCTCGATGCCGCGGTCGAGCATGGGGAGGAAGGCCAGCCCTCCCGCTACCGATGCCAGGCGACGGAGCTCCCGGCCGCCACGCGCCCCCTGAAATGGTGGGACATCCGGCAATACGTCGAAGATTTCAATTCCGGCAACGTTCCCGTGCGCCGGCTGGCCTCTGGCGCCGTGTACGCGGCTTTCCACGCGCTGGTCAGTCGGGCTGAGCGGCGATCCACCCGACTGCCGCGCCTGTTGATACGACTTTATGACGGAGTGCAGCGGATGCTCCACGGCACACCCTACCCGCGGCGCCGCGGCACGATCGCTCCGGGGCAACCCACGCCGGCGGCGGAGCTGGGGCTTCAGCCGGGAGAGCTCGTCCGGGTCCGGCCTTACGACCAGATCCTGGATACGCTGGACAGGAGGAACCTCAATCGGGGGATGTATTTCGATGCCGAGGAAGTCCCGTTCTGCGGCAAGACTTTCCGGGTCCGCTCGCGGGTCGAGAAGATCATCGACGAGCGCACCGGGCGAATGATCACGCTGAAAGGCAAGAACGTCATTCTCGAGGGCGTGTGGTGCCAGGGCCGCTACAGCGACAGGCGGATGCACTGTCCGCGCGCCATCTTTCCGATATGGCGCGAGATCTGGCTCGAGCGCCCGGATGAGACGGCTGCCCGGAAGCACGACTCCCCGCCCGGCGGCCGCGCGTGATGCGCGATACTCCGGTGGCCCCGGTCACTTCCCGGAAGCCGGGAGGGAGAACGCGAATACATCCCGACCCGCGGCGATGGCGATGTACTGTTGTCCCTGGAGCTCATAGCTGATCGGTGCCGCAACTATCTGGGCCCCCGTCGGAAACCGCCAGAGCTCCTTGCCGGTGTCGGCGTCCAGCGCATGGAAGACGCCCATGTCCCCGCCGAAGACGAGGCCGCCCGCCGTGCTCAGCAACCCGCCGGTCTGACCATGATCGTAACGTGGTGCGTTGGCATGACGCCAACGCACCTTTCCGGTAGTGAGCTCCAGCGCCTCCACCGCGGTCACGAGTCGCTCACCGGGAACCATTGAAGTACTGCTCCCCAGCGTCTCCCCCTGCTCGTCGGTCCGTCGCTCGGGCGAGGCGAAGAAGTAGCTGCCCCGCTCCAGAGTGGGTACGAAGACGAGGCCGAGCTGAGCGTCATAACTCGTCGCCCACCAGTTCGTCGCGCCGGTTACGCTCGGATATACGAGCGCGCCGCGGCGCGTCGGTATGGATTCGGGGCGCACGCGCGGCCTGCCCCTCTCATCGAGCCCGTCCGTCCAGTTCTGTCTGACGAATGGCGTCGCGAACAGATACTTGCCCGTCGTCCGGTCCAGCACGTAATAGAAACCGTTCCGGTTCGGCCAGGCGATGAGCTTGCGATCGGTGCCGTCGACGTTCGCATCGGCGAGGATCGGCGTCTGTGCAGCGTCCCAGTCGTGCAGATCATGGGGAGTGAATTGGAAATACCAGCGCAACTTTCCGGTCGACGCGTCGAGCGCGACGACCGAGTTGGAGTAGAGATCGTCCCCTGCCCGCTCCGTGCCGAAAAAGTTGGGATGGGGGTTGCCCACTCCCCAGTAGATCAGATTGAGCCCAGGGTCGAACGCTCCTGTGAGCCATGGTGGAGCGCCTCCGTTGGGCAGCGCGCGCCGATCCCACGTCTGGCTTCCGGCATCCCCCGCCGCGGGAACCGTGTAGAAGCGCCAGCGCAGCTTGCCCGATGCGGCGTCGTAAGCGGCGATGAATCCTCGCGTGTCATACTCCCCGCCGGCCACGCCCGTCACGATCATGTCGCCCACGGCCAATGGCGCACTCGTGATGCTGTAGCCTCCATTGCCGTCGGCCACCGCGACATCCCAGACGAGACGCCCGGTGTGCGCATCCAATGCGAGCAGGTGCGCATCCAGCGTCCCGACGTACACCCGGTCTCCGAGCAAGGCGACGCCCCGATTCTGCGCCCCACAGCAGAGCTCGATCTGCTGCGGCAACGGCCGGGAGAACGTCCACAGGACCCTGCCTGAGGCGGCATCGAGGGCGAGCACCTGCCCCGTGGACTCCGTCAGGAACATCACGGAGCCTCGAACCAAGGGCGTTGTCTCGACGCTCAATTGCGCGTCGGGAAGCTGGCGCACCCACGCGACGCGCAAGGACCCGATCGAAGCGCGGTCGATCTGACTCAGAGCGCTGTAGCGATGACCATCGTACGTTCCCGAGTACATCAGCCACTCATCCGGGTCCTGGCTCGCGGCGCGCAGATCCTGCGGCGTGACATCGCGGATCGCCACCCGATTCCCGGCGCTGGCGGCCACGGTTGGGCTGCCGACCACCTCTTCCAGGTACGCCACCAGCCGCCAGAGGTCACGGCGTGGAAGCTTGTGTCCGGCCATCGCGGTCCCCGGAACGCCAAACTCTATCGTGCGATACAACGCCCAGGGGCGGCGCCCTTGCTTGAATGCATGCTCGTGGAGCGATGGGCCACCGGGGCCGCCGCGGGCATCGTCCCCGTGGCACGAGCTGCACCCCTGTCCGAAGAGCCGGCGACCGGCTGCGATGTCGGCCTTCGAATGCAGCGGATTCTCGATCACTTCGAAGGGGTTCGGCGTGTCGACCAGCGGCTCGAGATAAACACCGCTTCCCGGACGCAACATCCAGAGCAGGTCCGTCCAGCCTATGTCCGGAAGCTTGCCCGTGGCCTTCTCCAATATGACCTGCGCGCGCCAGCGGGCATCGTGAACCGTGCCGACTCCAACGGCGCCGGCCAGGAGCACGAGCAGCGCGCCCCAGCCCAGCAACCGTCGCGGCGAGGCCATACGCTTCTTGATGGACCGCAGCATCTCCAACCCGATGGCGTATACGTCCCCCATGAGCCTGCGCCTGTAGCGCACTGCCCACACGGCAAGCTCCCAGGCACAGCGCAGGCGGTCCCGGCGGGCGAGCGGAGCCCGTCGCACGGCCCCCCAGAACTCTCGCAGCTCGCGCGAGTGGGGGAACACCATCGCGTTCGCATTGCGAGGATCGAGCCACCGCGTCCTGGTGAGCCTGTCACCGTATACTTGATGGGAACGGTTCGAGTGCTCGCGGTTGGAAAAGAGCGGCTCCGGAATCTCGATCAGTCGCCCGTACAGCCCCAGCTCGGCGATCGTCACCCGGTCGTAGTCGGCATAGGATCCGAACAACTTCGTGCGCCGGAGCACATTGGCTCGCGTCAGCCCGCACCAGGGCTCACACAGATGCTCGAGACGAATCGCGTGGCGGAAGCGGACGACCGGGTCGGCGGACTCCATCACGACCCGGCTGCGCCGAACCCCGAGCAACCGACCCTCGGCGTCGATGTCGCTGCAGGCGGCATAGGCCAGAACCGCGGTCGGGTCGGAGTCGAGCACACTCACGCACCGCTCCAGGTACTGCGGAGCCAGCGCGTCGTCGTGCGAGAACCACATGAAGTATTCCGACGTGGAGAGCTTGAATACTTCGTTGTAATTCCACACTATTCCGCGGTTGACGGCTGCCCTGTGATACCTGATCCGTCCATCGCTCGCCGCATAGCGCCGGCATATGTCTTCCGTTCCATCCGTCGAGGCGTTGTCGGATATGATCAGGACGAAATCGCGGAAAGTCTGCGCCAGGACCGATTCGATGGCTGCCGCCAGGAAGTTCTCGCCGTTGTACACCGGAAGCCCGACCGACACTCGCGCGGCGCAATCCGGCGGCCCGCGGGTCTTTCCGCTCTCCGGGAAACACTGGAGGATGGTGCTCATTCGGCGGAGGCCGCCCGCCCCGGCGGCATATTCTTATGGTCACCCCGCAGGGGATAATAGCATGACGCTCGCGCCCGACGCGCGCCCGTCTTGCGGCTCGAGCACCGTTTCACCCCCGGGCGGCAGATGTCGGATCTGAGCCACAAGGTCAATTCCGGTATCGGCTGGGTCACCGGTGCCCGATTCGCCATCCGGGGCCTTGGGCTGCTGAGCACCCTCGTCTGCGCTCGGATCCTGACACCCGGGGACTACGGCCTCATCGCGCTGGCGACGTCCTTCATCGGCCTGCTCGATCTTGCCACTTCCTTCAGTTTCGACGTGGCGCTGATTCAGAAGCCGGACGTTCGCCGCGAGCATTTCGACACCGTATGGACGCTCAATATCCTCCTCTATTGCGGTGTTGGCACCATCGTCATGGCATCCGCGCCCTGGGTGGCCGGCTTCTACCGCGAGCCGAGGCTGACCGGTGTCCTCGCCTGGATGGCACTGGCCTTCACGATCACGGGCTTCCAGAACACCGCGATCGTCTCGTTTCGCCGGGATCTCGCGTTCCACAAGGACTCGCTCCTCATGGTCGTGCAGAAGGTGCTGGGCGTCGCCGTGACCATACCGCTCGCGATCTGGCTGCGGGACTACCGCGCGCTCGTGGCGGGGCAGGTAGTCAGCTCAGTCGCCTCGGTCGCCGCGAGCTACGTCGCGTGGCCGCGCATGCCGAGATTCAGGCTGGAGGCGGCCCGGGAGCTGTTCGGGTTCTCGATCTGGCTCCTGTTGAACAACTTCCTGATCTTCCTCAGGACGCGCGGCTTCGAGTTCGTGATAGGCAAGCTGTCGGGAGCTTACGCGCTCGGCGTGTTCAACATTGCGTTCGAGATCTCGAATCTGCCCAGCTCCGAGCTGGTCGCGCCGCTCAACCGCGTCGTGCTGCCGGTGTACGCGCAGCTCGCGACGCGGCCGGCGGAGCTGCGCCAGGAATTCGGACGTCTGCTGCAGTGGATCGCCATGGTCGCTCTGCCGCTCAGCGTCGGCATCGGCGCGGTTGCGGAGCCCGCCGTCGAAGTGATGCTCGGCCCGAAGTGGGATCGGGCCATCCCCCTGTTGACGCCGCTCGCGCTGACCGGCGCCTTCACCATCCTCACGAGCAACACGGGCGCGCTCCTCAACGCGCTCGGACAGCCGCGACTGATCCTGTGGGTTGGAATCGTGCAGGTCGGCTCGCTGCTGCCCGTGATCGCCCTTGGGGCATGGCTCGGAGGGCTCCCTGGAGCGGCGTGGGCTCTCGCCCTGCATTCCCTGCTGCTCGGATTCGTCATCGTCTATTCCGTGGTGCTGCGCGCGACTCCGGTCCGCCTGACAGACCTGCTGCAGGCCGTGTGGCGGCCAGGCTTCGCTGTCGCGCTGATGTTCCCCGCCGTCGAGGTGCTGCACCGTTTCCTCGCTCCGCAGCGGGATTTCGCCTCCGAGGCGGTTGCGCTCGTGGCGGAAGTCGTGACCGGCGCCGCGGTGTACATCGCCGTCGTCAGCTTCCTGTGGCGCCTTTCGGGGCGGCAGGAGGGACCCGAGAGCGCGCTCTGGCGCCGGCTCGAGGTGGTGAGGCGCTATCGCTGATCAGTCGAGCAGCTCGACGCTGGGAATGGGAACCACGAATCTGCAACCCCATTCGCGCACGTATGACATCTGACGCACGATCTCGTCGCGCAGATTCCAGGGCAGGATGAGGATGTAGTCGGGCCGGGTCGTACCAATGTGATCGGGGTGCAGGATGGGAATGCGCGTCCCCGGCGTGTACTTGCCCTGCTTGTACGGATTGCGGTCCACGGTGTAGTCGAGGAAGTCCGTCCGGATGCCGCAATAATTCAGCAGCGTGTTCCCCTTGCCGGGCGCGCCGTATCCGATGATCGATTTACGAGCCGCCTTGGCCTCGATCAGAAAGCTCAACAAGGCGCGCTTCGTCGCCTTGACCCGCTCCCCGAAGTCCGCATAGCACTCGAGCGTCTCGAAACCGCGGGAGACCTCGAGCTCGCTCAACGCGTGCACGCGCCGTGTCACCGCACGAGCCTCCTCGTCGTCGTGGCGGGCGAAGATTCGCAGCGAGCCGCCGTGAGTCGGCAGCTCCTCCACGTCGAACACCGTCAAGCCATGGTGACGAAAGACCCGTTGGACCGTGCCGAAGGAAAAGTAGCTGAAATGCTCGTGGTAGATGGTGTCGAACTGATTCCCGTCGATCAGCCGCAGCAGATGCGGGAACTCCATCGTGATGATCCCGCCCGGTTTCAGCAGCAGCTTCATGCCGCCGACGAAGTCGTTGAGGTCGGGCACATGGGCGAGGACATTGTTGCCGAGGAGAAGATCCGCTTTGCCGAACTTTTCCGCCACCTCCGCGGCCGTCTGACGGCCGAAGAATCGGACCTCGGTACGGATCCCGTTCCTGACCGCCACCTCCGCGACGTTCGCCGCGGGCTCGATGCCGAGTACCGGCACTCCCTGGCGCACGAAGTGCTGCAGCAGATAGCCGTCGTTGCTCGCGAGCTCCACCACCAGACTCTGCTTCCCGATGCCGAAGTCCCGCGCCATGCGTTCGGCATACACGCGCGCATGCTCGACCCAGGACTCGGAATAAGAGGAAAAGTAGGCGTATTCGGAGAAAATTTCGCCCGGGCTGACGAATTCCTGCAGCTGCACGAGCCAGCAACGGTCGCACACCCGGACATCGAGCGGGTAGAACGGCTCGGGCTCGGCGAGCCTATCGGGCTCGATGTGCGTCTGGCAGAGGGGAGAGAGGCCGAGGTCGACGAACCGGTGCGTCAGCGGCGCGGAGCAGAAGCGGCACGAGGCGGCTGCCGCGGCGGCTGTTGGGCTGGCGGATGGCGATGCCGTATGCGGGGCGGCGCTCATCGGTACACTCGAAAGTTCCCGCCGTTTCGCGCAGTATAGTCATCTTAAGGATTGCGCCCCCCAATTATACAGAAGGGCGAGACCTTAGCTAGAGCGCATGAACGTTCCTCCCCGCCGAGGCGACACCGACCGGACCGATGGTGGTCCGTCCGCACCGACCCCACGCGTCGGCCTGATCGCGTTGGTACCCGACCGTTGGCGCGGAATCTGGACGGTACGTCACCACGTGGTCCACCGGCTCGCGCGTCACTTCGACGTGATCTGGCTGGAGGCGCCGCGTCACTGGAGAGAATACTGGGGGCGCGAACGCCGGCCCGAGGTGGTCAGTCAGGAGATCCCTCCCGAGCAGGTCGGGCTCATCATTCGCGACTTCGGCCGCTGGCTCCCCGATCTCTATCGCCCCGAGTGGCTTCGCCGCGCCGTCGCCGGTTTACGCGTGAGGCTGGCGGCGCGGCAGCTGCGGCGCCGCGGCTGCTCGCGCATCGTGCTCTACATCTGGCGGCCGGAATTCGCTTCGGCGCTCGATTTCGTCCACGCGGACTTGAGCTGCTACCACATCGACGACGAGTATGCGTTCGTTCCCACCGACGGGCGCAACGACCCCGCGGAAGTCTCGCTCATTCGGCGAGTAGACCAAGTCTTCATTCACTCACGACGTCTGATGCAGCGCAAGGGCACGATCAATCGCAACACGGAGTGCATTCCCAACGGCGTGGACTACCGGGCCTATTCGACGCCGGCCCCTGAGCCTGCGGACATCGCGCGCATCCCGCGTCCGCGCATGGGTTACGTCGGAGTCCTCAAGTCCCATTTGAACCTGCAGCTCATTGCGGAGCTCGCGCAACGCCGCCCGCAGTGGTCGTTCATTCTGGTCGGACCCGCAGGATTCCTGGGCGACAAGGAGCCCGTCCTCGCGCGGCTGCGCTCGGTACCGAACGTCCATATCATGGGCAACCGCCCGATCGCCGCGCTTCCGGCGTACGTGCAAAGCTTCGACGTCTGCATGATGTGCTACGAAGTCAACGACTACACGCACTCCATCTATCCGCTGAAGCTGCACGAATACCTCGCTTCCGGCCGGCCGGTCGTGGGAACACCCATCGATTCCCTCCTGCCCTTCCGCGATGTCGTGCGGCTGGCGACGACGGCGCAGGAATGGGAGCGCGCGCTCTGCGATGCATTGTCCGCCGCGGGGAGCGCGCCGGCGGCCGTGAATGCGCGCCGCGCGCGCGCCGCCGAGCACGACTGGGATCTGCTGGTGGCACGTATTGCCAGGCGCATCCTCCAGGCTCTCGACGACAAGAGGCATGCGGCGGGCGCCGCCTCCACGGCGCCGGCCACACCCCCTTGGCGTGACGGGCCCACTCGCCAATGATCCTGTAAGCCAGAGAACAACAATGTTCGGACCACTCGTGGATGCCGCCTTCGATGCACTGGGCTTCGACCCGCGCACCGCGCGCTATCTCAAGTTCGACCTGCGCCGCCTCTATACCCGAATCCGGCACCACCGGCGCGACCTGCGCCAGGCGTTGCCCCGGCTTCACCTCGGCTGTGGCGGCCGCAAGGTCTCCGGCTGGCTCAACTGCGACATCACCGGCTCGGATTTCGACATCGACGTCGCGGCCCAACACCTGCCTTTCGACTCCGATCAGTTCGACGTGATCGTCTCGCAGCATGTCATCGAGCACCTGGACTTCGACCCTGTCGGCATCAGGCTGATCGAGGAGTGCCATCGCATCCTGCGGCCTGCCGGGCGCATCTGGATCAGTTGCCCGGATCTCGAGAAGATGTGCGCCGCGTACGTCCAGGACAGGTGCCGAGCCCTCGATCACGGCCGCAAGCGCCATTCGCCGGCCTGGCAAAGCCTTGCCGACTTCCCGGTTCAACACCGCATCAATTTCTATTTCCATCAATGGGGAGAGCACCGCAACCTCATGGACTTCGAGATGCTGCGATGGGCTCTCGCGCACGCCGGGTTTCGCGACATCCGCCGCGCCAACGATTCCGATCTCACGGCGGAGTATCCCGAATTCCCTCCCCGGAACGATGATTTCGAGACGGTACTGGTCACCGCCGTCAAGGCGCACGCCTGAATGGGCCTTTCGCGTCGCGTCTCACCCCGGCACCAGGTCTCTCATCAAGCGCCTGCTCTCGCGCATGTATACGGCTCCGCGGAAGCGATGCTCGCCGAGGAAGTGCACGAGCGATGCTTGCCCGATCTCGAAGGGCGGAAGATAATTGACGTACTTGGAAACAGGCAGAACTTCCGCGCCGGCCGAGTTCGCAATGAGGAAGTTGGACGCGACCTGCTCCGAGCCCCAGCGCAGCCACAGGTCCCCGACCAGCCCCTGCATGGCCCGCGAGAAGTCCTCCGCCTGGGATCGTGAGATCGCTCCTCTGGCGTAACCGGCGAATCCCGAGCAGCCTCTCACGTAACGCTTCGAGTGCGGACTCTCCAGCCGGTCGAGCCGCTGCTCGGAGGCGATCTGAACGTGTGTCGTGTCATGTCGCTGCGCGATCGTCGCCGCTTCGATGGCGCTGACGATGCGGCTGCCCATCCGCGTGCCCAGGGTGAAGCAGCGGTTCTCGCGATAGAGGGCAACCACCTCGGGCAACTCACTCCGGACGACGACATCCGAATCCAGTTGGATCACATAGTCCCTGGAGGAGAGACTCAACACGTGCAGCAGCCTCTCCCAGGTTCCTCCACGGGGACATGGCGCGGTATCGACGTCGCCGATGCCGATGATCTCCGGCTCTCGAATGTGGCGCGTCAGGATCGCGCGACACCGTGCATCGAGCGTCCCATCGTCGATGATGCACACCCTCCCCTCGCCGATCCGCCTGTAGAAGAGCTTGATCGCGACCAGGTACATCAACAGATCACGGCGGGACACCATGCTGCAGATCACGAGCGGCGCCCGGCGGATGGCGAGCGGCGGCGTCTCGAGTATGGATCGGCACCCCCAGTCGTGAATGGCGCGCGCCAGTTTGTTTCTAATTCGATACATCACGTTTGTACTGGCTGTCGCCGCGCCCCGTCGCCAATATTCGACATGTTGACATTGCGACTCGAAGCCTGCAACTTTGCCGCACGAACCGCTCCGGCCCCGCCCTGTCGCTCCGGAGAATTCCGTCGCACCGGAGGGTTCTGTCGCTCCGGGGGAACACACTGATGAAAGGTGAGGATATGCCTCTAGCACCGCGATTTGCTTATCTCGTTCTCGGCCTCGCCGCCGTCCTCGGCTGCGCCACGGCGAGCGCCCAGACCACCACCACTGATACCGCTACCGCGGACTTCAATGCCCGGTGCACCGCGGCGGGAGTGGTGGACTGCCAGGGCTTCGACGCTTCGTCGGTATTCACGCAGGCCGGTGGGCTCAACCCCATATACGGCACCACGACCTACGGCGGATTCCAGGACACTTCCGTGAAGATGTCCGGCAACAGCTCTCTCCGCTTCGATATCGTGGACGGCACCGGCGCGGACGTCGCCGGCAGCTTCACGTCGAATTTCAGCAAGACCTTCAGCCAGAATTCCACCTTCTACGTGCAGTTCGCGGCGCGCTTCGACAGCAATTTCATCAACACGAACTGGAATGCCATCGCGCAGACCACCCCGAAGCTGGTCGACTTCTATGACGGCGCGGACACGCCCTGCGCCAACATCGAGTTGACCACTGTCGAGTGGTACACCCCCGCCCTGCCGACCATGTACAGCGAATGCGGCGCCAGGGGCCTGACGGCCTCGACGACCAACATCACCAGCTGGCAGTCGACGTCCCAGGTTCCTTACCTGCTGCAGCAGGGCACCAGCACGACGGATGGCTACAATTGCCCGTATGGACAGTACACGGCGGGAACCGGCAATGGAACCGGCTGCCTGTTCTATCCCGCCAACACGTGGGTTACCTTCTACTACCAGGTATCGGTGGGTACGTGGGGCCAGGCCAACAGCTCCGTGCAGGCGTGGATCATCGTCAACGGGGTCAAGAAGCAGTGGATCGACGTGCGAAACTATACGTTGAACTCCAACGGCTCCTCCACCGGCGGCTTCAACAAGCTGATGTTCACCCCCTACATGACGAACAAGAGCAGCAGCGTCGTCTATCCGACCGGGCACATGTGGATCGATGAGCTCGTCGTGTCCTCCCAGCCGATTGCCGCCCCGCAATCGCAGCCTTTGCCCGAGCCGCCGGGTCAGGTGCAGGTGAACTGATCCCGGGATAGGAATGCCGCGGCCGGAGTGGGCACCCCCAGCCGGCCGCGGGCCTGTCGCAAACCCCGGCCAGTATGCCGCCGTATGGCGGTATACTGGCCGGAGTGGCGTTACAGGTGACTCGAAGGGGGCGCCGTGCGTGACTCTGCCGACAGCGACCCGCGGCTCGCGAACGAAGCCGCGTTCCAGGACAGCCGGGTGGCGCGAGGATTGCGCGGCGAGCAGGAGGTGCGCGACCGCTTCTATTTCGTCGCCCGTCTGGCGGACCGGCAATACGATCGATTCCGCCTCGCTCTCGGGGGCAAGCACGTCGTCGTCGTAGGGTGCAGCGATGGGGGCGTGACCCCTCTCGCGCGTCGGGGGATACGCGTCGAGGGCATCGACATCTCTCCGCTCGCGATCGAGAAGCTCAATCAGGCCATCGAGCGCGAAGGACTGTCTCAGTACGCATCCGCCCGGGTGATGAATGCGGAACAGCTCGACTATCCGGCTCGCTCCGTGCAAGCCATCACCTGCACCGGGGTGCTGCATCATCTCGACACGGAGGCGGCCTTGCGCTGCTGGTCTCGGGCGCTGACGCCCGATGGCGAGGTCTTGATGTGCGAGCCGCTCGCGCTGCATCCGTTGGTTGCCCTGTATCGGGCGATCACGCCGTCGATGCGCACTCCGGACGAGCATCCCCTGCGCGGGCGGGACTTTCGCCTCATGCGCAAGTACTTCGACCGGGTGGAGCGGCACGATTATGGCCTTCTCACGCCGCTTTGCGCCGCCCTGGCCATCGTTCCCGGCCTCGCATGGCTCGCCAGGCTGGTGCTGCCGCTGCTCGAGATCGCGGATCGCGTGATTCTGGCCGTGGCGCCCGTCGCGGGTAGGTTGTGTTGGATCAGTGTCGTACGCTTGACGCGGCCGAAGCCTGCGTGAGACTGGCGCCGCGCACGGACGCTGTCATGTATTGACCTCACGCCGTCGACAGACCGTATGAGCGCTGCCATAGCTGGAAGACGACGAGCCCCCACAACTGGTCCGTGTGGTCCTCGCTCCTTCTGAAGTGGTCGTGCGCCATCCGCCTGACGACCGCGGGGTCGAATATGCCCTGCGACTTCAGGTACGGCTCGGCGAGGACATCCTCCAGAAGCGGGCGCAGCTCGTTGCGCAGCCATGCCCCGACCGGAGCGCCGAACCCCTTCTTGCGCTGTGAATACACATACGGCGGGAGGCGTCCGCGAAACGCCTCCTTTTGCAGGTATCTCAGCTCCAAGTGCCTGATCTTCAGCTCCGTCGGCAATCGCGCGGCAAACTCCACGACCCGGTGATCGAGCAGCGGCACGCGGGCCTCGAGCGAGACCGCCATCGTCATCTTGTCCGTCAGCATGAGGAGCTGCTCGGGGAGCGAGGTCTTCAGATCGAAGTACATCATCTTGTCGAGCAGCTCATCGCCCTCGCACTCGCTCACATATCTCGCGTAAGTGTCGGGAACGGCCTCTGCGCCGGCGGCGAGCGTCGCGATGAAGTCCCGATCGAAGACCTGCGTGTAACGGCCGTACTGCGCTTCGGCCGGCAGGTCCGCCACGCTCAGGTACGCCCGGCACAGCCGGGCGAGATTCGAGACCCGCCCGTTGCGGTCGGCGGGGACCCACCGCATGAGAGGCATCAGCGCCCCATTGCGAATGGCGGCCGGAACGCCACGGACATACTTCGACAGGCTGACGTTCAAATATCGGCGATAGCCGCCGAAGACTTCATCGCCGCCAACCCCCGAGAGAATGACGGTCGAGGACTCTCGCGCCAGCTTGGCCACCAGATACGTCAACAGGAACGATGAATCGGCCAAGGGCTCATCGAGCGCCGCGACCAGCGAAGGCAGCAGCTCCGCCACGGCCGCTCTGGCGATGATCTGATGATGCCGCGTGTGGTGATCGGCGGCGAATCGGTTCGCCGCATCGAGCTCGTTGTGCGCATCGAAGCCGGCCCCGAAGCCGACGCTGTAAGTATTGACGGGTGCGCTGGCGTTCCTGCACATCAGATGCACGATGCCGCTCGAGTCGAACCCACCGGACAGAAACGCTCCGATCGGCACGTCCGCGATCATCTGCAGCCGCACGGCATCCTCGAGAAGCGCGTACAGCCGCTCCTTCAGCACCGGCTCGGGATCGCGCCATTTCTCTCGATACGAGGGGCGCCAGTACTCACGCTCGGTGACCGCTCCATCCTCCAACATCAGCACGTGGGCGGGCGGCAGTTTGCGCACTCCCCGGAACAGTGTGTACGGAGCGGGCGTGAATCCGTGGCGCAGGTACGCGGCAAGTCCCTCACGGTCGAGCTGCGCCCGGACTCCGGGAAACGCGAGCAGCGCCTTGATTTCCGACGCGAACAGCAGCTTTTCCCCGTCCGCCACGTAGTAAAGCGGCTTGACGCCGATCCGATCGCGCGCGATCACGAGCCGGCGGTCCCGGCGGTCCCAGATCGCGAGCGCGAACATGCCGTTCAGGTGTTCCGTGAACGACAGTCCGTGCTCCGCGTACAGGCGCAGCACCACCTCCGTGTCGCTGGCCGTCGCGAAGGCATGTCCGCGGCTCTCCAGCTCACCACGCTTCTCCCGGTAGTTGAACATCTCCCCGTTGAAGACGATCACGTAGCGGCCGTCCGGGGTGTAGATCGGCTGATGCCCCCCTCCGAGATCGATGATGCTGAGCCGGCGCATGCCCAGCGCGAGGTTCCCCTCGACATGGAATCCCGAGTCGTCGGGGCCTCGGTGGGTGATCCGGCTCGCCATGTCCCTCACGTGCGCCTCCTCCGCGCGACGCTCGCGATCCATGTAATGGATGCCGACGATGCCGCACATGGGAGCTACCGCACCCGAGGCGCGCAGGCTCGCGCCGCCGTCATGGGGCCGCCTTGCGGATGTGATCCCACGTCGCGTGCCGGATTCCGCGGTATTCGTCCCAGATGCCGAGGAGGCCCGCGAGATTGATCATGTAGAAGTAACAGAGCGTGGAAGCGAGCCGCGGAGCCGGCCGACCGAGATTCTCCAGGACGGCGCCGGTCGCCCCGAGGAGCAGCGACGCCGTGATCGCGGACCACGTCGCCGCGTACAGCGCGCTGGTCCCCCACAGCAAGCAGTTTGCCGCCCACGCAATGACGATGAGCGGCAAGGCGAGCCAGCGGAGGACCTTGTGCGACACGAGCATGAAGATGAAGCGCCCGTGCCGGCGCAAACTCAGGAGGTGGCGGTAACGACGAACGGCGCGCCAGCTTCGGTTCACGATGCGGCGGCGCCGGCGAAACTCCTTGGCGAAGGAATCGCCCGCCCGCTCGTAACTGCGAGCCCGCCCGTTGAAGCAGCCGCGATATCCCCCGGCGACGATCTGCAGCGGATTGACGAAATCGCTGATGTCGTCGTCACGGAGCGGCCGGAAAAGCGACCGGCGAATCGCGTAGATGGCGCCATCGCCGCCGACCACACTTCCAAACTCGGACTCGAGTCGCTTCAACCACAGCTCGAGCCGCCAGTAGAGCCCCTCGCTCTCGGCCGCTGTATTGCCACCCGAGTCGTGATACAGGGCGGCGCCGACGACATACCCGACGCGATGATCACCGAACGGCCGCACGAGCTCGCGGAGCGCGCTGCGCTCGTAGATCGCATTGGCATCGGAGAACACGACAATCTCTCCCCTGGCCATCTCCACCGCGGTGTTGAGGCCCGCCGACTTGCCGCTTCGCTTCGGGAGTCTCAGCAGGCGGATGCGCCCGTCGACGAGCTGCTCCTCGCGCACGATGTCATCCGTGCCATCGGAGCTGGCGTCGGAGACGACCATGATGTCGAGCTTGTCCAAGGGATAGTCGAGCGACCGGCTGTTGCGCAGCTTCTCCCGGATGACCGACTGCTCGTTGTACGCCGAGATGATCAGGGTGATGGATGGCTCGGCCGGGACCTCCTCCGGTGGAGGCTCATCCCGGCCGTGGCGGATCATCAGCCGCAAGAGCAGCGGATAAATGGCGTATGGGTACACCACGAGGAAGGAGGCACCCCAGAATATAACGGGGATCATCACCGACTCACTCCAGCTCGCCGCGCGCCGACAGCGACGCCGGCGCGGTGAGCTCGCGCGCCAGCTTGCAAGCCTCGCGCGCGTTCCATTGCCAGTTGAGGCGGTGCTCGACCTTCAGGCGAGCCGCCCTGCCCAGTTTCGCCCGCAGTTCCGGCGAGCTGCACAGGACTTCGATGGCCTCGGCGAGGCCCTCCGCTTCGCCGTTCTCGAACGTGAGGCCCGTGAGGCCGTCGTCGACCAGGTCGAGGAAGTTGGGCGTGCGTGGCACCACGACGGCCTTCCCGAGAGCCATGTATTCGATGACCTTCATCGGCGAGGCATAGAAGGTCGACTTCGGGCTCACCGCCACGTCGAATCCCGAAACGTACTCTGGCACACGATCGTGGTCCACCCGCCCCGTGATGCGAACGACTTCCTTCAATCCCAGGCTCGCAATCCTCGTCTCCAGCGGGTGCCGATACGGGCCGTCGCCGACGATGAGAAATCGCACGCTCGCCCCCCGATCGGTGAGGCACCTCGCCGCGTCCACCAGGAGATCGAGCCCGTGCCAGGCGCGCAGGATGCCCGTGAACCCGACCACGAGCTGTCCCGGCTCGATGCCGAGCCCGGCGAGGAGCGCCTGGTCCTTCTCCCTCGGAGCGAACCGCCGCGGATCGGCACCGTTCGGCATGACCACGCACTGTCCCTGCGGCACTCCGATGGATTCCAGGTATTCCTTCAACGGGCTCGAGACCACGAGCGCGCGACTGGCATGGGCGCAAATCCAACGCTCCATGGCGGCCGCCAGTCGCCGGAACCTGAGCGTGTCGTCCGGCTGCTGCCGCCGTTCGAGCGCGACCGGCGCATTGACCTCGAGCAGCACCGGCACTCCGTTGGCCCTGCCGGCGAGCACGATGCCCGCGTTGAAGATGTTGTAACGATCGTAGATGAAATGCGGACGGAATCTTCGTATGGCGCCGCTCGCCCGGGCGAACGCATAGGCGCTGTAGGTCATCTCGGCCAGCTCATAGGCGGCGGTCGGAAGTGCCGCCTTCAGCGCCTCGAGCGCCCTCAGCTTGCGGGAAGTCCGCGGTGTGTCGGCGCCCGTCGGGCCGATGACCTGCACCTCGTGGCCGAGCTCGCGAAACGCCTGGATCATCTCCCGCACGTGGATGCCCTCGGCGCCGTCACCCAGTGTCCGGTGGTGGTAAAGTATTCTCATCAGGTTGCAAGCACCGACTGATAGAGTTGGATGACCTGATCCGCGCACTGCTCCCAACCCTTGCCTCGCATGATCTGCGCGATGTGCGCACGATCCCAGGCGGTTTCCAGCGCGCGCCCGATCGCGGCAGCCAGCCTGTCGGTCTCGCCGCGCGGCACGACGAATCCGCTCACACCATCGACGATGACCTCGCGGATCGCGCCAACGTCGGTAGCAACGACCGGCGTCCCACAGGCGAGAGCCTCCAGGACCACGTTCGGACACCCTTCGCCCGCCGTGGCGAGACAAAACACGTCTGCCGCGCGGTACCAGTCGGCCAGCGCACGATGGTCGATCCTTCCGACGAGATGCACGTTCCGCAGACCCGAGTCTGAGATCAGGCGGCGCAGCATGCCGGACGCGTCGCCCTCCGGCCCCGGGGCGCCGATGATGTATAGATCGACCTCGCTCGCCCGCCCGAGGACCTCCAGGGCCCGCACGAGCCTGTGGTGTCCCTTGCGCTCGATCAGCGCGCCCACCGACAAGAGAACCTTCTTCCCCGGCTCGATTCCGAGGCGCGCCCGGCTGGCGGCGGCGTCCGCGCGGGTGAAATTCGCGCCGTCGACACCGTTGAGGATCGTCCTGACGCGCTCGGGCCTGACGCCGACTGCGACAGTGAGCGCCTTCAGCTCCTCGCTGAGCGCCACCACCGCATCCGCGCGCCGCAGGCAGTAGCCGATGAGCAGTCGGCGCAGGCTGAGCGCTCCAGGGTAGAATGCCTCGCGCCCCCGCACGGTGACGATGAGCTTCTTGCCTCTCGAGCGCGCGAGCCAGTAGCCCGTCACCACATCGGGATAAGTCCAGTGCACATCGATCACGTCCGCGGAGAAGCCCTCCTTCGTCTCGATCCGGCGCACGATGCGCAGCGCGGATACGAGATAACTCAGGGCATCGAGCGACTTGAAAACCTTCGGCAGGACCACGAAGCGCGGATGATCCACGTCCATGTCGCCTCGCCGCTCGCGCTGGCCGATGCGCGAGTCACGGCTCGAGCCCCTCCCGAAGCGGTTCAGCACGGGATAGACCGGAATCGGAGCCACCACCCTGACATTGCAGCGGCCGCGAACGGCGCGCAGGCGGTTGAGCACGAAAACGCCGTAGCTCGGCTCCGCCGAATTCGGAAACAGTGAGCTCAAAGCCAGCACGTTGATGGTCACATCAGCACACTAAAGCCGACCTCGGATCAAAGCCCGAACTGGCGGTGCCACTCTTCGAGCACCACCAGTTGCCAGATCTGCCTCTCGTTCGAAGCCCGCCGCGCCCGATGATCGTACAGTAGATTCCGGACACGCTCGGGCGAGAAATAACCCCTCGCCCGCGCCCGCTCCGACAGCAGGAGGTCGTGCGCATAGTCGAACAACTCCCCGCGGAACATGATGCTGAGCGGCGTTGGAAAGCCCACCTTCCTGCGATTGAGAACACTGGCGGGCAGCCGGCCGTGGATCGCCCGGCGCAGCACGCGCTTCGTCTCGGCCCCGCGGATCTTGTATTTCGACGGAATCGCCGCCGCGCACTCGACGACGCGGTGATCGAGGAACGGCACGCGAAGCTCGATCGAGCTCGCCATGCTCATGCGATCGGCCTTGATCAGCAGATCGTCGACGAGCCACGTCTTCGTGTCGAAGTAGAGCATGCGGCTCAAGCAGTCCCACCCGCGCGAGCGCTGGAAGAGGCGTTGGATGTACGCGCTGGCCCGGGTCTGCGCGGCCGCGCCGGTACGCAGGAACTCGGGCGAGTACAAGCCCCGCTTCTTCGTTCGGTCGTACGTCGAGGCCCCTTGGTAGCGTTCCTCGAACGATCGGCTGGCGAGATCGGCGTACTTGCGCAGCTTCTCCATTCGGCTCGCCGCGCGCAACATCCGCGCCAGCAGGTGAAAGCTCGGCCCCCCGGCGATCCGCCGCGCGCCCTCGATCGCCAGATTGTAGATATAGAAGTCATATCCCGCGAACAGCTCGTCCGAGCCTTCCCCGCTCAGACACACGACGACGTTCTGCCGCGCGAGCTTCGAGACGTAGTGGAGGGAAATCGCGGCGGCATCCGTCACCGGCTCGTCCATGTGCCAGATGAACCTTGGAATGAATTCGACGAAGTCACGGGCCGAGATCCGCACCTCATGGTGATCCGTCCTGAAGGCCCGCGCGACTTCGCGCGCGAAGGGCGTCTCGTCGTACTCGCCGCCGAGATCATAGGCGACCGAAAACGTCTTCAGACCCGCAAGCCTCTCCCGGGACAACAGCGAGACAACGGTGCTCGAATCCAGCCCTCCGCTCAGGAAGACGCCGCCGGGCACGTCACTTCGCATATGCAGCGCGACGGCGTTTGTCAGCAGCTCCGAGACGCGGTGGGCCGCGGCATCGAGCCCCTCATCGACGCGGTTGAACTCGAAATCCCAGTATTCCTCGGTCACGACACGACCGTCGCGCCACCTGAGCGCGTGTCCGGGCAGCAGCCGGCGCACGCCGGCATGAAGCGTCCCGTCTCCGGGGACATAGCCGAAATCCATGTAGGCGTCGATGAGGGTCCGGTCGACGCCGCGCCGGATCCGGCCGGCGGACAGGATCGACTTGATCTCCGAGGAGAAGAGCAAAGCGCCGTCCTGCTCGCAGTAGTAGAAGGGCTTGATGCCGAGCCGATCCCTCGCGGCGAAGAGCTCGCGGCGCTCGCGGTCCCAGATCGCGAAAGCGAACATCCCGACGAGCCGGTCCAGACATGCGGAGCCCCACTGCGCATAGGCTGCGAGCAGCACCTCCGTGTCGCTCTGCGACCGGAACGTATGGCCGAGTGCCGTCAGCTCCGCGCGCAGCTCGAGGAAGTTGTAGATTTCCCCGTTGAACACGATGATATGTCGGCCGTCGGCGCTCCACATCGGCTGCTTGCCGCCTTCGGTCAAGTCGAGAATGCTGAGTCGGCGGTGGCCGAGCGCCAGGCCCTCGCCCCGCAGGACCACCGTACCGTGGCCGTCGGGGCCGCGATAGGCGATGTCCGCGATCATGGCCTCGATCTCGTGCTCGCCCGGGGGATTCTTCGTATCCACGATGCCCGCGATGCCGCACATCATGTGCTCCTTCCCGGTATCGACCTGCTTCCGGGCACCCGCCTGCCCACGGGCATCGGTCTCCCTTTCAACACCCGCCGAGTCTTCCTCCCACGCCCGGGGCTCTCGGCCCCTCTCGCCTCGTCCTGTTGACCGACCGCTGCCTCGATGCCGCCGGGCCCCCAGAGATATCGATGCGCGACGCCCAATGCGATGCACCAATAGATCGGCTCGTACACCATCCGATCGATGAACGAGGCGGCCACGAGAAATCCCCCCATCGCGAACATCGGCGTGTAGATATAGAGCGCGATGTCCCGTCTGCCCGCGTTCGCGTACCTGCGGCCGAGGCGCAAGGAGCTCCAGCCGAATCTCAACAGCATCAGCACGAACGGCACCGTTACCAGCAACCCGCCGCTGCTCAGCAGCTCCATCCACAGACTGTGCGTGACGTGGCCAGGCTCGCCGTAAGGACGGCCCTCCAGCATATAGCCGGAGTAGTACCAGAAATTCCGGGGTCCGATACCGAGGAAGGGATGCTGCTCGAAAAGCCGCAGTGCGAGTCCCCAGAACTGCAGGCGCAGCTCCGATGAACTATCGCGCGCAGTGCCCGTCGCGTTGCCGACGATGCTTTGCAGCCGCTCGACCTGCCCGGACTTCGCGAACGAGAACACCAGCACCGCGACGGTCGCGAGCACGGCCAGGTTGCGGACGCGGTGCCCCTTGAAGCAGAGAATGATGATCACGGCGAGCACCAGGAATCCGAGGAAAGCGCCACGGGAATCCGCGATGATCGCCGCCATGAACACGCCGAAGCAGAGAACCCCGGCTACCACGGCTATGGCGCGCCGGCTCGAGAACGTCCGTTGGAATACGAAGGGAAACAGCATGACCAGCGCCGCGGCGTAGTCATTGCTGTCGGAGACGTTTCCGCCGCCGTAGTTGGTGAATCGCGGGCCGGTCGTGCCCCGCAGGCTCCAGGCACGGAACACGAGCCACGCGGCGGACAGGATCAACGTCCAGTGGAAGCCGTCGAGGCGCTTGCGGGTGTCGAGCATCTGGATCAACAGCACGAAGAAGACCCAGTTCTCGAAGTAGGCGTACGTCATTTCCCACGCCGCCGCCCGATCGAACCTCGCCTGCATCGAGCTCAGCGCGAGACCGACGACCATGAGGCCGAACAACCATACTTCCGCGGGCCAGCGGCGAAACTTCTCCGTATACGCGCGGCTGAGCACATACATGACGAGCGTGGTCACGCCGATCACGATCGGCACGCGCTCTGGCAAAGTGATGCTGTCACCGAGCTGATCGAGCCTGATGTGGCTCAGAGCCGCAAAGAGGTACACCCCCCAGACGGGCTCGACGAAAAGTACGCCGCAGAAGCCGACGAAGACCAGCGCGAGGCCGAACAGAAACTTAAGCACGGTGGACTCTCGCCAGCGGCGCGGCCTCGAAGGAGCGAGGCTCCTCGATCACCGACCGTAGAGTCATCGCGAGATTGTCATTGCGATAGCGCGCAATGCGGTTTTCCTCGACCCGCCGCCCGCCCCTCTTCCAAGCCTCGTGCATGGCCAGCAAGGCCTGCTTGACGGTGGGCACGGCATCCCCGGCGACGACCCCGGCACCCGACTCCTCCATCACGGCGGCGGTGGCGCTCCCTCTCTCCGCGATCGCGAGCACGGGCTTGAGCAGCGATAGGTACTCGAACAGCTTCCGGGGAATCTGCAGGGGAAAGCCGTTCTGAAACAGCAGGAGAGCGTCCGCCTCGAGCTGATACTCCATTGCCTTGCGGTGCGGTACCCGGGGAACGATCTCGACGACGCCCGCGAGCTCCGCCGAGTCGAGAATCGACACGACGTGCGGCTGATCCGAGCAGCCACCGACGAAGCGGATCACGAGCTCCTCGGGTCTGATCGACCCCTCCCTGATGATCTCCACCGCGGCTTGCAGCAGGCAGGCCGGATCGCGCGGGGCATAGATATCGCCCGCGTGCACGAGAATGAAGCGATCCGACCTCGGCCGAGGCTCGCCGGCGACGATTCGCTCGAATCCGTTGGTGATGGTCGTGAACTTGGCGGGCGGCTCCCTGGGATACCTGCGCACGAAGTCTTGCCGGAGCGGCTCCGTATTGACGACCACTCGGTCCGCCGCGCGGATACAGATCGCCTCCAACCTGCGATCGAGCATTCGCGCGATGCTTCCGCGACCATAGGGGTTGCTCGCCCACGGGTCGCGGAAGTCGAGAATGAGAGGCACGCGATGCCGGCGCTTCAGGAGCACCGCCGCGAGATGCGAGCTCCATGGGCCGCCGCTCGAATAGATGCGATCCGCGCAGCCGCGGCGAAGCGCCCCGGAGCCTTGCCGGAGCACGCCGGGTATCCACCCGACATGATCGTCGGGATAGGTCAACGCTGCGCTGATCGCGTCCTTGATCCACGCGAGGCCAGCTCGCTTTCGTGAGCGATCGGTGGAAGGAGAGCCGTCCTTTGCGGCCGGCACAGGGATGTGTGGGCCTTGACCGAGCAACACCCCGCGCAGCCGCAAAAGCGCATAAAGCGGTCGCCGCACGGGCGCCCGAACGATCCTGATGCCCGGGTGAGCTCGCGCGGACAACTCCGGATCGACCGGCGTGCCGATCGCATAGTCCTGCTGCCGCGCCGTGATCACCGTGATGTCGTCGCCGCACGCGGCCAGGCGATTGAGGAAATACAGGGACCGATGAGTGCCGCTGCCGGCATTCGGAGGGTAGTAGTAGGCGAGTGCGAGCAGCTTCACGTGTCGGCCCCTGCTCACGCGGCGAGCGCCGAGCGCTGTCGCGAGCACCGGGTGGTCCACTGGTGCCACAGCGCGAAGTTCAGCACGGACCAGAGCAGCGTGCCATGCTCCCCACGGCCACTGCGGTGATCCTCGAGCAGGCGTCGAGCGAAGGCGATATCGAGGATGCTCTCGAGCCCGGGATTCGAGGTCAGCGCTTCCTCCATGACGACGGCGAGCTCGCCCCGAAGCCAGCGCCCGAGCGGCACGGTGAACCCATGCTTCGGCCGGGCAAACACTCTCTGCGGCAGAGCCCGGCCGAAAGCGCGCTTGAGCAGATACTTCTTGCCGCCCCGCCGGATCTTCAGGCGGCCCGGCAGGCTCGCCGCGAATTCCACCACGCGGTGGTCGAGGAGTGGCGCGCGCACCTCGAGAGAGTTCGCCATGCTGGTCCGGTCGACCTTGACGAGGATATCGCCCGCCAGATAAGTCTTGATGTCCGTGTACAGCATCCGGCTCAGGTGATCGTCGACGCCGGCTCGCCGGAAGAAACCGGTGATGTATTCCGCGGGATCGTACCCTTCGAGCAGCTCGCCCAGAGACGGCGTGAGCAGCGAGCGAAGGTCGGCGTCCCGGATGAAGGTGTTCGATTCGTAGAATGCGCGCGCCGGCTCCCTCAGCGCCTGGGAGGTCAGTGTGCGCGCCTTGCGCGGCAGGCTTCCCGAGCCGACGCTCGCGCGTCGGATCGCCTCGAGGAGAAATCTCGGAACGACACTCCCAACCTGCCGCTCGATCCGGTCCTTGACGTATTTGTCGTAGCCTGCGAACGATTCGTCCCCCCCGTCCCCGGAGAGCGCTACCGTGACCCGTCTGCGCGCCATCTTGCAGACGAAGTACGTCGGAACCGCGGAGGCATCCGCGAACGGCTCATCGAACATCGCGGGAAGGCTGCGCACGACGTCGGTGAAGCCGCTGTCGACGAAATGCTCGCTGTGGTCGGTCCCGAGGATCCGAGCGACCTCGGACGCGAAGTGACTCTCATCATGAGCCGGATCGTCGAAGCCGATGCTGCACGTAGCGACAGGGTGGGTCGAATGTCGCGTCATGAGCGCGACGATGCCGCTCGAGTCCACGCCGCCGGACAGAAACGCGCCGAGAGGTACTTCGGCAACCATGCGCTCGCGCACGGCCGTGTCGAGCAGATCGAACAGCTCCTCCTCGAGCTCCGCGTCGCTTCCCCGCGTGCTTGCGCGGAAGGTCACGTCCCAATACTCCCGTATCGAGACGCCGGTCGCATCCGCGAGGAGGAAGTGGCCCGGCGGGAGCTTGCGAATCTCGCTGTAGATCGACTTCGGGTCCGGCACGTAGAGGTACTTGAAATAGTCGGCGACGGCGGTCGGATCGAGAGTCACATCGAGGCGCGGCAGCGACAGAAGCGATTTCAGCTCGGAGCCGAACGCGA
>Ga0134128_10001191_pt1 | contig 34336 bp, 26 predicted proteins | sample KB31754_FD_96462 | JGI IMG/M metagenome (GOLD analysis project Ga0134128, IMG submission 96462) | Terrestrial soil microbial communities with excess Nitrogen fertilizer from Kellogg Biological Station, Michigan, USA - KB3-175-4 | ecosystem: Environmental > Terrestrial > Soil > Unclassified ...
CAGGAAATGTCCGCCGCCTGGAATCAGCCAGGCAACCAGGGTGATCACGATCGGAGAACGGTTGGGTGCGGAGGCAGAAGCCTCCTGCGTAGGAGCAGACGCCATTTCTTCAATTCTACCTTTCCAACAAATTGGACGTACCCGGCGGAGTTTGCGCGCGTCCCGCCGGATTTTTTCCGGCCAAGATCGGCTAAAATGCGACCTGCTGCGTCCTTGCGCTGAGAGAAGTCCGGAGCGGCGGTTCGCTTACCAGCGTTTCGATCACCGCTTCCACCCGCAATATCTGGTCTGACTTCAGAATAAGATACCGGCAGTTTCCATTCGGGTCCGGAGTAAAGACCGTGGTGTGCTTCGGGCCGAGCGAGACTCGCCCGGGTTCCGACAAATCGAAGTAGCCCCGGTCAGGCCGTATCGCATAGAGAACGGCCGTAGAGTCCCAATTGGGGCGATCCTTTCCGGCGGGCTGGAAAATCTTGAAGGCTTCCGCGATTGGGTGATTATCGGTGTAATTGAAGTCTTTCAAGACGTTCTCGTACGCATACTGCACTCGCTCCCCAATTTCGAAGCCGCTGAAGATCATGGGCGTCGGCCAGTTGGCGAAAAGATATTGGGCCGCATCGGCATCGGTGTACACGTTGTATTCCGGTTCCAGCCTCACGAAATTGCCGGCCATCAGGCAAAGCAACTTCACCTTATGCTTGACCAGTTCGCGTCCGCCCGCCTCCTTCAATAAACGTGTGAGATTGGTGCTGAATCCGATTTGGACGATGGTCACAGAGCCATCCGGCTGTTGCTCCAAAACTCTTTGCAAAAGGGAGACTGCGTCGGGCGCATCGGAGCCGCCGGCAATCCGGTGCGGGAGAACGTAGTTGCCCGACGAATCCCGTCTTTGGGAAAGCATTCGCGTATAGTTTGAATCTTCGCGAGTTTTCCCTTTGTGGACGACGCCAATTGGTATATCGGGCCGGCCATAAAATGTGTCCACCAAATCCACATAAGGCGCCGACCAGCGGTTATCCTTCGTGATGGTCACCGCAAGCAGCCGTGCTTCGGCGCGATTCTCTAACGAGTGAATGATGGCAAGGGCGAGAGCGTCGTCAATATCGTTCCCGATGTCTGTGTCGAGAATGAGCCGTACAGGCTCGGCCGCTTGTGCCGCGGAACCGAGCACAAACAGCGCCATGAAAATGAGCACCAGCGAGCGTCGCATGTCTACGGGCGAATCGTAACACGGCGTCGTCCAAAGAAACTAGAATGCGTTTGACAGTAGCGGAACGATGCTTCAAAATGAAGGATTGCCCACCCTTATGCGGATGTGGCGGAATTGGCAGACGCGCTAGATTCAGGTTCTAGTGAGGTAACACTCGTGGAGGTTCAAGTCCTCTCATCCGCACCAATCGAATCAAACACTAAAGCCTTCCTGATCCGGGAATGCTTTTGCTTGCAGTGGTTGATCATGGGGGGGACACAAGTACGCGGGTACTGGTTACTGATATCCCGTTCGGAACTGTGAGTTATTCCGACGACTGGTCCCGTTCGCGGCCCGTCGTGAACCACACCAGCAAATCACCATCGCTGTAATTTTCGACGTCAGAATTGAAAGCAATCCGCCGTGAGCAGTGTAAGCTCTACTTCTCCACTCGCGTCTCATCACCCCAGGCGGCCATCCGCATCTCAGCGCGTTGCGCATCTTCCCAGGTTGGATACCGCCTTATGTTCTGCATTTTCCCGTTGCCGCCAAGCTTCGTATGCTGCCTCTCGCTCTTCGCGGCGGATACGGTTTGGTTCACATCTGTGGTCGTTAGATTCCGGGTAGAAGGCTTCCAAATCATCAACGCCAACTTTATACGCGCCTTCTCTCGTCCAAATATCTGACGCACACCTAAGGCACCAACCCGCCCACATTTTGCCCCGAGGGCCATTCGGATTTTGGCGGCGCCGTGAACATGCTCTATTTATTAGCCCCGAGTTCCGCCTCGACCTTTTCCAGCTCTGTCATCAGGTCGTCCCAAGAAACGTAAGACCCCGGCGGCTGCGCATCGCGCCACCGGTTGTACGCCTCTCTACCCTGCTGATGCAGCATCCAACCAAGCTCGCAGTTGTGAAAATTTGTTCCCGGAATGAACGTATCGGGCGCGTCCGCGACTCGGGTACAACCGACAGGTACCGAAATAAAATCACCACAAAGGGGGCACAGACCACCACATGCGAGATCTGCGGACGGAAGAGGTGTTCCGTCCCAGACCGAAAATTCGGCCATCAGTCTATTTTCTACCTTATGATGACGGTGCGGTAAACCATCGGCCCCGCACACGATACAACCCGGATCTCCTGGTCGCTTGCATCCTGGCCCAACTCCTCAAGAATTGCCGAACAATCCGGTGCCTCGCAAACCCATCGCTCGACCGCGCGATTAAAGCGAACCTCGGCAGTGGCGCTCGGATAAGTGACCCGCATGAGCGCCCCGCTCTCATCCTGAGAGATCTCGTGGGTATCGTCGAGATGATCGACGTAGTCCTATTTGAGTCGCGCGGCTTCCATTTCCCCACCGAATTTCGACAGGTGCATCAACCACTGGGTCAGCGCCGGGCTTCCACTTTGCGGTCAGATTTTGCGGATTATTCATACAGGTAACCTACGAGGCGGAAGGTGGGTTTGTGGACTCGGTCGCCGGTCGCGGCTTTTTAGGTGGCAGTCTCATCGGAGCCGCCTCGAATGGACCGGATGCGTCCCCGATCGCTGAGAGTGACTCTCCCTGCCTTCCCCGATGACGCTGACCGTGCAGGTTTTCACCGAGCCAACGTCGCAAAGAGTAGGCGAAATCAATGCTGATTCAACAGTAATACCTGCGCCGACCTATGCAATGATGACTTATGCTTCGCGTAGTGCGCTTTGCATTATTGACAGCCATCGCCGCGTCATCGGTGTGGGCCGCCAAGAAAGACCTTGCGTGGAAAACTGGCAAGGTGCTCGATTCCCAGGCAGCGAAAGCCTATTTCCAATCCGGAGCGACCACGAACGGCAGTTCGGATACCACCGCTTTTGGTAGCGCGACAACTTACGGCAACACGACAACAGCTTCAGCAACTGCCCACACGAACAGCAATGCCGAAACACAGATTCACCACATGGCAATTGAGAGCACACAGTTGGTAATCGTAGGCGACGAGTACACGTATCTTGTGAATGATGACGTAGAAAAGGCCGTCGGACCTCCGCTACGGGGGAGCTTGGGTCGCGCGATCGCGAACAGAAAGCACGGCTGCCGGTACATTGTTGGTGATTCGATTCAATATGCTCAGGAGAAGAGCAATCTGTGGGTCACTGACGGCGATGGAAAGAAATGCAAGCTGGAGATTGTGCGACAGGAGCGTTTAGCTTCTGCCGCAACACCTGCCAAGCTCTGACTTGGAGAACAGATTCGTCTGAGCCAACGGAGCGATCTGGCATAATGCAACTCAGCCTTGCTTCGTCGCATCTTCTGCTTTGTCTGCTTCAGCTTTGTAGCCTTACGTGCTGAAGTGCCCTATCGGTTTGTCGATCGGTGTCGCTATCCCGATTCCAATTGGCGGGCGGTTCAGATTATGAAACCAAACCCGGCTAATGCGGCGATCATCGCGCTTGCTCGAAAGCTTCATAAACAGCAGCCGGAACTACGCTTCGAGTTCTTCAACTCGTCAGCGCCCGTCGTGGGCATAATCAGGCATGTCGCCCTGATTCATCGTGTAGATCGAGTGAAACCGGCGGATGATAAATTCGACGATCGTCACTACTTCGGCATGTTGAACCCGGTTGAGATTGGTCCGGGGGAATTTCAGTGGCAACTGTTGCTGGAAATGTCGCCAGCCCAAAATTGTGCTGATGTAGAAACGAGGTGCTATGGCTTACGAATGGGGTCGGCTCATATGGTGGTTGGGACAGAACGCAGCGGCGATTCAGGCTCTTACGGCGATCGTCGTTGTCCTTCTCACCGCTGCGCTCGTTTTCGTCACAAGCTGGTACGTTCGCCTGACGCGAGAGATGTCTCAAACCATGAATCAGCAATTAGCAGCCGCATCTATTCCGGATATCAGGATAGCGTTCACAAGGACACTGGAGAGCGTGTCTCGGATCGAGGACGTAAAGGACGAGTTCGCTGAAGATCTTCAGATCCAAAACAAAAGCACATTCCCCGTGAAGCTGGCCAGGACGGCCTCGGGCATGTCGCTGAGCGGGGCAGTTGGGATGAAAAACCGCATGGACAACTCGGTCAGGTATTGGTGCATCATCAGATCCCGCAATCGCTGATATCGATCCTGCGGCACGGATTATCCCCCTCAATACCCGAATGCGACCCAGCCCACGTCCGTTTCCGCCGGGGTGCCGTTGTCAAGGTGTGCATATATTCCTATATTCGCCCATGCATTATCGACCGGGGAGGAGCTTGTGATGTGCGCGCCTGACGCGGCGCCACCGTGACCCATGTCAGAGGTAAGCATGCAAATCACAGGCTGCGGGAACGGAATCGGAAATGTGATCATGTCGCCTGACCCGCTCACTCCGGCGTGGCCAAACTGGAGTATTAGGCCGCCCGGCAGGCATTGATACGCGGTTTCTCCGAGCAGCGAATTAGCAAAGTCTGAAAACAGGGCGAGCTTACCGATATCTGTCGCATCTACCTGGGTGCCGGATATGATCGCCGTCCCAACCCATTCATCCGCACCAAAAGCAATGGAAGAAACGCAAGCGTTGCGCGTGAGTGCATGGCTTGGGCGGTTGTCCAAACCCGTTTGCTGACGCAAGGCGGCTCTGTGTTAACGCCATTTCAATTCGGGCTGTGCGCTCTCGGTGTCGAGGTAAGCGCTCGCTCAAATACGTCAGCGAACGCCCGGTATGGCCATCTCATTCAGCGCGCCGGCTTTCAAATCGCGGACGCGGCCAAATGCGCGGGCGGCGGCAACTTTTTGTCCATTGGCCTGAAGCGCGCGTCCCAGTTGGTACTGAGCATTCGCGTCGTCGGGATTTAGGTCCACGGCTTTCCGGAGCAAGTCGACCGCTTCCGCTGTTTGTCCCAGGTGGAATTTGGCCCTCCCCAAGTAGTAGTAGATTGCCCAAGAGTCAGGCCATAATTTTTTCGCCTGTTCGAGATAGGTAATGCCGTCCGCGTAGCGGGACTCTCGAACCAGCAGACTACCGAGGAAATAGCTGGCGTCCTCGCTACTGGGATTTTCTTTCACGGCAAGTTTCAACTCGCGAACGGCGTCGTCCGTCCGGCGCTCGCTGATGTCGAGTTTGCCTATTTCGAGGTGTAAGCCGGGGAATTCAGGATTGAGCCGGCGCACTTCGCGGAAGCTCTCTCCAGCTTGCGGAAACAGGCCGGCCTCATAGCAGGCTCTGCCCAGGAGAAGTTGGGCTCGAGCCGGGCCGGCCACCTCAAACATCTGGTTGAAGATCCCTTGCGCCTTCTTGGAATCCCCGTTTTTCAAATACGCGAATCCCAAGAGAAAAAGGAGTTGCTCATCTCGCGGACTGGTGGCTCTCAAGCTCTCAAGATCGTGGATAGCCGGTTCCGCTTGGCCCGCGTAGAGGCGGCAAATCGCAAGCAACTGACGGGCTTGCAGGTTATGAGGATCGGTGGCCACAACCCGAGCGAAATAGGGCAGCGCCAGCCCGTGGAGGTTTTGCTTCAGATAAGCGATTCCGAGATTTAGGAGAATCGACTCGTCATTCGGGCTGAGACGCAACGCGTGCTGATACGCCGCAATGGCCTCCCCGGCACGGTGAGTTCGAGCATAGATGATGCCGAGATTGCCAATGGCGCCGACATTATCCGGCTGTTGGCGAATAACCGACTGGAACCCTTGTTCGGCGCCGGCGTAGTCTCCAGCTGCCAGTGCATGGACGGCGTGGTCAAAGGCCATTTCGGGCGGCTCCGTGGCAGCCCAGGCAAGCAAGCCGCAGAAGTACAGGCAAGCGGCGGCATACTTCATATGGCAATGATATCCGTGAGTTTTGGCGAGTGTCGAGAACTGAACACACGCGATGCCGGTCAAGGCGGGAAGGAAGCGGGCAGCCCGGAGGAAACTGCCCGCACGATGGGGCTTAGAATGCGAATCGCAGAGCCATTTGGATGGTTCTGCTATCCCGCCACGCGTTCGGTTGGCCGAAGTTCTTGTCGGTGCTTGAAATGCCGGACCCGGGGTTGTCACCGGTAAAGCCGTTGATGACGCCGAAGATCTCAGGATGATTCGGGACGTTAAAGACTTCCAAGCGGTAAGTGAGTTTCGCCCGTTCCGTGATGGCGAAGTTCTTCATGATGCTGGCGTCCAGGTTGACCACCGTGGGTAGACGGAGGGCATTGCGGCCGTAGGTTCCGTACTCGCCGTCCTGGGGGCGCTGGAAAGCAGCCGGATTGATCCATTGCGTTTTGCTCTGTCCTTTGTAGGGTTCGCCAACGAGATCGACGAATGCTCCGGTTGTGCCGCCGACGTTGACTCCCTGCAAGTTCCCGTTGGACGTGATCGAAAAGGGCATGCCCGATTGGACCCGGAAAATCCCCGTGACTTCCCATCCATTCAACATGGTTCGCAGAAACGGCTTGTCGAAACCACCACTGACCTTAGGAAGGTCGTACACCCAGTCCGCCGAAAATACATGTGTCTGGTCGTAACCGGCCGGCGCCCAGTTCTGGGCGATGTTGAAGGGATTCGTGATCGTGTCCGAGTCATTATCGAGGATGTCCATGGCGTTCGACAATGTGTAGTTGAAGCTCGCCGTCAGATTGTTTACCCAACGCCGGCTCACACGAATCATCATGGCGTTGTAGCGCGAATAAGAATTCGTTTCTACGCCTGTCAAGTTGCCCCAGCCCCGGTAGGGTAAAAGAGCTTGACCCCAGCCACCCGCTGATGCCAGCAGGTTCGGGTTAGAGACAAAGGTTCCCGCGGGCAACGCATTTAAGGCTCGCTGGTCCATCAGGTGAACGGCATGATTTCCGGAATAGGAAATATCCAGCGTGAAACTGGCCGGCAACTGCCCTTGAATGCCGGCGTACCAGGAATAAATCGTCGGCATCGTGTTGTCAGGAGACCAGACGGGCATGCTCGGCGGCTGTATCGGTGGAACTCCGCCAGTAATTGCGCCCACGTCAATACTGGAAACGTTACCGTTTATTCCAGTAGCTGTCGTTTGGTTTGGCCACGATGAGCCGGCGCCGAAGTTGAAGTTGTTTTGCCGGAGGCGCTCATTGAACATGCCAAAGCCGGAACGAAGAGCCATTTTCCCGTCGCCGAAAACGTCATAGGCGATGCCAACTCGCGGCTGGGCAAAATTTTTGGAGGGGGAGAACCCGGCCGGCGTTCCCGAGCACGGGTCACAGACCAATCCTTGTTTGGACAGCGCGTCCAGTGCGTTGCCAACGATCTGCCCGTTGCTCAAATCGATCGCTGGGGCTGTTGCGGGATTATATTGACCGAGGTTGACACTGTAGAGCTTCCAGTTACCCTCGCCGCCGGGTGTGCCTCCGCGCACCACCGTATAGGTCGGAACCATGTGCTGAAAGCGGACTCCATACTCCAGCGTCAGCCGGCTGTTGACCTTCCAACTATCCTGGGCGTAGAACTCGGCCGACCAGAAGCGGAAATATGGGAAAACGGCGGCATTGGCCTGGGTATAACTCTGGTAATTTCCAAGCATAAGATTCGCCAGGCCGTTGCCCGTATCCAGAGGCATCGAAGAGGCCGGGTCAAAACTAATGGTCGCGTTCATCGGCCATGTAGCGGTCTGCGCCTTGTCGTCTCGATTAAGGTAGGCGCCGAATTTAAAGGTGTGTTGGCCTAGCACTTTCGTGACATTTTCTGTGATGGCGTAGTCCTTGCCCCAATTGTGCCAACCGGGGTCGCCAAGATTCCAACTAAGAGGACTGGCATTGACGTTGGGGATCGAATTGGTAATGTTCGTGTCCGGATAGAGTTGGGCGAAGGTGGCGCCAATCTTATCGATAGCAATCGGGTTCTCACCAACAACCGACAGCGATTGCGATTGATGATTGTAGGACAGGACCGTTTCGGCGGCGAGTGTCGGTGTGAATGTGCTGATCAGGTTCCAAGACCAGGAACTGCCCGGCTTCGGACGCACCTGGGGCTGAATCGGGAAGGGTTGGCCTCCCCAGATCCCATTCTGGATTTGCTCCTTTTGGTAGTCGTTCACCCATCGGAAGAAAGTGCTGAATTTATTGCTGATCGCGTAATCGACGCGAAGCACATCCTGATCCTTAGTCAAAGAGTCAGGATTGTTGTAGTAGTACCGCACATAGCCGGGGTTCGGAGCGGCCCCAAGCGCGTTATAGCCGGGAATCTGCGAGTAGATGTTCAGCAAGGCCGTACTCAGAGGATTCATCATCGACGTCGGGACCGTGTTATTCGGGAAAGGCACGCCGCCGGTGATGTTGCCGGCGCCGTCGCGCGTGACGGTTCCGGGTTCAAAAATCGTGCCGTTTTTGAACGCGGGCGCGTACTTCATGTTGGTGTCCGTGAGCCATTGGCTGAAATTGCCGCCCAAAATTTGGGAGTTTGGCACGTCCGCATAGCTGCTGGACGGCAAGTTGCGACGTGTCATCTCGCGGTTGTAGAAGAAGAAAATTTTCTTGTTCGAAGGAGTCGAGAGTTTCGGTATGGGGAGCCAGCCGCTAAAATTGCCGCCGAATTGGTTGTAGCGCAATTGCGGCTGCAGGGTATTACATAGCACGCATTTCGCGTCGAGTACGTTATTACGGAAATACTCATATAACGTTCCATGGAGATTGGATGAGCCCGACTTGGTTTGCACCGCAACAGCAACCGATTCGGCCCGGCCATACTCCGCGTTGAAAGCGCTTTGCAAGACCCGGAACTCCGCGATCGAATCGATGCTGGGTTGTGTGTATTGCGATTGGTTATCGCCCACGTCGATGTTAGGGGAACCGTCGAGGTAGAAATTGTTCTCCGACCCGCGGCCGCCCAAGCCGTGGAACTGCGATACGTCGTTGAAATTCACGTTGAAATCGCTTTGCGCGGAACTGGTCATTCCCGGGAGTGTGCTCATCAGCGCGATCCAGTTGCGGCCGTTCATCGGCAATTGAGACATCTGCGTCTGATTCAGCAGATATGCCTTCTCCATGGTGTTAGATTCGACCGCGGGAGCAACCTCGCTCACGGCCACGGCTTCGTTGACCTGCCCGACGCTCATTTGCACCTTTCCGATATCTACCTTGGAATTTACGTCGACAGTGAATGTGACTTCAGCCGTTTTGAAGCCAGGCTTTTCGATCGTTACAGTGTATTTTCCGGGTTGTATGTCAATTAGCTGGAAACGGCCTGCATCATCTGAAGTGATTTGCCGGACGAGGCTGCCTTTGGCTAAGTCTTTGATGGTGACTGTAGCCTCTGGAATAACTGAACCCGATGTATCGACAACAGTGCCGCCTACAGTTTGCGATTGCGCCATCAGCGGTTGCCCGATCGCTGCAAGCAGCAAAAACCCGAGAACGACGACCGAGATTTTCACTCCTCGAAACGTTCGCTTACAATTCATAGCTTTTGTAGTACCCACCTTTTCCATTCTGCGTACTTCGGCCCGAAGCTTTGGCATTCGCCAATAATGCCGAAGGTTTAGCGCATTATGTCATAAGGCACAAGCGAAAGACCCCAGGCAGTTAAGCGCTTTAGCCGCAGGGCCCCATGCGCGATGCGCTACGCCGCGGTTCGGCGATGGATAAAGTATGGTGTGTTGTATATATAACGGTAATGTAGCTAACGTTATTGGAGCGGGTCATTTCCACTCATCAAATCAAATTCTGGGGATGGTTCGGCGTCTGAAAGCTTTTGACCTCAGATGGCCCGGAATAAAAATGCAGTCCCGCGAAGGAAGGGTTTAGCGAACCGTGTTTCTCAATTTAAGCTTCATCAGGCGAAGGTAGAATGCGTCGTAAGTGGTATTGGGAAGTTGGACTCCGGAGAAGACCAGGGTCATTTCATGGTGAAGCAAAGCCGGCTGTAAAACGAAGGCCCCAGCGCCATGTACGACCATGATCGCTCGACCACGCTAACTGGGAGTTGTTCACATTGCGCACCAACATGTAAAGGATGCCGCCGGCAATCAGCATCCCGCTGGGCTTCGCGTCTTTTGCGCCCTCACCCAAACGCTCTCCCGTGGGATATTTGGTTAGACGCCGTCATAGTTGAGCCGCCAGCAGAGTCCCGAGGCGGGGCCGGGATCGCCAGGCGTGCGCGGCTGAATCGGCATGCCGGCGTAAGTCGTCATTTTCTGAGCAAGCGACCGATTGACGAAAGTTTTGTGGTCCCACTGCCCTTGGTGTAGCATCAGTTGCCCGATACGCTACGGCGCGCGGAGTAAAGGCGCCGCCGCCCCAATTGGCGTAGAACTTGAGGCCATCGACCACCTACGATGGTCATAGCCAATCGACCGGTTCGACAGCGGAACGCCGAGAGGGGCGACCGGCATTGAAGAGGCGGAGCAGCACGGCATGGCTGAGCTTGTTTAGGAAACACGAGGCGTAAATCGCTGTTGCAATCCTTTCTGTTGAAAAATCCTTTCCGGCGCCAGGTCCATTGAAGGCGCCGGTAAAGACGTCCGCTCCTTGACCGTCGCGGTTCGGCGCCGGCAACCGGGCATCTTCATCCGATTCCGCGGCCGGTAGGCCATGGGCACTCCGTTGAAAATCGCGGGCACTGTAGCGTAAGGCAGCCACTTGGCCCGGCGATGGCCTTCAGTTGTTTTGAGAGCGACCGGGCGACCTCAGTGCGTCCGTCTATCCGCTCTCTGCGCTGGACCATGCGTTTCGGCCGGCACGATAGAACCAACCTCGACGTGGTGTATGTAAGGTCCACGGCGCGACAGCGAAGATTGTCAACTTATAAGTTAATATACCTCATAAATAAACGCTGCTTCGCTCTCTGCCCAATGTCCGGTTTAGCTGCCAATCGTTGGCAACTCCGCAGTTTCATCCTGCAATCCCTTATATTGATGTCCTAACTCTCAAGTAATTGAAACTAAATGTCCTATACGTATACACCACATTGGCGTGATAAGGCCTGAAACCCTGAACGCAAGTGGCATTTCCCGAAAAGCCGTGAGCGAGTTGAGAAGCGAAGAAGATTCAGCTAAGAGGTAAGTACCTGAATTCGCCCAGAACAAATTACCTCAATGGAGAAAGCATGCCGCTTTATCCACGTGTACGGCGATAGCTGATGGGCGCGCCCGTGCTTTCGGTTTATTAAAAACGCTTGTCCGGCATTTCTAATTGAGATTAAATGTCCGGCGTATCCACTGCAAGGTTTAAGAGGGACGATTTGTCCATCCTCGGGCAGCGCCAGTTGTTTCTAAGCTGCCATCGTCTTATTCAAGCTGAAAACGCATTCACCGGGGGGGGCGAGTGCGCAAACGTCGGACACGGAAATATATTTTTGCGAAACAAAAAGTTGAATTTAGGCGTCTGGTCACGAGTTAAATTCAAACGATAAATCGGCCTTCCTCCGATGCGGAGGCGCCACATTATCGAAACGAAATAGATTTATCAGGCAAACGGAAATTCAATGCGAAACCAATAGTCAATTTGAGTAGTCTCGTCTAGTTCCCCAATCGCCGCAAAAAATATAGGGCTAAAAATATGAGAAAAGTTCGGTGCGAGATGCGGGAACACCACTGTAAGAAAAAAGGATGTATTCGTGAAACAGAAATTCAATTTGAGGCGCCTCGCCTCGTCCACGGCGCGAGCGGGCCTGCTCGTCGGCCTGATCGCTTCAGGAGGGCTGTTGTTGAACGCCTCCTCACAAACTGTTTACTTCGCTTATTCGACATCGAGTCACTTAGGGGGTGGCGCTACAATTGGCGTCTGCCGAGCTTGTAGCAGCGGATTTACGGTGCAGAATCTAGGTGGTCCCCAACAAGGAACGGTGACCATCAATAACGTCAGTGTCGATGCCCCCGGCTCCTACGTTCTCTCTGTTGCTTATGGAAACGGTACCTCGAACGATCTTCCGGCCGGTCTTGCGGTGAATGGAGGTAGCGCTCAAACCGTGCACCTTCCCTCCACCGGTGATTGGGGGACCATGAAGACGGCATCCGTAGCCGTACAGTTGGCAAAAGGTACAAATTCAATCACCTTGGCTTCGGCAAACGGGAACTGGGTTGCGGAAATCTGCAGCATCACCGTGACCGGAGGCGGAGCCGCTCCAGCGCCAACACCTACACCGGCCCCCACGCCAACACCCGATCCGACGCCGTCGCCCGACCCCACGCCATCGGCGCCGGCAACACCCGGAGCCAACTCGGTCGCCATTACCACGTTCGGCTCCGTAGGCAACGGCGGCGACGACACCGCCGTCTTCCGGCAAGCTATACAATCGACGGCCAGCGGGAGACAGACACTGGAGATTCCGGCTGGAACCTACCATGTACAGCCGCTGCGCATTCCGTCCAACACTAACTTGTTCCTCGACTCCGGCGCAACGGTTCAAGCCACGTCAAACGGGTACGGCAGCGCAGGCCAGGCGATGATCGATTTGAGCGGCGCCTCCAATGTGACGATCACAGGCACACCCGGAAAGAGCGGCTTTCGGATGCTGAAGAGCCAATACACGGATGGCAGCGAATACCGGCACTGCCTAAATATCGTGAATGCCAGCGATGTGACCGTCAGCGGCATCTTCTGCAACGATTCTGGAGGAGATGGCGCATACATCAATGGCGGCAAGAACGTGGTTCTTAAGGCATCCACATTTAACAACAACAGCCGTAATGCAATGTCGGTGATTTCCGTGGATGGTCTGTTGGTTGACGGCAGCACCTTCTCTAACACGGTGGGAAATTCAAATGGCGGAAGTGCTCCAAGCGGTCCTTGGGCCGGCATCGATTTTGAGCCGAATGGCACGAACGACTATCTGAAGAACATTGTCATTCAAAACTCAACGGTAAGCGGTAACGGTCACCCTCTGCCGTCCGGCAATGGGCTTTGCTCTCATTGCGGAGCTGGAATCACCCTGAACACAGGCGCGCTGGGGCCGAATAGCGGGACCGTTGGAATATCGCTGAAAAACATACACTCGACCAACAACTTAGCCAGTGGCTTTATCTTCGTCAATGAAATAGGAAGCCAGGGGCCCGCGTCAGGCTCAGTCACTTTGCAGGGATCTACTTCCACGAACGATGGACAGTGGGGCATCGCTGCGTATTTCTGGGACTATGCCCCGAACGGCGTAACGTTGACCGCACAGAATAACACAATCGTCAATCCCATGCAGGGCTACAATACGCTTCAGCCACTTCAGGATGCGGCACTCGCGGTAACCGCCGGGGGTGGAGACGGCAATCCTGCCGGGAACATTAAGTTCCAGGGGACTAGCATCCAATACAAAAGCGGCGCAAACGCACCTGCGTACTTTAATGTAACTCCCTATAATCGAGGCGGGATGGCGAACATCGTTGTCGATTCGTTCGGCAGCACGACTGGCTTGGCCGGCGGCAACCCATTTGGGCTGCTGCAGGGAAGCCGTGTCAATTCGGTAAACATTCCGTAGTTTCCGAAGGGACAGAAGCAGGGAGCCGGCAACTTCGGCTCCCTTTCTGAAATTGGCACGCGCTTCACACGATTACTGCTTTCCGAGCCGATTAGTGATTCGAAAACCGTAACAACTAACTCAGCTACTCCGCATTGGACCGCACACGGAATGTTGAGGTCTTGCAATAGGTTTGCGCGCTTATTGAATTTCCAAGATCGTGAGACGCCACGTCCGATGCGGCATAAGGATCCAGCCGGAATTCGCCGCAATCTCGACGCGATGAAGACACGCCGTGTCGGGGTGATGTAGAGGATTGAGCCGACTGAAGGCGGTGTCGCGCGTGAAAGCGGCTCGTCAGACGCCGGCCGGCGCGACGGAATTCGGAGCGCGGGCAAGGAGTGGCTAAACGAGGCGGGACACGCGAGGCGCAAGCCGCGATTGCAGGAGAAAGGAGCAGCGGCGGCCGATAGAGCGGCTATGGGAAGGTCTCAAGTGTATTGAGAACGGCACGGGCCTACCCGCAACTAATGCGCATTGTGGGTTTACGATAACTTCGGGCTTCCTGCCAAATTAGACAGGCGCGAGGCGCCGACCTGCCTTGCCTGAAGCGCACATCGGCACAACACATCGATGCGGAATGCATCGAAGAGGCGATAGGAAACGGGAGGGCTTGGCCGCGGTTGAAAGTAGGCGATGCCAAAAACGCGCCTACTTGTCCGCATCGGGCGGGCATTACTAAGTCAGCATCCGAATCGCTAGGCGACGTTGTCGCCGTGTATAGAAGAATGCTGCCGCTGCTCCAATCGCGGTTGCCACGGCATTGATCAGTACGTCTCGAACGGCCGGATCACGATCCGGGAACAGCGACTGCACAAGTTCACTACAACAGCCGAGCGATGCTCCGCACAGGAAGACAACGACGACCTTCCCAGGGATATCCGGCAGAAGGCGCCATAACAGTAATGCGAGTACAATGAACAGCGTTATATGCACCGCCTTTTCAGCTAAAAAATAGACGTGCCAGCGATGATACAGATCAAAGACGTCATGCCGCCGTATATGAGTGGCCACAAATCGGGTAAATGCAGCATCGGACACCTGTCCGGCAAGCGACGTAGAGGAAAAAAGAATAAGCCCAACCCATACAGGCAAAACTCCCGTCCAAACCGTAGCTTTTCTATCGCGGCGAAAAATAAGCATACATTGATTCCTCCGATATTCTCGCCAAACGTCCAACGTAGAGATAGCCGAGTCCATCAGCGGCTATCAACCATGGTTATTTAGAAGTCGAGCTTACTTTATATTGACGGTGAGCGCCGGCAATCCATTAAGCAATCCAATTCCTCGCTTTGCGCCCATCAGTTTTCGGGGGTCTAAGAATTGCAACTGAGTTATCCCGACACGGGACCAGTCATGTACAGTAAAATAGAAATCGAGGTTTCCGGCCGTATCAAAAACAGAAGTACCCGAAAAGTGTATGTTGCCCATCGGGTGTGTCGCTCCGCCTCCGCGCTTGACGGTAATAGCGGCGTTGTCTACGTTATTCTTCGAGCCGTTAGCATTTACCACTGTAAGATTCTGAAATGTCAATGACGCGCCGCCCGCTTCCCAGTAGGAAGCGATAGCCCCATATTTGCCATCGGAGATGGAGATTGAGTCGGTAACCAGTATGGTTCCTGGAACACTGTATTTCGCCCCATCCTGTTCGTTGCTGGCATAGAAGCCGCTCCCCTTATTTCTCTCCGACCTGAAATTCGAGACCGTTATCGAGACAGGAGGGCTGCCGGCATTCAATCGCTCGATTCCGAAAACGAGGCCGCTTCCTTCGTTTCCGATAGACCTACTGTTGTCGATTAATATTTCCTGCAGGAAATCGCTAGCTTGGTTCGGTTCGATATCGATCCCGTCCGATGGCGCCGTTCCCGTTGTGTTCGTAAACCTGCAATTGCTAACGAGGACGTTCTTCGCGGAAATGATACTCAGTCCCTGGCGTCTGTTGTTGTCGAACTCAGAGTCCAAGAGCTTGATATTCGCACTGTAGCCTTGTCGCCCCTCGCCAATATATACGCCGTCCCCCCCGGAGTCGTTGCATTGAATGCCATTAATCGTTACGTTCGTCGCGCCTTCGATCGCCAAGCAATGCCGGAACTCGCCTGTCGTGTAATCAGATTTGAGCATACGGAAGATGCTCTGGCCTGGCGTTCCGGAAATGGAAACATTCTGAACATCGGAGATGTTCACGAGGCGGTCGGTCTTGCGGTATCCAGGCAGGGCCTGAATGACGACGCCGGCATCCAAGAGCACGGAGGAGTTTGCGGGAATGTACAATGGCCGTACATTATATGTACCAGCGGGAATTTCGAGTGTTTGCGCTTTGGTCGCCGCCCGGTTCAGGGCCGCTTGAAAAGCACCGGTATCGTCCGCGCCCTGTCCCACAGTTCCGAAGGAGGTCACGACAACAGACGAGGGATTCGGCATCGCTCTCGCCGACAGTTCCGGAAGTTGAGTGATAAATACCGCTGAAAAGATGAAAAGTGCGTTGCGCCAAAAGGCCATGTGCCTCATTTTGTAAGTTAGCAGCTTCCAGGTATACTATTTCTTAAATGGCGCTGTTGCCAAGGCTACCGTACGACTATCCAGAGTCGCCCGTCTAGCAGCCGCGCCATGGCTCGACAATGTTTGTCAGAGAATCCCGGTTGCCGGAACGGCGCCCCTATATCTTGCAATCAATTCACGGTCAGCCATGATACGGTCGCTCTTTTGAGCCAGCAGGAAGGTCCCGGTTGCCGCGTCGAGTCCTCCAGGCGTGCGCGCCAGTAAGTAGTCAAAATATTTGAGCCAGAAGAACAATAAACCACTAGCGATCTTCGTTAGATCACGCTGCCAAGGCGATTTCACAAATGAAAGAAAGAAGTTCTGCAGCGCCCATGCCAGCGCAGTCGCGGGGCCGGCACATGCCCCGCTTTGGAGCTCAGTAAAATGGCGGTAGAGCCGTAGGTGTCCCAGATGCGTCAGTCGAGTGAAATCGTACCGTCCGCCGTGCACATCTTGCATAAACGGCATTTCTGAATAGACGATTCCTCGAGGTTTTAGTACGCGGTGAATCTCGGCCACGGCCTGGGCCGGATCGGGAATATACTCCAGAACGGCTTGAATCACAACCCCATCCACCGATTCCGCTTTCAATGGTATATAACCGGCATCACATACGATCTCCGTCCGCGACCCAATCACAATATCGGTCTCGATGCATTTAATGCGCTTGTTTCGAAGTAACCCTTGCATGCCCGCGCCCACTTCGGCGCCGCCAAGAACCAACACAAGCGGGCAGGGGTTCTCAAGCAGGAGACGTTCTCCGAACTCCTCTAGGTTTTTTGAAGCGACGAAGTTAGCAGAAATTCTTGGAATAAAGGATCGCAGGCGTTTTTTTAGTCGTCCTGAGTGGGTGCGTGTCTGCTGTCGATAAGCTGAGATCGTGAATGTGCTTAACGACTCCGCAATAAGAATTGGGATTGCATTTATAACTGGATAGTCCTGCTTACATACATCGCTTCGACAGCGGTAACTATTGTCAGCTTTATAGAGATCGGCGTGACACAACGGGCATGCGAGAAGCGATTCAAACTCTTCGTGCATTACTTCCATTGCAACAGAATCACGGCAACGCCAAAGTATAGATTTGCAATGTGTCAGTGGTGTGACGAAAAATGTTACGTTGAGTCAAGACGAATGCCAGACGTCTCCGCTTACTATTCCGAAGTCACAGGTTGGGGGCGTTGCATCGCGCGCCGCTGACCTCTGAGGGCTGAGGTGTTCAACTCCTTCGCCTTGTTTCCACTTGGGCGTAGTAGTTATGGAAGCAGGTTTGTGACGCAAGTCTTACTGTGCATGCTGTCGTTTGGCGGAATCCCGCTTTTCGGCGCTCAGCCACAGGGTTTGCACGGCGGGATCGTCAGGGCGCTGAATCTCTTTTACCCCTTCGCCTTGAAAGAGCCCTAAAGCCTGTTTATGGCGAGCTCCAACTAATTGAACCGGGTTGCGAAAAACTACATTTTTGATGCCGATGCCGGAATAGTCGGCGAAGCTGAAGTAGTAATCGAGTTTCGGTAGCTGTCGCGTGTCGCGAATCGTGGCGCCAACGAATTCGACACTCCCTATGGGCAGGTGTCCACCGCCGCCGCGTTTCACAGCTACCGCGGCATTGTCCATGGTGGTGCCGCTGCTGTTGGGGTCGACAACAGTCAGGCGGCGGAGTGAGACGCGGGCGCCAGAACTGTTCCAGAAGGAAAACACAGCTCCGTAATTTTGAGCGGATTCGCTGTAGCAATCCTCGAACACGATACGTCCGCTCACTGCATTGCCAGATGGGGGATCGTCGGTACCGAAGAAACTGCTGTCACCGGCGCTTTTGTCACGATGGCGTTCGATGGTGACGCTAACGGGCGCGTTGTCATGGGTAATCCGGCTGAGCACTACGCGGATTCCATCCCCTTCACTATTGGTTGTAGCGTCGTCTTCCAGGCGGATGTTATCAAGGCGGGCTTGTGGTCCTCTTGGACTCAGTTCAATGCCGGGGACTTTGGCCGCCGCGGATTTTTGGACGCCTCTCGTTTCAGATCCGTGGCTACCAATGAAGTGGCTGCGGCGAATTGCGAGATTGCGGGCCGATACGACCTCCAAGCCGGCGCTCAAGCTATTTTCAACTTGTATATCCTCCAGCGTGACGTCTTCGCTGAATGGTTGATGGTCGCTGCCGCCGACATACACGCCATTGCCGCCGGGGCTCAGGCAGGTAATGCCTTTAATAGATACCAAATTGGACCCGTTGATGGAAAGGCAATGTCGATATTGCCCCGACTTGTATTCGGCGCGATTCATTTTCAGAACAGCGCCATACCCGACAATTTGAACGGCGGTCGCGTCGACGATATTGAAAAGCTTTTTACCGTCCGCGTAGCCAGGTAGCGCCTGGATGGTGACGCCCGAATCGAGCAACAGGATGGTTTTAGACGGGAGATAGAGCGGCGAGATTCGATACGGAGTTCGCGTCACCGGAATTTCGAGGGCTAGTCCGCGCCGGCTCGCCTCAGCCAGACCTCGCCGAAAGATCGCCGTGTCATCGCCACCTCGACCGGCATTGCCGAATTGCCGCAGGTTGAGTACTGTGCCTTTGAGTGGGTCGCGCGTCTTGAGCGCATCAGAGGCGCGTGCGCCACGGGCGCTCGGGCTTGACGAAACGATCAAGAGAGACAAAGCGAAAGGGCAGAAGAGAGCAGAAATACTGAAGTTAATCATCGTTACTTGCCGGCCGCGACGGGCGCTTGAGCGGAATCGATCCGGGAAAACAGGCGGAGAGCACGCGAAGATTTTGGCGCTGCATTCGCCACGCATACTTGGACCGAAATTAGCCCAAAGATGAGCCAAATCGGTTTGCGGTATTCCCAGGTGAGAGAAAACACTCCGATGGCCAGGGTCAACAGCATGGCGAGCCAGAGGGCTCTCTCAAAACGGGGCATACGCAGGCAGGAGCGTATTGAATAGATAAACAACGTGATGAACAGGCCAAAGCCGATTAAACCTTGCTCGACCAGAATTGAAAGAAAGGTGTTGTGAGCTACGTAGGAAATGCCGGTTGAGTTGCGCACAACGGTGCTGAAGGCGCCAGCTCCGACACCCAGTATGGGGTTCTGGCGAAAGACATTCAAGCCCGCTTCCCAGATGATCGTCCGATCGTTGAACGTCCCGGTCGAGACTTGTGTTCCGATAGTGCCAAGCCGCGCCCAGGAGGCAGCGGGAACCAGATACAAGATAAGACCAGCGCCTAAGACAGCAACGGCTACCAGGGCGGCCTTCTGTTTTTCGCTCGAACGGAAGAATACCGCAGGCAAAAACAGGACCAGTCCGAAGGAAGCCAGAAAGGGGCCGCGCGAGGCTGTTAGCAGTACTGCCGATGCGGTGAGCATCAGTTGCACGCGATAGAGCCATACGAGGGCGTGACTCCGAGTGGAACTGGCGAGGTAGAGGCTCAGCGGAAAGCTTAAAACCAGCATCAGCGCGAGCTCGTTGGGATCAAAGCCGGTGGCGGTGAAACGAGACTGATAAGCGGGGTTTGCGCCCGTCAGATATTGATGAATGATGTCGCAGGCCGAGACAAGAGTTCCGAGCACATAGGCCTGCATCACGGCCAGAACCCGTTTCCGCGAGAAGGCAAGCTGATGCAGTAGCCACACCATCGCAACCATCTGAAGGATAGTTTGAATTTCGATCAGAGTGGCTTCCGGAGAGGCCGTCCACAGGAAACTGAGGCATCTCCAGAAGGCGAATGCCGCGAGGAGAAGGAAGCTGCCAGTCGTGGGATTCAGGCGGCCCCTATCAAGCACGGCGAGCAGACCGATGCCCAGCGCGAGATAACCAATCAAGTGGGCAACCGTGCCGAGTTTGGGAATTACGACGAGATTTTCCCAAGGAATCGTAAAGACCAAGCACCAAAAAAAGAGAAACGCAACGCGAATAAGCGACGCATCTCTCCGCGGGCGCGGCGATCGCAGTGGGTGTGTGGCGCGGGAATTGCCAGAACCGGCGGGCGCGTACGAAGCGATCATAGGATCTGCTCGCTTGCCCGGGAAGAACGCACGGAAGGCGCCGATAGGGTAGCGTTATAGAGGCTTTCATAACCGGCAATCATGTGAGTTACGTCGAAATTCTTGAGGGCGCGCTCCGCTGCGGCCGCACCCATTTGGGAGCGTCGCTCTTCGTCGATGAGCAGTGTATCGATCGCTTTCGCAAGATAACCGGGCCGTGATGTGGCCACCAGAAAGCCCTCGACGCCATCCGTAATTAGTTCAGGGATACCCCCAACGCGAGCCGCCACCACGGGGAGACCGGCGGCCATAGCCTCCATGACGCAGAGGGGATTGCCTTCGTATTTAGAGGCGAGCACGAACACATCGGACGCAGCTAGAAGATCCGGTATGTCGGTTCGAACACCTAAGAAATGGACGCGGGAAGCAACGCCAAGATCCGCAGCGAGCTTTCGGAGGTTTGTCTGATCTCCTCCACCCGCGAGTAGAAGATGGCTGCGGCGCCTTCCATCGACCGTTCCGGAGAACGCTCTAAGCAACAGCTCGTGATTCTTTTCGGGCCGCAGGCCGGCCACACAAGTAAGCAAAACGGATTCGGGCGCAAAGCCTTGCCGGGCACGCCATTGATCGCGCGGAATCTCTGGGCGGCGGTAGCGCTCGACAGGCAAGCAGTTCGGAATAACCGCCGGCTCGGAGATTCCGTATAGCCGCACGAGGCTTCGTGAGACTTCGTGCGCAACGGCGACGGGAATCACTCCATTGCGAAACGCGAGGCGCTGAATCCAGCGAGCGCGTGGTTCCACTTCGAATTCAGCCAGGCTGTGCACGGTGTGAAGCATGCATGTACGTTTACCCAAGAAATGGCTATATCCGATATATGGCAGCAAATAACGCAGTACATGGACGTGAGAATGGATAATATCGGGTGCGGCTCGACGAAGCGCGGCATGCACGCGTGTATACATTCGGGCGTCAAAGCCGGGCTTTTTTCCTAGAAACTGAACAGGGATGCCAGTCCGCTCGATCAGTTGCTCGAGATCGGACCCATTGCGCCCGGCAAGGCAGATGCCTGAAACCTCGAAGCGCGAGGGATCGAGGTGATTCATAATATGCACCAGAACCCGCTCGGCGCCACCGGGTCGGAGGTGAGGAAAGATGTGAACGACGCGCATCGCGTATCAAGGGAACAAAAGTAAGTTAGGAGCCGGCAAAGGCGGCAGTCGCTTGCGGCAACCCAGGCCTGGATGCTGGTTGAGGTAATTCAGGCCCTACGCTAGAACCAGAAGAAGCGGCGGATAATCCGGGAAGTTTGGCCTGAAGCGCCAGTTGCACAATTTTGAGACAGCCCATGCCAGGCAGTACGTCGCCATCATCGCAGGTGCGATGGAGGACCAGACTGATTTGCGAATGAATAGCAATCTGGAGACGCCAATCCGCAGGCACTCCGGACGCCGATGTCTCCGTGGAAAGGGCGGATTCTTCAAAGTTTTGTTCTGGCGAGAGCAGGCTCACGGAATGGAATTTTATATCGTGGCAGAGGTCGCAAATGATGGGCCAGCACTCTTCCAGCGTTCTCGCATCGGCGATACGTGTCTCGAATTTGCGAAGGCACAATTCCTCACTAACTGCCCGGCGAAACCTCCGAGTGACGGCGAGCCGCCGCGCGACAGCGAACTCATCATAGCGAAGGAAGCGAATCCCCGCCCATGCGAGGCCGCACACGAACACCACCACGAAGCCGCCGATTTGTTGGGAAAGTAGGCAATCGAGCAGCGAAAGGACCGCAGCCGCTCCGCAAGCAATGTAGAGCACCAGCGCCGCCGTGCGCGGACGGAAACCGCGCGCTAGCAACCGATGGTGGATGTGACGGCCGTCGGCCGCAAAAATAGGGCGATCGCTTAGGAAGCGTCGGGCAACCGAAACGCTGACGTCCGTGAGCGGCACGAGGAGTGAGATGAGTGGCGCGGCCATGCCGAGTAACGTGGCCGATTTCTGGCACCAGATGACAGCGAAGCAGCCGAGGAGAAATCCCACGGTTAGGCTCCCGCTGTCTCCAAGAAAGACCGATGCTGGATTAAAGTTATAACGCAGGAAGCCAAGCAGGGCGCCAGCCAAGGGCGCAGTGGCGAGAGCCAAGCCGATATTATCTTGAAGGCATGCCGCTGTGAGTGCGGTGAGGGCGGCAAACAAGCCGACACCGGTGGCCAATCCGTCAAGGCCATCAATGAGGTTAAGAGCGTTAGTACAAGCGACGATCCAGAACAGAGTGAGGGGGGCCCCCAACCATAGGGAAATGGGATGGCCGGCAATGGCATCTATACGGACGCCGCCCCAGCAGGCGAGGCCAGCGGCAATCAATTGCATAGCCAATTTGGACCATGGCTTTAGACCGATTGCGTCATCCACAAGGCCGGAGAGAAGAATAATAGCAGCCGCAGCGAAGAGCCATCCGAAGATAGGCATGTGATGACTGGCGAGACGCGAGCCCCCGGGAAGAACGATCATGGCGATACCGATGGCGCCACCAAAACTAAGCGCGATGGGTAAACCGCCGGCACGGGGCACCGGCCTGCCGTGCAACTTCCGGCTGCCGTCAGGATGATCCACTATATCCAACGCTAAAAACAGCCGGCTAATCACGGGCGTGAGAAGGAACGACAAGATACAGGCGGTCACACCCAAGAAGATTAAAGCGGCCATGGCTGTTGGAGGGGCTTATGGTTCAGGCGGTTAGAACGGACGCGCGAGAGTTGGCTAGAGTGGATTTCCGCGCGACGAGAGTGTTCTCGATGAATAAGTAGTCGATCCCAGTCCGCAGATAGGTTTCGATGGCTTCGCCGGGAGTATTTACGATCGGCTGTCCTTTGATATTGAAGCTGGTATTTAAGACCATGCGGCGGCCCGTGAAGCGGCCGACGGCTTCGAGGAGAACATGAAAGTCGCCGTTGTCTTTTGCCGAAACGGTCTGCACCCGCGCGCTGCCATTTACGTGGGTAATGGCGGGCAACTCGGCACGATACGGCTCGCGAACATCGACGATTGTGATCATATACGGGAGTTCGGTGCCAGGCGGCACATCGAACCAGCGATGTACCTCTTCGATGGCGACGGCGGGCGCAAAGGGCCGGAAGGCTTCGCGCATCTTGACCATGGCGTTGATCCGGTCGCGCATTTCGGGACGCCCGGGATCGGCAAGAATGCTGCGATGACCCAGTGCGCGAGGGCCAAACTCCATGCGCCCGCGGTACCAGGCAATAACCGATCCCGCCTGAATCAGCCGCGCGGCTTCGGCACAAGTTTCGTCGAGCGTCGAAAAAGTCACGGCTTCGATCCGTTCTGCTTGATGCCGCAGAGCGGAGGCGACGTTACCGTTCCGGTAGGCTGGTCCTAGGAACGGCGCCTTCTGGCGTTCGTTAACAATACAACCCGCGTGAGCGGAGCGGTGAAGCGCCGCTCCCAGAGCGGAGCCATCGTCGCCGGCCGCCGGCTGAATGTAGACTTCGTCGAAATGACCGGACTGAAGCAGTTTGCCATTAGCGGTGCAGTTGAGAGCCACCCCGCCGGCGAGTGCCAGTTTGCGCACACCGGTACGTGAAGCGAAGTAGCCGCAAATGTAGAGCAAGGTGTTTTCAAGAACTTCCTGCAGAGCGGCGGCGACGTCACGGTGATCGTCGGTGATTTCCTCGTCCGGTTGGCGTTCCTTGATTAGACTTCCCGAAAGCAATCCCCGGGTAGCTTGATAGGTATTTTCATTGCCGTTCGACTGCATGTGCAGGATAGGAATACGGATAGATCCGTTGTCGCCCAAGGTTACGATGCGATTGAAGAATTCCCGGAACCGGGCCGGATCGCCATATGGAGCGAGGCCCATAATCTTATATTCGTCGGCGTTGAAATCGAACCCTAAGTGAAGGGTGATAAGGGAGTACAGAATACCGATGGAATCGGTGGCTGGAATTCGATGAATGCGTTCAAGGCGTCCGTCACGGGCGAGATAAACCGAGACGCTATCTACTTCGCCCATGCCATCGAGCACGATAACCAGACATTCGTTCCAGCCGGAAGTGTAGTAGGCGCTGGCGGCATGGGCGAGATGATGATTGACCTGGACGATGCGTTCGGACGGGAAGTGCGGAAAGTGATTTTGCACGGCGGCAACGAAAGCTTCGCGCGAATAGACAGTGTTATACAGGCGCGCCGATATCGGATCGAGCAGGAAAATGCTCTTATAAGGAGAGTAATCGAAAGCGTGGGCGATCTCGTCGATATCGTCAATACTTAGGCCGGCTTCTCTGAGACAAAAATCGATCGCCCCGGCGGGGAATTCGCCGCTGTGCTTTTTACGGCTGAACCGCTCCTCGGCGGCTGCGTACAGGCATTTTCCATCAAGCACCAGAGCGGCGGCGGCGTCGTGGCCCTGGGAAATGCGGTACTCTCGCTCATCGAGGCCAGGCCACTGCTGGCGGCGGAACAGAACCGATTGATCGAGACCACTGATGCCGAGAATCTTCATGAAGCTTGTCCTACGCCGCTCGATTCCACCAGGCTGGCGATGCTTTCTATGGATCGAAACTGATCGAGATCCAGATGCGCGATATCGAGCTGGAAGCCGAACTGCTGTTCCAGATTGAAGAGCAACTCGATCAAACCCATTGAATCGAGTAGTCCCGTTTCAAACAGATCCACTTGAGGAGACTCGACCTCACGGTAGAGGATCTGAGAAAAAATAGCTTGTATGCGCTCGACACACGTCGACATGAGTTTTAAGAAACCTCCGGATGTAGAGACTCGTAGAACTGGCTGCGGAGGACAGTTTTGTCAACTTTGCCGTTGCCATTGAGAGGAAGCGACTCAAAGCGAAGCCAGTGTGACGGCAACATATAATGCGGCAGACGCTGAGAAAGACGACTGCGAAGCACCTGTGGCTCGAACGCCATCCCTCGTTCAGGGACTACAGCACAGCAGATGACGGCGCCCTCGAACCCACTACTTTCGATGGCGATAACCGCCGCTTCCCGAATTCCACTGGTCGTTTGGAGCGCGACCTCAATTTCACCTAGTTCGATACGGTAACCTCGACTCTTAATCTGTGAGTCGCGGCGGCCGTGCAGATATACGAGATCATCCTTCCCCACGCTCGCTAGATCGCCTGTTTTGTAGATGCGACCGGAACCGGGGCCAAAAGGCTCATCCAGGAAGACGGCTCGCGTTCTTTCAGGGTCGTTCCAATAACCTGGGCTGAGACCGACTCCGCCGATATATAAATCGCCCACTCCCCCCGCGGATGGAGGTTGCAAGCGTTCATCAAGCACGAGTAAAGATTCGCCGCCACAGGGGATGCCGATGGGAATGGGCGCATCTTCAGCCGTGGGACACTCCGGAACGCGATAAAAGCTGCTCGCGATGGTCGTTTCCGTTGGACCGTAAAGATTTGTGAATTCGACATGAGGCAGACGTTTCATCCAGTAAATGAGAGCCGGAGTAGGGAACCGTTCTCCGCACCAGAGGAGTCGCTTCAATTTTGGAAAATCGTGCGGACGAACCACATCGAATTTCGCCATATAGGAGAGCAGCGAAGGCACGGAGAACCACTGCGTGAGTTCGTTGCCGCGGATGAATTCGGCGACTTTGTGGGGCAGTACGTTTAGCTTCGCCGACGCCAGATACAATTGCGCTCCAGCAGCGAAGGCACCGTAGATGTCGAACGTAGAGAGATCGAAGTGAAGCGGTGGATGGCCGGAGATGCGATCTTCCGGCGTGTAGTTGAAATGCGAAATCGCCCATTCGACAAACGACATCACGTTCGCATGGGTAATCATCACTCCCTTGGGCCGTCCGGTTGACCCGGAAGTGAACAGGAGGTGGGCGACATCTTCTGGCCTGCCCGCGTTCGAAGGGGCTGTCGCCGCTTCCGTCACCGGCCAGCTAAATGCTGGCGTAAGGCTGCTCGTCGAAGAAGTAGGCTCAGACTCGCCTTTGAGCCAAGCCACGCGCGTCGTCCTGGCTGTTTCGGTCAGCAATTTTTCGGCAAGCGAGGCGGACGAAGCAACGGCGAGAAGCAAGCGGCTGCTCGACGATTCCAGAATCAGATCGAGACGGTCCCGGGGGCTATCTACGTCCAGTGGGACGTAGATACAGCCAGTCTTCAGGCAGGCAATTATGCTGACGATGGCCAATGGCGACTTGGGCACCAGCAGAGCGACGCGATCGCCTCGCTGGCAACCGGCCGCTCGCAACCTCCACGCGAGGCTGTTTGACTGACGATCAAGTTGCGAATAGGTCAGTCGCTCATCGCCGCTTACAATAGCGATTTCATCGGGACGCAACTGCGCTTGCCGTACTACATAGTCTTGCAACAATTTCGCAGTCATGCGTGTACATCGCAGCTTGCAAAAGCGGCGGCCTCCTCGAAAACCGTTCTAATATGTCCCAGTTCCTCCGCTGAGGGCGGAATGTCAAGGATAAACGTTCGATATCCGAGCTGAATGTAGCGCCGCAGGTCTTGAGCGACAGCACTGTAAGTGCCGACCAAGTAGGGGCAGTTAGATTTTGACACCTCAAAGGGGCCGAGCCAGTACGTGCCGCCGACGGCGTTCTCCTTCGAGAGCACAGACAGCCTTTTGTGCCAAGAGGAATCGGAGACGCGCATCGCCATCTCATGCGCAATCTGTCCCTTGCGATCGAACGGAAAGCGTTCCTCAGCGACGTCCCAAGCTTCGTCGGTCGTACGGCGGGCAATGATGCCAACACGCACGCCAGAGTCCGATTGTACGGGCGGCGCCGCTTCCGCAAGCTGCTCTGGCGGTTCGGGATATTTGATGGCCACGGCGCCGGTTGCGGTTGCTGCGGCGAGACCGGCCTCCGACGAGCCAGACATGAAAAACTCCGGCTGAAGCCCTGGAGCAAGATTGGGTCTAAGCACGGCGTTCGTCAAATGGTAGAAGTCGCCATCATAAGTGACTGGGAAATCGCTGCCCAGTAACAATTGGATGATCTTGACATATTCGATAAGCCGGTCGTACCGCCTGTCGTGCGGAGTTTGATCGCCAAGAGAGAGAAGATCGTTTTTAAAGCCGCCTGCGACCATGTTGAGAATCACCCGCCTACCGTAAAGATAAGCAAGCGAAGTGACCATTTTCGCGGCCGCATAAGGGTGCAGGTACAGCGGCTGGACAGCCACTAGCGGCACAAGAGTTTGGGTATTCGCGAGAATGGCTTGAGCGACCAGCCATGGATCCACAATGGAGTTGTCCGTGTAGACCAGAGTTCCGGTGCAGCCCGCCGATTCCGACCACTGGGCTACCTCGATGACCTTCCGCAGATATGTTTCGGGAACCGAGTCGAGCGATTGCGGGCTGGTCGCAAAGACCTTGATGTCGCCAAAATCCGGTGAAATTGCCGGCGACTGCTCTTGTTGTTGATTTTTAGAAGACATATATTAAGCACCTCATGCAAGATCTGGGCGATGCATTACACTATCGTTGTGTCTATCGTTATTGAGCCGCTGAGCAAGATTCCTGTAAGTGCGCTCCACGCGTTTCTTTCCGGGCATGGGCACGATGCAGCCATTATCGACTGGAAATATTACGATAGTGACTTTAACCGAAGCAGAGAACGCGGCTTCGCCTGCGTCGATGACCGTGGCAGACTTTTATCATTCATTGGCTTGATTCCGTTTACGGTAATGCGCAACGGAAAAGCGGTCGATGCAGCTTGGAGTTGCGACTGGTATCGCGCTCTTGATGCGAGCGGGCCACTCGGGGTTATGCTGATTCAACATAGCTTAAAAGCATATCCACTGATCTATTCACTAGGCGGCGGAGAGATGACAAAGGCAATCATGGGGCGGCTTTCCCGAGTAACCGTGCCAACGGCCGGTCTCGAATTATACAAGCCCGTGCGTATCGGCGGAGCGGTATGCGCATTGCGGAAAGCAACCACGGTAAACGTAATCCCATCGGTATCAGCTGTCAATAACATTAGGCTGCCAATAAGAGAACCGAAAAGCAAAGAGCCGATAGCTGTTCAGTTTGGCGCATCCTTGCCGGCCGCCTTTGGCGAGTCACTTACCACCAGGGCTGTCGATGCTCATGTTCCGGCTTATGATTCGCAATACTTGCGATGGCTACTGGATCGGTGTCCTTCAATCACCGGAGGGGCTTGCCTCGTATTCTGCGGCGGGGAGCCGATTGGCGCAGTTCTATTCTGGCATCCAGTAACCGATCGACGCTTCTGGAGGATTTCCGTGCTGCCCTGTCGTAGTAACTATAGAATGCTGGAAGTAGCGATAGTAAAGACCATCCGTCATATACGCGACAGTGGTGGATGGCTTATTTCCTTGCTGGCATCGCGCCTGGATGTGGATCTTCTGGAACTTGCTAAACGGAATGGCTTTTACCGGTCGACGTCCAGACGGCCGTTGTACATCTTGACTCGAAGTTCCGAAGATGCGGTCCAGGAGCTTGAACAACTTAGTTATCTGGACACTGATTATGCTTATCGATTTCCGACGGTAGATATGTAGAAGAGTTATCGCCAAGTAAATCAGCGGCGTCCAATTTTAGAGACTGGCGGCTACGGCGGTAAGCTTGGGAGATTCGGAAAACGCCGCCATCACCTTCTCGTCAAGTTCATCCTCGCTGGTGGGGCAACCCGCGATAGACAGAAACTTTTGATTACTGTATTGGTAGCTGCTGTAGTCCAGAATGGATCGTGACGTTAAGGCGGCATCGATTTCGCTCACGCCGTAGGCCAGGTTCTTGCTGCATTCAAATCCCAATCGAGTTCGGATTTTCTCGAAACAGACGCGGTAATTGCGGGAGTCGCTGTTTGGCGCCGTTTCGACAGTTGCGCTTGGAAACAGTTCCAGTATAGTAGCAGCGACATCGGTTAGCGTGTAATTCAGTTTGCTGTCTCCGAGATTGAATACCTCTCCACCGACCTGCTCGATCGGAGCATGGAGGGCCATGATGAAGCCGCGAACGACATCGCTAACGTGAATGAAGGGCCGCCATTGATTGCCGTTAAAGATCGTGATCGGGTGACCAGCCGCTGCTTTTGCCGTTAGTAGATTCACTACCAGGTCAAAGCGCGGACGGGGTGACAGTCCGAATACAGTTGCTAGGCGCAAAATCGTAGGACGAAAGAGCTTGTCACAAGCATCAAGCAAGGCCTTCTCGGAATCGATCTTAGTCTGACCGTACAGGGAAACCGGGTGGGCTTGGGACGTTTCGGTCATCAGATCGTCAGACGCGCCATAGACGCTGCAACTGGAGGCAAACAAGAATCTCGATATTCCCTGGCCCTTGGCAACCTCAACCAGCATGCGAGTGGCAGCGTAATTAGTTTCGAGCGCAGCTTGACGATCCTGTTCGCAGGCGGGATCGCCCACGATAGCGGCCAGATGCACGATGGAATCCACGCCGCTTACGGCTCGAATTGCAGTCTGGAGATTACGGCAATCGCCGACGATGAGTTCGAAGTTGGGGTCCCGGAGAACGTTTCGGAGCGCTCCGTCGCCATAAAGCAAACTATCAAGCACGCGCACTTTGCGTCCGGCACGAAGCAGTTCGGCAACTAGCATTGAGCCGATGTAGCCGGCGCCGCCCACCACGAGCACTGGGCGTTCAGAGTGAAGTCGATTCTGGCGGGTAGCGCGTCTTGTGACTGTGGCGAACAGGGCCCACTCACCGCTACGAACGGAAAACAAGGTAATCGCCATCACGGCGCAAAAAATGATCAGACTTTTGGAGCCGAGGCTGCTCGTGGGAAGTAGGGCGAGCGAGATGGAGGTAAACGCAATCAGACCCGCGGCCAGTCCGCACAAAAGAGCGACAGCTCGACGGCCGAGCGACCAACCCGTGTGGTCACGATACATTCCGCTGAGCAGAAAGGCTGCCGGGAAGATGAGCGATAACGGCAGGAACAGGTGCAGATATTGATCGACGGCTTCGCGTGCTTCGGCGAACAGAACAGCTTCCGAAGCGGCGTGCGTCCCCCGAATCCAGGATGCGACCAATGCCGCAACGAGACTGGTGTGAACCATCAGAAAATCGGCAACGACGCGGGAGAAGATATTGGGGCGAGAGAGCTTTTCGAGCGATGGAAACATAAATCACCTATGACTTGTGGAGAGAACAGCGGAGAGTGTGGCTACGATTTCGCATTGGCTTCAAACGAGCGATGAGCAACGAAACCCTGAATACGTTTAATGCTGTCTATGATGCACGCGATCGTGGAATCGGGCAGTGTTTCGTAAATGGGAAGGCTCAGAACATTGTCGGCGACGTAATTGGTATTTGGCAACGCTGTCCTGTCGAATTGCCGATACAGCGTCTGCTTATGCAGCGGCGGATAGAAGTATTTCTTTGTTTCGATATTTTCAGTTAGCAGAGCTTGTGCGAGCTGGTCACGCGTGCATCCGAATAAGCTGCCATCAACGTGGATTGAAAAGTCTTTGTAGGTGCTTCGGTTCCCGGCTTCCACCTTTTGAAAGGTAACGCCTGGCAACCCGGTAAGTCCATCTACGTACATGCGGGCGATTTGGTTGCGGCGCTGCACTTTTTTATTCACAAGTGGAAGTCCGTGCAGACCAAGAGCGGCATTGAATTCACCCAAACGGGCATTCTGGCCAAGAAACTGAGGATCGTAAGAGCCGTCGTCTCCGTAGTTGCGCATGAGACGGACCGCCCGAGCCAAATCCCGATCGGCCGTGGCAACCAGGCCGCCCTCGCCGGCGACGAGTAGCTTGGTAGGAGACAGGGAAAATACTTCCGCGTCGCCGAACTGGCCAACAGGTAAACCAAGCCGCTGGCTGCCGAAAGCATGCGCGGCGTCGAAGATTAGCTTGAGGTTGTGTTTGCGAGCGAGATTGCTTAGCGCGTCCACATTGGCCGGGTTGCCGTACATATGTACGGCAACGATGGCCGACGTACGCGCCGTAATTTTGCGCTCCACATCGGCGGGGTCGATGTTCCAGGTTTCGCGATCGCAATCGGCCAGAACAGGCGTGAGTCCGTTCCAGCGAATGGCGTGAGCGGTCGCGAAGAAGGTAAAGCTGGGAACAATGACCTCTCCTGCGAGTTCCAGCGCGCGCATCACTAAGGTGAGGCCGCTAGTGCAGCTAGAAACGCCAACGCAGTCGCGCGCGCCGAGATAGGCGGCCGATTGCTCCTCGAAACGCCGCACGCAGGCGGCATTAGTAATGACTCCGGCGTCATACGCGGCGCGAAAGTCCTCTAGCACCTCGTCCAGAGGCGGAAGGAGAGGAGAGATGAACCGGAAACGTTCCGCGAAGGCAGGTGCACCGCCCCAATGGGCTGGGGCTTCGATCGACTCAAGAAGGGTCCTCATTGTTTTACCAAATCTTTATATTGAAGTACTTTAGTGACGCAGCGGAGTTCGCCCGGCACGTGTTGTGGCCGCAATAATTTTCGTGCGGTTTCGAAAAGAATATTGAAGTCAGTTCGGAAACTGTGTTCGTGGCAGTATTTGAGCTGCAAGGCAATTTTTGTAGGTAGAATCAATTCTTCATAGGCGGCCTCCGGATCCGAGCTGCCAGCGAGAACTTCGCCTTCATTCGAATTCCAAATGGACGCCCAATCGGTAATACCTGGCCGAAGATTGAGTATCATGCGCTGCTCGCCCGCGAGGAGATCGGTGTATTTCCGTACTTCGGGCCTGGGGCCGACCAAACTCATTTCACCCACGAGGACATTGATTAGCTGCGGGAGTTCATCGAGCTTGTAGCGCCGGAGAAATCGACCGGCCCGAGTGATGCGGGTGTCATCGCTGGCTGTAGCGGATCCGCCGAGTCGCTCGGCGTCGACAACCATGGTGCGGAATTTCCACATATGGAAGATTGTGTTGTTGCGGCCGGTGCGGGCGCCGCGATAAAACACGGGCCCAGGCGAGGTCGCTTTGATTGCCAGACCGATCACTGCGAAGAGAGGACTCGCGGCGAGAAGGCCGAGACCGGAAACAGACATGTCGAGTAGCCGTTTGGCCACTCGATAACCACGATCGCCAGTCTTGGCGGGAACACGACCAAGGACATCATGGTAGGTTTCGATGGTTTCGGTGATAACCCGATCAAGAGAAAAATTCGCGACGGCGGTATGTCTGCCGCGCCGGCTCATGCGAGCGCGTGTACTGGGACTCGCCAAAAGAAATGCGATAGCTTCGGAAAGTAGCTTGGAATCGCGCGGCGGCACCAGCAGGCCGTTCTGGCCGTGACGAACAACTTCCCGGCAGCCGGGAACATCCGTGGTGACAATGGCGCGTCCAGCGGCGGCAGCTTCAATGAGAACTTTCGGGACTCCTTCGCGATATGAGGGTAGGCATACGATGTTTGCTTGCTCGAGCACCTGGCGCATGTCCTCGCGATAGCCCCACCATTCGATTAGCCCTGTATCGTGCCAGGCTTGAAGTTGAGCGGCGGAGATAGCCGTGGGATTACCAGGGTCGGTATCGCCAACCAGAACAAAACGTGCGTCGCTCCCTCTGCCTTTAAGCGTTTTGGCAACCTCAACGAATTCGAGCACACCCTTGTCCCAGAGCATGCGCGCGGCGAGCATAACCACCGGCCGGCCGGTGGGCTCGGGCGCCAGCACAAATTGCGAGATGTCGACGCCCGATCCGCGAATGAGAACACTCTTCTCCTTGAGCAGCACCTTCGAGTCGACGAACACCGCAAGATCGTCCGGATTTTGGAAAATGACTCTTAGATTCTTGTGCCGAAAGGCAACACGACAGCCTGCCAGCGTAATCGCGCGCAAGATTAGGGCCTTTCGAGTCTGTGCGGTAAAGACATGACCGAGTCCCGTGGGCATGCTGACCTCGGCGGGAACGCGGGCCGCGTACGCCGCTAAACCGCCATACAGCACTGGTTTCAGGCGAAGATGATGAACCAGATCCGGTTTAATGTGCCTGTACAGCGAATAGAGGTGTACAAGGCAACTCAACTCTCCGATACCCAGTCCCCTGCGAGTCATGAGCAAAGGATGAAATGTGAAGCCAGCATCTCGGATCACCTTTTCGCAACGACCTGGCGGAGTGGCCACATGAATTTCGAAACCAGCCCGGCTTGCTGCTACCGCCAGGGGCATCCGATAAGAATAGAAAGTATCGATTGAGTTGTCCACGAAGAGCAACTTAGGGCGCGACGGCATGTTACTCCTTTTAAAAAATGTAAATGGGTAAATGGACTGAGCTAATTGAGCATCGCTCGTGTGTAAAGTTCCTGGTAACGAGTGACGACAGAATCGAGGCTGAACTGTTGTTGGATACGACGGCGTGCCGCCGCGCCCATCTCATTCCGTAAGACCTGCCCACCGGCGAGCAGTTTCTCGATGCCGCTGGCAAGCGCGGCGCTATCCCCGGCAGGAACAGTAAATCCGGTTGCGCCTACCAGCAGCGCGGAATCGCCAACATCGGTAACAACGCATGGAACTCCGCATGCCATGCTCTCTCCGATGGCGAGCGGAAAGGCTTCTGTGCGCGAAGAAGAGACCACAATGTCCATGGCGGCAAAGAATCTTTGGGGGTCTGGAATGGCGTCAAGCAAGCGGACTCGATCACGCAGTTCAAACCGGCGGAGTAGCGAAGTAAAAGCTGAGTTGCGCCAGTGAACGTCGCGCCCACAAAGGACAAACAGTGCCCGCTGGCGCCGGGAGAGAACGGCTTGGGCCGCCGCCAAAAAGTTCACGTGATCCTTATGGGGATGAAAGCGCCCGGCTAGCCCGATTAGCTGATCCTCTTCGTTGGCGCCCAGTTCATATCGCATCGCCTTGCGGGCCTGCGCATCGGGCTGGAAAAGATCGGTGTCGAATCCGTTCGGAATATAGTGCGTCTTTGCGCTTCGATATCCGAACGCCGTATGAGCCTGGCGAGCGCCTTGAGAGCAGCACACGATGCGCAATGGCACGGAGGCGGAAAGGAGTGCACAGGTCTTCGCCGCCGCCAAAGTCAGCAGTTTGTTGGTTTCAAAATCGAGATCCGAATGATGAATACCCCAAAACACTCGATGAACGCCAGCCAACTGCGCGACCACACCGCCTACCAGATCCGCATGATACATCCAGGTCTGCACCACGTCCGGGCGGGATTGGCGAAAAAACTTCCTCATGCGTAGCAATGCGGCAAAGCTGGCCGGATTCCTTGAAAGACCTACGGCGCGTACGGGAATCCCGGCTGCCTGCAATCCGGCTCCAAGATCGCCCA
>Ga0134128_10001192_pt1 | contig 34310 bp, 30 predicted proteins | sample KB31754_FD_96462 | JGI IMG/M metagenome (GOLD analysis project Ga0134128, IMG submission 96462) | Terrestrial soil microbial communities with excess Nitrogen fertilizer from Kellogg Biological Station, Michigan, USA - KB3-175-4 | ecosystem: Environmental > Terrestrial > Soil > Unclassified ...
CGGCATGGACCCGGAATACACCGTGATCGGCCGCGTCGCCCGCCGCATCTGGGCCCGCGCCATGCGCGAGCGCTACGGCGCCAGCGCGCGCAGCCAGATGATGAAGTACCACATCCAGACCTCCGGCCGCTCGCTGCACGCGCAGGAAATCCAGTTCAACGACATCCGCACCACCCTGCAGGCGCTGTATGCGCTGTTCGACAACTGCAACAGCCTGCACACCAACGCCTACGACGAAGCCATCACCACGCCCACCGAAGAGAGCGTGCGCCGCGCCGTGGCCATCCAGATGATCATCAACAAGGAGCTGGGCCTCAACTTCAACGAGAACCCCTGGCAGGGCAGCTACATCGTCGAGGAACTCACCGACCTGGTGGAAGAGGCCGTGTACAAGGAGTTCGAGGCGATCAGCGAGCGCGGCGGCGTGCTCGGCGCCATGGACACCATGTACCAGCGCGGCAAGATCCAGGAAGAGTCGATGTACTACGAGCACAAGAAGCACGACGGCTCGCTACCGCTGATCGGCGTCAACACCTTCCTGCCCAAGGACCACGGCGGCGAGATCGCCACCGAGATCGAGCTGATCCGCTCCACGGAAGAGGAGAAGGGCCAGCAGATCGCCAACGTGCAGGCGTTCCAGAAGGCGCGGAATGCGCTGGCGCCGGCGGGCGAGACGTCACATGCGCATGGCACCGATTCCACGGATGCGCCCGTGCCGCAGGTGCATGACAAGCATGGGCTGGCCTACCTGCAGCACACTGCCCGCGACCGCAAGAATGTCTTTGCCGCGCTGATGGAGGCGGTGAAGACGCACTCGCTGGGGCAGATCAGTCATGCGTTGTATGACGTGGGTGGGGAGTACCGCCGCAACATGTGACGCGCTCAACTCCCTCTCCCCCGCTACGCCGGGGGAGAGGGCTGGGGAGAGGGGGAAGGCTCTTGCTTGGTATCGTCTGTCCAGTGGCGGTTGACTTCGACGCCTATCTCACTGGAGCAAGCCCATGTCCCGCCTAGTCGAGCAGATCAAGCAGGCCCTCGCCGCCTTCGCCGGCTGCAAGACGCCGCCTGCCTTGATCGGTGGCCTGGCGCTGGCCGCACATCAGGTGGTGCGGGCTACTCGCGACGTCGATTTCCTCGCCGATGCGGACGACGCGGATCGCCTGCACGGCATCCTGCTCGACTTGGGTTATTGAACCGCTCCGGCTTCGGTGGAGGCTCCCACTCTTGAGAGAATGGAGCCATGAACAAGTCCACGAAGTTTTCCCCTGAGGTCCGCGAGCGCGCGGTGCGCATGGTGCAGGAGCACCGCGGCGAGTATCCCTCGCTGTGGACGGCGGTGGAGTCGATCGCCCCGAAGATCGGCTGCGTGCCGCAGACCCTGCTGACCTGGGTCCAGCGGCACGAGATCGACACCGGCGTGCGCGAGGGCGTGACCACCGCTGATGCGCAGCGGATGAAGGAGCTGGAGCGCGAGAACAAGGAACTGCGTCGGGCCAACGAGATCCTGAAGCTGGCGAGCGCTTTTTTCGCCCAGGCGGAGCTCGACCGCAAGCTCAAGTCCTGAGGGACTTCGTCGACGCGCATCGAGCCACGTTCGGGGTCGAGCCGATCTGCAAGGTGTTGCAGATCGCCCCGTCGGGCTATCGGCGACATGTTGCGCAGGTCCGTGAACCGCACCGTCGCTGTGCCCGGGCCAAACGCGACGCGCTGCTGCTGCCAGAGATCGAGCGTGTCTGGCAGAGCAACCTGCAGGTCTATGGGGCCGACAAAGTCTGGAAGCAGCTGGGCCGCGAAGGGATGGCGGTGGCCCGTTGCACGGTCGAGCGACTGATGCGGCGACAAGGGCTACGGGGCGTCGTGCGTGGCAAGGTGGTGCGCACCACTGTCAGCGATGGCAAGGCACCGTGCCCGCTAGACCGGGTCAACCGGCAGTTCCGCGCCGAGCGACCGAACCAACTCTGGGTCTCGGACTTCACCTACGTCTCGACCTGGCAGGGCTGGCTCTACGTGGCCTTCGTCATCGACGTGTTCGCGCGCCGCATCGTCGGTTGGCGGGTCAGCACCTCGATGAAGACCGACTTCGTGCTCGACGCCCTGGAGCAGGCCCTCTACGCACGCCAGCCAGAGCGGGAAAGCGCCCTGATCCACCACAGCGACCGCGGGTCGCAATACGTGTCCATCCGCTACAGCGAGCGCCTGGCCGAGGCCGGCATCGAACCGTCGGTGGGCAGCAAGGGCGACAGCTACGACAACGCGCTCGCCGAAACCATCAACGGCCTCTACAAGGCTGAACTGATCCACCGCCGAGCGCCGTGGAAAAGCAGGGAAGCGGTCGAACTGGCCACGCTCGAATGGGTGGCCTGGTTCAACCACCATCGCCTGCTCGGATCGATCGGCTATATCCCGCCGGCAGAAGCGGAGGCAAACTACTACCGGCAACTCGCCAGTCAGGCAGCCACCGTGGAGGCCTGACTTAGACCAAACAGCCTCCACGAAACCCGGTGCGGTTCAACAGAGCCTTTAGGTGCCTGATCGAGTGAGCGTCGAGGCTCTTTCTGAATAAGCGGAAACGCGCCCAAAACGGGGTCAGGTTCACTTCCGTGCTGACGCGCTGGGGGCTGGCACCTGCCGATGAGCCGGCTTCTTCCTGCGTCATCTTTGGCGTTCATATGCTCGGGCGACCGGGCGGCCTCGCTGTAACCGCCCGGCGGTGCCCGGTGTTTGGCGTTCAGTACGGCACGTCGTTTGAATGAACCGGGATGGTCACCGGCAACTGACTAAGCCCCTCGGCCTGCTCGCTGAGGAAGTACAGCGCGGCGAAGAGGCCTTCGGTGGTGGGTGCATCCAGTGGGCAGCAGCCGGGTTCGATGCTGTCGCTTTGGCTGTTGATGTGGAGGTCGCGGAAGGCTTCGCTGTTGGTAAGCACGCGGACCAGGGCGCGGATGGCGGTGGTGAGGCCGGCCAGGGTGGCGGCGTCCTGCTGGTCGGGGTCGGCGTCGGCGAGCGTCCAGTAGGGGCGCGAGAGCGGGTTGGTGGGGATGCGCGCATCGTCGGGCGCGACTGCCGTATGATCGGGCTTAGCCATGATCAACTCCATGAAGTTGGTTGTGGTCAGCGGGTCGTATGGGTTGCTGCCCATGCGGCCCGCGCTGCTTTGGGTCTTGCGGATTTCCTTCGGTGGCGGTTTTCTCCGGCCGGCAGCGATTGCGCTGCGGCGGTTTTCATTTTAAAGCGACAGGAAAATAAAATCTGTCAGGTGGATGGGGTTAATGTGTAGGGAATGGACTTTATTTTGTAGTCCATGGTTTTGATTAATTCGTTGGGATTTATTGTCGATTTGGAGCCAGCGTGAAGATGCTGGGGCATTTTCCGGTAACGGGAAATAGGTCTGTAGCACTATCGCTCAAAGCGAGCAGGGCAATCGATTCCGCTTGATGGACTCCGCTCGACTCGATGGAGACCCCAATTCAATCTTGCTCGAACGATCCGGTTTGCGCCTCGCGCAGATGGGCGTGGCGATTGATCTCTGTAGCGCCGACCGTGGCTTTCACGCTTTGGATGGATGGCTGTCGGTCAGCGCCATCTTGAGCAGCGCGTCATAAAGTTCCAGCCGGAGCCGCACGCCCACCTGCAGCAGGCTCACCCAGTAGGCGAGCATGAGACCGCCGATCAGGATGATCTCCACCAAGTCCACATGCGAGGGTGAGCGCATGCCCATGAATTGCAGGAAGAGTGCGGCGGTGAGGGGCAGGAAACCCAGCTTGTCGATGCTGCCGGTCAACAGCGGGAGCTTGCTTCGGAACCGCTCCAGGCGATGAGCGGCAAAAGTGCTCATCACTTCCAGCCGTTCCCGGGGAAAGACTCGGAGCCATGCGACTAGTTCAAGGTGGTGCGGCAGGTCGTAGTCCAGCGTTTCGGCGAACTCGCGACGTTCCTTGGACGGACGCAGGTTCAAGGCAGGGAGGTCCGCTGTCCACGCCACCGCGAAGGCGGCAATTTCGGTGACAACCAACACACTGGCTGCAACCAGTGCAGTAAGGCTGGCTGGGAACGTCTTGCTGACAATGACTCCCAGCAGGCCTGCCACCATGCCGATACCATTGCCCCATCGAGCGCGGCGACTCGGAGAGATGCGGTAAGCGGGAGCCAGAGGGACGTCCTCGATGCGGCCCTCCAAAGCACCAAAGGTGAGCTGTTCCGATTCCATGCGCGAGATTCCGGGTTTATGGGGTCGTTGGTACGGGCGTTACTCGCCTGGGCGAGCCACGTAGATGATAGCTTCCAGCAAAACGGGATCAGGCTCACTTGAGGTGGTGGCGGTGAGCGGGGCCCGCTGCCGCCAGGCACCGGGCCTGGGCCATGACCATGGCAAGATGGAACGGGCTCTACCCGCTTTGATGGGTCGCGCTTAACTCCAGCGGTTAGGAGCAACGCTCATGTCGTCACACGGCATCGTCGAACTGAAAAGCCCTTGCTCGTTCGCCGACACGGTGAAACGGCTGCTCGCCGCTTTTTCCGCGAAAGGCATCAAGGTTTTCGCCACCATAGATCAACAAGCGGAAGCCCAGGCGGTTGGTTTGGCGATGCCGCCCACCACCTTGATCGTTTTCGGCAATCCCAGGGCGGGCACGCCGATCATGCTCGCCAATCCGCGAGCTGGCATCGATCTGCCGTTGAAAGTCCTGATCTGTGAGCTGCAACCCGGTCACGTTGAGGTGATGTTCGCCGCCGCATCCGAAATCATCGCGCGGTATTCGCTTCCAGCCGAGCTTGCGCCCAATCTCGCAGCCGCCGAGCACCTCATCGCAGCCACCCTCGGCGAGGGCGCCGGCACCTGATGATTCGTACTGGGCGGACGGCTGCGCCGCCGCCGATCAGGCCATCCTTGCAGGCCTAACGAACACGCGTGAAGTAGTTCGTTTTCATGAGGACCGAGCCGTTTTTCCCGGGGTAGACCGCCGTCTCGGTGAGGCCACGACCGTCTGGCATGACGGAATAGATCCGCGTTGACACCAGGACGCCTTTTCTCTGGAGCGCCATCACCAGAACGTTGGGTGCGGGCAACTTGAACGACGCAGTGTCCGCTTCTGGGCTGTTCTTGACGGCGGAGGGTGCCCCATCCAGCGTGGACGTGCTGGCGGAATGAACCTCGTTGCCAGGGGCATAGACAATATCGACGTGCATGGCCAACGTGTTGCCGCCAGCGTCGCCAAACATAAACCGCACGCTTTTGGGACGCTGTGCGGGCGGCATGGCCATGCGGGACGTGTCCAACGACCAGGTGCCGAGCAAGGTGGACGTAGCCAGGTTTTGCCGAGGAGCAACCGTTGACGATCCTGTGGCCGCTGCGCCAAACGAAGACGCAAGAGCCATGACGGTTGCCAACACCCGTGTTTTCGGCGAGAACGTCATGGCATCTCCTCTGGTTCGCTTCGGGTCGACTTCTGTCGGCCGAGCTTGCCCAGGCATCGTTGAAACGGCAAGTGAAGCGCCCTCGTTTTTCCGAGTCACCCGGAAATATGGGGTCGTGGATTACTGACGTCGTCCCGGTTTCCGGATGACTGGCCCAACGCCCGCGTTTGTCGATCCGGCCAGCGCCCGTTCGTCGAGAGGAGGAAGGCAGCCACCGGGGCTGCGTTGCCTTGAGGCAGGACATGAGCGAATACCTGATCTACTTCAACCAGTCGTGGGTCGGCGAGCACACCGAGGCGTGGTTCAAGGAGCGCGGTCCGCTGGCAAAGGCGGTGGTGGATGCGATGAAGGCGGCGGGCGTCTACGTGTTCGCCGGCGGTCTGGAGGAGGATCCGGATGCGGCCTTCACGGCGGATGCCACGAGCGGCGCGCTGACGTTCACCGACGGGCCCTACGTCCGGAATCCCCAGTTCCTCGGCGGTTTCACCGTGATCGACGTGGCCGACGCGCAGGCGGCGAGGCGGTGGGCCGGCAGGCTGGCCGAAGCCTGCGGCTGGCCGCAGGAGGTTCGCCGGTTCAAGCCGCGGCCCGGAGGAAGCACGGGATCGGGTTCACTTCCAAGCGTTTGATTTGAAGCGGTGGCGGGGATATCTCCGCACCATTCCACGAGGGGAGGCTTGAGATGGCACGTTTAGTGGATGTCGAGAAAGCATCCGGCAAAGAGGCCGGGAAGGCCGGTGCCGCCCCGGCCGCCAAGGCCCGTTCGAAAACACGCCAAGCCGGCGCGGGCGCGGAAACGCCGATGGTGGCCACGACGCTGCTGGTCGCCATGACCGGCCGGGCCAGCCCGGCGAAGGCCAAGGAGGGTGACGAGCCGGTCTTTGCCTATATCCGCAGCCTGCCGCAGCCGCAGCGCGGCATCGCCGAACACGTGGATGCGCTGGCAGCCCGTACGCTGCCGGGTTTGCAGCGCGCCGTGAAATGGGGCATGGCGTGGTACGGCGTCGGCGACGGCTGGTGCTTCTGCTGCGGCGGCTTCGCCGGCCACGTCAAGCTGACGTTCGGCCGCGGCACCTCGCTCAAGCCGGTGCCGCCGGTGACGCCGATCGGGATGGGCAAGGACTCGCGGGGCGTGAACCTGGAATCGGTGCAGGACCTCGATGAACGCCAGGCCGCGTCATGGATGAAACAAGCCACCGCCCTCCCGGGCTTCGGCGGAAAGAAGCGATGAGCCCGGGCGGGGCGCGGTAGCCGGACGGCAACCGGGGCGCGGAAACCGGGACGGAGCACGGGGAATCCGCTCCGGCCGGAGGTCGGCCAGCCGGGCCCGAGCCCCGGGTTGGCCGCCGGAAGGGGCCCGGCCCGCGTTGATCCCGGCGTTTGGCCGGCGCCGTCGCCTATTGCGCGGCCGGGGTCAGGGAGGCCGATGCGGCCGCCGCAGGCGCCGCCGCCGTGGCCGCGCCGGCGGGTTGTGCGGCCCCAGCCGCGAATTGACCGACCTGCAGGGTGAACGGTGCCTGTTGTCCGGACGGCAGCGACGCGGGATCGGCGTACACCCGAATCGTGTAGGTCGTCGCCGTGGCCACCGGCGCGGACCAGGTGTTCGTCGCGGTCGTGCCGGTGTCGACCAGCTGTTGATGGGTCGGATCCTGCACCTTGAAATGCAGCTGGGGGTTATTCGCGACGAGGTGGACCGAGACGGTCGTGCCTGCCGCCAAGGGGACGGTGTAGTCGTGCGCGGTGGCGCCGGCCGCCAGGCTCGCTTGTTCCGCCGCCCAGGGCTGGTTGGGCTGGAAGGTCACGGCGGTGGTCGGCGGCTGCAGGTCCGTGGCCCCGTATTGCCCGACCTGCAAGGCATATTTCGCGACTTCGCTGCGCTTTGCCGCGGCAGGGTCCAGGTACACCTGGATCGTGTACGTGGTGGCTGTCGCGTTGGGGGTCGACCAGGTGGAGGCGCCCGTTTCATGGGAGTCGAGCCGCTCTTTGCCGTGGGTCTGGTCGGTTACCTTGAAATACACGTTCGCATTGTTGCTGAGCAGGTTGAGCTGCAAGGTCTTGCCCGCCGCGATCGCCACCGTGTAGTCGTGCGCGATGGCGGCAGGGTCGAGGTTGCCGATTTCCTGCGCCCAGACACTGTTGGCCGCGAAGGTCACCGTGTCCGGCGTGGCGGCGGAAGCGGTCGGCGCCATGCAGGCAGCGGCCATGCCGAGGCCCACACCCAGGGCGGTGCTGCGGAGAAAGGGGATGCGTGACATGCGTGGAATCCTCGCGTCGTTTGGCGTTCGGCGGTCAAGCCAGGGAAAAGGTGTCGGAGGCAAATTTTGACGACGGTTGGGGCTGGGTACAACAACACGGGGCCAGGTTCACTTGCTGGCCCGGTGGCGGGGCGCGATGTCGATGGGTTGGGCAAAACCAAGGCGCTCCGCGAAAAGCTGCCACGGACAGGTGGTGATGGCGCAGGCACGGACGCCTCTGGCCCATCAGGGCCGTGGCGACACCGGGCTCACTTGCGTCCCGAAGCAGACGCCGATGCGAGCCTCGTGAACCCGCTGGGCGAGGCGTTTTCGAAGCGGTCCACCAGCAGCTTCACGAAGGCGCTCACCCGTGCGCTCACGTGCCGGTGCGAGGGATACAGCGCCCAGACTTCGATCGGCCGGCCGGCGAGCATGCCCCAGTCCACCAGCCGGCCGGCGTCGATATCGGCCTGCACCAGCGAGCGCGGCATGGCGGCGACGCCGACGCCGGCGAGTACGGCGTCGTGGATCATGGCCATGGAGGAGAGGCGCAGCACGCTGCGGGTGGCCACGGTCAACGTGCTGCGCGCGCGATGCAGTGGCCAGGTGGCCTCGGTCGGCGCGCGGGGCAGGGTGACGGCGGGTACGGGCAGGTCGCGTTGCCGGGGCGGGCGCGGCAGCGAGGGGGCGGCCACGGCCACCAGCACGTCGCGCAGGAAGCATCGTCCCGCCAGTTCGGTCGAGGGATCGGGATTGGCGCGGATGACCAGGTCGAAGTCGTCGTCCACCGCGTGGACGAAGCGGTCTTCGAGGATCACTTCCAACTGCACCTGCGGGTAGGCGAGCGCGTAGTCGGCGGCGATGCGGCCCAGCCCGCGCTGGCCGAACAGCACCGGCGCGCTGATGCGCAGCCGGCCGCGCGGCGTGCGGATGCGCTGCCGCAGCGTGTCGCCCACTTCGTCGATGTGCTCCAGCAGCGATTGCGTCTGCTCCTGCAGTTCGCGTCCTTCCTCGGTAAGGCGCAGCTCGTGGCCGCCGCGTTCGAACAGGCGCACGCCGAGCGCGTCTTCGAGCTGGCGCACCCGGCGCGACAGCGTGGCCTTGGGCCGCCCGGTGACCCGCGCGGCGCGACCGACGCCGCCGTGGCGCGCCACGTCGTTGAAGTCGGCCAGCGCGAGCAGATCCATGGGTGTTCCATTGGTGAGACAGGATGTCCAGATTATGCGGCTATCGTGGGATTTGATGAAACAGCAGGATGGAGCTGTCCACCACCCAACCTCACCCTCGAAGGAGACACCCCATGAATATTCTGGTTACCGGCAGCACCGGCACCATCGGCAGCCTGGTCGTCCGCGGGCTGGCCGCCCAGGGCGCGCACGTACATGCGTTGACGCGCGATCCGGACAAGGCCGCGTTTCCGGCGGGCGTTACCGCCGTCAAGGGCGACATGACCGACGTGGCGTCGATGCGCGCGGCATTGAAGCAGGTCGACACGCTGTTCCTGCTCAACGCGGTGGTCGCCGACGAGGTGACCCAGGCGATCGGCACGCTGAGCCTGGCGCGCGAGGCCGGCATCCAGCGCATCGTGTACCTGTCGGTGCTCAACAGCGACGCCTACACCGACGTGCCGCATTTCACCGGCAAGTACACGGTGGAGCGGATGATCGAGCAGTACGACCTGCCGGCGACGGTGTTGCGCCCGTCCTATTTCATGCAGAACGACGCCATGCTGCGCGACGGCCTGCTGCAGCACGGCCGGTACGGCATGCCGATCGGCGATGCCGGCGTGGCGATGGCCGACGTGCGCGATATCGCGGAGATCGCGGTGGCCTCGCTGCTGCGCCGCGCGCGGGCGTCGGCACCGTTGCCGCGCGAGGTGATCGAGATCACCGGACCGGACGCGCTGACCGGCGCGGCGCTCGCGGCGATCTGGTCCGACGTGCTCGGCCGGCCGGTCACCGACGGCGGCAAGGATCTCGATGCCTACGAGGCGTTCATGGCCGGTGTCATGCCGTCCTGGGCGGCGCACGATCTGCGCCTGATGCTGGGGCGCTTCCATGCCGACGGCATGCTCGGCAAGCCGGGTGCGGCCGACAGGCTCACCGGCCTGCTGGGCCACGCGCCGCGCAGCTACCGCGATTTCGCCATGGAGTTGGCGAAGACGTGGCAAGCGGCCTGACAACGCATCGCCAGCGGGCGGAGCCACGGGGCACGATCAGTGGCTAAGATGCGCGCCTTCGGCAAGGCGCCAGGCAGCGTCGCGGAAAAATCGACGTCGATCACGCGTTTGAAGAACGGGGTCAGCTCAACCCGACCCCGTTCACGGCAAGGAGTGTTGCCGCCGGCTATCGAACACGACGGATGTTTCCACGCGCAGCACGACGTCGTGACGGTTGAAGTGCTTCGAAATGATTTCCTTCAAATGCTGCATGTCGCGCACGGCGACATCGACGATCAGGTCGGAGCGGCCCGACACCAGGAACACGCTGCGCACCTCCGGAATGGCGGCGGTTGACTTGACGAAGTCGTCGACCGCTCCGGCTTCCAGCTTGCCGAGCTGCACGAACAGCACGGCTTCCAGCGCCAGCCCGATTGCTTCGAGGTTCACTTCGGCATGCGCGCCCAGCAAAACCCCGCGTGCCCGGAGCGATTTGATCCGCTCGTGACAGCTGGATGGAGCAAGGCCTACCGCTGCCGCGATCTGCTTGTTGGACAGCCATGCGTCCTTCGTCAAAAGGCGGAGGATGGCGAAGTCTGTTCGGTCGAGGTGGGTCTCGTTGGCCATGATTCCGAAATATATTCGATTGACGGAAAATTGATCCTAATGTCATTCTGAATTCATGACAAACAAGCGAATTTTATTTTCATCCTTGGTCGCCCTGTCGTTGCCATGGATTGCCAACGCGGCTCCATCGGCCGCTTGCAGCGCCAAGTCCAGCCCTCCTGCCGTCGCCGTTGCGGCAAACGACAGCACCGCGCAACGATTGATCGCGAAGGAGCGGGCGAGCTGGAACCTGGCTATCCAGCGAAACGCCGGTGCCTACAGGGCCTTACACGCTACGGACTTCATTACGGTTACCGGTGGAGGCGTAGTGGGCCGGGCCGCCAGCGAGGCCTCCGCCATGGACGCACAGGTGCGCTTTGACCAGTGCGCGCTTTCGGGATTCGAGGTTCGCTTCGTCGCGCAGAATGCCGCGCTTGTCACCTACCGCGTGAAGGCGGCGGGACTCGATCATGGGAAGGCCTTCCGGCTCGACAGTTATGCATCGTCGTTGTGGATGAAGCGGAACGGCGGCTGGTTGAATGTGTTTTACCAGGCCGCACCCGCATCAAAGCGGTAGTCGCGCAACGAAAGCCCCGGAGTTCCTGGCCAGGCTCGACGATCCCCGTGGCCTGCGTCCTCCTTGCATCGGGAGGACGCAGGCACGGCTTGGTCCGGCTGTTTATTCGGTGAAGTTCGCGGTGACGTGGTACACGCGTCCGCCCCAGCCATCGTCGGGGAACGCGTCGGACACCTTGACGTAGACCGGTTTCGCGCCATCGCTGCCGGACCCGAGGTAGGGCGTCAGGTCGATGGTCTGGTCGACCTTGTTCGAGCCGTCGGTGATCCGCTGGTTCTCCTGCAGCACCGTCGTCCAGTTCTGATTGTCGGAACTGACCTGGACCAGGTATTCGTTGTCGATGGTCAGGGTGACATGCGCCGATGTCGTATCGAACGGGAACGGGAAGCGATAGGTGAAGTGGGCGGTTCCGTCGGCGAATCGGTTCTGCACGCCATTGCTCTGCGAACCGTCGGGATCCCATAGCCACGGAATCTCGTTGGCGGTTCCGGTGTCGAAGTTGATCGAGTGCGCGACCAGCACGTCGGCCTGGGTGCTGAAATGCAGCCCGGCAGCCGTCACGGTGGCGGTGACCATGTGGTGTCCGTCCGTGGCCAGACTCGGCACCGTGATCGTCAGCGGAATCGTGCCGTCGACCGGGGATGCCGTGCCGTGCGGCTGCAGACGCAGCTGGCTCGCTGCGGGCGAGATGCCCCACCCGGCGGGCGCCTGGACCGATGCGTTCGCGTTGATCGGGAACCAGCCGGTGGCCGAGATCCCCAGGTTGATGGCGATGGGTGTGCTTCCCGACGATGCCGGCATGATCACGGGCTGCGCCGGGGACATGGTCGCGGCCAGGGATTCTTGCGGAGTCCAGGCGGGTATCTCGCCGATCAGGGCGCTGAGCGCGCTGGCCTGGGTGCGCCAATCGAAGACGTTGGGGTGCTCGTCGCTGGTAGCACCGGACCAGCGCGTACCGAGCCGACCGGCGGCGTCGCGATCATCGTTCCAGATACTTTCGGCTTGCCTGTCCAGGAAGGCTGCGTAGGTGCGATCGTGGGTAGTGTCGACCAGATCGGTCCAGTAGCGCATGAAGATGCCCTTGAACTGCTTGCCGTTGTCGTCGCAGGTCTGGTCGAGGGCATCGCAACTCTCGGTCAGGATGCCGTTGGAGACCAGTCCGTTCGGACCGACCGCGGCATCCGCCAGGCGGCGCACCGTCGTCAGGATGGACGGGTCCCGGGTGGCGCGCCAGAGTTCCAGACCGGCGCCGATCGCCATGCCCTGGTTGTAACTCCACACGGTCTGTCCGTTGTTGGTGCAGGTGTCGGTCAGGCCGTCGTTGACCAGGCCGTCGGCGTTGATCATGCCGCTGCCCTGGAACCACTTCCAGGCCGTGCTGGACCGGGCGAGCCAGGTCCGGTCGCCATGGATCCGGTTGTGCAGTTCGGCGGTGAGCCTGATCCACAGCGCGTTGGTGACGGCGTTCTTGTAGGTGCGCTCGGCATTCCACCAGACGCCGCCGCCGCAGGTACTGGTGTCCCAGTAGCCGTAGACGTAGTTGGCGATGGTGACCGCCATGGCCAGGTATTTCGGGTTGCCGGTCAGGTCATAGGCCTGGACCCAGGTGAGGCCCCACCATTCGGAGTCGTCGATGGCGCGGCTGGTGAAGTTGCCGAGCAGGGGATCGCCGGACAGCACGCCCGCCGGGAACACCCCCTTGTCCTTCTCGAAGGTGTTGTCCAGTTGACCGAGATAGCGGCGGTCCCCGGTGCGTTGCATGTAATCGCCGATGGTTTGCAGGGCGACCGCCGAATTCCACCAGCTGGAGGGAAACCAGGCCTTGCCCGGATCGTACGAATTCATCAATACGTCCGCCGCCACCCGGGCCCGGGCGACAGCCGTCGGTCCGTCGATTTGCGGCCCAGTTTCCTGTTGCTGGGCCTGTGCAGTCGCCGCCGTGGCGAACGCGATGGCCAGCGTCATCAGGCAGGCCAATGCCCGAGCGAGCGGGCGGTGTATCCGGGGAGTGCCGAGGCAGCCCGAACGGATCCTTGGGAATGATTTCAATCGATCTAAAATCGAGTGCGATGGAGTCGTCGGATTCATGATCAGAAGCTCTCCTCATGGGAATACCCGGGAAAGGGATGGCGGCTGAATTTCCCCATCTTTCCCTGACCAGATCGGTGGCTTGGCGCCATTCCTGTCTGGAAAAGTGCGCGTGTGGCGCAGTCTTCAGGGCACGAGTCGACGAACGCGGCAGACCCGGGCGCTCAGTGGAGTATTGCCGCAGGCTTTTCCCGGTTTTGAGAACCACGCCACGGACCACCCACCATCCGGCTCGACGGGGCTTTTCCGGTGTGCGCTTCGAGAGGCGTCCTTGTTGACCCGGCCCGCAAGTGGTTCCCACGACGTTCTTCGACTTCCCCGCTCCTCTCAAGGCTGCGGCCATCCATGGCCGCTCCCCGCGTACGTTTCGCTTCGCTCAGGATGAACGGGACGGGCACCGTATTGGAGGGCCGGATCAATAGCGCATCAATGTGTGCTGATGAGCAACCATGTGCATCTGCTGCTGACGCCGGGTGAGGGGGGCCTCGTCGCGGTTGATGCATACGTTTTCGCGCAGCTACGTCGGGTTGTTTCCAATGGTCGCCACTGGCGCGCGGGCACGTTGTGGTGAAGAGCGCTACAAGGTGTGTCTGGTGGACTCGGGTGCGTACTTTCTGGTGTGCAACCACTACATCGAGCTCAATCCGGTACGTGCCTGGATGGTGGCTTGGCCGGCGACTATCCCTGGTCGAGCTACGGCGCCCATGCGGGCGAGCGGGGGGATCCGCTGCTGATCGCCCATCCCGAATATCTTGCGCTCGGCGCCGATCCCGCCACCCGTGCCGCGGCATGCCGGGTCTTGTTTGAGGATGTGCTGCCCGATGCGTGGGTGACGGAGATTCGCAGCTATCTCCAACAGCAGAAGGTGCCTGGATCGGATCGATTTCGCGCCTGGGTCGAGACAAAAACCGGACACTTCGTGGCGACCCGGCTACTCGGCAGGCCACCTCGGCGCCCACATTGCCCTGACGCCTTTTGCGCGCACGTAAGGTCCCACGGTGGATGGAAGCTCCAATTCGGGGCCGGTTGCAAAACGTGATACGCATCACGTTTTTCTTGCGTCGCCCTGAAGTGGGCTAACGATCGATAAAGGTTCGCCTGCGTACCTTGTGGCGCTGGATCGGATCCGGATCCACTCCCCCGCGATGTAGACGAAGGCTTGTCGCAGGCACCCGGGGAACCGACAAGTCCTGGAGTCTTGAATGAATTTTCCCCGCAATGTCCCGGCGGGGCGTCTCGCGTGCGCCCTCGCTTCCACCCCAGCCCTCGCTTCCACCCCAGCCGTTGCTTCAACCCCTGCCGCAGCCACCGGTCCGCGAGCCTTGGGCAAGCCGTCCAGGTTCCTGCGCGGTGTGGGCGCAGGCGGTTGCGCCACGCTGTTGACCGTGCTGATGACCACGCTGTCCGCGAATGCTTTCGCGGCGACGGCACCCGCCGTGACCGCGGCGCATCCCCGGTTGATCCTCGATGCGCCGACCCTTTCGGCCCTGCGCCAGAACGCCGCCGCCAACACGCCCGAGTGGCAGATGCTGAAGTCGGTCTGCGACTCGTACATCGGCGGCACGGTGAATTATCCGACCGGCACCGCCTACCCGAACCTGCCCAATATCGGTTCGGGTTACCAGGGCGAGTCCTACCTGCCGGCACTGCTGTCCGAGGCGCTCTGCTACCAGACCTTGAAGACCAGCAACCCGACCGCTGCGGCCACCTACGGCGCCAAGGCAGTCGATATCCTGATGAAGACGGCCGCGCCGTACGGCAACCAGGGTGAGAATCCGAACGTCGACGACGGCTACGCCATACGCTTCTACGGCGTGGGCTATGGCCTGGGCTACGACTGGCTGTACGACCTGCTGACCCCGGCGCAGCGAACGCAGGTCTATACCACCGCCAATGCGTGGGTGACGTCGTTCGAAACACAGACGTTCGAATACGACCACCCGCAGAGCAACTACTTCGCCGGCTATTTCCACGCCAAGGCGGCCATTGCACTGGGTACCTACGGGGACAACCCCAGTGCGCCGGCGCAGTGGAACGACTGGTACACCAACCAGTTCGGCCAGCGCGTGCAGCCGTTCTACGCGCAGCACCTGGCCGGCGGTGGCTGGCCGGAAGGCTATGCCAACTACGCGCCGCTCGGCATCCTCAACATGACGCTGCCCGCACGCGAAGTGATGACGGCGACCGGCACGGACATCGTCCACCCCACGGCGGCACCGTACAGCTACCCGCTGGACAACGCCGACTACATGATCCATTTCACCTGGCCGTCGCGTGCGTATTTCGACGACCGCGACACCAACCACGCGGATGGCTCGCCTGTCGGCATCGGGATGCCCGGTACCACGCAGGTGGGCCTGGCGGAGATGATCCTGGGCGAAATCGGGTACTGGAAATCGCCCAGGGTGGGCGTATTCCATGAGTATCTCAATGAGGTCAGCACGGCCACCAACGGCTTCAATTCCTCCGATCCTTGGCTGCTGTTCCTGGAGACCAACCCTGCCGCGCCCACCACGTCGCTTGCGTCCCTGCCGCTGTCGTACTTCGCCAATGGCATGAACGCGGTGGCGGCGCGCTCGGACTGGGGCACCACTGCCAGCTGGATGTCGTTCCGTGCGGGGCCGTACACCAATGCCCCGTCGCAGGGCGAGCAGTACTTCGACCAGGGCAGCCTGGCGCTGACGCGCGGCAATACTCCGCTGCTGGTCAACGCCGGCGGCTGGATGGTGCATGGGCCCACCGGCAGCGCGGACGAAGATCGCATCTACAACGACAACTACGGCAGCAGCGACGGCACGCTCTACATGGGCAACCGCCAGCTCTACAACATCTTCTACGTGTTCAACAAAAGCGGCGGCAAGATCGTCGAAGGCGGCTCACAGGCTGCGGCAACCACCGAAGACAACCAGGTGCGCACGCGCGTCGCGGCTTTCGAGGACGGTGGGCCGTACGTCTACACCCGCGCCGAACATATCGAGGACATGTATCGCAAGTTCTCCGCCGGCCCGGCCGTGGCGGCCTGGTCGCGCGAGGTGGTGTACCTGCGGCCGCATCGGTTCGTCGTCTACGACCGCACCACGGCCGGCAGCAGCGCCTACGACCAGTATCTGGCGTGGCATTTCCCGGCCACCCCGACCAAGGGTTCGGCACCGAGCGGCGAGACACGGCTGGACGTGACCTACAACGGAACCTATGCCGGCGCGATGACCTCGGTGCTTCCCGCCAATGCGGCCACGACCACGGTCGGCCTGTATCCGGGCAGCAGCCCGGTGAAGGTGTGGCAGGTGCAGGAGCGCGCGCCGACCGCGGGCCTCAGCCAGCAGTGGTTGAACGTGTTCGATACCTCGTCGTCGCCGACGGCCGTGGCCTCCGCCACGCCCGTCACCGTCAACGCGGGCGCGATCGTGGGCGTGAGCCTGTCGGGCAGCGACGGCAACGACGTGGTCATCAACAGCGCCGGGGCCGCCGGCACGCCCATCAGCGGGGCCATCCGCTACACGGTGCCCGCGAATGCCGCCACTCATGTGGTCACCGAGCTGGTCCCCCAGACCGGCTATTCGGTGACGGTGGCTGCCGTCAACGGACAGCAGCAGGTAAGCGTGTCGCCCGGCGGTACGTTCATGGCCAGCGCCAACGGCGTGCTTGCCTTCGACGTAAGCGGCGGCGGCACCGTGACCGCGGTTCCGCCACCCCCGGCACCCGCACCTGCACCCGCACCTGCACCAGCGCCGGCACCCGCCCCGGCACCGGCACCGGCACCGGCACCCGCGCCCGCGCCCGCACCCGCACCCGCACCCGCACCGGCCCCGGCCCCGGCCCCGGCCCCGGCCCCGGCCCCGGCCCCGGCCCCGGCCCCGGCCCCGGGCGGCCAGTTGCAGAACGACATCCCCGTGAGCGGCTTGAAGATCTCCACGGGTGGGGACCTGCGGTACACCGTGACGATCCCCAGCGGTGCCACCTACAGCGAGGTGATGACCGTGAACGGAACGGGCAACGCCGATCTGTACGTCAAATACGGCTCGGCGCCGACGCTGAGCAGCTACGACTGCCGCTCGTACCATGCCGGCAACAACGAGCTGTGCACCTGGAGCAATCCGAAGCCTGGTACGTACTACGTCCTGGTGCATGCCCGGACCGCCGTTACCGGCCTGACCATTCGGGCCCAGTGGCTGCCGTAAAAGCGAATGACGTCACCCTGCGGTGACGTCGTGGAAAGGGATGCTCCGCGATGGCCGGCCCGGCCATCGCGGAGGTCCGAAGCAGGCGTCGGAGCGCGCGCTCATCAAGCTGGCGCGTACCGCCTTCCAGATCAGTCCACGCCGATCAGAACCCCGGCGGCCGCTCCCCGGCCACCGCCACCTTCGCCTCCAGCGCGCGGCCGACGCGGCCCAGCGTGCCTTCCTCGAACAGCCGGCCGATCAGGGTGACGCCGTAGGGCACGCGGTGCGGCCTGGCCAGCTTCGGCAGCGGGTGCTTCGGGTCGGGCGCCCAGTCGCTGCGGACCTGACTCACTTCCACGAAGCCGGTGCGCAGAGTGAGCGAGGGCTGGCCGGCCATGTTGGAGATCACCATCATCTCGTCGCGCAGCGAGGGCACCAGCAGCAGGTCGACTTCGCCCATCACGCGTTCCATCTCCCTGGCCACCTTGCGGCGCAGGCGGTCAGCCTGCACGAAGTCCACGGCGGAGAGGAAGCGCGATTCGCGGAACAGGTTGGGCCAGGCATCCGGGGTCTGCACGCGCATCCGGTCGGCGGCGCCGGAGAGGGTGAGCTCCTCGAAGGCCGCAGCGGCCTCGGCGAACAGCAGCACATTGAGGTCGTCGTACGGCCAGTCGGGCAGGGACACTTCGGTGGGCGCCAGGCCGAGCGCGCGCAGCTGGTCGAGTGCGGCGCGGTCCAGGTTGGTGGCTGGCGCTTCCTTCATCCAGCCGGGGAAATAGCCTACCTTGAGGCCCTTGATGGACTCGGCCGCGTCGTAGTCCAGGTGCGCGGCCACGCTGGCGCTGTCGCCGGGATCGGTGCCGCGGATGGCATCGAGCACCAGCAAGGTGTCTTCCACCGAGCGGGCGATGGGGCCGAGCTTGTCCATCGTCCAGCACAAGGTCATGGCGCCGGTGCGCGGCACGCGGCCGTAGGTGGGGCGCAGGCCGGTAGTGCCGCAGCGCATGCACGGGCTGATGATGCTGCCTTGGGTTTCGCTGCCGATGGCGAACGCCACCAGCCCGGCCGCCGTGGCCGAGGCCGGGCCGGCGCTGGAGCCGGAGGCGCCTTCCTGCAGCAGCCACGGGTTCATGGTCTGGCCGCCGAACCAGATGTCGTTGAGCGCCAGCGCGCCCAGGCTGAGCTTGGCCACCAGCACCGCGCCGGCGTCGTTGAGCTTGCGGGTGACCGCACCGTCGTCCTTCGGCACGCGGTGGCGGAACGGCTCGGCGCCGTAGGTGGTGGCGATGCCGGCGGTGTCGAGCAAGTCCTTCGCGCCCCACGGGATGCCGTGCAGCGGGCCGCGGTAATGGCCGGCGGCGATTTCCTTGTCGGCCTGCGCGGCCTGCGCCAGCGCGTGCGCTTCGCACAGGGTGATGACGCAGCGCAGTTGCGGATCGAAGCGCTTCAGGCGTTCGAGGTAGATCTTCGTCAGGCGGGTGGAGCTGAGCTTGCGCGCGCGGAGCCACGCGCCGAGCTGGGCGACCGAGGCGAAGGCGATGTCCTCGTCCTTCGCCGGCAGCGGCACGGCCGCCACCTTGGACGGCACGAAGCGGTCGTGCGCGGGGCCGACGTGGGTGCGGCCCATCGCCGGGAACCAGGCGGTGGCCGGGGCCAGCCCTTCGTCCAGCGCCACCTTGCGCGGACCGGTGCGGCGCTCCAGCAGCGCGGCCATGGAGGTGGGCCAGTTGGCCACCGCCATTTCGCGCTGCGCCTCGGTCATCGTCACCTGCTGCAGCTTCTCCGCCTCGGCGAAGGTGGCCGTGGAGAGTTTCGGCCCCACCGGCGGCGCGGTGTTGAACGCGCCGGGCGAACCGGGTGGCGGCGTGGTCAAAGCGGGGTTCTGCCCGGTCTGCGCCAACGCGCCACCAGCCACCACGGCACCCAGCAGGCCCAGCGGCGCCTGGGTGAGGAAATCGCGACGAGTCTTCATGGTTCTCCCCGATGCGCCCTGCAGCAGGAGCGCGTTGCTGTCGAATCCGGCAGGGATGCGGCCCGTGCCGCAGCCCCGACACTCCGAACGCGTCGGAATGGCTGCCCACTGTGAACGACCGTCGGTGCGGGCACAAGAACAGGCCCAGCTCACCCTGGCACCTTGATTCAGGCGACACGCTCACCTCACCGCGGCGGGCATCCAGAACTCGATCACCTTGGGGTCGCCATGTAGCCGGGTCGGCAGCGGCAGCGGGGTCGGCGCCGCCTGGAGGAAGCCGGGCCGGGTGCCGAGCCAACCTGCCATGGCGTGGGCGCAGGCCTGGGCCAGGTCGTTGGAGGCGTTGTACAGCAGCACCGGACGGAGCCAGCTTGCCGGTTGTCGGTGCCCGGTTTTCCGGGCGGTATTTGCCACGTTCTCGATGCCCGGCGTGCTCAGCCCGAACGCGCCGAACCGGGCCATCAAACGGCCGGCCATCGCGCGCTGGCCTTCGTCGTAAATCTGGATGTAGACCACGAATGGCCCGGGCGTCGCGCTCGCCGCGGCACCGCAGGCGGCTGACCTCGCCGCCGGCAACTGCAGTACCCGTTGCTGCCGATGGCACCGCCTTCTCGACGGTGGCGTTGCCGGGGAGGATCGCAGCGCCGGCGGGGCCGGGCGAGGGAAGTGCAGAAGGAGGGGGAGGCGGAGGCGGTGGCATGACGGCTTTGGCGGTCGCTTCTGCTGAGGGTGCCGCTGCGCCGTTCGGTGCGCCGCCACGCTGGCCGACATTGGCGGCCGCGCTGGGCGGCAGGGATGCCGCGGGCGGCGGGGCGGCTTCGATAATGGGCGTGGGCGCCATCGCCTCGAGCGAGGCGTCCGCCGCATGGCGTCCACACCTTCCATGTTCGCATTGTCCCTGACAGCTTTTGGCCGTCTAGCTAGCCGGCTGTTGCGGGAGCGGTGCGGAAAGCTCACCATGCCGCGGCACGCTGTTGCGTCACGCCGACTTCGCTGCCGGGAAAGAGGGGATCTTTCCGACCGGGTGGAATTGATGGGGGCGGTGGCGGCGTTGTAGCCGGAGTGGGCCGGCGGGGCAGTGAGGGGGAAGTACCAGCTTTGAGGGAGGCACGAACGCCACGTCCCCTTAGTTTCCGGGGAACACTGGCGGAGCGTGCCATCGGGCTCGTCTGCGCTCCCAGCATCATGTTCTACATGGTGCCGGTCTCGGCCGAGCCATCCGTTGCGGAAAGAGCTGACGGGGGACGCCATGAACACGAACTGCGCGCAACCGCTCTATGTGCCTGCCAGGCCGCTTGCCCTGGCCATCGACCGCTGGATCTGGGTCTTCATGGCGGCCTTCTTCATCGCCATCACGCTGGCCGGATTCATTCCGGATGCGATCATGAAGGTCGGCATGGTGCGGGCCGGGGCAAGGCCGCCGTTCCCGCCGATCCTGCACGTGCATGCCGTGCTCATGGGGGCCTTCCTGCTGTTGCTGCTCGCCCAGTCCTGGTTGATGGCGACGGGCCGGCGCGATCGGCACATGCTGCTGGGGTGCACGGCTTTCCTGCTCGTCCCGGCCATCGTCGTCGTCGGCTTCATCCTCGTCCCGACGATTTACCAGCAGGTCTGGCACGACGCCCAGGCGGCGCCGCCGCCGGTGCAGGAAAAGCTGCGGCAGACGCTGCAGTTCCTCGACAACATCGCGTTGTTCCAGACCAGCGCCGGCATCCTCTTTCCCATCTGCATCTGGCTGGCGTTGCGCGCGCGGCGCACCGACCCGGGCTTCCACAAGCGGATGATGTTCCTCGCGGTGGCCGTCCCGTTGTCGGCGGGGATCGACCGCATCGCCTGGCTGCCAAACACCCAGCCGGCCAGCCCGCTATCGACCGAGCTTTACGTGTTGCTGGTGGCGTCGCCGATCTTCCTGTGGGACGTGATGAGGCATCGGGCGGTACACCGGGCATACCTGGTCTGGCTGGGCCTGTATCTGCCCTTCGCCATCGCCGTCTGTTTGCTGTGGGACACGCCGGGGTGGCACGCGTTCGTGCCGCGGATGCTGGGGCCGTGAGCCTGACGAGGAGCCCGGGAGCAGCGTCGGGAAAAATTTCCGACGACGGTGGAGGGCTTGGGGCGAGGCGGTCTCCGGGTCGGTGTCGACGAGCAACCATGCGCGTCGGTTGCCGACGCCGGACGTGAACTGGAAGGGGGCGTGGCCCATGGAGCCACGTCCCTTTTTGCAGCCGCTTGTACAGCCGCGAGCGGCGCCGATCAGGCGGCCAGCGGCTGAGGCATGGCGGTCGCTGCGTCGTCGCCGCACACGTCGTGCCACAGGTGATACATGGTCCCGAACATCACGGTGAACATCAGCAGCAGCATTCCGACATAAAGCGGGACGAGCAGCACGATCATCAGCCAGGTGCTTATGAGCTTGGCGACCAGGGCAAGCAGCAAGGCCACGATGAGAAAGACGATGACCACGACGATCCAGGCGAGAACGGAGCTCAGGGCAAACACGAGCAGCGGCAACACGTTCTTCAGCGCGCCATTGATGCCGTCGCCGATGGCGCCGAACACGCTGCGCCGATTCAGCGCGACCTGGCCGAGGCTGATCGCGTAGAAGCCCATCATCCAGAGGCCGAACACCATGAGCAGCGCCATGGTGGCCCAGAAGCCGCCGGGCAACGCCGGCGGCAGCTGGTGGTTGGCCTGTGCCGCCAGCGCCTGCATGTACCAGCCGACGATGCCCCGTCCTGCAGCCAGGACGATGATGGCGATGCCAGCGATGTAGACCACGAAGCTTGCCAGCCAGAGTCCGATCAGCCGCCATGCTTCACCCTGCCGGTAAGGCCTGAAGATGTCGGCGGCACGGGCTGCCTGCTCCCGCTCGGCCGCACTGACCAGCTGCAGGTAGCCCGCGTACAGCGGAACGATCAGAAGCGTGTACAGCGCGGAGATCGCCATCGCCACGAGCGAGGTGGTCGGACTTGGAGGCGTACCCGCCTTCATCGCGAAGAATTGCATCGGCATCGTGACGAGCGACGGCAGCAGGCACGCCACCACCAGCAAGGCGGCTCCCCCGAACAACGGTTTCGGGTGGTTGAAGCCTGCGCGGATGCCGTTCGTCAGCCAGCCGAAGCCGGCGCCGGTCCCCTTCGACCGAGTCGCCATGGTGTCGTTTCCCCTGATGATCGGCGTCCCCACGCCGTGTCGGCAGAGCATAGCGGCTTGCGCGCTGCGTCTTCCAGGCGTGGCGTGCCCGGATGCCACGCGCTCACTCAGAACGGATGCTGCCGGTAGAACAGCTCGAGCTGCCGGTAGACCTCCGGCAAGTGCTCACGCAAGTTGGCCGGACTTTCGAAGAACTGCTCGCTGGCCACCGCGAAGAATTCGGCCGGGCTTTCCAGCGCATACGGGTCGATCGGCAACTCGGCTCCGTTGCGCCGGTCTTCCTGCAGGCGATCCCACGCGCCCGAGAAGACCCGCGTCCACACGCGGCGATCCATGCGCCGATGCAGGGGCGGGAAACCGTTGGCGTCGCCGTTGAGCATGTCGAGCTTGTGCGCCATTTCGTGGACGACCACGTTGTGGCCGGGCCGCCCGCCGCCGTGCAGCACATCCGCCCACGAGACGATCACCGGCCCGCGCCCCCACGCTTCGCCGGCCATCACGGTGCGGGTGCGGTGTTCCACGCCGGCGGCGTCGGTATGCGTGCGGCCGGGGATGAACGCACCGGGATAGACGATGAGGCTGTGCCAACCGTCGTACCAGTCCAGGCCCAGTTTCAGGATGGGCAGACAGGCGTGGGTGGCGAGCAGCACGCGGTCGGCGTCGTCCAGTTCCAGCCCCTTGACCGGCTCCAGCGACTTGCGCTCCAGGAACAACGTCGCCAGCACGCGCAGCGTGGCCTGGTCGGAGGCGCCCAGCCGGCGTGCGGGCGCGCAGCGCCGCAATGCGTCCCGCCAGAGCGCCTCTGCGATCGGGCGCCGGGCAACGATGCGCTGCGCACGCCAGTTTCTGATCTTGTTGAACATGCTCGGCCGGGACCAATCATCGGGAAGGTGGCGGACCAAGTTCCGCCCTGCGTACCGGAACATGGGGGCGGGGCTTGATGGGCCGGTTCGCGGCATGCGCCGTCATGGTCGGCCACGCGCGTGGCTGGCGGCGGCGCGATTCAGTGGGCCGCGGCTTCCTTGTGCGGCAGGCGCCAGCCCGGCCGCGGGTAGTGGCAGGTGTAGCCGCCGGGGTAGTGCTGCAGGTAGTCCTGGTGCTCCGGTTCGGCCTCCCAGAAATCGCCCGCCGGCGCGATCTCGGTCACCGCCTTGCCCGGCCACAGGCCGGAGGCGTCCACGTCGGCGATGGTTTCTCCGGCGATGCGTTTCTGCGCCTCGCTGGTGTAGAGGATCATCGAGCGGTACGAGCTGCCGCGGTCGTTGCCCTGCCGGTTCGGCGTGCTGGGGTCGTGGATCTGGAAGAAGAATTCCAGCAGCGCGCGGTAGCTCGTGCGCGCCGGGTCGAACACGATCTCCACCGCCTCGGCATGCGTGCCGTGGTGGCGGTAGGTGGCGTGCGGCACGTCGCCGCCGGCATAGCCCACGCGGGTGGAGAGCACGCCCGGCTGCTGCCGGATCAGCTCTTGCATGCCCCAGAAGCAGCCGCCGGCGAGGATGGCGCGTTCGCTGCTCATCGCGCGTCCTCCAACTGGTCCAGGTAGCGGCCGTAGCCTTCGGCCTCCATCGCCTCGCGCGGTATGAAGCGCAGCGAGGCGGAGTTGATGCAGTAGCGCAGGCCGCCGCGCTCGCGCGGGCCGTCGGGAAAGACGTGGCCGAGGTGGCTGTCGCCGTGCGCGGAGCGCACCTCGGTGCGGATCATGCCGTGCGAGGTGTCGCGCAGTTCCTGCACGCTGGCCGGCTCGATCGGCCGGGTGAAGCTGGGCCAGCCGCAACCGGACTCGAACTTGTCCGACGAGGCGAACAGCGGTTCGCCGGACACCACGTCGACATAGATGCCGGCCGCCGAGTGGTGCAGGTATTCGCCGGTACCGGGGTATTCGGTGGCGCCCTGCTGGGTCACCCGGTACTGCTCGGGCGTGAGCGCGGCCAGTGCCTCGGGCGTCTTGCGGTAGGTGGTCATGGCGATCTCCGGCGACGGGGCTATGTCGTAGATGGTGGCGTTTGCGGCGACCTAAAGTGGCTCCGCCGCATGGGCCGGAAGCCGCCCGGTTTTTGCTACAGTCCGCCGACCGTGCCACGGGCGCAGCAGCGCTCGTGGCGACCCGTGGAAATCCGCCATGCATCGCGCTGCGACCACCATCGCCTTCTCGCTTGCCCTCGCCGGCATCCTTGGCCCGGCACCCGCGCCGCTCCACGCGCAACCGGCGACGGACAACCGGGTCGTCGCTGGCCTCGAGGGAGGCGACCGGGCGGAGATGCAGACGATGCAGATCCCCAGCCATGGCGCGTCGATGAATGCGCTGGTCTATGTCGCCGCCGGCGTCGGGCCGCATCCGGCGGTGGTCCTGTTGCACGGCCTCCCGGGCTACGAGCGCAACCTCGACCTGGCGCAGGACATGCGCCGCGCGGGCTGGGACGTGCTGTATTTCGACTACCGCGGCTCGTGGGGCACGCCGGGCGACTTTTCGTTCTCGCACGGCATCGAGGACGCCGCGGCCGCGCTGGCCTACCTGCGCCAACCCGGCGTCGCCGGCAAGCTGCGGCTCGACCCGGGCCGCATCGTGCTGATCGGCCACAGCATGGGCGGTTTCATGGCGGTGGAAGCGGCGGCCGGCGATCCGGCCATCAAGGCCTTCGCCACGATTTCCGCCGTCGATCTCGGTGGACGCATGCAGTCGCTGCGGGCCACGCAGGGCGAGCACGAGGCGATTGCCCGCGCCGGCGCGGCGCTTGCCGGCGCAGGCATGGCGCCGCTGGCCGGATGCACGCCCGATGGCTTGGCCCGTGAGCTGCTGCAGCACGCCGCCGGCTGGTCGTTCCAGGCCAGGGTCGACGCTCTGAAGAACCGCAGCGTGCTCGTGGTCACCTCGGACGATGGCTTCGCCCCGGAGGACAACGCCTTCGCCGACGCCTTGCGCAAGGCGGGCGACGCCCGCGTGAGCACCACGCACCTGCCGACCGACCATGCCTATTCCGACCAGCGCCTCGAACTGTCGAAGACGGTGCTGGCCTGGTTGGCGGGCTTGCCGAACCATGTCGACTCGACGGGGAGCGTGGCTCCCCCGCGCGGACGGTGATCCGTGGACAGGCGCAACGGTTCGATCCGTCCTTCCGGAGCCGCGTCTTGCAGGCGAACCTGATGCCGGCATGCCCGACGATCGTCGTGATGGGCGTTTCCGGCAGCGGCAAGAGCCATGTGGGCGCCGCGCTGGCGCATGCGTGCGGCGTGGACTTCGTGGAAGGCGACGGGCTGCATCCCGCGGCGAACATCGCGAAGATGAGCGCCGGCATGCCGCTGGACGACACGGATCGCCAGCCATGGCTCGAGGCGGTCGCCGCGGCGATCGCGATGCGCCGCGGGAAGGGCGTGGTGCTTGCCTGCTCCGCGTTGCGCCGTGCCTACCGCGATGTCCTGCGTGGGGCGGACCCGGCATTGCGCCTGCTCTATCTGCGCGTGCCGCACGACGAACTCGCGCGCCGCCTGCGCGAGCGGCAGCATTTCATGCCGGCCAGCCTGCTCGACAGCCAGTTGGCGACGCTGGAGGAGCCCGCCGCGGACGAACGTGCGATCGTGCTGGAAGCCGGTACCGACCTGGCAGCCACGGTGGCCACGGCCAGGCGGGCGCTGTCGATGCCGGCGCGGCCGGCCCGAGGCTGAAAACCTTTCCGGCCCCTTGTCGAGTCCGGGCTTGGCCGTTCGTCGTGACGATGAAGACTGGCCTGGGCACGTGCGGGGGCTTGTCCGGAATCCCGTCCGCGTACATTCCGATGTCCGCCGACGGATTCTCCTTCCCGTTGCCAGGCATCCTGCAGCCCCGGCGGTCGTGGCGACTGCCTGTGCATGTCGTGAAGACCCGGAGTGGAGATTTCCGATGGCGAAGCTCGTGTTCGAAATGAACCAGTCCCTGGATGGCTACGTCGACCACCAGGCCTTCGGGCCTCCCGATCCGTCGCTCTTTCGCCACTTCACGGAGCGGGTACGCGACCTGGCGGGCATGGTGTACGGCCGCGGCATGTACGAGGTCATGCGCTACTGGGACGATGACCTTGCGGACTGGGACGCGGCGGAACGCGACTACGCGGCGGCATGGCGGAGCCAGCCGAAGTGGGTCGTGTCGCGCACGCTGAAATCGGTCGGCCCGAACGCCACCCTGGTCGCCGATGACATCGGGGTGGCGTTGCGGAAACTGAAAGGCGAACTCACCGGCGAAATCGAAGTCGCCGGGCCGGGTTTGGCGCGAAGCCTGGCCGACCTTGGCCTCATCGACGAGTATCGGATCTACCTCCACCCGATCGTGCTCGGCCGCGGCAAGCCGTTCTTCGCGGGCCCGCGGCCGCGGCTGCGCCTCGTGGCCAGCGGTGTGATCGTCGAGGACGTGATCAGGCTGACCTACGTTCCCGCCTGATGACGCGATGCGAGCGGCGCCGGCGAGCCGGCCGACACACTCCAGCGGCAGGCCGCAGGAATGTGTCGTGCCGCGCGTCACCGCGCTCCGTCGGTCGTGCAGGGTTGCTGCGCGCCAGCCGGCGACGCATCCGCGGCCCAGGCAGTTGCTGGCAGCGTCAGCTTGCCTTCGCCCTGGAAGGACATCGCCGAGTGGCCCAGCTGCAGGCGGTAGTCGCCGGCCGGTTGCTGCCAGCGCTGGCTTTTGCCGTCGAAGTCCACCAGCAGGCGCGGGTCGGCGTTGACCGTGAGGTGGGCGGACTGGCCGGGTTTCAGGCTGATGCGGCACCAACCGGCCAGTCGCCGCGCCCGGTTGGAACCGGGCAGGGTCACGTAGAGCTGCGGCACGTCCACGCCCACGCGCGCGCCGCGGTTGGTCACGGTGAACGAGGCGGTGACCTTGCCATTCGCCACGTGCGGCGCGAAACCGCTGTAGTCGAAGTGCGTATAGGTGAGGCCGTAGCCGAACGGGAACAGCGGTTCGATCTGCTTGCGCTGGTACCAGCGGTACCCCACATCGGCGCCTTCGATGTTGTAGTCCACGTCCTGCGCCGGCTGGCCTTGCGGCGGCAGGCCGATGGCAGCGAGGCCGGCGCCGGGGATGGCCGGGCGCGGGAGTTGCGATTCGTCGCGCGGCCAGGTCACCGGCAGGCGGCCGGACGGATCGACCTCGCCGTAGAGCAGCCGCGCGATGGCCTCGCCGCCGGCCGCGCCGGGGTACCACGCTTCCAGCACGGCGCCCACCTTGTCCAGCCACGGCATGGCGACCGGGCCGTTGTTCTCCAGCACCACGATGGTGTGCGGGTTGGCCTTGGCCACGGCTTCCACCAGCGCATCCTGGTTGTCCGGCAGGGCGAGGTGCGGCGTGTCGAAGCTTTCCGCCGCCCACTGCTCGACGAACACCACCGCGACCTTGGCCTGTGCGGCCAGTTTCGCGGCGGCGGCGATGTCCTCGCCGCTGGCGTAGTTCACCTTGCCATGCGCACGCCGTTCGATCGCCGCCAGCGGCGCCGACGGCTGGTAGATGCGTGGGCCCGGCCACTCCGTGGGCGCAAGACCCGGCACCGCGTTGCCCTGCGGCGACTGCACCGCCGAGGAACCGCCGCCGGTCAGCACGCCCTTGTCGGCATGGCCGCCGATCACCGCCACGGACTGCACGGCGGACAGCGGCAACAGCGCATCCTGGTTGCGCAGCAGCACCGCGCCGGCTTCCTCGGCACGCTGCGCCACCTTGCGGTCGGCGGCGAAGTCGATGGTCGACTGCGTGGCCGGATGGTCCATCACGCCGGCCGCGAACAGGCTGCGCAGGATGCGCCGCGCCATGTCGTCGATGCGCGACTGCGGCACTTTGCCGGAGGCCACCGCCGTGCGCAGCGGCTGGTCGAAGTAGACCTCCTTGTCGAAGGTTTCGCCGGCTGATTCCTGGTCCAGCCCGGCCAGCGCGGATTTTGCGGCGCTGTGCACCGCGCCCCAGTCCGACATCACGAAGCCGGGGTAATGCCAGTCGTGCTTCAGCACGTCGTTGAGCAGCCAGTCGTTCTCGCAGGCGTAGACCGCGTTGACGCGGTTGTACGAGCACATGACCGAGCCCGGGTGGCCGGTCGCGATGGCGATCTCGAAGGCGAGCAGGTCGGACTCGCGCGCGGCGGCGCGGTCGATGTTCGCGCTCAGCGTGGTGCGGGCGGTTTCCAGGTCGTTGAACGCGTAGTGCTTGATGGTGGAGACGAGGTGCTGGCTCTGGATGCCGGCGATGGCGTTGCCGGCGATCAGGCCGGCCAGCAGCGGATCCTCGCCCGCGTATTCGAAGTTGCGGCCGTTGCGCGGGTCGCGCACCAGGTCCACGCCGCCGGCCAGCATCACGTTGAAGCCGCGTCGATGCGCCTCGCCGCCGATCATCGCGCCGCCGGCGTAAGCCACCGCCGGATCGAAACTGGCTGCGGTGGCCAGGCCCGAGGGCAGGGCGGTGGCGCCGAGCTTGTGCGGCTTGGCCACGCCCAGGCCCGCATCGCTTTCCTGGATGGCCGGCAAGCCCAGTCGCGCGATCGCCGGGCCGTAGCCGGCGGAGCCCAGCGCGCCCGGTGCCATGACGTGGCCGTTCTCGGTGTCGCCGAAGTCGACGCGGATCAGGCGGAACTTCTCGTCCTGCGTCATCGCCTTCAGCACGAGCTCGGCACGCTGGCCCGGCGACAGCCTGGGATTCGCCCATGGATGCGCATCGCCGCTCGCGCTCGCGGTTGCGCATGTGCCGCCGAATGCCAGCAGGGCGATGCCGATGAAGGAAGCTATGCGGGTCTTGTGAAGTGCCATGACGTTCCCTTCGTTTTTGCAAGACAGGTCGGAAGCATGCGCATCGCGGGTGCGCGATGGCAAGCTCATGATTTCGGCAGGTACGGATTGCGGTTCGACGCGGCGATCACGGCCCATGCCGTCGCGGCGAGGCAAGGCCGGTGGTAGTACCAGGCATACAGCGCCACGATGCGCGGCTCGGGCGTGGCGTAGAGGAAGCCGCCCGGCGAGGCCTGTTGCGCGATCGATGCGAACAGCGCGTCGGCCTTGTGCTTGTCGCCGACCCATCGCCAGGCGAGCGCGGCCTGCGCGGTGCCTTCCGTCCACATGCCGTCGCGGGCGTCGGTGAAGGCGTAGCCGCCCTTGGCCGCATGCGTGCGTTCGACCCAGTCCAGTGCGCGGCGCCAGGCCTTCGGCGCATCCGGCAGGAGTTGCGCCCAGAGCTGCACGTCGAGCGCGGACGGCGAGCGCAGCGGCGTCGCGCCGTCGCCCTCGGTGCCCGTCCAGAAATGCCCGCTCGCGGCATCCCACTGCTGCGCGACGAAATCGCGGGCGCGCCGCGCCTGTGCGCTCCAGTCGCCGTCCGGCGCGGAGATCCGGGCCAGCCACGCGAACATCGCGGCGAGGTCGATGTTGTGTTCGGTCGATTTCCACGCTGCGTTCCGCGGCACCAGCAGATAGGATTCGACGCCGCCCCGGAAGCCGGCCGCGTCGTGCGCGTCCGAGGCGTTGGCGACGACCCAGTCGGCGAGATGCACGGCGGCATCGCGCCAGCGTCGCTCGCCGGTGGCGTCGTGCAGCGCCAGCAACGCCAGCGCAGTCCACGCGACGTTCCCGCAGGAGGTGCCGTCCTGGTACGCACCGGAATACTCGTGCGCGGCATCGACCCAGTGCTTGCTCCGCCCATCTCGCCAGCCGTTCGGCAAGGGCTCGTCGCCTTCGACGGCACCGGCGCGATACACGTCGCGCAGGCGCGTGTCGTGCATGGCCGCGCGCCGCAATGCCTCGCCGATGCGCTCCGCCTGCGGCCGCCTGCCGCAGGCGAGCAGGGCGATGACGGCGAGCGCGTTGTCGTAGGTGAACGCCGCCGAGTGCAGCGGCGGCAGGTCGGGCGCGCCGTGTCCGCGCCGGCTGTCGTAGCTGCGCAGCAGGACCGGGGAGTTGCCCGGCAACGCATCGACGCGCGCGGCGATCGCGTCGCAGCCTGTGCGCGCAAGAGCTGCGATGCGTGGTGCCGCGGTGGTCGTCGTTGTCGCGCGCACCGGCGTTGCCGCGGATACGGTGAGCAGCAGGCAGGCGAACAAGGCCGCCATTCCCGTTTTCACGGGAATGGCGGCAATCGGGGAGATCGTCGAGCTGCCGTTCCATTTCGCCATGGCACGTGGTCCGGCATGCGCCATGGCGGAAGCCTGTTGCACGCGCCCGGTCAGAAATCCGCGCGCAGGCTGAGGTTGTAGCGGGTGTCGTCGCGGAAGAAGCCCTTGGGCACGGTGGTGCCGTTGGTGTCGATAATTTCGCGGCTCTTGAACGTCGAATTCAACAGGTTGGCCACCTGCAGCGCCACCTTGACGTGCGGGGTCAGCGAGTAGATCACCGAGCCGTCCAGCCGGCCCTGGGAGGCGGCCATGACCGGCAGGAACGGATAATCCGCCTCCTGGCCCGTGATGAGGAACTGCGAGCGCCAGTTCCACGCCAGCCGTGCCGACAGCGGGCCTTTTTCGTAATACGCGGTGAAGTTGAAGGTATCGCGGGACAATTCGCCTGGCGGCAGCTTCAGTTGGTTGATGCACTGCGTGGCCGGCAGATACGTGGCGGGGCAATAGTTGACCACGCCGAAGGCCAGTCCATGCGGCTTGATGTAGGTGTAGTTGGTCTGCACGCCGAAGCCGGACAGCCAGCCAGGCAGGAAATCGAATTTCTGCTGGTAGGCCAGTTCTGCCCCGCCCACGCTGCCCTTCTGGTCGAGGTTGGCCAGGCCAGCCGTGTATTGCTCCGGATAGGTCACGCCGTTGTTGGTGACCGTGGTGTTCACCACGTTGGTGATGTACTGGATGGTGTGGTTCAACTGCTTCCAGAACAGCATGCCGGTCAACGAACCGGCGTTGCCGAAATACCACTCCTGGCTCAGATCGAAATTGTGCGCGGTGATGGGCCGCAGGTAGGGGTTCGTGCCGTTGTAGCCGTTGCCCACCGTGGGCTCGGTGCTGCCATTGGTGCCGTAAGGCAGCAGCCCGCTGATCGACTGGCCCGCCTCCAACTGGTTGAGCGCCGGCCGGAAGATCGACTCGGAGAACGCGAAACGGGTGATGAGGTCGTCCGTCCAGCCGATCGCCAGATTGAAGCTGGGCAGCCAGTTGCCGTAGCCGCTGCTGGCCGTTATCGGGCTGTACCCGCCGTTGGCGAAGGTCACGTATTGCTGCTGCTGCGCCGAGTTCAGCGCGCAGAACGTGCCCGGCGAGGCGGGTTGGGTGCCATTCTTCGTTACGCCCTGGCAATACTCCGGGACGGTGGCGTTGCCGAGAGCCTGCTTCATGTCCGGCAGAAGCAGGTAGCCCGAGGCATCGTCCTGGGTGTGCACGTAGCGCACGCCGATGTTGCCGCTGATCTGCAGGCCGCTCAGGAAATCCATGTTGCCGTTGCTGAAGTTCAGGCGGAGATAGGTGGCGTTGGTCTTCTCCCCGTTGGAGGAGATTTCCTGCGGCAGGTAATGCGTGCCCGGCACGAAGGTATAGCCGTACTGGTCGCGTTCGTAGTTGGTGTAGTAGGGACTCCACCAGCTCCAGCCCGGGTTGATGGCCAGCGACTGCCGGTTGATCTGCTTCATCGCGGCGACGGACTGCCAGAATTGCGACTGCGGGTTCAGGTTGAAGAAGGGCGCGACCACGCCGAAATCGCCGTTGCCGAAGGCCGGCAGGTTGACGTGGTACGGGGAAACGGCGCCGGGCGTGTCGGCGGCAGTGACCGCCAGCCCCGGCCCGCCGGCGTAAGGCGTGCTGATGTCCCAGAAGTAGCTGTACGGCGAGGAATACAGCGTTTCCTCCTGGTCGCTGTGCCGGAAACCGAACTGGATGTTGTCCAGCGGGCCCTTGTCCACGTCGAAGCTGCCGTCCAGGCGGAAGGCGCGCTGGTTGCCCCAGGACTTTTCCTGGTGATCCTGTGCCGCCGACCAATAGGTGTTGTTGGGGTTGGAGAAATACTGGGCCGCCGTTTCGTTGGGATCGGGCGACAGCAGTTTGATCGTTGGCACGTTGTCGCCGTGGGTGGCGATGTACCAGTTCGCCTGGGTCATCTGGCGGATGTAGTAGTAGACATCCGAGTAGTCGGAATGGGTGTCCTGCGCGTCCAGGCTGAGGTGCAGCCGGTCATTGACGTTCCATTTCAGGTTGAAGGCGTAGTCGTTGGTCACGTAGCGCCGTTTGTAGGCGGCGGTATCGAGCTGCGTCGGCACACCGCCATAGGTGAGCGGCAGGAAGGTCGACGGGGCCGGATCGCCCGAGATGGTGCCGGACTGGAATACGCCGTTGGCGTCGTACACCGGCGTGGTGCCCGCCAGCGGCACGGCGCAACCGGCCAGCGTCTGGCCGCTGCAACCATCCGTCGAGGCCTGGACCGTGTGCTCAAAGGTGGTTTCGGAGTCCGATGCCCGATTCCACGTCAGCGCGGCCTGCCATGCCTTGTCCGGGCTTTCCCATTGCAGGGCCAGCGCATGGCCGAAGCGCGTGCTGGTTTCGTCCTGGCGGCGAAGGTCGCCCCCGACCGGCACGTAGCGGTATTCACCCGGCGCAAGGCCGGGGAAAGCGTCGGTTCTGCCGCCCGGCAAGTCGCAGCCATTGCAGCGCCGCTGGTAATCGACCACGGAAATCGCATTGTCGGTCTGGTCGATGCGGTCGTAGGCCACGTTGGCGAGGAAACCGAAGCGGCCGATATCGGTATTCCAGTTGTGGCTGAACAGGCCGGCGATCTGCGGCGTGCCCTTCTTGGCCAGGTCGCCCCAGTAGTCGCCGAGGGTGATGGCGGCCTGCGTGTCCTTGTTGCTGTCGAAGGGCAAGCGCGTGTGCAGGTCGATCGAGCCGGCGATGCCGCCTTCGATCATGTCCGCCGTCTGGTTCTTGTTCACCACCACCGAGCCGATCAGCTCGGGCGACACCGTCGAGAAGTTGAGTCCCTGGCCGCCGCCGGCGGAGAACACTTCGCGGCCGTTGAACAGCGTGCTGGTATAGGGCAGGCCCTGCAGGCTGATGTCCGAGCCCTGGATCGAGAAGTGGTCCGGGTCGGCGGCGACGCCGAAGGCGCTGACGGCCACGCCGGGCACGCGCTGCAGGGCTTCGGTCACCGACAGGTCGGGCAGCGAGCCGGCGTCCTGCGCCGAGATCGCGTCGACCACGGTGTCGGCGTATCGCTTGATGTCCTGCGCCCGATTCAGGCTGGACGAGTAGCCGTTGACGGTCATGCCGGTGAGCTGCTTCGCCTCCTTCTCATTCGCCGTCGTGGAAGCGTTCTTCTTTTTTGCCGCGGCCTTCGAATCCTTCTTGGTGGCCGGTGCGGCCTGCGTGGCCTGGTCGGTTTCCTGCGGTGCGGGCTGCGCGGCTTGTGCGTGCGACGGCCCGGCCGCGAACAACGTCATCGCGATCGCAAAGGGCAGCAGGCGCAGCTGACCGGCGTTGCGCGCATGCGGATGCATGGATGGCTTCTTCACTTCGGTATCTCCCCAGTGTCGAGTGAGTGCCCGGTCGACGCGACCCTTCTCCCCTGCGTCGCGGGCTCTTGCGGCATCGCACGCTAGTCAAATGTACAAGCGCTGTCAATAGAAAATACAAGCGCTGGTATTTTTGAATGAAAAGGACGGGACACGGATGGTTGCGCGCCTTCTGCTTGGGGTAGCATGGGCGCTGCAAGCCATACCGGGGCCGGATCTGCAATGCCTGCGAGAATCGAAGACGTCGCTGCGCATGCCGGCGTGTCCATCAAGACGGTGTCCCGCGTGCTCAACGGCTATGCGAGCGTGCGCGCCAAGTTGCGCACGCGGATCGAGGCCTCGATCCGCGCGCTCAATTACGTGCCGAACGCGTCGGCACGCAGTCTGGCGGGGAACCGTTCGTACCTGGTCGCGCTGCTGTACGACAACCCGATGGCCGGCTCCAGCTACACCATGGAGGTGATCGTGGGCGTGCTGCAGGCGTGCAAGGGGACGCCGTACAACGCGGTGCTGCACCCCTTC